>Ga0268298_10002531_pt1 | contig 19905 bp, 12 predicted proteins | sample WWTPWeurt_MetaG_FD_194462 | JGI IMG/M metagenome (GOLD analysis project Ga0268298, IMG submission 194462) | Activated sludge microbial communities from WWTP in Nijmegen, Gelderland, Netherland - WWTP Weurt | ecosystem: Engineered > WWTP > Aerobic digester > Activated sludge | place...
GTAGAGCACACCGGCCCGCACCACGCTCGAGACGAGCCGCAGGATCGACGGATCGAAGGGCGACGCGAGGTACGCGAGGTTGCGCGCGGTGCGATCCACGGCGAGCGCGTACTGGATCAGATCGTTCGTCCCGAGGCTCAAGAACGCGGCCTCCTGCGCGAAGCGATCGACCATCAGCGCGGCGGACGGCACCTCGATCATCACGCCGAGCGGGATGTGCTCGGCCATCGCTTGACCGCGGGCCTTCACCTGCGCGCGCGCCTCCTCGAGGAGGGTCTTCGTCTCGCGCAGCTCCGAGAGGCTCGCGACCATCGGGATCATGATCCGCACGTCGCCGTAGGCCGAGGCGCGCACCATCGCGCGTAGCTGCTCCAGGAACACGTCCGGTCTCGAGAGCGCGAGCCGGATCGCCCGGAGCCCGAGCATCGGGTTCATCTCGGGGGGGAGCTGGAACGTGGAGACGAACTTGTCGCCGCCGATGTCGAACGTGCGCAGCACGACGGGGCGCGGCCGGATCGCCTCGACCACCGCGCGGAACACCTCGAACTGCTCCTCCTCCGTCGGGGGCGAGAGCCGATCGATGTACAGGAACTCCGTGCGGTAGAGCCCGATGCCCTCGGCGCCGTAGTCGCGCGCGAGGATGGCCTCCGCCGGCAGCTCCACGTTCGCGCGCAGCGTGATGCGCGTCCCGTCGAGGCTCGCGGGCGCGCGATCTCGAGACTCCTGGAGCTCGCGAGAGAACGCGGTGTACCGCTCGGCGCGCGTCCGCGCGTCCTCGAGCTGCTCCTCGGTGGGGTCGACGATCACGACGCCGCGGAGCCCGTCGACGATGATCAGATCGCCTGTCGCGATGCGCGCGAGGGCCTCCGTCACGCCGACGACGGCCGGGATCTCGAGCGCGCGCGCCATGATGGACGTGTGGCTCGTCCGCGTGCCCATCTCCGTCACGAAGCCCACGACCGGCTCTGTCACGAGGCCCGCGGTGTCCGCCGGCGAGAGATCGTGGCCGACGAGCACCGAGCGCCCCGCGAGCTTCGGGATCGTGCCCTCCGCGCCGCCCGCGCCCATCAGCGATCGGAGCACGCGCTCGCCGACGAACTCCACGTCGTGACTGCGCTCGCGCAGGTAGGGATCGTCGATCGCCGCGATGCGCTTCGCGATGTCGGCGCACGCCGCGACGACGGCCCACTCGGCGCACCGCTTCTCGACGCGCACCTGCTTCTTGACGGCGTCGTTGAGCACCTCGTCCCCGACCATCGCGACGTACGCCTCGAGGATCGCGGCCTCGGCCGGCTTGTCGCCGAGGCGCGCGGACATCTCGCGCAGGTTCGATTTCACCCGCTCGACGGCCTCGCCGAAGCGCGCGAGCTCGCCGGCCGCGTCCTCGTCGTGGATGTGCCTCCGAGGATAGGTGTTGCGCGCGGAGCCCATCACCACCGCGGCGCCGATGGCGACGCCCGGCGCGCCGGCGATGCCGCGGAGCATCTCGGCTCGGGTCCGCGGGGGTTCGTCCATCACTCCGGCTCCCCGAACTTCTCCGCGATGAGCCGTCCGATCGCCGCGACCGCTTCACTGGCCTGCGTGCCCTTCGCCTCGACCTCGATCTGCGTGCCGCGTGAGCCGCAGAGGAGCAGGACGCCCATCACGCTCTTGGCGTTCGCGCTCTCGCCATCGGGGCCCGTCACGGTGACCTCGCAGGGGAATTTGCCCGCGGTCTGGACGAGCTTCGTGGCCGCGCGCGCGTGGAGTCCGCGCGCGTTGATGATGGTGAATTTCTCCCGGACTTTCTCGCTCACGCTATGCCCGCTCAAGCTCGGCCCGCACCCGGACCGACTACGACCCCGCTGTCGTCCGTGCGACAGGCTTCATCATATCCGTTCGTGCGACGTCGCGGTGAACCACCGTGATCGGCAAACCCGTCTTCTTTTCGACGCGCGCTGCGATGTCGATCGCGAGCGCGACCGACCGATGACGGCCCCCCGTGCAGCCCACCGCGATCGTGAGGTAGCTCTTCCCCTCGGCCTCGTACCGAGGGAGCAGGAACACGAGCAAGTCCTCGACCTTCTCCACGAACGCGCGGGCGTCCGGGTTGTCGGCGATGAACCTTTGCACCGGCTCGTCTGTTCCTGCGAGCGCTCGCAGGCCCGGGACGAAGTAGGGATTGTCGAGGAAGCGCACGTCGAGCACGACGTTCGAGTCGACGGGGAGGCCGTATTTGTAGCCGAACGTGACGATGCGCGTCTCCATGCGCGGCTGCTCGGCGCGCCCGGGCCCGAGGTGCGCGATGACGCGCCGCCGCAGCTCATGGACGCTCATCTGCGACGTGTCGAGCTCGAGGGTCGCGCGGGCGCGCAGCGGCGCGAGGCGATCGCGTTCGAGCTGGATCCCCTCCAGCACGTCGACGGTCGCGGGCGTGCCCCCGGCGTTGCGCGTCGAGAGCGGGTGAGGCCTCCGCGTCTCCCCGAAGCGCCGCAGCAGCACCTCGTCCGAGGCGTCGAGGAACATCACGATCACCTCGCGATCCGCGGTGGCGATCCGATCGAGCGCGCTCGTCGCGTCGTCGAGGAACGATCCGACGCGCACGTCGATGCAGAGCCCCACGCGGCGCACGCCGCCCCGCTCGCAGACCTCCACCGTGTCCTTCGCGACCGGCACCGGGAGGTTGTCGACGCAGTAGTAGCCGAGGTCCTCCAGCGCGTGCAGCGCGGTGCTCTTCCCGGCGCCCGAGAGCCCGGTCACCACCACGACGCAGCCACGGGAAGGAACGGACATCGCTAGCTCTTCGGGGATACGCGCGGCAGGCTCGCCGACGACTCGGGGGCGCGGACCCGGTGCGGCACGCGCACGGGCGGCGGGGCCGCGGACTCGTTCTGCGTGCGCTCGTTGAGCAGCGCGCCCTCGATGCTGTTGAAGAACTCGCGGGCCGCGTGGTGCCCGGCGTTCTTGAGCAGCTCGTTGCGCGCCGCGACCTCCAGGATCGACGCCATGTCCCGGCCCGGCTGCACGGGGATGACGAGCTCGCGCACGTTCACGCCGAGGATGGTGTGGTAGCGCTCGTCGATCCCGAGCCGGTCATACTCGGTCTCGCTCGACCACTCGACGAGCCGCACGACCACGTCGATGCGCTTGCGCTCGCGGATCGCCGTGACGCCGTAGAGATCCTTGATGTTGAGGATCCCGAGCCCGCGCACCTCCAGGTGATGGCGCAGCAGATCCACCGGGGCGCCGAACACCATGCCGGGGGGCCGGTAGTCGCACTGCACGATGTCGTCCGCGACGAGGCGGTGACCGCGCAAGATGAGATCGAGCGCGCACTCGCTCTTCCCCACGGCGCTCGGGCCCATGAGGAGCAGCCCCACGCCGAAGACGTCGACGAGCACCCCGTGGAGCCGCACGCGCGGCGCGAGCCGATCATCCAGCGTCGCGTGGACAGCGTTGATCGTGACGCTCGAACGATCAGGGGAGAGGACCAGCGGCGTGCCCGTCTCGTGCGCGATCTGCGCCAGCTCCGGCACCGGGAGCACGCCGTAGCCGGAGGCCTCCGAGTCGAACGGGGCCGCGCCTGTCGTGAGGATCACGCAGCACAGCTCCAGCCCGAGGAAGCCGCGCAGCGATCGAAGGCGCCCGTCCGGGCTGAGCCGCTGCAAGAACGACAGCTCCGTCTGCCCCAGGATCTGCACGCGGGAGGGCACGATGCCGTGGTAGTGGCCGGCCAGCGCGAGCCCGGATTTCTGGATGCGCGTGTGGAGGATCTGCCGATCGAGGCCGGCCTCGCCTGCGATCACCTGCATCTCCAACCCGAGGCTGGAGTCCGCGATGAGCTCCCGGACCGTGATCGCAGGCCGGGGCTGCTGCCCGCCGGGGGTGTTCATGCGGGCGACACCCGTCCTTCTTCGGCCGCGAGCATGTCGAACGCGGCGGCGCCGCTCGGAGCTCGGAGGAGCCGCGCGCGGAAGTGATCGTCGCGCAGCAGGCGCGACACTCGAGCGAGGGTCTTGAGGTGCTCGCCGGTCGCGCGCTTGGGCCCGATGACGGCGAACAGGATCGACACCGGGGCGCTGTCGATGGCCTCGAACTCGATGGCCGCCGGGCAGAGGAGCACCGCCCCGATGAGCCGATCCAGGCCCTCCACCGAGCCGTGCGGGATCGCCACGCCACCGCCGACGCCTGTCGACTGAAGGCGCTCGCGCTCGGTGAGCACGCGTTCGATCTCCTCCCGCGAGACGACCTCCTGGCCGTTCGAGAGCAGGGCGCTGAGCCGCTTCAGCGCGTCGTTCTTCGAGCGCACGGGGTCGCCCTCCACACTGGCGACCGATACGCGGTCACGGCTCAAAATGTCGCAGACACCCATGGGATCACCTGCGCCGCGGGGAGGACCCTCGACCTTCGAAGGGCGCGTAGTCTACCAATTCTTTGCTGGGCGTCCCTCTCCCCCTGCGGTCTTTCACCGAGGGGGAGGGGAGGTGGAAGGTCCGCCGGGGAGGTGCGTCCGTCCGCGGGAGCGCTCGTCGCGAGGCCACCGCTCGGGACGCAGCCCCGACGCTGCGCACGTGGCGCTATTTGGCTTTGCCTGAGCCGTTCCGCTCCACGGCTTGGGCGAACTCGCCAGCGCTCTCTCCTCCACGTTTTTGCGCCATGTTCGCGCCTTTCTGGCTGCGGATCTGCCGCTCCAGCTTGTCCAGCACCATGTCGATCGATGCGTACATGTCCTGACTGCGCTCGCTCGCGTGAAAATGAGCGCTCCCCGATTGAATCGCTACCTCTGCGACGTGCTCCAGCCCCTCGACCGAGAGGGTCACCTGCGCGTTCATCGCCTGGCGAAGGAACTTCTGGAGTTTCGAGACTTTTTCTTGCGCAAACCGCTTTGCGGCATCCGTCCCTTCCATATGCCGAAAAGTGATTGTGATGTTCATCAGGGGACCTAGCCTTTCTCTTCCCCGCGACCGGGGCTCGTGGGGGCGAAGGTTGCACTGTGTATGGTAACACCCCGCCCCGACGCCTGTCGCCTCTCGGTGGTATCCTTCCGGCTCCAAAGGCTGCCTCTCCTCTGACCGGAGACTCGAATGCGATCGCTTGACATTCTTTCCCGCAACGGGTTGCGCGCGCGCTTCGCGCCTCTTTCGCTGGCTCTCCTGGCGTTCTCGGCGGGCTGCGCCAACGGCGGTGGCTCGGGGACACCGGGCGGTGGAGGGACCGGCGGCAGCGTCGATACCACGGGAGGCTCGGGCGGCACCACGTCCACGATGTCCATGGGCGGCTCCGGCGGCGCCACCGGCGGTGCCGGCGGAACGACGACGACCACGACGAGCAGCACGACGACGAGCAGCACGACGACGAGCAGCACGACGACAACGACCACGACGACGACCACCACCACGGTGGCTTGTCCCGATCCCGCGGTGGTCGCCGGCTATGGCGCGGAGCACGAGTCGAATGCGCTGATCCAGACAGCGAACATCCTCCCGGACGGCGATCTGGGCTTCTCCGCGACCCTCTGCCCGGCGGGGGACATCGATGTGTTCGGCGTGCCGATCGTCCAGGGAGGCGCGGGCTTGCGCGTGGAGGTGAAGGGCGCGAACGGCGGGTGCCCCCCCAACGCGCAGATCTACGTGCGCATCTTCGATCAAGGCGGCGCGCTCATCGCCCAGGACGCGCCGTTCAACGGCTGCTCGCTCATCTCCCCGCTCACCGACAACGCCGTGGCCTCGCTCGCGGCCGGCACGTACTACGTGCAGATCGAGAACGTGAGCTTCAGCGTCGTCGACTCGTACTTGGTCGACGCGAAGGTGACCCAGCCCTCCTGCGGCGACAGCATCACGCAGGCCGCGGCCGGCGAACAATGCGACGACGGCAACAACGTCTCGGGCGACGGCTGCACCGCGGACTGCCTGATCGAGGCCGTCTGCGGGGACGGCGTCGTCCACGTCGTCGCGGGCGAGCAGTGCGACGACGGCAACACGAACGCGGGCGACGGGTGCTCCGCCATGTGCCAGTTCGAGGCGGTCCTCCTCACGGAGACGGAGCCGAACGATCAGGGCATGCCGAACTGCCTCGCGGGATACGACGGCGCCGTGGGCGCGATCATGCCGGTCGGCGATCAGGATTGGTTCTGCATCGACGTCCCCGTCGCGGGCTCCACGATCACCATCTCCACGTCCGACGGCCTGAACGACTGCCCCTCCGGCGCGGACACGAAGATCTACCTCTACAACTCCGCCAACACCCTCATCGCCTCCGACGACGACGACGGCGCCGGGACGTGCTCGCTCATCAGCCCCGCGAACGACGCGCCGGCCGCGAACCTCCCCGCCGGCACGTACAAGATCATGGTTGAGGACTACGGCAACAACGACACGATCGACTCGTACGTGCTGCTCGCGCACGTGGCCGCGCCCGGGTGCGGTGACAACCTCCTGCAGGGCAACGAGCAGTGCGACGACGGCAACACGAACGCGGGCGACGGGTGCTCGCCGACGTGCGTCTTCGAGGCGAACTACACGCACGAGATGGAGCCGAACACGCTCGCTGCGCCGAACTCTCTCGCCGGATTCGACGGCGTCATCGCGTCGATCGGGCCCGCCGGCGACACGGACGCCTTCAGCTTCGACGTCACCGTGCCTGGATCCAGCGTGATCATCGAGGTCTCGGATGGCCTCGGAGCGTGCCCTGGCTTCGACTCGGTCGTGGCCCTCTACAACCCCGCCGGGATGGTGATCGTCACCGACGACGACGGCGGCAACTCCCCGTGCTCCAAGATCGATCCGAACGTCTACGCCGCGGCGACCAACCTCGCCGTCGGCACTTACAAAGTGCAGGTCTCCGAGGCCGTCAACGCGACGGTGCCGCAGTACGTCCTGTCGGTGAAGGTCCAGGCGCCGGCGTGCGGTGACAGCCTCCTCGGCGGCGGCGAGCAGTGCGACGACGGCAACACGATCGCCGGGGACGGCTGCTCCGACACCTGCCAGTCCGAGGCCCCGTGGGAGATCGAGCCCAACGGCTCGCTGAACGAGGCGACCGGTGTCTGGCCGGGCTTCAACCAGTGGCGCGGCTCGATCAAGAACATCGGCGATCACGACTGGTACAAGTTCACCGTCACGGCCGGGCAGAGCGTCCGCCTGGAGACGCACACGATCGGCGACGCGGCGAGCTGCTCGTTCGACTCGAAGATCCACCTGATCAACGCCGCCGGCACGCAGATCATCGAGGACGACGACGACGGAGTGGGCACGTGCTCGCTCATCAACCCGATGGTCGACGCGTCCGCCAGCAACCTCGCGGCTGGCGCCTACTACGTCTGGGTGCAGCACTTCAGCGATGGCATCGCCGCCGGTCCGTACCAGCTCGACATCACCGTCCAGTGACGCCTCTCCGAGGACCTCGCTCCCGAACGTCCCTTTCCTCCCCATCGACGCGCCTGGAATAAACGACGGGAACCTTCGTCGCGGCGGGTGGTCCTCCCTCCGACGCCGCCGCCACGTGCGTGCGCAGCCTGCCTCGATGGGGTCGCGCGCCGCGCCATGATCCGGCGCGCGGCGGGCTTCAGGGCGCGCAGATGGTGCGGCGCTCTGGAGGTCCGCCGTGCAGTCGCCCGCACACGCTCGTCGCGCTGTCTTCGTCTTCGCCCTCACCATCTCGCTCGCCGCCTGCGACCGAGCGCAGCCCCCCGTGCCTCCGGCGCCTCCATGGCTCGCGGAGGTCACGTCGATCGCCTCGGATCATGGGGGCGGCCTCGCGCGATGCGACGCAGGGACCTCCGCGTGCCAGCCGATCGCCGCGCGCGCCATCGTCGCGACGGGCGACAGACTGAAGCTCGATCGCGGATCGCGGGCGAGGCTCTCGCTCGACGAGGACACCGAGCTGGAGCTCCGCGACGCCGCCGAGCTCACCTTGGAGCAGGAGGGCGGCGAGCACCTCGTCAAGCTGGTGCGCGGCGTCGCGATCGTCTCGCGCGCGGAGGGCCCCTCGTCCAGGGCCCCGAACGTCGTCGTCCTCGCGGGAGGTCAGCCCGTCGTCGTCGTGAGCACGGCGACCGTCGAAGTGCGCACGGCCTCCGCAGGCGCGACGACGACGATCGTCGATCGAGGGTGGGTCGGCCTTCGAGACGCGCGCGGACCGCAGCTCCTGTTCACGGGCGACGGCGCGCGGTGGCGCGATGGCGAGGCGCCGACGCCGCACGCGCGGTGGTCCGCGGCCATCGAGGACGAAGAGGAGCCGACGTCCCGAACATCGGGCGCGTCCAGCGTCCTGCGCGGGCTCGGGACGATGAGCGCGCGCGTCCCCGGCACCGAAGAGATCGTGTCGGGCGTGCGCCTCGCGACGCACCACGTGCGCGCCGAGGTGCAGGACGGCTTCGCGCGCACCACCGTCGAGGAGGAGTTCGCGAACGACACCAAGCGCACGCTCGAGGGCCGCTTCGTGTTCCCCCTCCCGCCGGACGCCTCGATCTCCCGCCTCGCGCTCTACGTCGGCGACGACCTCGTCGAGGGAGAGATCGTCGACAAACCGCTCGCCAACCGCATTTTCAAGACGATCGTGGACGACACCGTCCGCCCCCGCGATCCGGCCATCCTCGAGATGAAGACCGGATCCATCGTCTCGCTGCGCGTGTTCCCGATCCCCGCGCAGGGCAAGCGGCGCGTGATCCTCGCGTACGATCAGACCATCCCGGAGCGCGGCGATCGCGCGCGTTACGTGTATCCGCTGTCGCTCGGGGCCGATCGCACCACCGCCATCGACGACTTCGCGATCTCCGTCGTGGTGAAGGACAGCGCGGCCGCTGTCGGCAACGCCGCGTGCGCCGGCTACGACGCCTCGATGCGCGTCGACGAGCAGGGCCTGATGGCGACCTACTCCGCGAAGCGCTTCGCCCCCGTCTCGGATTTCGTCCTCCGCTATTCGCGCGACGAGGGCACCGCCGCGAGCCTCTCGTGGAGCGTCGGCCCCAAAGAGGTCGCGGCCCGCGAAGCGAAGGACACGCCGGCCGGATACTTCGCGCTCCGCTTTCAAACGACAGCGCAGGAGGGCCCCGCGCGGAGGCCGATCGCCCGCCCGTCGCGGGCCTTCGTGATCGACACCAGCCACAGCCAGTCTCCGGACACCATCGACGCCTCCGCTCGCGTCGTGAAGGCGGCGCTCCGCGAGCTCGATCCGCAGGACCGATTCGCTGTGCTCGCGTGCGACAGCGCGTGCGAGTCGTACCCCGAGGACGGCCTCGCCCGCGCGGGGGACGCCGCGATCGCCGAGGCCTCGGCGTGGCTCTCGCGGAGGGCCCCCGGAGGCTCCTCGGATCTCGCGGGCGCGCTCCTCGCCGCGTCCGAGCGCCTCTCCGCGGAAGGCGGCGGTCAGGTCGTGTACCTCGGCGACGGCGCCGCGACCTCCGGCGAGCTCGGAGCTCCGGCGATCGCAGCTCGGATCGCGCCGGCCTTCCAGGGGCTCGACGCGCACTTCGTCGGCGTCGGCAACGTCCTCGACGAGGTCGCTCTCACCGCCGTCGCGAACGCCGTGTCCGGCACCTACGAGCGCTTCTCCACGGGCGATCCCGTCGCGGACCGCGCCCGCGCGATCGCCCGCACGATCGACGCCCCCGTCGTGCGCGACGCTCGCCTCACGCTCCCCGAAGGCGCATTCGACGTGATGCCTTCGAAGCTCCCGCGCCTTCGCCTCGGCCAGGAGGTGCGCGTGCTCGGCCGCTTCCGCCCCGCTTCGCCCAAGGAAGAGGGTCAGACGCAGCACGCGTCGTTCCGCGAGGACGACACCGATCTGCCGGCGCGCGGCCCGCTCCGCGAGGTGCGCCTCACGGGTCGCGTCGCGGGCGCGCCGTACGAAATCGTCCGGTCGCTCGACTGGAGCCGCGCCCTCGCGTCGCCGTCGCCCGCGGTGCACGCCCTGTGGGCTCGCGCCAAGATCGCCGCCCTCGAGACCTCCGAGAACCCCGACGCGAAGAAGGAGATCGTCCGCCTCTCCACGGTGCACCACGTCCTCTCCCGCGCGACGGCGCTCCTCGTCCTCGAGAACGAGCGCATGTTCGTCGAGACAGGCGTGCGCGCGGCGATCGATCGCATCCTCGCCTCGGATCCAGCCGGCTCCGCCGCGTCCGCGGGCGCCTCTTCTGGCTCCGCCACGAACGCTGGCGCCCCGCGTCCGAGCGGCGACTCCGCGTCCGTCTCGAGCGCGCCCTTCGGCCTCCTCGGCCTCCTCTCGCGGCCCGGCTCCTCCAACGAGCCGTGGGGCGGCGCCGATGCCGTCTCTGCGCGCGGCAACCTCTGGGGCAGCGTGGGCGACTCGTTTGGCGCAGGAGGCCTTGGTTTGTCGGGCATCGGTGAAGGCGGCGGCGGGCGAGGCGAAGGCATCGGGCTCGGCAGCGTCGGCACCATCGGCCACGGCGCGGGCACGGGCACCGGAACTGGCTTCGGATCGGGGAGCGGACGCCTCGCGGGCTCGCATCGCGCGTCGGCGCCGCAGGTTCGTTCGGGCGCCGCGACCGTGAGCGGGCGCGTGCCTCCCGAGGTCATCCAGCGCGTGATCCGCCAGTCCTTCGGCCGATTCCGCGCTTGCTACGAAGCCGGCCTGCGCACCAACCCCGGCCTCCAGGGTCGCGTGAGCGTTCGCTTCGTCATCGACAAGGACGGCCAGGTGTCGACGGCCTCCAACGGCGGATCCGATCTGCCGGACAACGCGGTGGTCGCGTGCGTCGTGGGCGCCGTGACCGGCCTCACCTTCCCTGCGCCCGAGAGCGGCATCGTCACCGTCGTCTACCCGATCTCGTTCGCCTCGGAAGGATCGGGCGGCAGCTCCTCCACGACCTCTGCACCATCGACACCTGCATCATCGACACCTGCACCATCGACACCTGCACCATCGACACCTGCACCATCGACATCTGCATCATCGACATCTGCATCATCGACACCTGAAGCATCCGTGCCACCGGCCGTCTTCAGCTCCCACCGCCGCGCGCCGACCTCGAACCTCTCCACCTCGTGGGCGCACCCCGTCACGACCGCGTGGCCCAAGTGGGCACCCAATCCCGCGCCGGACAGCCCGGTCGTCGTTCACCGCGCCCCCGAAGACGCCCCATCTCTCGGCGACGACAAGGCGATCGCGAAGCTCCTCGCGCAGGTCACCGATCCCGCCGCGCCTCGCAGCGCGCACCAATCGCTCGTGAAGAAGCTCCTCGCGAGCGGCCGATTCGACGACGCCTTCGCCGCCGCCTCGCGTTACGTCGGCCTCGATCCGGACAACGACGTCGCGCTCGAGCTCTACGCCGAGGCCGCCGCGGTGACGGGTCGTCCGCGCATCGCGTTGCTCTCCGTCGACGCCCAATCCGAAGCCGATCCCGCGCGCATCGAGCCGCACCGCCGAGCCGCCGCGGCCTTCGAAGCCGCCGGGGACGAGCGCCGCGCGTGCGCCCATTTCCGCGCGCTCGCCTCGTTCTCCAACGCCGACGACACCGCCACGTACCACGCGCTCCGATGCCGCGCGCGCCTCGGCGACAGAGCTTCCGTGCTCCTCGAGGCCCGCTCGCTCCCCAAGCCTGGCGCCCTTGTTTCCAAGCTGATCACCGCGCTCGAGAGCGGCTCGGCGCCCCCCTTCCAGCTCGCGAACGCCGCAGGCTCCTTCGAGGCGCGCGTCACGTGCCACGGCGATCCGAGCGACTGCCCGTCTCCGATCGTCGTCGGCCCCACAGGCACGGTGCTCTCTGCCTGGACGCCGGCCACCGCGTGCGCGCGCGACGCCCTCGCGCTCACGAGCGTCACGTCGGGCACCTACCGCACGCTCGTGACAGGCGAGGTCCCACCCGATGGCGCCGAGCTCACTGTCCGCGCGCTGGGTCAAACGAAGACCATCTCGCTGCGCCGTGGCGGCACCACGATCGCGCTCGCGACGACGATCACGATGCCGGATCCCTCGGCCGTCTTCCGTTGAGGCTCCCTTCGCGGATCCCTCGGAAATCGAAGCCCCAACGCCTGCTTGAAGCGGCGAGCCCAATGCGGCTCAGTAGCCGAGGTCGTGATCGTCCTTCTTCGGCGGCGTGGAATCGCCCTTTCCCCCGCTCGAAACCCCCGTCTTCGCCGTCGCCGTCGCCGTCGCCTTGGGTGAGGCTGTCGGCACCGTGCCCATCCCGATCGGCGCGCTCGCCGTCACCGAAGCCGTGGGTATCGCGTTCGCGCTGGGAGCGCTCGTGCTCGTCGAGGCCGTCGCGCTCGGCGCTGTGTTCGCGTTTATCGCATCCCCGGAAGGCTGCGCGCTCGCCGCGGAGCTCGGCGCCGCCGTCGTGTTCTTCGCATCTCCGGTGGGCTGCGCGCTCGCCGCGGCTTCGGCCGTCGGCGCCGGCGCTCTCACGCCACCCGGCGACATCAACACCACCGTCCCCGCGGTGAGCACGATCGTCGCCGCGCTCGTCGGATCCTTCGATCCCGGCGGCGGCCCGAACAGCTTCTCGCGGAACGCCGCGCCCGCGATGGCCATCCCGAGCACGAGCCCGAGCGCGGCCCACAGCGCAGATCGAGGCTCTTTTGACGCCCTCGCGCTCGCCGGCCCTGACACGCTCACGAGCGATCGCCCGCTCTCGGAGGTGCGTCCCAGCCCGCTCTGCGGGGTCTCCGCGGGCTTCGAGATCGCCGCAGGGACCGGCGTCGCAGCCACCGTGCGCGCGCCTGCGTCCTCCGCGGGCCTCGCCGAGGCGCTCATGTCTCGCGTCGGCATCGTCCCCGTCGTCGCCGCGGCGACAGGCGTGCCTTCGCCTTCTTCGATCGGCTCCGGCGTGAGCTCCACCGGAGGCTCCGACACCTCCGCGGATCGCTGCGCCCCCGAGCCCGCGCGCTCTCCTCCCGAGCCCGCGCCACCATCGATCGCGAAGAGCCCGCCGAGCGCCGGCGGATCTTTCATCGCCGCGAGCCTCTCCGAAACCACACCGATCTGCCGTGTCTTCGCGCTATCGGCGCCCTCGTCCTCGCTCCCCGGCGAAGGGATCGTCTTCGAGACCTCGTACGGCTTCGGCAACGGCGGCGGCCCCTTGCGCCCGCGCCCGCTCGGCCTCTCCCGCGAGCTCGGCTTGTCTCCGTGGACCGGCGCCATGTCTTGCTGCGTCTTCTCTGCGGCGTCCGAGATCCGTGCGATCTCCGAGAACGCCGCGGCCATCTCCTTGGCCGACGAGAACCGCTTGCCCACCTCGCGCGCCAGCGCCTTCTCGAAGAACCGATCCACCTCCTCCGGCAGATCGCGCGCCACCACCGACGCCCGCGGGATCGGATCCGAACAGATCTGCACGATCACGTCCGCCGGAGCCCCGCGCCCGAACGGTCGGATCCCCGTGATCGCCCGAAACACGATCACGCCCACCGACCAGAGATCGCTCCGGCGATCGATGTTCGTGCGCCCGCGCACCTGCTCCGGGCTCATGAAATAGGGCGTCCCGAGGATCACCCCTTCCTGCGTCATCGCGCTGTCATCGGAGGCGTCCGACTGCACCTCGAGCGCGATCCCGAAATCGAGCACCTTCGGCGTCTCGTGCTCTCCGTCCTTCGCGAGGAAAATGTTCTCGGGCTTCAGATCGCGATGAACGATCCCCGCCGCGTGCGCCCGATCGAGCGCGTGCGCGATGTGCTCGAGGAGCGTCGACGCCTCCACCATCGAGAGCCTGCCCGCGCGCCGCAGCCTCGCCCCGAGATCCTCCCCGGCGAGCAGCTCCATCGCGATGTACGGCACCCCGTTGTCGACCCCGTGATCCAGGATCTGGACGATGTTCCTCGATCGGATCTGCGCCGCGGCCTTCGCCTCCCGCGTGAAGCGCATGCGCGCCTCCGCCGACGACACGCGCCGCGGATCCATGAACTTCACGGCCACGCGCTCGTCGAGCCCGAGGTGCGTCGCCACCCAGACCGACCCCATGCCGCCTTGCTTGAGCAGCCGCTCCAGCCGGTATTTCCCGGCGATCACGTCCCCCGCGCCGGGGAGCGGCGTGCGGGGTGGCATCGAAGAAACCCTTACGGCCATGCGATCGGCACCGGCGAGGATTCTGTATCGGTCATCTGGCCCGTGCCAAGCTGACCTTGATCGTTTCGACCCCAGCACGCCGCCGCGCCCGACTCGAAGCGCGCGCACGTGATCTCCGCGCCCGCGGTGATCGCGACGGCGCCTGTGAGCCCCATGACCTCCGCGGGCACCGGCTCCGAGTCGCTCACCCCGGCTCCGCGTCCGAGCTGACCGTGCCTGTTGTTGCCCCAGCAAACGACCTTTCCCCCGGCGATCACGGCGCACGCGTGACCGCCGTTCGGATCGTTCGGCTCCCCGTCTCCATCCGATCCCGCGGCCACATCGGTCGCGCCCGCCACATCGACTGCGGTCGGATCCGACGTCATCGCGCCGGCCACCGCGTCCGTGAGCTCCGCGTCCGAGTTGTCGCCCCAGCATGCGAGCCCCGCCGCGTCGATCGCGCACGAAAAATCCGCGCCTGCGCGCACGTGCGTCGCGCCCATCACGATCGGCACCGCGCTCACTGGCCCCGAAGGCACCAGCGTCGCGCTCCCTGTCTGCCCGCGCTCATTGTTGCCCCAGCACTTGAGCGACGCATCCGGGAGCAGCGCGCACACATGGCGCACGCCCGCGCTGATCTCCGTCGCCGACATCGCGGGGCTCAGCGTGAGCGGCGTCTTCGAAAGCACGCCCGTCCCGTTCGCGAGCTGGTTGTACGTGTTCGCTCCCCAGCACGCGACCGTGTCATCCATCTGGATCGCGCACGTCACCTCCGCGCCCGCCGTCACGCGCTTCGCCGACGCAACCACAGGCGTCAAAAGCGGCTGGTTCACGTCCTGTTGATCCCCCGTCCCGAGCTGCCCGCTCCCGTTCGCTCCCCAGCAAAACAGCCCACCATCGGCGACGAGCGCGCACGTGTGAGCGAGCCCCTTGTCGTCCGGCCGACCGCCCGTCGCGACGGCGCTCACGTTCGCCACGTTGATCTTCACCGGCGAAGCGCTGTCCAGGTTGTTGCCGTTCCCGAGCTGACCGTGCGCGTTCGCTCCCCAACAAAACAGCTCCCTCGTGCTCAGCACAGCGCACGTGTGCCCGCTCCCGGCGGCGATCATCTGCACGCCGACGCACTGCTTGTCCGGGTTCCCCGAGGCGATGTCCACCCGACAGATCTGGCTCCCGCAGTCCGCGTTCACCGCGCACCCGCGACCGAGCTCGCACGCCTTGCAAGGCCCACCGCAGTCCACGTCCGTCTCGCCGGCCGCGTCGTCCTTCATCCCGTTCCCGCAGGTCGCGCCGGTCGTCGTGCCTCCCGTTCCGCCGGTGTTTGTCGCGCCGCCCCCGCCGCTCGTCGTCGTGCCGCCTGTCGCTCCGCCGCCTCCGGTCCCGCCGGAGCTCGAGGTGCCCGTCGACCCCCCCGCCGAGAGCTCCGACAGCCCGCTGATCAAGTTGCATCCCAACCCCGAAATCGCGGCCACCATCGCCCCCGCGACCACGCACGCGAGCCCCCGCACGGAACCACCATCGCCCGTCTGAGAGCGCATCAGAACCTCCCTCGCAGCCCCGCGCCGCCCGCCGAGATCCAGGGCTCCACCTGCGCGCCCGCGGCCCCGCGCTTCGGCTTCCCGCCGATGTCCACCACCATCAGCACCACGCCCGCGGCCGCCGCCACACCCGCGATCACGAACGTCGCTGTCGACGCGCTCGCCAGCGCGTTCGCCGAGTCGATCGCCGGTTGATCCGCGGTCGCACACCTGTTGTTCGGGCACCGCGGCTTCAAATCACTCGTCGCCGCGATCGACATCCCGCCTGTCACCGCGCCCACGATCGCGCCCACGCCCGCGACCCCGAAGGCGAGGTATGCCGGGAGCCGATTCGGCGCCGCCTCCGGCCCCGCTGACGCCGACGCGCTCGGAGCTCCTGTCGCCACGGCGGACACGCTCGCGCTCCCGGACGCCGCGGCCCCCACCTTTTGCAGCGTGATCGCCACCCGCACAACGCCGCCCTTCTCGGCCAGCGTCACCTTCTTCTTCACCGGCGAAAACCCGTCGGCCTCCACCGAGACCTCGTGCTCTCCCGGATCGAACCGCACAGCGAGCCCGCTCTCGAACCCGTGCTTTTGCCCGTCCACCTTCACCACGGCGGACGTCGCCTCGGCGCTCTCGATCACCACCAGCATGCTCGGCACCCGCGCGAGCAGCTCCTTCATCCGCTTTCGACCCGTCTCTTGCGCTTCCTTGAAAGCGGCCGGCGCGGCGGCGGTCATCGGCTCCGCGGCCAGCTTCTCGAACGTCGCCAGCGCGTCCGTGAGCCTCCCCAGCCCCGCGAGCGCGTTCCCCATCAGGAGCAGGTGCGTCGGCGCGTGATAGAGCGCCTCGGCCTGCGTCACCTTCTCGAGCGCCTCCTTGTAATTCTGCGCGTCGAGCGCCTTCCACCCGTCCCGCGCGAGCTCGCGGGCCTCGGTGGTCGGGTCTTTGGATTGCGCCGAAGCGTCCACCGCCACCGCGCAGGTGACGCACATCACGAGGGGGACGAGGGCGCGGCCCAAGCGGCTCGCAAGAAGAGGCATCGTCCGCATTTTTTAGGAAATCTCCCCCGCTGTCGAGACAATGGACCATCGCACGAACATGCCCGCAGCTTATTCGCAGCCCGAGCCCCCACGCGCCGAATCCGCAGGCACCCGCTACTTCAGGCTGAGGCTCGCCGAAATCCCCAGCGTCCCGTGCACATCGTGCAACGCCGGCGCCCCGAGCCCCTCCGGCAAATATCGATACCCCACCTCCGCGTACGCCCCGATCGGCTGATCATTGATGGCGATCAGCGTCCGGTCCACCCTTGCGTTCGCGTTCGCCAGAAACGCCCACTTGTTCTCGCTCGTCCAGTGCGGCGCGGCCTCCCCGAACACATCGACCGCCAAGAGCCCATCGTCCGTCTGGTACCGAAACCGCGCCGATCCCGACGTGAGCGGCGCCACCCGGTGAACGAACCTCGGCTTCTCGATCGACGGCGCCCCGTACACATCCACGTCGTACCGCACCCCCACGCCGAGAACGAACGACCGCCCCGTCTGCCCCGAACGCCACGGATCCAGCGTGAACGACGTCCGCACCACGCCCACGTGGACCCACGGCGCCTTCGCCTCGAACCCCGGCAACACCACGGGCGTCACCGGCACCGTCACGCGCCCGAGCTCCACGTCCAGCCCCACATCAAACGGAAACCCCACGGTCACCGGCGGCGAAAAGGGCAGCACGATGCTCGGCGTCTCGCTGTGCCGCAACAACGTCGCTCGATACAGCGTCGCGTCGAACGACGGCACCCCCGGGATCGGCCTCACCCACGGCCGCACCGTCCCGTACGGAATCCGGTGCTCCACCTGCCATGTGATCTTCCCCTCCCCGGTCCCGAACGTGTACACCTTCCTGTACCCGATCGAGAACCCGGCTTCGAATGCCGCCAGAGCGCTCCCTTCCCCGTCGTGCAGCGCCGTGAGCCCGCCCGTGAACGTGATTCGACTGGCCGGATCGAACGTCACCCGGTAAGGATGCCCGCCCGGGCTCATCTTGTATTCGCTCTCCCCCCCTGCGGGCGCGGGCGCCTCCACGGCCGCCGTCGGGGCCGGGGACGGAGCCTGTGCGAGCGCGCCCTTCGAGGCGAAGAGCAGCGTGGCCGCAGCGAAGATCGAGCGGAGGAGCTTCACGGGTCCTCGAAGTCCGGCAGGGGCTCGAACACCCGCGGAGGCGCCCAGAACGAGAACCGAAGACCGGCCATCGCGCGCACCTCCACGTTCCGTGTATTCACGAACGGATCATCCCGAGTCGCCCCCTCGGCGGACACCCGGAACGACAGCGGCTGATCGTTGATCGCCGCGAAGATCCCCTCGTACCCGGCCTTGAGCGTCACGTGGTTCGCCCCGACGCCCGCCTTCGGCCCGTCCAGGTACACCGGGTGAAAATACCCCAGGTCCAGGAACACGTTGTGCAGCCCCGAGTCCCCGAGGGCCAGTCGCAGCTTCGCGTTCGCGTCAAAGCCCGCGTACCACACGCCTGTCCCGACGCCCTTCGTCACGTCGTTCCGGTCCTCCCAGAACTTACCGAAATCCGCGCCTGCCTCGATGCGCAGGTGATTGTAGAGGTCCTCCGACTGCCACGGATTCCAGGCCACGTGCGCCTCGGCGAACTCCATGTCCAGCGTGTCCTTGAAGGCCGGAGGCCGGTCATTGACGCGCAGCACCCGGAACCCCCACCCGAGCGGCGGCGCCACCTCGTAGAGCCGCGGGTGCCCGAAGAACGTCGTCAGCCAGAACGCCGGCCGCCTGTGCAGGTGCTGATAGTCGTACGAGAACAACAGCCCTCGCAGCTCCAGGTCCGCGAAGGTGGCAGTCCCTTCCAGGATGTGGATATCGTGCCTCGATCGCCCCTTGTGCGACAGATAGCTGATCTCGATCCCCATCTCCGCCTGTCCGCGCCCGAACTGCGTGGCCGGGTCAAACGCCTTCTCCGTGAGCTGGAAGGTCGGCACCCAGGACGCCCCCAGATAGATCCGATTGAGCAGGTCGAACTTCACCTGATAGGCTCTCCCCGTCGCGGCGCGCGCGTAGCCCGGCGGGGCCTCCGCGAGGGCCGGGAGCACCTTCGAGGCCTCCGCGACCAGCTTCTTGTAAGCCTCTGCGGACTCCGTGGTCTCGCAGGGCTTCGCGTGGTCAATCTCCCCCCCTGTCAACGACTCATTGTTCGCCTCCAGACAGACGAGCTCGGAGCCCTTCGTCTGGCACTGCACACGGACTGTCTTCCCGTCGGGCTTCGTCATGCAGCGAACGGGCTTGTCCCAGGCGAGCTGCGGTGGAGGAGGGGTGTCCGCGCGCGCCGCGTGGACAAGGAGGGTGACGATCGCGGCGGACGCCCCCGTGAGGAGCAAGTGGTTCAAGGGCTTCTTCAATGCCATCACCTCGGCGGATCTCGAACAGAGCACCTCCCGTGCCCCGGCGCCGATTCCACCGACGGCAAAAAACCGACGCCCCTCGGAATTCACACCTCCCCCCCGGCGTTGCTGTTCTCAACATTCTGCCAAAACAGAATTTTGGGAACGCTCTCGCCTCGTTGCCTCCCTGTTCGCTCGCCTGTTTCTCGCCGGCCCGTGGTGCGAATGCGGCGTCTCAGCCGGCCCAAACGCGGCTCCTCCCGCAAACAATGCGGCCTCGGAGTGCGAAATCCGTCGCGCCCTTCCCTTTCGCGTCGGTAACACCCTTCCCAAAGCGGCTCCGGCCAGTGTGGTGAAACCGCGACAAGGGTAGCGCGGCCGGCACAGGCCTTTGGTACGTTCCCGTTCACATGCGACCCACGGTCCTCCTCTTCGACATCGACGGCACGCTCGTGAGCACGGGGGGCGCGGGGCGCCGCGCGATCGAGCGCGCGTTCCTCCTCCAGACGGGCTCTGCGGCCGTCCTCGACTTCTCCTTTGCCGGCATGACCGACCCTGCCATCGTGCGCGCCGGGCTCACCCACGCGGGCCGCGAGGCGCACGCGGAGGCCATCGCCGCCGTGCTCGCGGCCTACCTCGTTGTCCTCGAAGAGGAGGTCCGCGCGACCGAGCGGTTCCTTGTCCACGCCGGCATCCCCGAGGCCCTCGATCACGCGGCGGGCTGGGCGGGCGTCGCGATCGGCCTCGGGACTGGCAACATCGCCGAGGGGGCGCGTGTCAAGCTGGGGCGCGCCAACTTGCACGATCGCTTCTCGTTCGGGGGGTTTGGCAGCGACAGCGAGGATCGCGCGGAGCTCTTGCGGGTGGGGGCGGAGCGGGGCGCGGCGAAGCTGGGCGTCCGAAGGGAGGACTGTCGAGTGGTGATCATCGGCGACACGCCGAAGGATGTGGCCGCGGCGCTGGCGATCGGGGCGGAGGCGGTCGGTGTGGGGACGGGGCCTTATTCGGCGTCGGATC
>Ga0268298_10002532_pt1 | contig 19897 bp, 8 predicted proteins | sample WWTPWeurt_MetaG_FD_194462 | JGI IMG/M metagenome (GOLD analysis project Ga0268298, IMG submission 194462) | Activated sludge microbial communities from WWTP in Nijmegen, Gelderland, Netherland - WWTP Weurt | ecosystem: Engineered > WWTP > Aerobic digester > Activated sludge | place: Netherlands...
GCACAGCCGACCTTTCGCTCCTGCTGGAAGCGGGGCGCGCCATGAGCGAAACGCTGGACCCGCAACAGATCTACAAACTGATCTACCAATTCGTCGGCAAAACAATGCCCTGCGACATGCTGATCGTCTCGTCCTTCGATCCGAAAACGGAAATGCTCAAATGCGAATACCTGCATACCGAAATCGGCCCGCAGGATGTTTCGGAATTTCCGCTTATCCCGCTTGAACCGCCCGGTCAGGGAACGCAAAGCCGCGTCATCCGCACGGGCAAATCTCTGTTCCTGCCCGATTACGATCAGGCCTATAAAACAGCCACCAACAAATACGTCTTCGATGAACACGGAAAGATCGTGGATGAAATCCCCGAAGACCCCGAACGCACCCGCTCTGCCATCATCGTGCCGCTGCGCGTGCAGGGAGAAGCGACAGGCGCGCTACAGATCTTCAGCATGCGCCTGAACGCGCACACCGAAGATCACCTGCGGTTTGTGGAAGCGCTCGCCTTCCACGTTTCTGCCGCGCTCTCCAACGCGCGCCTTTTCAGCGAATTGGAAGCGCGCGTGCAACAGCGCACCGCCGAAATCGAGGCCATCCGCGAACGCCTTGAACTCGCGAACCGCGCCGCAAGACTCGGCGTGTGGGAATGGAACGTGCGCACGAATGAACTGCACTGGGATGAGCAAATGTTCGCCATCCACAAGGTCGATAAAAGCTCCTTTACAGCCGACCTGGGAGCCTTCATCGGCGTCATGCATCCCGAAGACATTGCGCTGGTCATGCAAACCGTTCAAGAACTGACGAACGGAGAGATATCGCAGGGGTTGATCGAATATCGCATCCTGCGGGGCGATGGCAGCATCGGCTACCTCAAAACCCACGGCATCGTGCAACACGATGCCAGCGGGCAACTCGAACGCGTCATCGGCGTGGTGCAGGATGTAACCGCCGAAAAAATGGCCGAACAAGTCCTGCGCGAAAGCGAGGAGCAAAACCGCCTGCTGTTTGAAGAATCGCCCGACGCCGTCATTCTGCTCGACCAGGACGCGCAAGCCATCCGCGTGAACCATGCCTTCGAAACATTAACGGGGTATTCCGCGCAACAACTGATCGGGAAGAAGGTGGTAGAAATGAACCTGCTCCCCGAGGCGCAAGCCAACCAACTGATGGAAACGGCCGAACATGCCCTGGAACTGGAAGGACAATACGCCTCCGCCGAGATCAAGATCCAGCGCGCCGACGGAAAGATCCGCGACATTGGCACAAGCGTTTATGGGTTGAAAATGAGCGGCCACCACCACTACCTGATCACCACGCGCGATATCACCGCCGAAAAACAAGCCGAAGAAACCCTGCGCATCGCCAACGCCGAACTGGAACGCGCCCTGCGCATGAAGGACGAATTCCTCGCCAACATGAGTCACGAACTGCGCACCCCGCTCAACGCCATCCTCGGCATCTCTGAAAGCCTGATCGAACAGGTGGTGGGGCCGCTAAATGAACGCCAATTGAAATACCTCAGCGCCATGTCCGAAAGCGGACATCACCTGCTCGAACTCATCAACGACGTGTTAGACCTGGCCAAGATCAACGCCGACCGCGTCGAACTGGACCTGACGAAGGTGGATGTGCGCCTGGCAGCGGAATCGAGCCTGCGCATGACCCGCGCACTGGCCCAAAAGAAAAACCTGAACGTCAACTTCGAGAGCGACCCCGAAGCGCGCTTTGTCTGGGCAGACGAGCGCCGCCTCAAACAAATGATCGTCAACCTGCTCTCCAACGCGGTCAAGTTCACGCCCGAAGGCGGAAGCATCGGCCTGAAAATTCGCGGCGACCATCGCAACAAGACCCTCAAATTCATCGTGTGGGATACAGGCATCGGCATTCATGAAAACGATATCCATCGCCTCTTCCAACCATTCACCCAATTAGACGCCGGGCTGGCGCGCGGCAGCCAGGGCACGGGGCTTGGGCTGGTGTTGGTCAGTCAGATGGCGCGCCTGCACCACGGCAGCATCAACGTGGATAGCGAACCCGGCAGAGGCAGCCAATTCATCCTGTCCATCCCGTGGACGATCGGCGTGGAAGCCGCAGAACCCAGCAAAAAGAGCGAGCCCCGCCTCCAAGCGCCTGCCAACCACGCAAATCTCCCCCTCATCCTGCTGGTGGAAGATACCGAAACCGTCACCATGCTGATCCGCGACTACCTGCAAAACCACCATTACCAGGTGGCCACCGCGCACGATGGCTTCGATGGAATCCAAAAAGCGAGACAACTCCACCCCAGCCTGATCCTGATGGATGTGATGATGCCCGGCATGGACGGCTTCGAGACCACGCGGCGCATCCGCTCTGAACCTGGGCTGGGCGCGGTCCCGATCATCGCGCTCACCGCCCTGGCCATGACCGGCGACCGTGAGCGCTGTCTCGCGGCAGGCATGAACGATTACCTCAGCAAACCCGTGCAATTGACGGAACTCCTATCCATGATCGAAACGCATCTCGCCGTCAAACCGGAAGAAGGCCAGCAATGAAAAAACACGCCCCAACGTCGACGCGAAGCGAAGCGGAAATTCCATTAAAATCAGCAGGAAAGCCCGGTCCAGAAATGGGAGTCGCGATGAAAAAGAACAAGACCAAAGCCGAAATCCTGCTTGAATTGGAAAACGCCCAGAAACGCATTGCGGAATTGGAGCCCGCCCGCGTTGGCGAAAGCGACGATCGCTTTGCGAGCGTTTTTCGCGCCAGCCCCTCGCAAATGGCGCTGACCGATTCCACGAACGGGAAATACGTGGAGGTGAACGAGGCCTTCCTGCAAACCCTGGGGTTTACGCGCGAAGAGGTACTCGGCAAGACCGCGACGGAACTCAGTTTATTTGCCAACCCAACGCAGCGCGCCGAATTGCTGCAACGCATGACCACGCAGGGCAATTTGCGCAACGAGTACGTGCAGGTGCGCGCCAAATCGGGCGACATACGGCAGGGCATCTTTTCGGCGGAATATGTTCAGGCCAATGGGCAAAGGCTTTTGCTCACGATCATGGACGACATCACCGACAAACGCCTGGCCGAACAACGCTGGCAATTTGCGCTGGAAGGCGCAGACGATGGCGTATGGGATTGGAATGCCCAAACCGATAGAGTATTCTTCTCGACACGCTGGAAATCGATGCTTGGATTCGAGGAGCAGGAAATTGGCGATTCATTGGAGGAATGGAGCTCCCGCGTCCATCCCGAAGACCTGGACGGAGTGATGGAACAAGTGCAGGAACACCTGCAAGGGAAAACGAGCGCCTACTTGAGCGAACACCGCCTGCGATGCAAAGATGGGACCTACAAGTGGATCCTCGACCGCGGCAAGGTCATCGAGTGGACGGCAGATGGCAAGCCCCTGCGCGTCATCGGTACGCACAAAGACATCACCGCGCGAAAAGAGACGGAAGAACGATTGCGTGTCAGCGAGGAGCGTTACCGCACCCTGGTCGAAAATATGAACGAATCGGTGATGGAGGTGGATCAGGATGGAACGTATCGCTACCTCAGCCCAGGGTATGCCAGCCTGATCGGTGGCCCTGTGGAAAGCGACCTGGGGAAATCGTCCATTGCACGCGTCCACCCCGACGACCTGCCCATCCTGGGAAGGTCGCGCGAAAACATGGCGGGTGATTACCTGCCTGAAACGGTTTACCGCATCCGCACCGACGATGGGTATTGGAAATGGGTGGAGACCTCGGGCAAACGGTATGTGGCGGAAGATGGAAGCGAGCGCGTGATCGGCGTGACGCGGGATGTGACAGGCCGCAAGCAGGCCGAGGATAAATTGCGCGAAAGCGAACAACGGTTCGCCCGTGTTTTCGAATCGAACCCCGCCGCGCAGATCATCGTCAAGGCTGGCGATGGCATCATCCTGGATGTCAACAAGGCATTCTGCGCCGAAACAGGCTACGAACGCGGCGAACTGATCGGTCGCTCAACTGCCGAATTGCGATTGTGGCTTAGTCAGGCTTTACAACAAAATGTCATCCAGCGCCTTCGGACGGGCGGGCAGGTGCATGATATCGAAATCGAATTCTGCGTGAAAACGGGCGAGACGCACACCCTGCTGGCCTCGTTCGAGCCGATCCAATTATTGGGCATGAGGTGCGTCCTCACCAGCGCGGTCGACATCACCGCCCGCAAGCAAGCGGAAAAGGCGCTCGCGCAAAGCGAAGCGACCTACCACTCCCTGATCGACGCGTTGGATGTGAGCCTCTCCCGCTGGCTGCCCGATACCACCCTGACATTCGCCAACGACAAATATAAATCGATCTTTGGCGTGCAAGGCGAAGCCATCGGACAAAAATGGCTCAACTTCCTGTCTGAAGAGACGCGCGCCGCCACGCTTGCCCACTATCAGAATGTAGCCAAAAAACCAAACGCGGTTGTATACGAACACCCCCTCACCCGGGAGGATGGAAACCTGCGCCATTATCAATGGATCGACACGCCCATCCTGGATGGAAACGGGGAGGTCGTGGAATTCCAATCGGTGGGGATAGATATCACCGAGCGCAAAAACGTCGAAATTGCCTTACAGGAGGCAGAGCGAAAATACCGCCTGCTTGTAGAGCAATCCCCGGCGATCGTCTATGAAGATGAAATTGGAGGACACTGGCGTTACATCAGCCCGCAACTGGAAACTGTGACGGGATACAAACCCGAAGAATTCATTCAAAAACGCGGGTTATGGAAGAGCATCGTCCACCCGTCAGACCTGCCCATGCTGATTAGGGAGACGGAACTCGGCATCGAAAATAAAAGCCGAATTGCGGTCGAATATCGCGTCAACGCCCGCGATGGACGGGTCGTCTGGTTGCACGACGAGGCCCTGCCATTCCGCGAGCCGCAAAGCGGAAAGACCATCCTGCGCGGCGTCTTACAAGAAGTGACCGACCGTAAGCGCGCGGAGGTTATGGTGGAGGCGCAACGCGACCTGGCTCGCATCGCCAATGCCCATCTTCCGCAGGAAACGGCCTGGAAAGCCTGTCTCGAGGCGGCCGTCAACGTTTCAGAGTTGGACTGCGGCGGCATCTACATTTTCAACGACCAGTCGCATCGGTTTGAACTTGTTTCGCATTTGAACCTGGGAGCCGAATTTGCAGACACGGTCGTGCAATTTGGCGAAGAGACGCCCAGCGCGCAGATGATCCTCTCTGGAATAGCGCACTACTTCAACGAATCGGATTTGAGCGAGCAAACACACCACGCCAGGGAGGGCATCCGCTCTGTGGCGGCCATTCCCCTTTATCACGATGGTCGGGTCGTTGGCTGTCTTAACGTGGCATCGCACGCCTACGAGAGCATTCCCAACCCTGCCCGCGCGGCATTGGAAACCGTTGCCGTGGAAGTTGGCAACTTGATCGCGCACCTGCAAGTGGAAGCCGCCCTGCGGGAAAGCCAGAAACAATTAAGCCAGACCCTCCTTGCCGCCCGCATGGGAACATGGAATTATCACATTCCGAGCAATCGCATGTATTGGTCACCGGAGGCGTCACTGCTCTTTGGCATCGAAAAAGACCAGAATGATATCGGCGGCGTGATGATGAATTTTCACCCCGACGATCGGGCGCGGGCGTTGGCCAACCTGCAAGAGTCTCTGGCAGAAAATAAGGTCTTGAACAACGAGTATCGCGTGATAGGCGCCGACGGAAAAACCATTTGGATCACAAACTTCGGGCATATTGAGTACGACGAAAACGGCTCTCCGCTTGCGATCATTGGCCTGGTACAGGATATTACCGAGCGCAGGCAAATGGAACAGCAGATCAGCGAGAGCGAGGAGCGCTACCAGCAATTCATCGGCCTCGCCTTCGAAGCCATCTCGCGCACCGAATTCGACCAGCCGATCGACGCCTCCCTGCCTGTGGAAGAGCAGATCGACCTGATCTATCAGAATGCCTACATGGCCGAATGCAATCAGGCCATGGCAACCATGTACGGCTCCACCGTGGAAGCCTTCGTCGGCGTTCGTTTGATCGACGCCCACGGCGGCAAGGATAACCTCATTAACCGCGCGGCCTTCAGGAAGTTCATCGAGGCAGGCTACCAATCGGTGGACGATGAGACGGTGGAAGTTGCCGCCGATGGCAAGGAGGTCTGGTTCCGCAGTAGCACAATCGGCATCGTGGAAAATGGAAAACTCGTGCGCCTCTGGGGAACCGCCATTGACATCACCGAACGCAAGAAGGCAGAAACCAGCCTCCGCGAGAGCGAAGAACGTTTCCGCAGTTTCATCGAGCAATCCACCGATGGCTTTTACCTCACGAACGAAGAAGGCTCCATCATCGAATGGAACCAGGCCATTGCAAAAATCACGGGCATCGAAGCCGACCAGGCTTTGGGAATGCCCATTTGGGATCTCCAGATCAAACTCGTCACGCCTGAACAACAACCCTTCACAGGGCAGGTCCAGTCTATTCTGCAGGGTATCTTGCAGAGCGGGCAATCCTCCTTCTTTGGGCGTCCCAACGACGCCGAGATCCTCGCCGTGGATGGAAAACGCAGGTTCATCCAGCAGACATCCTTCCCCATCCCCACCACGCGCGGGTTCCGCATTGGAGCCGTGGTACGCGACAGTACCGAAAGCAAGCGCATCGCACGTGAGTTGGAGGCGGAATCCATCCGCAGGCGCATCCTATTCGAAGAATCACCGGACGGAATCCTGGTGATCGACCCCGAAACCGCAGGATTTGTGGAGTTCAACATAACAGCCCACACCCAATTGGGATACACCCGCGAGGAGTTCGCCAAACTGCATATCTACGATGTGGAAGCGCAGGAAACCGCCGACGAGACTCACGACCATATCAGTAACGTTGTTCAAAATGGCAAGGGTGATTTCGAGACCCTGCAACGTACCAAACAGGGCGAAATCCGCAACATCCACGTCACCGCTCAAGTGGTGGAAATCCTCGGCCATCAAGTTTATTACTGCACCTGGCGCGACATCACTGAACGCAAACGCGCGGAGGAGGCGCGGCACGAAAGCGATGAACGTTATCACCTGCTCTTCCAGACGATGGTCCAAGGCGTGGTTTTCCAGGACGAGAATGGCAATATCATCCAAGCTAACCCTGCCGCCGGAAATATCCTCGGATTGAGTAATGAAAAAATAAAAGGTCGCAACTCCACTGACCCGCTCTGGCATTCCATTCGGGAAGATGGGACCCCCTTCCCCGGCGAGGAGCACCCCGCCATGGTTGCTTTACAAACAGGGCAAAAGGTGAGCAACGTGGTCATGGGCGTATTCAATCCCATCAATAATTCCTACCGTTGGCTCAACATCAACGCCGCGCCGCGCTTCCAAAATAGCTCCGAGAAGCCCTATCAGGTTTACACCACCTTCGAGGATTTCACCGAACGGAAGAAAGTTGAAGACGCTCTGCGCGAGAGCGAGCAGAAGTACCGCGACCTGATCAACGGCATGAATGAAACCATCTGGGTCATTGATAACGATATGAGCATTCTGGACGTTAACAATGCCGCAACCGCCGTTCTGGGATACACCCGCGAAGAACTGCTGAAGATGAAGATCCCTGTCATCGACTCTGCGCTTACAGAGAGCCAAATCGAGGGTCTGATCGAAAGCATGGCCAACGATAAGGTGCAGGTCTTCGAGACTGCCCATACAGCCAAAGACGGCAGGGTCATACCGGTTGAGATCAGTTCCAGCCTCGTGAAGTATGCGGGGCGCACTGTCATCATGAGCATCGCCCGCGATATCGCCGATCGCAAGCGTGCAGAAGAAGAGTTGCACCTCGCCGAGAAACGCTATCGCGCCCTGATCGAATACGCCCCCGATGGCGTCGTGCTGATCGACGTGAACGGCAAATTCAAGTATGCCAGTCCATCGGTAGAAAGGATCTTCGGTTACACCCAGGAAGACCTGCCCTATTGCGATTCGCTATCCATGACCCACCCCGAAGATTTACCAACCGTACTGCCTGCTCTACAAAAACTGCTGTTGGAACCATCTCATATTCCAACTGTGCAATACCGCTTCAAACATAAAAGTGGCGAATGGCGCTGGATCGAAAGCACATTCAGCAACCTGCTTACCACGCCGAGCGTGGAAGCCATCATCATCAACTTCCGCGACATCCACGAACGCAAACTGGCCGACGAAGAGTTGAATAAAAGCCAGTCCCTCCTGAAAGAGGCTCAGCGCATCGGACGCATCGGCCACCTGGAATGGAACGGGAAAGGCGCATCGCTGATCTGCTCGGACGAGATCTACCACATCTTCGGCCTGCCGCGCGACGCCGTCCTCACCCAGAATGTCATCGGGGAAATGATGAAACCCGAGGAACGCGCGCGGGTCCAGGAGCTGGATCGCTCCGCCATCAGCCAGAAGGCCAGCATGGATTACGAGTATTGCATCCAACGCCGCGACGGCGCCGAGCGCTGGATCCACCAGGTGGGCAACATCACCTATGGCGAGAATGGCGCGCCCACCCGCATGATGGCCATCGTGCAGGATGTGACCGAACGGAAACTGGCTGAAAATACCCTGCGCGAAAGCCGCTCGCGCGTCGAGATGGCCTTGAAAGGCGCCAACGCCGCCATGTGGGACTGGAATGTGAAAACAGGCGAAACCGTTTTCAACGAGCGTTGGGCCGAGATCGTCGGTTACACCCTGGAGGAACTCGCGCCCATCAACATCGAAACCTGGGGAAACCTCTGCCACCCCGACGATTTGAAAGTATCGGACGAAGCGCTTAAACAGCATTTTGAAGGCAAGACCGATTATTACGAGTGCGAAGCCCGCATGAAGCACAAGAGCGGGGCCTGGGTTTGGGTGATCGACCGCGGCAGGGTGATGGAATGGGACGCCGAGGGCCAACCCGTGCGCATGTTTGGCACGCACCTCGACATCACCGAACGCAAACGGAATGAACAAACCACACAAGCCATCCTGCGGCTGAGCGACCTATCGAACGAGACGCAGGACATGGAACTCATCCTCCGCTCCATGTTGGACGAAGTGGAGTCCCTTACCGATAGCACGGTCAGTTTCTTCCACTTCGTGGACGACGACCAGAACTCGATCACATTACAGGCCTGGTCCACGAACACACTCGCAAACCTGTGTACCGCCGAGGGCAAGGGACAACACTACCCCGTAATGGAGGCGGGAGTTTGGGCAGACGCCATCCGCAACGAAGCCCCGTGCATCTACAACGACTACCAATCGGTCCCGCACCGCCGCGGACTACCCGAGGGTCACGCCGCGATCACGCGCCTGATCTCCCTGCCGATCAAACGGAACAACCTGGTGGTCGCCGCGCTGGGGGTGGGAAACAAGCCGCAGGATTACACAGAAATGGACCTGTCCATTCTGCAACAAGTGTCCGAGGCAGTATTCGATATCGTCATGCGCAAACGTGCCGAAGACGCGCTCCGCCAAAATGAAGAACGCTTCCGCACCGTGGCCGACTTCACCTACGACATGGAATTCTGGCTCGATGAAAACCAGGAAATTCTCTACATCTCCCCCTCCTGCAAGCGCATCACTGGCTACAGCAGGGAGGAATTCCTGAAAACGCCAGCCCTGCTGAAAACCATCATCCACCCCGAAGATCGGGAACTGTTCGAAAAGCATCAAAGCGAAGAATTTTCCAGCCCTGATTCGTGTTCGCTGGATTTCCGCATCATCACCGCCGACGGCGCGATCTGCTGGATCAACCACACCTGTCAGGCTGTCCGCTCCGAGGATGGGATGGCGCGAGGCAGGCGCGTGAGTCAGCGCGACATCACCCACCGCGTGGAGGCGGAACAACGCATCCGCGAACAAGTGGACGATCTGGCCCTGGTCAACGCCCTGAATGACGCCGCCAACCGCGGCGAAACCATGCAAGCGATCGTCGAAATCCTCGACGAGGAAACCCGCCGCATCTTCCAATCGAAGAGCGCGGGCATCTACCTGCTCTCGCCCGATGGACAAAACCTGGTACTGCAACATAACACGCTGCCCAAAACGCTCAAGAACGGCATCGAAAAGATCATCGGACGCGGCATCCCCAAAATCCAGATTCCGATCCATCCAGATAGTTACTTCACCCATATCCTCAACACCGATCATGGCGTGGTGACAACCGACCCCACTATCCTGCGAAATTGGATCCTGGAATTTACCGAAACCCCATTCCTGCCCGAAGCGGCGCGGCCTGCCATCAAGGCCCTGGCCCCTCAAATATTAAAATTCATCGGCATCCAATCGGCCATTTCGATCCCTCTCAAATCCGCAGACAAAGTCCTGGGAGCCATCGAAATTTCCAGCGTCAACCTGTTAACCGAGCGTGAACTGGAACGCCTGCAAAATGTGCGCTCCGCGCTGACCGAGATCATCAAGCGCAAACAGGTGGAACAGGAACTCAAGGCCAGCGAGGAAAAATATCGCGGCCTGATGGAAAGCCTCAACAATGCCATTTCCACCGTGGCATACGACGGAACATTTATGTTCCTAAATGACATGGCGGCGGAAAACCTGGGCAAAACATCATCGGAATTGATCGGCAAAAAGGTTCAGGATGTCTTTCCAGAACCCTATGGAGCGCGTCAACTTGAAACTGTTCGAGGCGTGTTCGAAGCCGACCGTGAGGTGGTGATCGAAACGCTCAGCATGGTCAACGATGGATTGCGCTGGTTCCGCGTGGCATTCCAACCGCTCCACGATGAAAACGGCAAAGTGGATCAGGTATTGGTCAACGTCACCGACATCCACGACTTGAAAACCGCTCAACAGGACTTGCTAGACCTGAACCGCAACCTCGAAGAGCGCGTCAAACAACGCACCGCTGAAGTGCAGGATTTGTACAACAACGCCCCCGTTGGCTACCACTCCATCGATGGAGAGAGCCGCTTCACATCCGTTAATCAAACCGAAGCCACCATGCTGGGCTACACCCGCGAAGAACTGGTCGGGCAAAAATCATCCATGATCTTCACGCCTGAGAGCGAACAGATCCTCGCGGAAAACTTCGCCCACTTGCTGCATGGATCGGAAATCATTGACATGGAAGTGGAAGCCAGGCGCAAAGATGGCTCGATCTTCCCTGTCATGATCAATGCCACCGCCGTCCTGGATGAAAACGGCCGCTACACCTCGAGTCGTAGCACTCTCACCGACATCACCAAACGCAAAAAGGCTGAAGATGAACTCAAGCGCAACGTCAACTTCACAGCCGCCCTGCTAGACGCCATCCCCACGCCAGTGTTCTACACAGACGGGTTGGGGAAATACGAAGGCTGCAACCGCGCCTTCAGCGAAATCACAGGAAAAAGCATGGAGGAAATTCGAGGCAAAACCGTCCAGGAACTGTGGCCAGGCAAAGAAACGAACCGCTACTACCAGGCGGATCTTTCCCTGCTTCAAAACAAAGAACGTCTGGTATTTGAAAGCGTCGTAACCGACAGAAACAACAAAACCACCCCGGTGATCTTTATCAAAGACGTCTACTACGATGAATTCGGCCAGGTCGCCGGGTTGGTGGCCGCCTTCATCGATATCACCGAGCGCAAACAGGCCGAAGAAACCGTGCGCCTCGCCGTAATGGAATTGGAACGCTCCCTGCGCCTCAAGGACGAATTCCTCGCCAACATGAGCCACGAACTGCGCACCCCGCTCAACGCCATCCTCGGCATCTCTGAAAGCCTGCTCGAGCAACTGACCGGCCCGTTGAATGCAAAGCAACAAAAATACATCCAAACCATCAACGAAAGCGGAAAACACCTGCTCGCGCTCATCAACGATGTGCTCGACCTCGCCAAGATCAACGCCGGGCGCATGGAACTGGATATGACCAAGATGAGCGTCCCCGCCATGGCGCAATCGTGCCTGCGCATGGTGCGCGAACTGGCCCAAAAGAAAAGCCAGGAAGTCGCCGTTGAAATCGACCCATCCATCGACCTGATATGGGCCGACGAACGCCGACTCAAACAGATGATCGTCAACCTGCTCAGCAACGCCGTCAAATTCACGCGCGAAGGCGGGCGCCTCGGCCTAAACATCAATGGCGACCTGAAAAACAAAATCATCACCTTCACCGTGTGGGATACTGGCATCGGCATCGCAGACAAAGACCTGCGCCTGCTCTTCCAACCCTTCGTCCAACTGGACGCGGGCCTCACCCGCGGCGCGCAAGGCACGGGGCTGGGCCTCGCCCTCGTCAGTCAGATGGCCCGCCTGCACGGCGGCGGCGTAACCGTGGAAAGCGAGCCCGGCCTCGGCAGCCGCTTCATCATCTCCATCCCGTGGGTTATCAGCGGCCACACCGGGCCACTCAGCGCGCGTCCCGCCCCTCAACCGGAGGCCGCCGCCCATGTCAAAAACCAGACCATCCTGTTGGTGGAAGATACCGAGGCGGTCGTCATGGTCATTCAAGATTATCTCGAAAACCACGGATACCGCGTCGTCACCGCGAAAAACGGCTTCGAAGGCATTGCCAAAGCCAAAGAAGAGAAACCCGACCTGATCCTGATGGACGTGATGATGCCCGAAATGGACGGTCTCGAAGCCACCAAACGCATCCGCTCTGAACCCGGGCTGGACTCTGTCCCGATCATCGCGCTCACCGCCCTGGCCATGACCGGCGACCGCGAACGCTGCCTGGCGGCAGGCATGAACGATTACATCAGCAAGCCCGTCAAACTCAATGAATTACTCGGAGCAACCGAGTTATACCTGAGTGTGGGCAACTTCTTCAGCGACCCCCATGGAGGCCAATGAACAGCGCCATCCTTATCGTAGACGACGATCCCAGCGGACGCGCCACCCTGGAAGCCATTCTGGAAAACGAGGGATATACCCTGCAAACGGCAGAAAATGGCTCCACCGCCCTCGAAATCGCCGCGGCCATTCACCCCGATCTGATTCTGCTCGACGTGATGATGCCCGGCATGGACGGCTTCGAGGTCTGCCGCCGCATCCGTAAAACGCCCGAACTGGCCGAGGTCCCCGTCATCATCCTCACCGCGCTGGACGACAACGCCTCGCGCCTGACGGGCATCGAAGCGGGCGCCGACGATTTCCTCACCAAACCAGTAGATCGCCAGGAACTGCGCGTACGCGTGCGCACCATCACCCGCCTCAACCGTTACCGCACCCTGTTGCAACAACGCGAAAACCTGCGCGACATGGCCCAACGCCTGGTGAACGCACAGGAGGAGGAGCGCCTGCGCATCTCGCGCGAACTCCACGACGATATCGGCCAATCGCTCACCGCGCACCTCATCAGCCTGCGCCTGCTTTCCAGCGACCTGCCGCTGCAAGTCCCTGTCCTGCGTCAGCGCCTCAACACGCTGGTCGTGGATACCATCGAAACTCTCAACAAAATGCGGCAGTTGGCCGAGGAACTCCGCCCGCCTTCGATCGACACGCTCGACCTTGCCACCGCGCTGGGAAACTATTGCAGTGAGTTTGGCAAACGTTCGCGCCTGCCCGTGGAATACGAAGCGAATCCCATCCCGTCCATTTCAGATGTGGTCGCCATCACGCTGTATCGGTTTTTGCAGGAAGTTCTAACCAACGTGCTCAAACACGCTGACGCCACGCAGGTATGGGTGGAACTTTCACAGGAGGACAACAACATCCTGCTCACCGTGCAAGACAACGGCAAAGGCTTCACCAAAGAGAACGCCAATCGACAGGGCATCGGCCTGCAGGGATTACACGAGCGGCTCACCATCGCGGGCGGCAGGCTCACGGTCCGATCCACGCCGGGGCGCGGCACCGTCGTCATGGCGAACCTCCCCACCGTCAGTCAGGAGAGAGGCGTATGATCATCAAGACATTGATCGCGGAAGATCATCTGATGGTGAGGGCGGGTCTCAAGGCGCTGTTGGAAAAGTCGGGAGGGATCGAGGTGGTCGGCGAGGCGTCTAATGGACAGGAGGCCGTGGCGCTGGCCCAACGGCTCAACCCAGATGTGCTGGTCATGGACATCCGCATGCCGTTGATGAACGGCATTCAGGCCGCGGAGTACATCCGTGAATTGAAACTGCCCGTGCGCATTGTGCTGCTCTCCATGTATTCCGATCAAAGCCTGATCCAACAGGGGCTAAAAAGCGGAGCCAAGGGTTATGTGCTCAAATCTTCCGCCAGCGAGGAATTGTTGCGGGCCGTGCAGGCCGCCTACCGCGGCGAAACATACCTGAGCGAGCCGATATCGTCCATCGTGACGGAAAAATCCATCCAGTCGCGGGGAGGCGAAACGAAGGCGGAGCCGTTCGATTTGCTTTCGCCGCGCGAGAAGGAGATCCTGCAATTGATCGCAGAGGAACACACCAGCAGTGAAATCGCCGAGCAGCTTTCCATCAGCGAGAAGACTGTGGAAAAACACCGCGCCCATCTCATGGAAAAACTGGGCGTGCGCAACCTGGCAGGGTTGACGCGGCTGGCCGTCAAATATGGGTTGGTGGACCGCTGAAAGACCGTTAGCAAAATGAAAGGCAGGTTTCGCCTCCAATGGGGGATTCCCCTACTACAATGAAATGGCGAACTCGCTTATCATTTCCGATGGAACAAGAAAGGATTGCATCCATGCCTGGAACAGTTTTAGTTGTTGACGATGAGGTCGCAGGGCGGGATACTCTCGAAGCGATTCTGGAAGGACAAAACTATACCCTCATCATGGCCTCGAACGGCAGGCAAGCGCTGGATATTGTTCAGGAGAGCCAGCCTGACGTCATGCTTTTGGATGTGATGATGCCAGGGATGAGCGGTTTCGACGTTTGCCGAAAGATACGCTCCGATACAAAACTGGCCGAACTCCCGATCATCATCCTAACCGCGCTCGACGATCGAAAATCACTGCTCACCGCCCTGGAAGCGGGAGCGGACGATTTCGTCACCAAGCCTGTGGATCGTTACGAACTGCACGCGCGCCTGGCGGGCATCATGCGGTTGAACCGCTACCGAAAGCTGGTGGACGAAAGAAAAAAACTGGAGGACGCGCACAAACAACTGCTGGCGGCCTACGAAACCACCATCGAGGGTTGGTCGCGCGCCATGGATTTGCGCGATGAGGAGACCGAAGGCCACACGAGGCGCGTGACGGCCATCACCGTCCAGATGGCTGAGGCATACGGCCTCGCGCCCGAAAAGGTCGTTCACCTGCGCCGAGGCGCGCTCCTGCATGATATTGGCAAACTGGGCGTGCCAGATGCCATCCTGCACAAGCAGGGAAAACTGTCAGACGAGGAATGGGTGGAGATGCGCAAACACCCGAAAATGGCCTACGAAATGCTGCATTACATCGAATACCTTGAGCCAGCTATTGCGATCCCCTATTGCCATCACGAAAAATGGGATGGCACAGGCTACCCGCGCGGGCTGAAAGGCGAGGAAATTCCCGTCGAAGCGCGCATGTTTGCCGTGGTGGATGTTTGGGACGCGGTCACATCCGACCGCCCCTACCGTCCCGCCTGGGATAGACAAAAAGCGCTCGACTATATCAAAGAGCAATCGGGAAAGCAGTTCGACCCACAAATGGTTGAGTTGTTTTTCAATGCGATCGGAAATTACGCACTCTAAACAAGATCGTCCCCAATCACCCAAAGAGAGGAAGCCTGACGACTTCCTCTCTTTCTTTATAAATTACCCGTCTCGCCATGCAGGCCTTACGCGGGTTGCCACTCGCGCGGCGCGGGTTGGAGCAGGCCATAGGCGCGAAAGCCATCCTGGATCATCGCGTCCACCGCGGACTGCAACTCATATTCCCCGCGCGGGGATGGCTGGATCTTCGCGAGATACTCCCAAATTTCAGTCGGAAAGATGAACAGGATCGACGCGGCATACGGACTGAGAATCTCCTCCCGCTTCGGCTTCTCGACGATACGGCGGACGCGCCAATCTGACGCGACCTCCACGCTCGAGCGGGCGGACAATTCCTCGGTGGGACATTCCTTGAGGCTCATCGTGATCTCTGCGCCGCGTCCTTCGTGGGCGCGGACTAGATCCACCAATACGTTTTCTTCCAAAATGTAATCGGTCGCGACGACCATCACAGGTTCATCCCGAATCCAATCCCGCGGCGTCGCGAGCAGCGCGTCGCCGTTGCCGCGCAGCTCCGATTGGTGGGCAAACATCGCGGAGAGATTCCAGCGCGAGCCATCGCCAACGTAGGCAAAGATCTGCTCTTCGAGATGGTTCGTCACGATGCAGACGCGCCTGATGCCTGCCGCGGCAACCGCGCGCAAAACATAATCGAGCGTCGCGCGTCCGTCCACTTCGAGCAGGGGCTTGGGCGTGACGTCAGTGTAGGGGCGCTGACGTTTGCCGCGTCCCGCCGCGAGCAGAATGGCAGAGGTGGGAGAGTCCATGTTTCAAGTTCCAGGTTTCAGGTGGAAGCTGGGAAAATCCCATCGCCCATTTCGGCGATCAGGATTTTCGAAGGCAATTCGGGATGCATGAACGCGAATTCTTTGGCGATCTGTGTGCGGGCGGATTCGGCCTTCTCGCGTTTCACGAGCGCGACCACGCATCCGCCATATCCGCCGCCGCTGAAGCGACTCCCGTAAACCCCAGGGACGAGGGTGACGATCTCCTGCAACTCGATCAGGATAAAACTTCCCGACTCGTAATTGTGGATGGACGACTGGCAGGATTGATTCATCAACTGACCAAAGGTGAACAGATCGCCGTCACGCCAGGCCTGCGCTCCCGCGTGGACGCGTTCCACTTCGGTGAAGAAGTGCTCGGCGCGCTTGCGGAGATGTTCGGGCAGGGATGATTTTTTTTCGTCGAAACATTCGCGCGGCACGTCGCCCAAATTCCAGGCGCCAGGTTGCAGGGACGCGGCGGCTTCGTGACACTCGGCCACGCGCACGTTAAATCCGCTTTTGGTGAGTTCACGCGAGACTCCCGAGTAGGCTACGATCCAGGCGAAGTCGCGCGAGGGTGGGTCCACGATCGGGGTGGCCGCGCCCGCCACCGTGTCCATGAGAAGGAGCGAGTCGCGTCGGCCGTGGACGATGGTGAGCGGGTCAAGCAGTCCGATCTGCAGGCCGAGGACGTCGTGCTCGAGTTCGAATTCTTTTTGTACGAGTTGCGCGGGCGTGAGCGGGATGCCGTTCACATCCGCGAGGGCGCGCAGGTAAGCCAGCGCCACCGAAGCCGAGGAACTCAACCCCGCGCCGATCAACGTCCCGTTGACGTGGGCGCGCATCCCGCACTTTGCTTGCAAGACGCGCGCCGCGGCCTGAGCGTAGCGCGTCCAATGATCGTGATCGAGATCGCCGATGGTGAATTTTGATTCGCCGAGACGGTCGCTCGATAACACGATCTCGTTTGAGTCGAGCGGTTCGTAATCGAGCGTGGTGCCGAGGGCGAGCGTGCGGCCAAGGACCGCGCCGCCCTGATGGTCAATATGCGCGCCAATGGGACAGAGGCGATAGGGAGAGAAGATGCGAGTCATCCGTGTTTAGGTTTCGTGGAAAAAATGTGGGGTGTGCCCCGTGAGTTCAAAGAAGCGCAGTAACTCTGTTTTTGAAATGACCAGCGTGGCTGTGTTGACGAGTGGATGTGACAGGAAGGTGTCGCCCTGCCAGATCTCCGCGTCGATCCAAAGTTCCACGGAATGATCGGCGTCGTTGGCGAGCCCCATCATGGTGACGGAGCCGCGCGTCACGCCAAGCAGGCGGGCGAGATTCTCCTCCGAGCCAAAGCGCAAGTGAGCGACGCCGAGTTGCGCGGAGAGTTCGTCCAGTTTGACAGTTTTCTCGCAGGCGGTCACGGCGAGAAAAAAGCGGCGCGCCTTTTTGTCGCACAGGAAAAGATTCTTCGTGCTGACAGCGGGCTGTTTTGGACGATGCAATTCCGCTTCGTCGCATGTGAAGACGGCGGGATGCTCGACCCGTTCATAAACGAAATGGTTGTCGTCCAGAAATTTAAGGAAATCTTGTTCTGAGGAAAACATGCCTACGATCCTGTCAATCTAAAATCTCGCGCTATTGTGAGTGAAAATAAGGCTTTCCCGTAATAACGGGATGGGCTCAAAATTTTTAACGCAAAGGCGCGAGGTCGCAAAGAAAAATCTTTGCGCCGTTGCGGCCTTGCGTTGAAAACTCAAAGATTATCAAGCTATTTCCCATGAAAAACGATAAAGTAAAAAATCTAACGCGAATTCCACGAATATACGCGAATGGGCTTATTAAAACATATGCAAATTCGCGTTATTCGCGATGAAGAGATCGCGACAGAAATGCCTACCCCATCGCGAGCGCGATCGCGCCCAACACGCCTGCGCGATTTCCCAACGCGGGCGGGACGATGTATTCGTCGATATGATGGAGGATCGTCTCGTGGTTGACATAGCCGTTCAGCAGCCCCTGAGTTTTCTGGCGCACCCACGGGAACATGAAATTTTTTTGCATCACACCGCCGCCGATGATGATGCGCTTCGGCGAGAGGGTCAGAATGTAGTTGACCAGCGCTTGTGCGATGTAACCCGCTTCCAGATCCCAGTAGGGATGATCGTCGGGCAGGGTTTCGCCGCGCTGACCGAAGCGCGCCTGCAACGCGGGACCTGCCGCGAGTCCCTCGAAGCAATCTCCGTGGTAGGGACAGGCTCCTCGAAACGGATCCCGCTCAGGGTCACGCGCGAGGCGGATGTGTCCCATCTCGGCGCTGGTGAGTCCGTGCAGGGGTTTGCCGTCCACGATGAAGCCGCCGCCGATGCCCGTCCCGACGGTGAGGTAGAGCGAGTGCGAGTCGTTTTTGCTCGCGCCCCATTTGGCTTCGCCGAGACCTGCCACGACCACGTCTAATTCGACGGTGATTGGCAGGGGAAGTTTTTCGCGCAACATGCCCAGCAGGTTGGTGTTGCCCCAATGCGGTTTGGGCGTGGTGGTGATGTAACCGTATGTGGGCGAGGACGGATCAACGTCGAACGGACCGAACGAGCCGAGGCCGATGCCGCTGAGTTGACTCGCGTATGGCAGGAAGAACTCGATCACCTGCCCGACCGTCTCGGCTGGGACGGTGGTTTCAAAGCGCGCTTCGGCGATGATGTTTTCGGGGCTGTTCCCGATAGCGCAATTAAACTTTGTGCCGCCGCCTTCGATGCCGCCGTAGAGAGTGGGATGAGCCATGGTGATATTCTCCGATCAAAATCTAACGCAAGGCCGCAAAGCCGCAAATTTTTTAATTGCGTCTTTGCGGTGAGATTGTAGGTCATGCTTGCAGCATGACATTCTCAAAAAAACGTCACGTTGCAAACGTGACCTACTGAATCATTTCCAGAACTGCGGCAGATGCTCCTTGAACGTGACCAGATAATCATCCAGAATATTTTTTGCCATCTGAATATCGGTCACCATCGGGTCGAGCAGGAGACATTGCAGGGCTTTCTCGCGCGAACCTTCGATGGCCGCGTCCACGCCGAGTTGCGCCACAAAGAGTTCGCGGCGACAGAGTTCAGCGATCGGCTCGGGCAACGCGCCAACATGGACGGGATGAATCCCCGCGCCGTCCACGAAGACGGGAGTCTCCACCGCCGCGCCGAGCGGCAAATTGGCAATTTGCCCAACGTTCGGCAAATTCGCGGCGAGATGATAATGGTTGCCATTGCCCGCCACGTTCTCGATCATCTCGAGCGCGCCTTCCGAGTCGGTGTCGCGCAGACTTTCGATGGTCAGGTTGCCGCTCGCCATTTCGTTCAAACGGTCGAGGCTAAAATCGCGCAGGCTTGCCATCAAGTCCCAATCGTAGAGACGGATGTTGTACTTGTCCCACGGCTTGGTCACGGGATCGCTGACCCACGGCAGGTACTCGCACAGATGCGTATCGCCAGGGACGGGGAACAGACCATAGGCGTCGAACACGTCGCGGGTGAGCGGTTCAAATTTGGGGTCGAACGATGCG
>Ga0268298_10002533_pt1 | contig 19892 bp, 19 predicted proteins | sample WWTPWeurt_MetaG_FD_194462 | JGI IMG/M metagenome (GOLD analysis project Ga0268298, IMG submission 194462) | Activated sludge microbial communities from WWTP in Nijmegen, Gelderland, Netherland - WWTP Weurt | ecosystem: Engineered > WWTP > Aerobic digester > Activated sludge | place...
GAGAAGCTGAGCACCTTGGCGGTGGTCGAACCAATGGTGATGATCGACAGATCAGGGTCGATCTGAGGCGGTCTCGGGGCCTCAAATTTACCCCCCGGACGTCATGAGCGAATGGCCGCACTAGCCATCAGACCGGTTGCTCGGAGCTTGACCTAGCCGGCGCCTGAATGACCAGAATGCGCTCAGGACCGGTCGTGCGACAAGCGGCGTCGACTGACCGCTATCGCTGCAGACCGGCCACTCATCGAGCACATTCACTGTCTGAGAGCCACGGCTGCGGCGTGGCAATCCGGCTCCTGCATCTCCAGTCGACACAGCGCAAGGACTGGCTCCGTCACGCGCCCGCGCCAAGCCCATGATTCATATGAAATCGCGAGTCGACACAGAGTTGCCAAGGGTCACATTGTCCCCTGGCCGGTCACGTCGACGACGCGGAGCGCGCCGCCGTCAATCAGTGGGACGATCTTGTCGTCGAGTGCGTGAGCCCGCCGACGACACCGGCAAGCTCATCGAATTGGCCAAGTGGGTGAAGTGACGCCGGAACTCCTCGTCCGACCATTCGCCGAATCCAGGGTCCAGGTTGCCTTCGAAAACTTCGCCGATCTCGCGCCAGTCGTCTTCGGTCAGCGCGTCAAGCGCCAATGGCATCAACTGTTGCTCTTCCAGCCGCAGGTGTTCCCACACATGCGCCTCGAACTTGCCGAAGGCCGACGCCAAACGCAGCAGTGGCGCGGCGGGCTCCGGTGCGGGTGGCCGGCAGGCTTCCCAGGCGGCCTGCAAATGCGCCAAATGTTCGTACTCCTGCCCATGCTGAGCTTCGAGCAGTGTGAGCAGGGCATCCGCGCTGTCAGAGCGCGCCCGCAGCAGGCGGTGCAGGCTTTTCTCTTCTTTCGGGTGGTGCAGCTTCTCGGGGTAGTTGTGCACGTAGCGCAGCAGTTCATCGAAGCCGGCGCACTGCGCCGGGGTGGCGCCGGCGCGCAGGGCCTCGATCGTCTGGCCCATCGCGTGCACCACGGCCGCCAGCGAGCGGTGCTCGCCCTTGATCAGCGCACACGCATGGCTGGCATGGGCGCGCTGGTCGGCCGACTGCACGCGGGTGATGTACAGCGGCAGGTTCGCGGTGCGCATCACCTTGACGGTGAGTGAAGGGCTCAACAACGCGCGCAGGCCGCTCGGGCCATGCGAGGCCATCACGATCAGGTCGCAGCCGCAGTCGCGCGCCGCCTGGACGATGGCCTCCGCGGGCCTGTCGCTGACGACCACCATGCTGTCGTGGGCCACCTTTGCCCCGAGCGCTGCGCTGCAGGCGCGCGCCACGATGGCGCGGCTTTGGCCGATCGCGCGATCGCGGTATTCCTCCGCGCTGAGCGGGCGTGACGGCGGCGTGCCCCCTTCCGCAAACAGCGGGAAGCGGCCCAGTCGGTCCAGCGCCCCGGCGCGCACGTCGGCTCCTTCAGGCGAGGCATCGAAATCGGCGGCGGCGTGAAAGAAGGTCAGCTTGACCTCGGGTCCGATGGCGCACGCCAGCTTCAGCGCCTCGGTGACGTTGTTCGTCGACAGGTCACTGTCGTCCAGCGGTACCAGGAAGTGTCGGAGCATCGCGGTTCTCTGGGTGGGGTGAATCGAGTCGGTCGGCCGCATCGTGCGTCACGCTTCATGGCGCATCCTGGAAGGCAATGTCTCGCTTCTGCTTGAGCGACGGCCGCATCACGAAGACCACCATCAGCGCCGCCGCGACCAGCATCGCGGCCGAGAGCGGTTGCGTCAGGAAGGTCTGCCATTCGCCGTTCGTCAGCAGCAGCGTGCGGCGCAGGTTCTCTTCCATCATCGGCCCGAGGATGAAGCCCAGCAGCAGCGGAGCCGGCTCGCAGTTCAGTTTGTGGAACACATAGCCCAGCACGCCGAAAAGGGCGCCCAGGTAGACGTCGAACGGGCTGTTGTTCAGCGTGTACAGGCCGAGGCAGCAAAAGCCGACGATGGCCGGGAACAGCACGCGGTAAGGCAGCGCGAGCAGGCGGATCCATACGCCGATCAAGGGCAGGTTGAGGATCACCAGCATCAGGTTGCCCACCCACATCGACGCGATCAGGCCCCAGAACAGCTCGGGATTGCTCGTCATCACCTGCGGGCCGGGCTGGATGCCCTTGATCGTCATGGCGCCGATCATCAGCGCCATGACCGGGTTCGGCGGAATACCCAGCGTCAGCATCGGGATGAACGAGGTCTGCGCGCCGGCGTTGTTGGCGCTCTCGGGGCCGGCCACGCCGCGGATGTTGCCCTCGCCGAACGGCACCTCGTCGGCCCGGCCGCGCGACTTCTTCTCGAGCGAATACGAGGCAAAGGAGGCCAGCAGCGCTCCGCCGCCAGGCAACACGCCCAGGATCGAGCCGAGCGCGGTGCCGCGCAAGACGGCGGGGAAGGCATCGCGGAAGTCCTGGCGGGTCGGCCACAGGCCCTTCACGTCCTTGGTGAAGACCGTGCGGTGGTCGGCGGGCCGCGCCAGGTTGACGATGATCTCGGCGAAGCCGAACACGCCCATGGAGATGGCCACGAAGCCGATGCCGTCGTTGAGCTCCGCGATGCCGAAGCTGTAGCGCGGCACGCCGGAGATCACGTCGGTGTTGACCTGCCCGAGCACCAGGCCGAGCACGATCATGGCAATCGCCTTCAGCAGCGAACCCGAGGCCAGCACCACGGCGCCGGTGAGGCCAAGCACCATCAGCGAGAAATACTCGGCGGGCCCGAACTGAAAGGCCAGCTCGGTGAGCGGCGCAGCAAAGGCGGCGATGACGACAGTGCCGACGCAGCCGGCAAAGAACGATCCGAGCCCTGCGGCGGCCAGTGCCGCACCGGCACGACCCTGCCGCGCCATTCGGTAGCCATCGATGGCGGTAACCACCGAGCTCGATTCGCCGGGCAGGTTGATCAGGATTGCCGTCGTCGAGCCGCCGTACTGGGCTCCGTAGTAGATGCCCGAAAGCATGATCAGCGCGGGTGTTGCGTCCAGCGCGTAGATGCTGGGCAGCAGCATGGCGATGGTGGCGATCGGGCCGAGCCCCGGCAGCACGCCGATCAGCGTGCCGAGCACGCAACCGATCAAGGCGTAGAGCAGGCTCTGGGCATTCAGCGCGGTGGAGAAGCCGAGCGCCAGGTTGTGCAGCAAGTCCATCTCATCCTCCCATGCCGGACAGGCGCGGCCACACGGGCAGCGACATCGACAGGCCGACAACGAACACGAGCCAGCTGGCTGCCGTCATGACCAATGCCGTCAGTGCGGCCTCGCGCCAGCGGAATTCGTCGCCCGCCAGGCTGGTGATGAACACCAGCAGCGGCATCGTCACGATCAGCCCCAGCCGCGGCATCGCAAAACCGAACATCAGCACCGCGAACACGACCACCGCCAGCGGGCGCCATGCGACCTTGCCGATGCGGCCCTGCTTGTCACTGGGGCCGCGTGAAAGCGACCGCAGCAGCACCGCGATGCCGAGCGCGGCGAGGATCAGGCCCAGGCCGAGCGGAAAGTAGCCCGGCCCCGGCTCGGCGGATTTGCCGAGCTTGTAGTTCAGCGCGCCGGCGGCAAAGCCTGCACCGATGACGGTGAACAGCACGCCGGACCAGAACTCGCGCTGGTTGCAGGTCCAGGTGCTCGATCGCGTTGCGGTCTTCATGTGGGGCACCAGGCCGTCAGAAGGGCTTGTCGCCGACGATGCCGGCACGCTCCATCTTGCGCGGCGCGGGCCAGTAGTCCATCACCGCGTAGTGCTGGGTCGACCGGTTGTCCCAGATCGCCACGCTGTTCGGTCGCCAATTGAAGCGAACCTGGAATTCGGGGATCGCGGCCTGGCTTTGCAGGTAGCTCAGGAACTGGGCCGAACCCGGGTTCTTGTCCTGGCCGTAGCGCACGTTCTCTGGCGTGTGGAAGTTGACGAAGTGCGTCATGAAGCTGCCCACGAAGAGGATCTTCTCGCCTGTCTCGGGGTGGGTGCGCACGACGGGGTGCTCGACCGGCGGGTGCTTGGCAGCCAGTGCGAGGCGCTCCTCCATCGGCATCGCGGCGCCAAACGAATGCTCGATGCTGGCCTTGGCGCGCAGGCCTGCGATGCGCTTCTTCACCTCGTCTGGCAGTTGCTTGTAGGCCTCGGCCATGTTCACCCAGATGGTGTCGCCTCCCACCTCGGGGCACTCGATGCAGCGCAGCACAGCACCCATCGCCGGGCTCTCGCGCCACAGGCCGTCGACGTGGTAATTGTTCTCGTACGGTGCCTTGGCATCGGCACGGTAGATCTGCACGAGCCCCGGGTGCTCAGGATCGCTGCCGGCGACGGGGTGGTCCTCGAGAGCGCCAAAGCGGCGGGCGAATGCCACGTGCTCGGCACGCGTGATGTCCTGGTCGCGCAGGAACAGCACCTTGTGCTTGAGCAGCAATGCCTTGATCTCGGAGAACAGCGCATCGCTACGCGAAGCTTCGCCCAGGTTCACGCCGGACAGCTCGGCTCCGATGTACCGTGACATCAGCTTGATCTTCATGTCTCGTCTCCTCGGCCGCACGGTTGGCGGCCATATGTCGTCATGTCGAAATGTCGGCAACGGGGTGCCGGCGCCAAATCCGCCAGCGTGACTGTAGTCCTCTTTTTTATTGTTGTCGACATTAATTAGTTATCAACTACACTGCTCGCCATCGTGCGGCGCGATGCAGCGCTGGCCGGATGAATCACGGGGGAATGCAATGTGCGAGACACAAGCCTTGAATGGCGAACCGAAAGCTTGCTACAGCGCCGCAGCCGAGCCAACACCCGTCGGGCAAGGGCTCGCAGCGCCTGGCGCTTGCGCAGGGGTCACGGACCGCCCGGCAGTCGCACCGGGACAGGCACCAAGGCTGCATTGGATAGAAAGCCTGGCGACCTTCTTCTTCCTGCCGCTCTGAAGGCGGCTCAGCAACGGCCGCGCCGTCGATGTCGGTCGGCTTGTGCTTGCAAGCCTCAGGCCGGCGCTTCGCCGCGCAGCGTCACGCGATTGAGCACGCGCTCCTGCGTCCCGTAGTCGTGCACCGCATAGTGCATCGTGCAGCGGTTGTCCCACATGACGATGTCCCCCGCCTGCCACATGTGCCGATACACGTTGTCTGGGGTGGTGGAGTGCTGGTAGAGATACTCGAGCAGTGGCCGACTCTCCTCGAGCGTCCATCCCTCGATGCCCACGATGTTCTCCGCATGCGCGAGGTACAGCGCCTTGCGGCCAGTCTCCGGGTGGGTGCGCACCAAGGGGTGGATGGCGCTGGGGATGTCGCTCTCGGCCACCCCGAGCATGCGGCCCAGCCGCACGCCGCGGAAGTGCACCCGCAGGCGCCCAAGGGTCTCGCGCAGGCCTGCGGACAAGCGGTCGTAGGCCGCGTACTGGTTCGACCACATGGTGTCGCCACCGTGTGGCACCACCAGCGCCGACAGGATCGAGATCTTCGGCGGCACTTTCGTGAACGGAGCGTCGTAGTGCCAGGCCTCGGTGGACGCCGTCTCCTTCGGGATCTTCGTGATCTGCACGACCTCCGGGAATCCGCCCAGCGACTTGAGCATCGCCGTCACCACCGGATCGCCCCAGCGACGCGCGAAGGCCAGGTGCGCGCCAGGTGCGAGATGCTGCCCACGGAAGACGAGCGTGCAGTGTTCGAGAAAGGCGCGGTGGAGTACTTGCATGGTTGAGTCGTCGATTGACTCGTCGAGCCGGATGCCGTCCACCGAGGCGCCGATCGATCCGGTGAGGGGCGTGATTTGCAGGGCCATGAGTGTTCCTTTCGCTGGTTGGGGACGCCACGGGCGCGCGGTCGGCGCTCATGTCGGCCGGCAGCGTACACCGCAATATCATTAATGTCGACAACAATAAGAGTTTGGCCTATGATGAATCCGTCGAGCCGCGAGCGGACTCGGCGAACAACCTGGAGACAACGCATGGCAACCCGCCGATTCACCTTCACACTGCTGGCGCTGGGCGTCGGTGCGCTCCTGGGCTCGAAACCGGCGCATGCCGACGATGCCTGGCCCGCCAAGACGATCCAGATGATCACGCCCGCGTCGGCGGGCTCAGGCACCGACGTGCTGGCCCGGGCACTGGCACAGCGCCTTTCGACGGCCTTCAAGCAGCAGGTCATCGTGGACAACCGGCCGGGGGCCAGTGGCGCCTTGGGAATGGGTGCGGTCCAGAAGGCGCCTGCTGACGGCTACACCCTGCTGTACAGCAATGCGTCAACCGCGGTGATGGCGCCGGCCGTGCTGAAGACGCTGCCCTACGACACGGGGAAAGACTTCGTGCCGATCGCGCAGACCGCCGCTGGCGGCGTGGTGCTGCTGGTCAACAAGGACGTGCCGGCGAAGAACCTGCATGAGCTGATCGACCTGGCCAAGGCCAACCCGAACAAGTACAACTACGGTAGCTGGGCCACCGGCTCGTCCGGCCACCTGATGATGGAGTGGCTGAAGAAGCAGACCGACATGAAGATGACCCATGTGGCCTATCGCACCGTGCCCCAGATGCTGACGGAATTGGCCAATGGCTCGCTCAAGGTGGCGTGGGCCGATCCCAGCTCGCCGGTGCCGTTCGTCAAGTCGGGGCGGATTCGCGCCATCGCGGTGAGCGGCAATGTGCGCGGGCCGCAGTTGCCCGATGTCGCCACGCTGGGTGAGCAGGGCTACCGATTCGACCAGGTCGGCTGGTTCGGCGTGTTTGCGCCCGCGGGCACGAACCCCGCGATCATCAAGCGGCTGTCGGACGAGATCAACAAGGTGCAGGCGTCACCAGAGATGGCCGCACTGATGCAGACCATCAACTTCGAATCCCCGCCCGTGAAGACGCAGGCGCAGTTCCGTGACATCGTCCAGAACGACCTGCAGGTCTGGAAAAAGCTGGCCGCCGATGCCGGCGTCACCATCGACAACTGAAGACATCGGCGGGCGCCTGAGTGCGCTGGCGCCGTTCTCACCTGGAGTCCACCATGATGCAACGCAGAAACTTCACGAAGGCAGCACTGGCAGCTGTCGCCGGCCTGTCCCTGGCCGGCATGGCCACCGCGCAAGCCGCCGATGCCTGGCCTGGCAAGCCCATCCGGCTGATCGTGCCCGGCTTGCCGGGCGCGGCTTCCGATGTATTCGCCCGCGCCATCGCCGAGCGCTTGGGCACCGTGCTCAAGCAACAGGTCATCGTCGACAATCGGCCCGGTGCCAGCGGCATGATTGCCACCAAGGCGGTGATGCAGTCACCGCCCGACGGCACCACGCTGCTGTACGCCACGGCGTCCTCGACGGTGATGCTCGCGGCGCTCAAGCCCGACCTGGGCATCGACTTCAGCAAGGACCTGGTGCCGGTGGCCGCCACCTTCTTCGGTGGCGTGCTACTGGCCGTGAACCCCGAGGTACCGGCCAAGAACCTGAAGGAGCTGGTGGCGCTGGTCAAGTCCAGGCCCAACGAGTTCAGCTACGCCAGTTGGGGCAATGGCTCCAACGGCCACCTCACGATGGAATGGCTGAAGGCGCAGACCGGCATGCAGATCCAGCATGTGCCCTACAAGGGCATCTCGCCGATCCTCATCGAGCTGAGCACCGGTGTCGTCAAGGTCGGCTGGGTCGACCTGGTCGGCGGGCTGCCCTTCATCCAGAACGGCAAGATCCGCGCCATCGCAGCGAACGGCGCGGTGCGCAGCTCCCAGTTGCCGGACCTTCCAACGATGAGCGAGCAGGGCTTCCCATTCCCGGGCACCGGCTGGCAGGGCCTGCTGGCACCCAAGGGCACGCCGCCGGCCATCGTCGAGCGGCTCAATGGCGAGATCAACAAGATCCTCGTAGCGCCGGAGATGAAGGAGCTGGCGGCCCGGCTCAACGTCGAGCCGCCGCAGTCCCGCAGCGTCGAGCAGTTCCGCGCCCTGCTCGTCCATGACCTGGCGGTGTGGAAGAAAATCGTGGCGGACGCCAAAATCAAGGCAGACTGAAGGCGAACGCGCCACCTCAGGGAGTAGACAAGGTCATGGCCAGACTCAAGACAACGAACGCGCCGGACTTGGAGGTCCTGCTCGTTCCTCCCAACCCGTTGATGATCGCGGTGGAGCAGGCCATCCTGCGCGGTCACAAGTGGTCGCACGCCGCCGCGCCAGTGGCCGACCAGATCGCGGTGCGCATCGCGGGCGTGATCACGATGGACCTCATCCATGCCGGCCAGCGCCTGCTGGAGAGCGACATCAGCGAGGTGCTGCACGTCAGCCGTGCCCCGGTGCGCGAGGCCCTGCGCATCCTCGAACGCGAGCGCATGATCGAGTTCGAGGCGCGCCGCGGCGCCGTGGTCACCGCCCCCGACTCGCAAGAGCTGACCGACATCTACGTGGTGCGGGCCTCGCTCTATCAGATCCTGCTCAGCCAATTGATGCAGGAGCGGCCCGAAGACCTGATCGGCGTGTTCGACCTGCACATGCCGAAGATCGTCAAGGCCGCAGAGGCCGGGTCGGTCGACGACTACACACTCGAGAGCTTTTTGTTGAACCTGGCGATGACCGAGCTGTCGAGCAATCGCTTGATCGTGGACCTGCTCACCTCGATCTCGCTGCGCACGCTGCGTTATGTGCGGCTCGGGCTGGCCGCCAACCCCGACCTGCTGCGCACTTCGCAAAAGAGCTGGCGTTCCCTGCAGCGCGCGGTCTCAAGCCGCGACATCGCAGTCGTGCTCGAAACGGCGCAGAAGCGCATCGAGCGTTCGCGCGATTCGGCCCTGCACGCGATGAAGCCGCCCGCATCGCCCGCCATGGCGCGCAAGTCGGCTGCGGCCACACCGCGAAAAGAGCGGGCACCGGCCTGACGCTCGTCGGCCGCGTCGACGGGCGCCGTCATCCGTAGAACACGCGCAGCAGGCCCAGCACGATTGCGGCCATCAACACCGTCTCGCCGACCATGAGGATGATCGGCTTGATGCCCACCGTCATCAGCTCCTTCATCTGCGTCTTGACGCCGATCGCGGCAATCGAGACCACCAGGCACCAGCTCGACAGCGACGCCCCGGCCTGCGCCAGCGGGCGCGGGATCCAGCCCAGGCTGTTGACCAGCACCAGTGCGGCGAACACCACCACGAACCAGGGCAGCAGCGGCGGGCGCTGCGTGCCGGCCTGGCCTTCGGGCGGGCGCATCAAGGCCACGGTGAGCGCAATCACCGGCAGCAGCATGCCCACCCGCATGAGCTTGACGACGGTGGCGGTGTCGCCCACTTCGGTGGACATGCTGTAGCCCGCGCCGACCACCTGCGCAACATCGTGGATCGACCCACCCAGGAAGATGCCCGCCTGGATGGGCGGCAGCCCGAGGGTGCGCGCCAGCAGCGGGTACAGCACCATGGCCAGCGTCGACAGTGCGCTCACGCCGATCACCGTGAAGCTCAGCGCCCGCTCGCGCTGCGGGTGGGCCGGCATGGCCGCCGCAAGGGCCAGGGCGGCCGAGGCGCCGCAGATCGCGGTGGCACCGCCCGACAACACGCCAAAGGTGGTGCGGAACCCCATCAACCGAGCCGCGATGACCGAGATCACGATCGTCAGGCCGACCGACACCAGCACGCTCACGGCCGGCTGCCAGCCCAGCGCGGCGATCTCGCCCACCGTGATGCGCAGGCCCAGCAACGCCACGCCCCAGCGCAGCACGGTGCGGGCGCTGAGGGCGATGCCAGGAACGCAGGGAGCCGCCTCGGTGAGAAAGTTCATCGCGATGCCCAGCAGCAGCGCGAACAGCATCACCGGGGCGCCGTAGTGCTCGGACAGGAACTTCGCGGCCGCGGCGATGACGACGCAGGCGATGAGCCCCGGCGCCATGGCCTTGACACGTTGCGCGGGCCATGTGGCCGCCACCCAGGTGCTCATGATGGGTCTCCTTTGGATCGTTGGAAGTTCAGGCCGTGGGCAGCGGGTGGCCGGCAAATTGCTGGCGCAGGTCGGCCTTGCGCATCTTTCCGGTGGCGCCGAGCGGTATCGCGTCGACGAAGACCACGTCGTCGGGCGTCCACCACCTGGCCACCTTGCCGTCGAACAGGCCCAGCAACTCGTCGCGCGCCACGCTCATGCCCGGCCTGGCCTGCACCACCAGCAGCGGGCGCTCGTCCCATTTGGGGTGCGGCACGCCGATGCAGGCGGCCATGGCCACGGCCGGGTGCGACATCGCGATGTTCTCGAGGTCGATCGAGCCGATCCACTCGCCGCCGCTCTTGATCACATCCTTGCTGCGGTCGGTGATCTGCATGAAGCCGTCACGGTCGATCGTCGCCACGTCGCCGGTCGGGAACCAGCCGTCGACCAGCGCACCCTGGCCGTCCGGCGCCTTGAAGTAGCTGTGCAGCACCCAGGGGCCGCGCACCATCAGGTTGCCCGAGGTCTGTCCGTCCCATGGCAGCTCGCCGCCTCTGTCGTCGACGATCTTCATGTCGATGCCGAAGACGCTGCGGCCCTGCTTGGCCATCACGGCCAGGCGCTCTTCTTCGCCGAGCGAGAGTTGCTTGTGCTTGAGCACCGTGGCGCTGCCGAAGGGGCTGGTCTCCGTCATGCCCCAGCCGTGGATCACCGCGACACCGTGCCTTTGCACGAAGGCACGCAGCATGGCCGGTGGGCAGGCTGCGCCTCCGATCACCGTGCGCCGCATGGTGCTGAAACGCAGGTCGTGCTGCTCGACATGGGCCAGCAGGCCCTGCCACACGGTGGGCACGCCCGACGACAGCGTGACCCCTTCGGCCTCGAACAACTCGTACAGCGATCGGCCGTCCAGTTGCGCGCCCGGAAAGACGATCTTGGCGCCGACCATGCAGGCCGCGTAGGGCATGCCCCAGGCGTTGACATGGAACATCGGTACCACCGGCAGCACCACCTCCTGCGCGCCCAGCCCCAGCGAATCGGGCAATGAGACGCCGAAGGTGTGCAGCAGCGTCGAGCGGTGGCTGTACAGCACGCCCTTGGGGTCGCCGGTGGTGCCGCTGGTGTAGCACAGCGAAGACGCGGTGCGCTCGTCGAACTCGGGCCAGTCGAACACATCGTCGGCACCCGACACCAGCTCTTCGTAGCACAGCAGATTGCCGATGGTGCTTGCAGACGGCATGTGCGCGCGGTCGCTCATGAGCACGAAAGCGCGCACAGCCGGCAGCTGCGGAGCCATCTGCTCGACCAGCGCCAGGAAGCTCAAATCGAAGAACAGAAGGCTGTCCTGCGCGTGGTTGGCGATCCAGACCAATTGGTCCGGGTGCAGGCGCGGGTTCAGCGTGTGAAGCACGCTGCCCGAGCCCGGCACCGCGCAGTACAGCTCCATGTGGCGGTAGCCGTTCCAGGCCAGCGTGCCCACGATGGTGCCGGGTGTCAGCTCCAATGAGCGCAAGGCATTCGCCAGACGCCGCGAACGCGAGGCCAGCTCGCGGAAGCTGCAGCGGTGGATGTCGCCCTCGACCCGGCGCGAGACGATCTCCTGGTCGCCGTGGTGGCGCTCGGCGTGCCGCAGCAGCGACGAGACCAGCAGCGGTTGGTCCATCATCAGTCCGTGCATGGGGTGCTTTCTCGGGGTGTGGTCAGGGGGTCGACGCGGCACGCAAGGCACGCTGCCCGACCGAGCGCAGCAGTTGCAATGCGCGATCCGCGGCGCGCGCGCCATCGGGCAGGTCGCCGCGGACGTACAGCGGGCGCAGCTCCTCGATCTCGGCCAGCTCGTTCAACAGCTCACCCTCGACGATCGAGTACTTGCGCAGCATGTTCACGACCAGCATCGAGGTGTGGACGATGTCCTCGGCCTCGGGCGTGACGCCGCGGCAATGCAGCGCGTAGTTGGCCCAGTGGGTGCCGGCGAGCATCGCGGCCTCGATCTTCATCTCCCAGTCGCGCTCGCCCAGCAGGGCCAGCGATCGCTCGATGCGCTCGGCCCGGCCCCGGTGTCCTTCGGCTTTCATAGCCCGCTCCTGGCCGCTGCCACGGCCTGTTGGTAGATCGACATGGCTTCGGCAAAGGCGTGCTCGCACTCCTCGACGATTGCCGCGGTGGGGGCGCGGTCGCCGCGCAGGCAAGGATCGCGGTGTTCCTCGATCCCGTGCAGCAGCGCCTCGAGCCGCCGCACCGATGCCGGCACGTCGCCTTTGATCGGCGGCCAGCCGACGTGGCTCACGTCACCCGGGCCGCGCAGCTCGCGCGCATAGCTGCCGTCCCCCTGCCGAACCAGGTGCACGCCCGGGATGGTCGAGAACACCGGGTCGTCGCTGGTCAAGCCCGACGCGTGCAGCGTGGCATTGAGCATGTTGGTGCCGGCGGTCAGTGTGGTCCAGTACCACAGTTCGAAATCAGCCAACGGGTGCAGCCGCGCTCGCAATGCGGCCAGGCGCTGCACCTTGTCGACATGCGAGTCGATCTTCATGCGGCCTCCGCAGCGGATGCACACAAGGCGGGGTCGATCGCGATCACGATCTTGCCGAAGTGGCGGTCGGCCTGGATGGTCTCGTGCGCGGCGGCAATGTCCTGCATGGCGAAGACGCGGTCCACGGGCAGGCGGATCCGGCCCGCCTGCAACAGCGGCAGCACATCGCGCGCGCAGGCCTCGACGCAGGCCAGGCGCTCCGCCTCGGTACGGGTGCGGAAGGTGACGCCGATCAGCTTGAGCCGCTTGAGCCACAGCGCCTCGAGGTTGATGGTCGCGCTGCTTGATCCGAGGCGGCCGATGTTGACCAGCCGCCCCTTGATGGCCAGCGCTTCGAGATTGGCCTCGAACACGGTGCCGCCGACCGAGTCGACGATGACATCGACGCCGCGGCCGTCGGTGGCGGCCTTCACGACCTCGGCCTGCCCCTGCGCCGAAAGGTCGACCGTGTGCGTCGCGCCGTAGTCGGCCAGGCGCGCCACCTTGGTCGCCGACCGGGTGGTGGCGATCACCTTGAACGCGCCCATCTGCGCCGCGATCTGGATCGCCGCCAGGCCGATTCCGCTGGATGCCGCGTTGACCAGCACCGATTCGCCAGCCTTGAATTCGCCATTGCTCACCAGCGCGTCGTGCGCCGTGATGAAGACATTGGGAAAGGCTGCGGCCTCGATCCAGCTCAGCTGTGCCGGCACCGGCATCACCGCGCGCGCCGCGGCCAGCACGTAGTCGGCCTGACCTCCCACGCCGTGGCCCATGACGCGATCGCCTTCCTTCCAGCCGGCCACACCGGCGCCGACGGCGGCGACGACGCCGGCGAACTCGACGCCCGCGGTCAGCGGTGCGCCAGCGACGGCCCGCTTGACCTGGTTGACCTCGCCCCGGTTGAGGCCGGAGGCCGCCACCCGAACCAGCAGTTGGCCGGGCACGGCTTCGGGCCGGGGAATGTCCTGGATCTCCAGCCGCCCGCCAGCGGGACCGGGGACGATGCGAATTGCTTTCATGAGCCTCTCCACGTGATGAGCCGGCGCATGTGCCGACAAGTGCCGATGGAATCGAGTCTATCGGCATGTGCGATTGTTGTCGACATTAATTTAAAACGGCGCTACAGTGGCTGCACCGGCCGGAGATACGACCGGCGGAAGACCCTCCAACGACTTTCATCACCAGGAGCCCCACATGCTCGATTCACAAGACATCTCGGCCCGGAAGGCGCGGCTGGCCGGCAAGATCATCGACTTCCGCCTGCGTCCGCCGACGGGCCCCTATCGCACGTTCTTCACGCCCAATGTCGTGGGCGGGGTCAATCGCATCTTTGGCCAAACCGTGCCCCGCTCGTACACCATCAGCACCGAGCCCTGGCCGCATGCCGAGGACCGCGCGATCCGCGCACTCATCGCCGAGATGGACACCGCCGGCGTGCGCCTCGGCGTGATGAACGGCCGCCACTCGGTGAACCGGCCGGTGCCGGTGCACATCGAGGACAACGACCTCGCCGCGCTGACCGTGCGCACCGAGCAGCGCGTGGTGGGCCTGGCCGGTATCGACTTCGACAAGCCGATGAACGAGATCCTGGCCGGCCTGGACACCGCCATCAAGGAGCTGAAGCTCGTCGGCTTCTGCATGGAGCCGGGCCTGGCGCGCACGCCGATGTATGCCGACGACGAAAAGCTGTACCCGCTGTACGAGCGCATTGCCGAGCTGCAGGTGCCGATGCTGTTCATGACCGGCCCGCTCGCCGGCCCCGACATCAGCCACACCGACCCGGTGCGCTTCGACCGCGTCGCGAGGCGCTACGGCACGATGCCGGTGGTGCTGGGCCACGGCTGCTACCCGTATGTGAACGAAGCCCTTGCGCTGGCCTACAAGAGCGAGGTCACCGGGTTGATGAACGTCTTCGTCTCGCCCGATGTGTACATGTTCGCGCCCGGAGGACAGGCCTATGCCCAGGCCGTGGACTGGCTGCCCAACCGAATGGTCTTTGCCTCGGCCTACTCGTTCATGGGCGTGGAGGAGGCGGTGCGCGAGTCGCTGAAGCTGGAGGTGGGCGAGGACGCGCTGGACTGCTACATGTACCGCAACGCCGAAGCCCTGCTGCGCGGCACGCAAGGGGCCTGACGTGACCGAAAAGAACACTCAGATCCTGATGCGGCGGCACCCGCAGGGCATGGTCAGCGTGGACGACTTCGAGACCGTGCAGCGCGACCTGCCCACGCTGCAGGCTGGCCAGGCGCTGGTGCGCAACCGCTTCCTCTCGCTGGACCCCTACATGCGTCCGCGCATGGACCCGCTGCGCTCTTACGTCGAGCCGCTGAAGCCGGGCGAGCTCATGCCAGGGGCCACCGTGGGCGAGGTGATCGAGAGCCGCAGCGCGCAACTGCCGGTGGGGGCGCTGGTGGCAGCGTTCCTGGGCTGGCAGACGCACGGCGTGGTGGCCGAGGGCACGGTGCGCGTGCTCGACCCGAAGATGAGCCGGCCCTCGGCCGCGCTCAGCGTGCTGGGCATGACCGGCGTGACCGCTCATTACGGCCTGCTGGCGCTGGCCAAGGCCAAGGCGGGCGAGACGGTGGTGGTCACGGCTGCATCGGGGGCCGTGGGCGGCGTGGCCGGGCAGATCGCCAAGATCAAAGGTTGCCGCGTGGTGGGCATCGCCGGTGGCACCGAGAAGTGCCGCCACGTGGTGGAGCAACTGGGCTTCGATGCCTGCATCGACTACCGCGCGCCCGACTTCGAGCAGCAGCTTGCAGCGGCCACGCCCAACTATGTCGACGTGTTGTTCGAGAACGTCGGCGGCCCGGTCTTCGACGCGGTGCTGCAGCGCATCGCCGACCATGCGCGCATCGCACTGTGCGGCAACATCAGCCAGTACAACGCCAAGGAGCCCTACGGCATCAAAGGCATGCGCCAGTTGCTGATGCATCGCGTGACGGTCCATGCCTTCGTCATCGCCGATCACCGCGACTACTGGCCCACCGCGCTGGCCGACCTGTCGGCCTGGCTCGCCGAAGGCCGCCTGCACCTGAAGGAAGACGTGTGCGAGGGGCTGGCCAACGCACCCGATGCCTTCATCCGCATGCTCACCGGCAAGAACTTCGGCAAGCAGGTGGTGGCCGTCTGATGGACACGCCCGTCGCGTTGCAGCGCCGTACCAGGGGCCGGACATGAAGGCGGTCTGGTACGAGCGACAGGGAGCCGCCGCCGAAGTGCTGAGCTTCGGCGAATTGCCCACGCCCGAGCCCGGCGCGGGCGAGGTGCGCGTGCGGTTGCATGCATCGGCCGTCAACCCGGCCGACGCGAACCGGCGCTCCGGGCGCCGCCATCCGATGGAGTTTGCCCGGATCATCCCCAACAGCGATGGCGCCGGCGTGATCGACAAGGTCGGGGCCGGTGTCGAGGCCAGCCGTGTGGGCGAGCGCGTGTGGCTGTGCTTCGGCCAGCGTGGCCGCGCCTGGGGCACCGCAGCCGAAGCCATCTGCCTGCCGCAGGACCTGGTGAGCCAGCTGCCCGACCGCCTCGGCTTCGAGCAGGGGGCCTGCCTGGGCATTCCCTGCATGACGGCGTGGTGCGCGCTGTTTGCCGACAGTGCGCCCGTCGGCCAGCGCGTGCTGGTGACCGGGGGCGCCGGGGCGGTGGGCCACTACGCCATCCAGCTCGCGAAATGGGCTGGCGCCTTCGTCGTCGCGACCGTGCGCTCACCGGCCCGGGCCGAGCATGCACGGCTCGCCGGCGCGGATGTGGTCGTGGACTGCACGCGCGGCAGCGCCGCGCAGGCAGCGGCCGAGGCCGCGGGTGGCCTGGGCATCGAGCGCATCGTCGACATCGATGCCGTGGCCAATGCCGAGCTCGTGCTGCATTGCGCCGCCGAAGGCGCCACCTGGGTCTCGTACGCGGTGGGTCCGCAGGTGCTCGCCAGCGTGCCGATGGACCGGCTGATCCGCAGGAACATTGCCCTGCGAGGCCTGTACATGCCCGGCGTGTCGACCACCGTCCGGCGCGCGGCCCAGAAGGGCGTGAACGACTGGCTCGACGACGTGCCGGACGCCCTGCACACCGTCGACAGCATCCATGCGTTGCGCGACACCGCGCAGGCCCACGCCGCGGTCGAGCGCGGAGGCAAGCAGGGCACTGTCATCGTCCGATGCGATACCGAACTCAAGACATTCAACCAGGAGACACCATGAACCGCCGTATCACGCCCACCGTCATCGCGCTGTTGGCCGCCACCTCTGGCCACGCACAGGCCCAATCCAGCGTCACCATCTATGGTGTCGTCGATGCCAGCGTGGAGTATCAGAAATTGTCGGCAGGCTCCAGCGGCCCCGCAGCCAGCTCGACGAACCTGGTCAACGGCACGTTTGCCGCCAGCCGCATCGGCTTCCGGGGTACCGAAGACCTGGGGGGCGGACAGAAGGCCTTCTTCGCGCTGGAGAACGGCTTCAACTCCGACGACGGTACGGTGCCCGGCGCATTCTTCGGCCGCAAGTCCATCGTCGGACTGAGTGGCAGCTGGGGCGAGCTGTCGCTGGGCCGCGACTACACGCCCGGCTTCTGGGTGCAGTTCTACACCGACGTGAACACCTTCGCGATGTACGGCAACTCGGGCACGATGTCGGCCTTCGCCCTCACCGGCATGCTGCGCACGAACAATGGCATCTACTACGCCAGCCCCGAATTCAATGGCTTTCGCGGCAGGCTGATCTACGCCTTCGGCGACGAGAGCAGCACGGCACCGAAGGATTCCGGCCGCGTCACCGGACTGTCGGGCGAGTACCGCTCGCCGACGCTGTCGGCCGGCGCATACCACCAGGTGCGCAGGAGCATCTTTCCCGCCAACAGCGCGACCAGCGCGGACAACGTCTACCAGGGCGTCAACGCCCTCTACAACTTCGGGCCCTGGTCCGCCAGCGTGGGCCTGGCGCGCTACGACCCCGCCGGGCCCAACACCGCCACCACCGGAACGGTCAAGAGCGTGTGGGGCGGCGTGATCTACCGCTTCGGAAGCAGCGACGTGCGAGTCAACCTCGGCCGCGTCACGACGGATGTCATCGGGCCGACCGCGGGCAAGTCGACACTCTTCGGCGTCAACTACTCGTACCACCTGTCGAAGACGACCAGCCTGTATGCGGGCGCCGGCCGCGTGAGCAACAACGTGTCGGCACAGTTCGGCCTCGAGGGGGGCTCGCGGGCCATTCCAAACCGCGGGCGCGACTCCGACACCACCGCCATGGCCACCGGCATTCGCAAGTCGTTCTGACCTGCCCGCAACGCTCCAGGACGCCTCCACCCATGGCCAGACATCTACGACATCTCTTCGACCTGGACGGCCAGGTGGCCCTCGTCACAGGCGGCTCGCGCGGACTCGGGTTGCAGCTCGCCGAAGCGCTTGGCGAGGCCGGCGCGCGCGTCGTACTCACCTCGCGCAAGGCGAGCGACCTGGAGCAAGCCGCGTCGCACCTGAAGGATCGTGGCATCGACGCGCACTGGTTCGCTGCCGATGCCAGCGACGCCGCGGCAGTGCAAGGCGTGGTGGATGCCACCATGGCGCGTGCTGGCCGCATCGACGTCCTCGTCAACAACGCCGGCGCCACCTGGGGTGCACCCGCCGAAGACCATCCGCTCGACGCCTGGGACAAAGTGATGCATCTCAACGCCCGCAGCCTCTTCGTGTTCAGCCAGTCGGTGGGCCGCGCCAGCATGATCCCGCGCAAGAGCGGCCGCATCGTCAACGTCGCCTCGGTGGCCGGGCTCGGCGGCAACCCGCCGGAGATGACGACGATCGCCTACAACACGAGCAAGGGCGCCGCAGTCAACTTCACCCGGGCCCTGGCCGCCGAGTGGGGCAGGTACGGCATCACGGTGAACGCGCTGGCCCCGGGCTTCTTCCCGAGCAGGATGACCCAGGGGCTGCTCGACACCTGGGGGGCGGACAAGGTCGCACGCGCCACCCCCTTGCAGCGCCTCGGCGACGACGAGGACCTGAAGGGCGCCGTGGTGCTGCTGGCGTCTGCGGCCGGCAAGCACATCAGCGGCCAGGTGCTGGCGATCGACGGCGGGGCCAGCTGCGTCGTCGGCGCTTGATGTCGGCCCTCTGCGTCCAGAACGATCAATCACGCGAAATCACAAGTCAACTTGGAGACTCACCATGAACTTCCTCGACGGACACCTGTATCCCGAAAACCAGCAGCCCCTGATCATCACCGCCGCTCCCTATGCGCCGGGCTGGATCCCATCGGACTTTCCGGAGGACATTCCCATCACCATGGAGGAGCAGATCCAGAAGGCGGTGGATTGCTACGAAGCGGGCGCCACGGTGCTGCACCTGCATGTGCGCGAACCCGATGGCAGAGGCAGCAAGCGCCTGTCCATGTTCAATGAGCTGATCGCGGGCGTGCGCAAGGCGGTGCCCGAGATGGTGATCCAGGTCGGGGGCTCGATCAGTTTTGCGCCCGAAGGCGAAGGCGCTGCCGCCAAGTGGCTGAGCGATGACACGCGGCACATGCTGGCCGAACTCGATCCCAAGCCCGACCAGGTGACCGTCACGGTCAACACGACGCAGATGAACGTGACCGAGCATGCCGGCATTGAGGACTTCAAGGGGGTTTCGCGGGGCTTCCCGCAGCTGTACTCGACCTACAAGGACATGATCGTGCCTTCGAATCCCAGCTGGGTCGAAGAGCACATCCGGCGCCTGTCGGCAGCGGGCATCCAGAGCGAGTTCCAGTGCTACAACATCAACAGCTTCGAGACCATTGAGCGGATGATCCGCCGCGGCGTCTACAAAGGGCCGCTGGTGATGAACTGGGTGGCCATCAGCGGTGGCATGGACCAGGCCAACATCTACAACCTGGCCAACTTCCTGCGTGCCGCGCCCGACGGTTCGGTGATCACGGTAGAGAGCTCGGTGCTCAATGTGCTGCCCGTGAACATGATCGGCATGGCCCTGGGCCTGCATGTGCGCTGCGGCATCGAAGACGTGCTGTGGAACCAGACCCGCACCGGCAAGATGAGCTCGGTCGAACAGATCAAGCAGCTGGTTCGCATCGCCCGTGAGTTTGGACGCCCCATCGCGACAGCTCAGCAGGCCAGGCAGATCTTGAAGCTCGGCGTCTTCTACGACTCTGCGGACGAGACCTTGGCCGCCAATGGCTTCGCGCCCAATCGGAACGGGGGGAATCAAGGCTTCCTGCGCAAGCCAGGCTGAATCGCCTCTGCGCCCACGCTGGGTGCTGTTGCAGCAGCACCCCATGCAGCTGACGTTCAGGCCAACGAATCTCGCCCGGCCCAACGGCTGCGTGGAGTCAGTCAGCGTGAGCACGCCCGCCGCCGGCGACAGGCAGCTACCGCTGCGCAGCCGCCGGCTAACGTTAGAAGTCAGCTTTAGACTGAGGCTGTGTGAAAACCCCTGTCGGCCACGCTCTCGGAGCGCGTTGTTCTTTTTGCGCTGCGTGGGCGTTCGTTGACCCACAGTAGCGCTTGCAGAGCCATATGCCGAGTTTGGACATCTTG
>Ga0268298_10002534_pt1 | contig 19885 bp, 19 predicted proteins | sample WWTPWeurt_MetaG_FD_194462 | JGI IMG/M metagenome (GOLD analysis project Ga0268298, IMG submission 194462) | Activated sludge microbial communities from WWTP in Nijmegen, Gelderland, Netherland - WWTP Weurt | ecosystem: Engineered > WWTP > Aerobic digester > Activated sludge | place...
AAATTCTGAACCGCGACGATCTTTCATTATCATCAATTCAAACCCCGCTGTGTGCGTACGATTAGTTTCTTTCCAAAGTTCCAGCTGATGCAAGGTTGGAGTCAATATTTTTTGTGCTCCTCGCGCATTCATTTCTTCTTCAATAATACGCGTTATTTTGTCATGAACCCGCATGCCAAGGGGTAAAAAATAATATCTTCCGGAAACAGATTCGCGAATAAATCCGGCTCTATAAAGATATTCATGTCCCCTGCTGAATACGCCGGCAGGAACCTCTTTCTGTGCTTTCGAAAATAATCTTGACTGTCTCATAATACAAAATCACTCGAATAAATTTGTAATCCTCTTTAGAATTTCAAATCTGGAAAAATCATGCATTGTCACTAAAATCATCAATAAAATCAAAAGAAGAAAACTCGCCGTGTGCAAAGCATGCTCAAATTTTTGACTCACAGCTTTTCCTTTGTTAATAACTTCAAGTAACACAAAGAAAACACGTCCTCCATCAAGAGCGGGTATTGGAAGGATATTTATAATACCAAGGTTTACGCTTAAAATGGCAGCGAAATTCAACACATGTACAATGCCAAGTTCAGCTACTTGCTTAGTTATATATGCAATACCAACAGGACCAGCTAAATCAGCTGTTATACCGTTACCCGTTATTAAAGAATATATCATGGCTGCGAATGCCGACAAAATCATAGCTGTAAACATCCATGTCTGTTTCGCACCCAACCACAATGCCTCATACCACGCATACTGCACGGTATGCACTCTCACCATTTGTATCCCTAAAGAACCTTCGCTTTGAGGAAACTCCTTTCGCGGAGTTCCTGAAAACTGAAGCGTAGCCTCCCCGCGCCGAACTGTTACTGCGACTTCCACTCCTTTATGCGACCGAATATATTCCTGCGCATCCTCTGCAGTACGAACAACGTTTGCGCCTTCTCCACTCGAAGCCAACTCCAGCATAACATCACCAGCCTGAAGTCCCATTAATTCAGCCGGGGTGCCTTTTCCTATATTTGTGATAAGAACATATGCATTTGAATCTTGTACTGTATCATCCACACCCTCCTGAACTCCAACCATACCGATAATCGAAAACAGTACCCATGCTAAAACAAAATTCATCGCCACACCCGCAACAAGCACTTTAATCCGTGCCCACGCCGATTTTGAAGCAAAACTTTCTGGATCATCCTTTCCCATTCCGTCTTCGCCCTTGATTCTTACAAACCCACCGAGAGGAATCCAGTTAATGGAAAATATGGTGTGTCGCGACTGTATATTTTTATTGCCAAAAACAAATTTCCATTTTCCGGTCTCTTCATCTTTGATAATACCGCCCATGCGTGGCGGAAACCCGAAACCAAATTCGTCAACCTTCATGCCGTTTCGACGCGCAAGCGTAAAATGCCCCCATTCATGGACAAATACGAGAACACTCAATATCACCAGAAACAAAAAAATTGTAAATATCATAAATATACTACATTACGTAATAAACGTGTGCCATAGGAATATATAGATGAAAAAAAATTTCACGGTACAAAAAGTTAAATCGTCATCACTTCTGTTTCTTTTTGCAACCGCATGTCTTCAATTTTCCGATTATACTCATCTGTCATCTTTTGCAAAGCATCCTTACCTTTAAACTTATCGTCTTCAGAAATTTCACCGCTTTCTTCAGCTGTTTGAATCATTTTCCAAACATCTTCACGTGCATTTCGAATTCGGATTCTGGATTCTTCCGCTTTTTGATTTACCATTTTCACAACCTGAACACGCCTTTCTTCTGTAAGCGGAGGAACGCTAAGCCGTATAACATTACCATCATTTGAAGGATTCAAGCCTATGTTTGCTTCGCGAATAGCCGTTTCTATCGCTGAAAACATGCTTTTATCCCATGGCTGAACAGTAATGAGACGCGGTTCCGGAACATTCACGGTTGCTAATTGAGGGATAGGTAGCTTGGATCCGTAAGCATTCACTGAAACGGTATCCAAAACACCTGCGTTCGCCCTTCCCGTTCTAATTTTTGTAAGTTCATTTTTCAGGAAGAGTAAAACGCTGTCAAACAAGGATTTGTGATCGGCTATTAGAGCTTGATACATATAAACATTTTCTATGAAAAATTAGAAAGAGAGTCTCTCATTATAAAAGAAAAACGGAAAAAAGAAAACCCCCGCACGCACATACTTATTGTCTAAACCCAACATACACAATCCCAGCTGTTTGGGCATCATACCAAATCAAACTCGCTACGGCATTTACCGAAAGCTGCTGCACTTCCCACTTTTCACCGCCGTCTGTTGTCGTATACAAAGCACTGCCGGAAACGTAGGTTATTTCACCCGAATTAAAGGGGGAAATACTCATTGCCTTTATAGGAAACTTTGCGCTACTTTCTATAATATTCAAACGACTCCATTCTTTTCCGTAACTTACAGTACGATATATTCCGTCATTTGTTCCAGCATACACAACACCAGGAAGGTGCGGATCGACAGCTATCGTATAAATTTTTTCCGGAAATCCACGTTTTTCAACGGTAACCTCACCATCCGAAGATTTTTGAGAAAAACTATTTTCGAAAAAATTTGAATCAGCCTGAGTAAAGGTTTTTCCTCCATCGCGGCTTGCAAAAAACTTTCCTTCAAATAAAGAAACATACAGCGTTCCAGAGTCAAAGGGATCTACTGCAAGTTTTCCTATAGGACCGTCAAGTTTCTGGATATTACGCCATCTCACTCCGCCGTCTTCCGTTTTCACAATTACACCAGAACTAGTCCCGATATACATATTCGCAGAATTTCTCCTGTCAAGTGCAAGAGAAATAATAACCGTATCATTTCCCGGCTCAGAATATATATCGCTCCAAGATTTTCCTCCGTCTATGCTTTTAAACACCTTTCCTCTCTTATTGAGAACGCCCGTAGCATAGAGAACATTACTGTCAGCAGAACTTACGGCTATACCATATACCTTTATCGCCTTAAAAGAATCTACATGTTCCCATGTTTTCGCGGCATCGTGACTTACAAAAACTCCGTTATCAAGCGACCCTATATACAATGTTTTGTTCTCCTTTGGATCAGAAACCATCGAAAGTACCTGGACCGAGGCGATATTTTTCTTAGCATCAATAACCACAGCACTTTCATACATTTTCCCGCTATCAACTGTTTTAATTATTCCGCCCCGCAAGTTGCTCATAGGCATTACGGCTGTTGGAGATCCGTTTGTGGAGACTGTGTTTGAAGCGCTGCCACAGCCAGAAAGAAAAAGTGCAAAAAAAACGAGAAAAAAAAATTTTTTAGACATATAGAAAATTGTTACGCATATCTTGCTCCACTATATCACACAAACATTCCCAAAGAAAATAATGGCAGAAAATAAAAAAAATAATTGAAAAAAGTATCATCTTTTACAACTACAACAACGATAGCTACTCTTTTTTGAGAATCTAAACTTCATAAAAAGAAAAGCGCCGTATCTGAGGGTCATGCACGTATTTGTTTATGAAAGTATTCAGTATAAGGTCATTTTATACAAAATACCCAAAACATAGTATGGATAAGACCTATGTACAACCGTGCCGTCATAAAGAAGTGCAAAAAAACCAAACCCTACCAAAAACAGCATCCGCCGAAACATACCTACAGCCACTCTTTTTTTCAAGAGCGTTTCTTTCCATTTCTCTTTATTCAATTCTTTTATAGAAAATTTCATACGATAAATCATATGCGTACAAATTGATTAGAAATATATTCCAAAATAGCTTGAACCTTTAACCAAAGTACATTTCATGAAAAAATGCTTCTATCTGTTTTATTTATCACCCCCTTTTATCTCTTTTCGTTTGCCGGTATAATATCGGATAGATAACCTTTGAGAAAAACAGTTATGTTAGAAAGATCTTCTCTTCAAAAAGAAACAGTTGCCGTTATCGGTCTCGGATATGTCGGACTTCCCTTGGCTGTACTTGCCGCTCACAAAGGATACGAAACTGTTGGTTTGGAAAAAAATGAATCAAAAGTAGCCCTTGTTAATGAAGGAAAAAACTTTTTAGAAGATGACTATCTCAAAAAAAACTTCAAAACAGGTGATGTTTTCGCCACAAGTGATCCAACTATACTCAAAAAGGCAGACATCATTCTGGTGTGCGTTCCTACACCTGTTGATGAACAATACAATCCCGATCTTGAACCGGTAAAAAGCGCTGTTCGGTTAATATGCGAAAATATGCCGAAAAATCCGCTTATAGTCATCGAATCAACCGTTAATCCCGGCGTATGCGAGGAAGTGGTTGAGCCACTCTTTCGCGAAGCGGGCTATGAAGTAAATAAAGATTATGAGTTGGCACACTGTCCGGAACGCATCAATCCAGGTGATCCGCAATGGAATGTATCCAATATCCCGCGCGTCGTCGGCGCCATAAGTGATAGCGGACTTCAACGTGCTGTTACGTTTTACAAAAATATCTTAGACGGATCGGTTACACCTATGAATACTATTCGCGAAGCAGAAGCGGCAAAAATTGTAGAGAATTCCTTTCGAGATATCAATATAGCTTTCGTGAACGAACTCGCTAAATCATTTGATCGCATGGGAATTGACGTGGTAAATGTCATTAGGGGAGCATCCACAAAGCCATACGCCTTTATGCCACATTGGCCTAGTTGTGGTGTTGGAGGTCATTGCATTCCCGTTGATCCATACTATCTTATCGAACGCGCCAAAAGATCCGGATTCGATCACCGCTTTTTGAGAAATGCCCGTTCCATAAACAATTCCATGCCAGAGTACACTGTAGAGTTACTGCAGGACAAACTGAATGAAATAAAACTTCCTATGCATGGAACCTCTGTTGGTGTTCTTGGCATAGCCTATAAAGCAAATGTGAATGATGTGCGCGAATCTCCATCAATTGAAGTGATAAAACATCTCAAAAAACACAAGGCGAACATACTCACCTACGATCCATACATACCGGACCGTTCTTCAGAGACTTCCTTGGAAGATATCCTGGAGAAATCGGAGGCCATAATTTTGGTAACAAATCATGATGAATTCGTTCACATGGATATAAGTCTCTTACAAAAGCACAAAGTACGCGTAGTAATAGACGGAAAGAATTGCCTTGATAAAAAAGCTGTTGAGAAACTCGGAATCATCTACAAAGGAATAGGAAGATAATTTATTTGAGGAGACAATGTCATATGTTCACTATCATAAAAGCAATTATTTGGATAGCAGGAGCCGTTGTCATAGGTAATTTTGCCTTAAACTATTTCGGATATGAAGTAAATAAAAACTATTTCAGCGAAAGTAAGGCAAAATGCCTTGAAGAGTTAAAGTCGTGCCAGAACAAATATATTCATGAAGGCACAGACAACGCCACATGCAAGTTTGAATGCATAGATCCGAAATTCATTATACAAAAAAAGTAAGTTTAAGATTTTAATTGTGGAATGGTACTCAATTCTTAATACAATGCTATGCGTCTTATCATAAATATTCCGGCGTTGAACGAGGAAGAAAAAATAGGTCAAACTATCCAACGGATTCCGCGATCAATACAAGGAATTTCCGAGGTCTTTATACAAGTTATCGATGACGGGTCTTCTGACAAAACAACGGAGATAGCTCGCATGGCAGGAGCCGATTTCATTTATTCACACGAGACAAATCGTGGAATCGGAAAGACCTTTAAAACCGCTATAGAAAACGCCCTTGACCATGGAGCTGACGTATTTGTGAACATTGATGCTGACGGACAGTTCGATCCAAATGACATAGAAAAACTCGTACAGCCAGTAATTTCCGGACAATCTGATATGGTAATTGCCGACCGTTTCAGTCAAAACTCCGCGAAAAATATCCCTTGGATCAAAGATGTCCTGAATCGTTTTGCAGCATGGCTTGTAGGAAAATTCATGAGACAAAATATTAACGACCTCACGTGCGGTTTTCGCGCACTCAATAAGGAAACCATGATGCGCCTAAACTTGCCGGGAGAGTTCACTTATACCCAAGAAACCATTATAGATGCTATTGGAAAAAATCTGAAAGTCAGCTGGGTTCCGGTTCAAGTAACCTACTTCGCCGATCGTAAATCACGTGTAGTACGAAGTGTTTTTCAATTTGTCAACAACAGCATGCGTATTATTATCAAGGCAGTGCGCGATGTTCGCCCCATAAAATTTTTTGGCATACCCGGAGCTTTTCTTATGGCAACCGCATTGGTTGTGTTTGTTGTTTTCCTCGTATCCTATTTTCAAGATTTCAAAATCAGTCCGTACCGAAATTGGATACTACTCTCTTCAGTATTATTTCTAGTCGGCCTGCAGTTTGTAGTGTTCGCACTCATCGCCGATATGATTAAATCAAACAGAAGGCTTATTGAGGATCTCCTTTATCAAATAAAAAAAGACCGCTACAAACGGGATTGACACTGTAAAACATGAATATTCTGTTTATATCACGCGCCTATCCCCCTGTAACAGGAGGGATTGAGAACCAAAACTACGGCATAGCATCGCATTTGTCGTCTATTTCGCGCGTTACATTACTGTCAAATCCCTACGGAAAAAAATTTCTTCCCGTCTTTTTTCCTTACGCATTATTTTATACGCTCCTATTTTTAGGAAAATTTGATGCAGTACTGCTTGGAGATGGGGTACTATCCCCTCTCGGATACCTATCAAAAATTCTATATCCAAAAAAGAAAATACTCTGTATTATACATGGGCTTGATATAACATTTGCACGAAAAAAATCCCTCATGGGAACACTCTATAGACTTATCAATATTCCCTGTATCAAAGCGCTTAGTCTACTCATTATGGTAAGCCGTCATACCATACAGGAAGCTCTCAAAATCGGAATACGCAAAGAAAAATGCATCCATATTCCAAACGGAGTCAATCCAAAAGAGCTTATAGAAACACATGCTCGAGAGGAAATGGAAGATATTATTGAAAGATCGGTATCTGAAAAATTCGTTATTTTGAGAATTGGCCGTTACGTTCGGCATAAAGGTGTTGAATGGTTTATACGAAATGTACTGCCTCTTCTCCCCGAAAACGTACTGTTTGTTGCAGCCGGAGCTGTTGTATCAAACACAACCGTCGGCGATGAAAACAGTTTTCCCCTCTGTGAAAAAGCGGTGCGAGAATTACATTTGGAAAACAGGGTTGTTCTTCTCAAAAACCTTTCATGGAAACATATTCGCATCCTTTACAACACAGCGGACCTGTATGTTTCTCCCAATATTCGCGTGTCCGGAAGTATGGAAGGATTCGGTATAAACGCCATAGAAGCTGCTGTATGCGGACGCACAGTAATTGCCTCAGATCTTGAAGGATTGAAAGATGCCGTTCATGAAGGAAAGAACGGTTTTCTTGTAGAACCAGAAAATGCTTCGGCCTTCGCCAAAAAAATTATTGAGGTATTGAACGACACCCACTTTAAACGCCAATTTGGACAAATAGCAAGGAACTATACCGAAGAACATTTTTCATGGAATGGCATAGCAAAACAGTATCTCTCCGCTATCAAAAAAATTAGAGTTGAGTAACATGCCTTAAAAAAACACACTCTCACATAGAGCAATGATGCATTATGGAAAATATCTTGCAAACAATACTGTTCATATTATCACTGATCGGCCTTTTTTTTGTTCCGGGGCTTGTTTTACTTTCGTTATCAAAAAAAATATGGCGTAAAACAAATGCTCTGGAAAAACTCTTCTTATCTTTTCTGTTAGGCATCGTATGTATAGACCTTTTCATGCTTATCTCAGGAAAAATAGGCATACCATTTTCACAAGTGCTGTTTTTTTCCTATATACTTTGCTTTCTACTCATCAGCATAGCACAATGGCGCGTATATCGGCAGAAAAAAATGCAACCAGATATTTACATCAAAGACAACTATTTTTTTTCGAAAAAACAAACTTTGCTTATACTCGGTCTTATCGCCCTCACTGTATGTATAAAAACCGTATACCTTTCAGACACTATATTTCCCACATCAACAGATTTAGGACATCACATGTACTGGATAAACCGAATTATTGAAACTCGAACTATTCCTCTGTATGAAGAAAGGGAAATCATACCATCTTCGATAGGATACGTATTTTCACAGCCGAAACCTATCGCTGATTTTATCATTGGTGAACATCTCCCGTTTGCGGCGTACATCATTACTGCTCATCTTTCGGTTTTATCCGCATATCCAGCTCTTTTCCTCCTCCTCTTCAATCTTCTTGGCGTTTTGTCGCTTTTTTCTTTGTCCATTCGCTTCCTCTCCACTATCATCAAAGAATCCGTAGCAAAAAAAGCTTCCTTATTTACATTACTTCTTGCCGGACCGCTCTATGCCATAGCTTCTCCACAAGCAAAATATATCAGCGGCGGTGTTATCGGCAATATATTTGGAAATGTGTTTATACCGACGATATTGTTTTGCTTTTTTATGGCATGGCATACGAAAAACCGCGTATTTGCAATGCTTGGAACGTTTTTTTCGTTCGGACTTTTCTATACACATCATCTCAGCGGACTTATACTCATCTTCATCATCGCGTGGAGCGTATTCTTCCTTATAATTGCGCATAGAAGAAAAATGAAAAAGTTTTTCAAAGAAACCGTGTCCGTATTTATTTCTCCGCATACCATTTCCATAGCGGTAATTGCCATTTTATATACAACCTTTATATATCTTCCCTCTTACCTTAATATTCATTCTGTGGGATCAGCTATTGGTGAACCAGAAAAATCGACTCGGACCGGTATAGCATTTCTGCAACTCATCTCATCAAGCGGAGAAGCAAAGTGTGTGTTTGGACTTCTTGGAGTGATAATAATTATTTTTTCTTGGGTAAAAAATAGCAGTATTTTTCGAAAGATGCCCCCATATACAAAAACCTTCGTTCAATTCTCTCCTTTCGCATCTCCAGTTCTCCTCGGATGGTTCATCTCAATTTTTCTCATGTCATGGAAACCGAGCTGGCTATTCATCGATCTCCCGTCCGGAAGAATAGCAAACTATCTCAATTTTCCACTTGTCATTCTTGGAGGGTTAGGATTGGCAGTTCTTTTCGAAGCGATTCAAAAAGCTAACCGTGATGCATATATGCGCGCCACTACCGGAATAATTCTTTTTTCTTTTTTGTTTCTTAGTGGATATGCCGAAAACGCAGAATTTGTAAAAGAAGAAACAAATACAAAATCGGCTACGCAAACCTTTATAGCCACTGAATACCTTGCTCAACATTCACTTCAAAACGAGGAAATAATAAAAGATCATAACTACATTACAGCGGACGCATGGATAAAACTATTTTTTAACAGAGGCTATGACTATCCACTTTCTCGAGCCTATTTCAAGCGCTATGAAGATGCGTCATCTATACGTGAGACATGCACCCTGCACATGATAAGCGCGCCGGAATCTCAAGAAGGAATACTATGCTACAATACTCTCCGTACCCGATATGTAATGGTGAACAGCACGAGGGACGCTTCTCAATTCGAAAAAAACAATTCTTTTTGGAAAATATTTGAAAATCAAGATATAGCTATTTTTTATAGAAATCAATAGTTCCAATCAAAAAAATTATGCGCACATTATTAAAAATTGAATATACGTATAGAATTGTTACCGTGTTTTTTCTTCTGTGCATGCTTATAAGTTTTCTCGTCCTTGCCCACAGAGAAAATGCCGAAAAAATCGAAGCGGAAACAAATGGCTGGTGGTCAATTTACTTCAACAATCCAAAAGAAAATTCGATTGATTTCACCATAGAAAACAATACAGATTCCACCCAATTTCACTATACCGTTTCTATAGATGGGAAAACACAGCGCAAAACAGAATATATCAATGTTCCAAAAAATACAAAATACCCAGTAATATTTAACGATGACACATCAAAGCATACATGGAAAATCGAAGTCCAGGATGAACAAAAACAGCTGAAATCACTTATAAAACGTTTCGAATAAACGTATGACCGACATTTTATACGTAACCAGACCGCTTACACCGCCATGGGATGAAGCATCAAAAATATTTGCTTACAACTTAGCAACACACCTTCAAACCGAAACAATTCATATCATGACAAGCGCACTCCTCAACGGTTTACCGAATACAGTTATACAACATCCAATCTACCGTTCAAAAAAAGTGCGGGAGTTTGGATTATGCGAAAAAATACGCTCTCTCGCATTTCAGAGAAATGCACGCAATACATTTCCAATAACTCACTATTTCTTTACCCCGGCCAGACTTAATGCTTGGACGATACAGCATCTTATCGGCGGAAAAACAGTGAAAATTCAAACGGTAGCAACTCTTCGTGAAGATTTGTATTCCTCATCGGACCTTGCGAAAACTATTTTTGGAGATTATATCGTCACCTACACGAAAAAATCACAAAAAAAACTTATATCAATGGGATTTAAAAACGTTCGAACTATCTTTCCGGGTATTGAATTCTCTCGATTTTTTCCATCTGAAAAAAATATGTCACTCCTGCGCGATCTTGAATTATCAGAAAACGATTTTATTGTCTCACATCCAGGGGAATATGTCCGACTTGGAGCTACGGATATGCTTGTGAAAACACTATTACACTATTTCAAAACCTACAAAAATTCTTCCATGAAATTCATATTTGCTAACCGCATAAAAAATAAAAAGGATGCCCAGAAAAAACAGTCTGTACTTCGCATATTGGAACAAGCTGGAATTTCAAATTTCATTCGATTTACCGATACAATTTCAGACATGCCTGGACTCTATAATATATCTGATATAATTGTCTTTCCTGTCGGAAATCTCTACGGAAAATTTGACATCCCATTAGTTATACCCGAGGCACAGGCATGTGCAAAACCAGTTATCCTGTCAGACTTAGAACAATTTTCTGAATTTACTTCACCAGACAATTCCATAATTGTGAAACGAAATGGAAGTATCGATCTTGCGCACGCCATAGAAACATTGCGTATCAATAAAGACTACAGACTTCGATTGGGAAACAACGCTAGAGTATTTGCTTTGAAAACATTTTCTATAGAACATGTCGCCAAAGAATATGAATTTCTCTATGCATCCATACAAAAAACTATGCTACAATAAACGTCTATGCAAACTACCACGGAAACAACCCTTCAACGATATACAAAAATCTTTCCAGAAGAAGCAAAACGGCTTAATACTCTGTTTTCCTGCATAAAAGCATCCGATATTTCTGCATTATTCCTTCGATCTACCCTTCCAGGACACATAACGGCAAGTGGCTTTATTTTCGATACAAAAAGTCAAAAAATGCTTTTTATTAGTCATGCTTTTTTGAAAAAAATTCTTCAGCCTGGTGGACACGTGGAAAATACCGATAGAAACATATTGGAAACAGCATACCGTGAAATTTTTGAAGAAATCAGCATAAAAAAACAAGAATTAAGACTTGTTCCTGTAGACAATGAATGTATTTTCACACCTACGCATATAGACATCCATTCCATACCAAAAAATGACATGAAAAAAGAACCCGATCACTTACACTATGATTTTCAATATTTCTTTTTTCTTAAACCCCTGAAAAAAGCTGTAAGAAACACGACAAAAAAGATAAAAAATATTGAATGGATACCCTTTGAAACATTTTCTAAAATGCAAGAATTTCAAAGTATTTCACAAAAGATTCAATTAGTCATAAAAACAGATTGTCATTAACTTCAACCTTATGATCACCAATATTTCACCGTACAAAAAGGAATTATCTAAAAAAAATATGCATGTCCCAGCGATTTTGCATGTATCCGATGCGCTTATGCCAGAAGATGCTACTATACATCAGTTGGAAAAAATATGCTGCGACAACCGCCTTTTTCATCATGTTGTAGCTATGAACGACGTACACTCCAAGCCGGGACGCGTCAACCCAACAGGAACCGTTATAGCTTCAGAAAACCATATACTTCCGCAAGTCAACGACAGCGATCCAAACTGTGGCATGCGTTTCGTTAGAACAGACTTACACGAGAATAATTTTTCCGAAAAATCTATTGATATTCTGTTTAGAAAACTCACCTCTGTTGTTCCTACTAAAAAGCTTCTCGCATCCAACATCCCCTTCAATCTTGTGTTAGATATTTGTCGCGCTGGTGTAGAACCAGCCATCGAATACTTCAACGTAAAAACGAAAAACGAAACGGAAAACTCCATGAGTCACGGAAATTTTTTCGGAAATCCGATATCTCGCCAAGATATTCTCGATATTATTCCGAATCTGTACCTATTTATAGCAAAATATCGACTTGGAATACTCGGCGCTGCGGGAAACCATTTTCTCGATATGATGAAAATAACTGATATAGAAGACGCGTCTATTGCCAAAAAATTCAACCTTTCTGAAGGTCAATATATATTCCTCATCCATACTGGATCAGGAATATTAGGACAATACACCATGTATACGTACACAGATAAAAAACGCGAACATCTCAGTCAAGCAATTATGACAGAAATAGGTCGACTCACCTTTCCAAAAAAATACCGAAAAGATTTTCTCCCTGTACTCAAAGCTATAAGCAAATACCGAAAATCAAACATTAGCAAACTCTTTGCATATGAAGGAGATTCTCTTGCGGGTCAGCTGTATATGATGGCACGAAATGCTGCATCAAATTACGGAAATGCCAACCGCATGTTGATCGCTCATAATGTTGCTGAAGCTATACGATCAACATTCAATCGCGATCCAAAACTTGATCTTCTATACGATATGCCGCACATTTACGTTGGAAAAGAAAAACATTACGGTAAAGATGTATGGATTCACAGAAATGGAACATCACGCGCGTTCGGTCCATCACGCATGTCAAATCACCCTCTTTTTTCCCAAACGGGAGAACCTGCATTTATCCCCTCATCCATGAGTACCCCAGCATATCTTGGCGTCGGAACAGACGGAAATGAGACTGGATTTTTTTCAAGTGGACATGGAACTGGAAAATCAAAATTTAAAACAGAGGATGAAACTCCGGAATCACGTGAGGCTTTGTTTGAAAAGATGAAGAAAAAAGGTGTGCGTTTATATAATGCCAAGTCTTCACATGTTATTGATCAGGATGCAAGCCATTACAAAAGTGCAGATGAAGCAATACGCGCCAACAAAATGAATGGGGTACTGAAACCGGTCATAAAAATGCAACCTGTTGCCGTTATCATGTATTAAAACATCTATGCAGGAATACATAAATTTAACAGACGCACAGGGAGCAAGAATTGGAAAGTCAGAAAAGATATTCGCCCACAAAAAAGGGCTGTTGCATGAAGCGTTTTCTCTTTTTATATTCAATAATCAAAAGGAATTGTTGTTGCAAAAGAGAGCTATTGGCAAATATCATTCAGGTGGATTATGGACAAACACTTGCTGTAGTCATCCGCGTTATGAAGAGCTTTTGGAAACAGCCATACACCGCAGATTGCTGGAAGAAATGGGATTTGACTGCCAAATGCAAAATATAGGACATATTGTATATACAGCTCCTTTTGATAATGGGCTACAGGAACATGAATTTGATTATCTCTTTATAGGAACATACCCAGCATCCGGAAACATACACCCCGACCCGCTTGAGGTAAGCGACTGGAGGTGGATTTCTCTTGAGAAAGCGGAAAATGATGCGAACAGCAACCCGGAAAATTATACTGAATGGTTCAAAATAATTATAAGTAAACATTTACTTGAAAAACATATATGAAAATTATCACCCTATCAGGAATTGACGGATCAGGAAAGTCAACTCAAACATCATTGTTACAAAAACATCTCGAGTCGCTTGGAAAAAAAGTTTGGTACTTTCATACTGTTCAATTTTCAGTCGCTTCAAAAATATCAGGAAACAGCAAAAAACTTCCAGGAGAAACCAAGAGCATCGTTTCATCAAATTTTTTTCTAACATACATACGCACTCTATTTCTTCTGGTAGATATATGCAGATTTCGCCTAAAAAAAAAGTCCCTCGAGCATCTCGGATACAATTATATTGTAAGCGACCGCTACTTTTATGATACGATGCTTCATATAGCAAACCTGAAAAAAAGAAAAATTTTTTCAGGTACATGCTTTGATAATCTTTTGTTTAGACTCATCCCAAAACCTGCATATGCTTTTTTTCTTGACGTTTCTCCGAAAGATGTGCTAAAACGGTCGCGCGTTCCGGAACAGGGCAAACAATACATTTCAGAAAAATACACGCTCTATCTTTCAGCATTTCCCTTTTTCCAATTTATACAATTGAATGGAAATCGCCCCATTAAAATCATACGGGAAGAAATTCAAAAAAAAATTTTCAACTAAACAAAAACTTTCAGTATACATAAAGGAAATTGCATTTATACGCACTTGCCATACTCCTGTGTCCTTATCATATTCATCACTAACACTTCTCAAATAAGCATTTTAGTGCTTTACTGAAAAGGAACATGGAAAGTATGCCATACAAATATTTAAACATTTCAACTTGTAGCCTATGAATCAAACTCTTTCTCCACACATTGAAATTATGCGCCATAGTGTGGCGCATCTTCTTGCAGCAGCTGTTCTCAAAATGTTTCCGGAAGCCAAGTTTGGAATAGGTCCAGTCATCGGTAATGGATTCTACTATGACTTTGATCTTCCGAGAACGCTTATTCCGGAAGATTTGGAAATTCTCGAAAAAATTATGCGAGAATTGATACAAAAAAATTATTCGTATGATCGGGCAGAACTTCCTATAAAAACAGCACTGAAAAAATTCGAGGAACTTAACCAGCCTTATAAGGCGGAAATTATTCGGGACTTAAAACAAAAAGGTGAGGAAATGGTCTCAGTATACGAAACAGGGTTTTTTGTTGATCTCTGCACAGGACCACATATTGACTCAACAGGAGAAATACCTTCGAACGGATTTAAACTGGAAAAAATATCCGGTGCATATTGGAAGGGAGATCAATCCAAAGCTCAGCTACAGCGAATCTATGGGGTAGCATTTGAAACAAGTGCTGAATTGCAAGCATATCTCAAGCAACAGGAAGAAGCAGAGCAACGGGATCATAGGAAAATCGGAGCTGATCAGGAATTATTCGCTTTTTCTCCTGAAATCGGATCCGGGCTTGTCTTATGGCTTCCAAAAGGAAACATCATAAAAGAAGAATTGGAAAATTGGGCAAAAGAAACTGAACAAATGCAGGGATATATGCGAGTAACAACTCCTATAATAACCAAAGAAAATCTCTTTTACACATCTGAACACCTTCCGCATTATGCAAGTAGCATGTACGCCCCCATCAATATTGACGGTGAAAAATACTATATAAAACCGATGAATTGTCCATTTCACCATGAGATTTTTAAGCATCGCGCACGAAGCTACCGTGAACTTCCGCTTCGAATAGCTGAATATGGGTGGTGTCATCGTTACGAAGATTCTGGGTCACTATTCGGATTGATGCGTGTCCGTGGCATGCAAATGAATGACGCACATATCTACTGCACACGCGAACAAGCAATAGAAGAATTCGTAAACGTCATAAAACTTCACGAGTATTATTATAAAAAACTTGGAATAACTGAGTACTACATGGAGCTTGCGCTGAGAAATCCAGAGAACAAAAAATATCACGGGGATGATGCTATGTGGCAGGAGGCTGAAGATCTCACGCGAAAAGCTATGGAAATATCTGGTGTTCCCTATGTAATTCAAAATGACGGCGCTGCATTTTACGGTCCAAAAATAGATTTTCAAATAAAATCCATAACCGGAAGAATATTTACCGCATCCACAAACCAAATAGACTTGTTCATGCCGAAAAAATTCAATCTTACATACAAGAATTCAAACGGAAAAGAGGACTATGTTGTTTGCATACACCGCGCTCCACTCGGAACACATGAGCGATTTATAGGATTTCTCATCGAACATTTCGCCGGAGCATTTCCCGTTTGGTTATCGCCGACACAGGTAACTCTTCTGCCTATTTCAGAAAAATTTTTCGACTATGCAGATAAAGTTATGAAAGCACTGCAAAGTTCCGGAATTCGAACTGAAATGTCTGCGGAAAATGAATCGCTCGGAAAACGTATTCGGGAAGCGGAAAAGCAAAAAGTTCCCTACATGCTCGTGGTCGGAGAAAAAGAGATGAAATCGAACACAGTTTCTGTTCGATCCAGAGGATCGAAGCAACAAGAAACAATAGATTTTGAAAAATTTATAAAGTTCATTGAACGAAAAATTTTCGAAAAGCAATAATACTTACAAAGATTCAAAACGCAAGACACGCTCCGCTTTTTATTGAAATTGCTGAAAATCTTTCCCTCATTGAAATACAAATTTTACTAAAAATAAAAGGAGGACTTGTTTCAAGCCTCCTTGTTGAAGTGCATTCTCCATAAAGTGCTTATTAAGTTCCTTTATGAAAACTAAAAACAGGGTAGTGAGAAGGGATGGAGATAGGGACAGGTCTCATATTCAGTGGTATTATTCTCGAGTCCTGCGCATCTATCTTTATGACTGGAACAAATATTCCTGAGATAGGATTTCTTGCTTGCACCCCAGAAAAAGAGAAACGAATTTCTGAAGCATAAAAAAAGACCCCATTCGCAGTGTATACTTTAATGCTCATATTCATACTCACCTCCACTGAATACCATCTCTATGATACGTTCCGCACCTAAAAAATCAATACTCGCAATTATTGGACCGACGGCATCGGGAAAATCCGATGTTGCCATTGCGATTGCCAAAAAATACAACGGCGAGGTGATAAGCGCCGATTCCCGGCAAATATACCGCGGCATGACAATTGGATCAGGTAAAGTTTCCGGGCATCTTATTCCTGTTACCGAAAAACTTTTTCCTTTCTATACACCAGACGAACCCTTTGTTTTCACATCTGAAAACGTTCTGCATTGGATGATAGACATCGCTGATCCGAATGAACATTTCAGCGCAGCGCTTTTCTCAGATCGTGCAAAAAAACTGTTAGAAAATATCCTCCTCAGAAAAAAACTTCCTGTACTCTGTGGCGGAACGGGATATTGGGCACAGTCTCTTATTGAAAATTTTTCGTTTCCCCGCGTACTTCCTAACCCAAAATTAAGAAAAGAGCTTTCCTCTTTTTCGATTGAAGAACTCTTTATAAAACTCCAAAATCTTGATCCGGAACGCGCTAAAACAATAGACGTGCATAATCCTGTTCGGATTATCCGATCAATTGAAATTGCTGAGTCGATCGGAAAGGTCCCGGAAATAAAAAAATCATCAGAGAACAAGCCTTACAATGCAACGATCATCGCGCTTTGTCCGCCACAAGAAACTCTTTTTTCCACTATAGAAAAACGACTCAACATGCGCCTTTCCTCCGGAATGATTGAAGAAGTTCAGACTTTGCATCAATTAGCTGTCTCATGGAAAAAATTAGAGAATTTCGGGCTGGAATACCGATGGGTAGCGCGTTATCTACAGAATATCGTAACAAAGGAAGAAATGCGCAAACAACTTCTAAACGACATTCGGCACTATGCAAAACGCCAAATAACTTGGATCAGGCGCTGGGAACGCATGGGAAGAAAAATTTATTGGGTAGAAAATCAGGAAAAAGCTATACAACAAGCAACCACTATATTTGAAAGTATCAAACAAACGCGCTAAATATTTCTGTATATTTTGAGTGTTTCCTCAGCAACTGTTTTCCAACTAAAGAGCTTTGCTTGCTTATTGCCTTTTTCTCTGAGCTTGCGACGCAATTGTTCATTCTGAGCCATCGTATTGAAAGCCTGTGCAATTTCCTGAACATCTACCGGATTTATCCACAAAACCGCATCGCCGGCTATTTCTGGAAGAGAGGATACTTTTGAGGCAATAACCGGTGTACCCGCAGCAAAGGCTTCCAAAATAGTCGTTCCAAATCCTTCATACAAAGACGGCATAGTAAAAAACTCAGCACCCTTAAATAGAGGAAGTATTTCATCTCCTGAAACATATCCGGTAAACACAATATCTTTTGCGATACGCAAGTCCTTTGCAATTTTTCCGTATTCTTGCGAAAGCCACCCGCGTTTTCCCGCTATTACTAGTTGATAAGGAAACTCCTCTTCAGCAAGAGACAGCATATTTTTAAACTGCTGAAATGCCTCCAAAAGACGCGTTATATTATTAATCGGCGTAACTGTTCCAAGAAAAAGAATATATTTTTTTCGTATATTAAACTTTCTTTTGATTTCAAAAATAGAAACGGGAGGATCTTCAAAAAACCTACTATCCAAGCCACTATACACAACATCAAAGCGACTACTCGGAATTCCCAACAGCCGTATAGCGTCATTTTTTACAGATTGTGAAACAGCAATAATACGGTCGCATTTTTTAGACATATATTTAGCAAGGGCACGTTCTTTAATCTGACGAATTTTTGCATAACAGTCCGGTTCCAAAAATACCCCCATGTTATGAAGCGTTACAATTGACTTTCCCCTATAAGAAATTGGTATTCTACTTGAAGGAGATGTTGAATGCAACACATCCAAATGTTCACGCAAAAGTGTTGCTGTTCCAAGAAGTTCATTATATGCTCCAGGAAGATATTTTTTATAATCTGAAAAAGGATAAAATCGTATCTTTACATTTGGCCTGGAAAATTTTTGAATATCCCTTTCACGAACACGATAATCAAAAAAGATAACGTATTGATTTTTATCATCCAAATCTAAAAGACTCCGAATAAGCTGATACGTATAATGTCCGACACCAATATCATCACCGTCCTTTGGATTCAATATACTTCTTGCATCAATACCAATACGCATAAACGTAGGGATCTTGCTTCCGTCGCGCATCATATAAAGATACGCTAAGGGCGGACGGAAGCAAAACTATAATTATGTTAAGGAAAAAGATGATGCGCAAAAAAAACCTTATCGACAGCAAGAAAAATATTCTCAAAAAAACAGGGCTATACTTTTTTTCTTTTTTTGAAAGCTTTCATGATCATAGCTCCAATAGCAAGACCTACTCCAGCTCCAATTACAGCAATTTTTTTTGGATTTTTTTTAGCGTATGAAACCGCTTTTTTTCCATGAGTTTTCAGTGTTTTTTTTGTTGCGGACTTTGTTTTAATCACGCTCAATCCAACGATTTTTCCTGCCTTTTTTAAATTATTTTTCGCTTTTTCAATAACTTTCTTACGTGCAATTTTCGCTACTATTTTCTTTGGCATATGTTTTTATATTATTTTTATATGGGTTTATTTTTTAAATATATTGAGAAACGACGCCACTACAACAGCAAGCAGACCGACGATAAAAAATCCCATAAATCCGGAATTTCCGGAAAGCACATTAAGCATATTCGCCGTACCCGCCATAAGAAACACTATCCCAACTGCCAAAAAAAACAGAACGATCAGACGACGCAACATATATATTTTGGTTTGTTCTATCTTTGCATGCAAACCATCCATTATTCCCAACCGGATCTCATTGCCGTACCTAGCAACTAATTCCAGTGCTTCTGATCTCCAGTCCAAAACAGAATCTTGGGCATTTTCTGTCTCTTTTTTTTGTCTCGGCATGTTTTTATTTTCGAATAAGTTATCACTATCACCTTTACTTTACTATAACACAAAAGGAAAGGCACTCAAATAGTAGCTGAGATACCAACATTCAAAAAATGAAATCCTCGAATTATTGGGCGAGTCCTACACCTTCACATCATCCCTCAATATACCTTCCCGAAGATGTACGGATGCTTCGCGTTCAAACGAGACGCCATCTAAAGCGGTTCCCTTCACCTTGAGCGTATACTCTCCGGGACGA
>Ga0268298_10002535_pt1 | contig 19878 bp, 20 predicted proteins | sample WWTPWeurt_MetaG_FD_194462 | JGI IMG/M metagenome (GOLD analysis project Ga0268298, IMG submission 194462) | Activated sludge microbial communities from WWTP in Nijmegen, Gelderland, Netherland - WWTP Weurt | ecosystem: Engineered > WWTP > Aerobic digester > Activated sludge | place...
AGTGAAGTCCTTGCCATCATAGGTGCCGTTCAGCACGCAGGGGGTCAGGGGGGACATTTCGACGGGCGAGTAAGTGCAGCCATCCACCGTGGCCACGGTGGCGGACCGGGACCAGGCCAGGTCCTTGTCGAAGCGCACATGGAACACAGCCAGCTGCGGCTGCCTTGCCTTGCTGCCAGACAGCGCCGCGCAGTCGGTGTAGGTCGGGATGCCGGAGTTCTCGCTGAGGTCGACACTGCCGCCCGTGAAGCCGTCCATGACGATTGCGCCGAAGTCGAGATCGGCGGTCTTCACGATGGTGATGGGGGCGTAGATGCTCACCCTGGTCTTGGCGGTGGCCTTGTCAGAGTTCCCGTTGGCGAAGAGGGTCGCGCATCCGGCGATGAGTGCGAGGGTGATGAACGTGCGCATGGATTCTCCATCTTGCGGAAGCCCATTGCCAGCCCAAGTTGGGCCTGGCCAGGACGTGATGTTGGGGGGGCTCTGAAAGTCCAGATGGACCCCAGAGGTGGGTCAGGCCGAGGGCAAGCGCATGCCCGGGACGATGCGCGTGCGTTGGCCGGGGGAGCGGCTTCGAGGGCCCGTGCCGGGCTGACTCTGGCTGCGGTTGACGAGGATCAGGATGGGGTCGGAAATGCCCAGATTCAAGCGGTCAAATGGTTAAAATTTGTTAAAAAATCGGCATTTAAAATTAATAAAGGTTTAACCAATACAGTATTTAATTAAGCGACGATCGGACTCTTGGAGTCGGCAACGCAGGCCTTGTGGGGTGCCGGATCTGCCGGCCCCCTTGGGCTAGCCCGTGACGAATCCCAGGCCCCACTCGGTCCGGAAGTGTGTCGGATGGGCAGGGTCATCCTCCAACTTCTCGCGGAGTTTGCAGACCAGCACATCCACGGCTTTGGCGCTCCCGTGGTGGTCCTTGCCCCAGACTGCATCCCTGAGCCAGTCCCGCGTCAGCACTCTGCCTGGGTTCCGCAGGAAGGCGGTCAGCAGGATGAACTCGTGGGGAGTCAAATCCACCTCTCGACCGCCTTTGTAGGCCTTCATGCCCAAAAGCTCCGCGCGCAGATCTCCTTGGGTGAGGACCAAGAGATTCTCAGACTGGCGGGTACAGCGCCGGAGGACGGCGTGGACCCTGGCCATCAGAACCGTCGGCTCGAAGGGCTTGACAAGGTAGTCGTCGGCACCAAGGTTGAGGCCCGACACCTTATCGGAGTCCTCCCCCCGTCCGGTCAGCATGAGTATGGCCAGATCCTCCCGGCAGGCGCGCATCTGCTTGCAGACCTCGAATCCATTCATTCCAGGCAGCCCGACATCCAACAGCGCCACTTGGAGCGGCTCGCGGTGGAAGTGATCCATGGCCTCCTCGCCGCTGCCCACGGCCGTGACCTTGAACCCCGATTTCTGCAGAACGAGGCGAATGTAGGTCCGGGCCTCGGGGTCGTCTTCCACCACCAGTGCGTGGCCCACCGTCCCCCCGGAAGCCAATGCCGGTGAGTCGAGGTCGCCCGACCGCAGTGAGGAGGTGGAGGGGGGAACTGGGGTACGAGCCTGAAGCAAGTCGAGGTTCATGGTCCACCAGGGGTTCGCCGTCATCTTGGACGTCCGCCGAGCAGGGGATGATCCTATCCCCTTTTTCCCGGGCTGTCAGGTCATGAATCATTTCTTTTTCATAAATTATCCAAAACAACAGTTTGCTTTCTTGCTGTTCAAGTCGATACGTGTAGGCGCTCCGGATCCCATCGACCGAATGCACGTCGGCATGACCTGAGGGCTGCCGGCTCAGCCAACGTTCGGACCAGCGAGGTCCAGGCGGTAGACCTCCACCTCGTCGCCCGGCGCGTAGGTCATGGTGCCGGTACGGCGGAAGGCCAGGGCCTCCAGCAGGCGGATGGACGCCGCGTTGCCCGGCGAGACGATGGCCAGCAGCCCGCGCAGGCCCAGATGGTCGCGCCCCCAGGCCACGCAGGCCTCGGCGGCCTCCCGGGCGTAGCCCAGGCCCCAGAACTCCGGGCACAGGGCGTAGCCCAGGTCCACCTCGTCGAGGGTGTCGCGTTTGATGAGGCCGCACATGCCCATGGGGTTGCCGGTGGTCCGATGCTGCACCATCCACAAGCCGTGCCCGTGGGTGGCGTAGCTGGCGAGGGGGCCCTGGGCCAGGTACTCCGCCGCCTGCTCCAGCGTGCGCACCCCCTTGTCCGTGATGTTCTCGATGAAGGAGGGCTCGTTCAGCAGCCGCAGGATGAAGGGCGCGTCGCCGAGCGCGAAGGGCCGGAGGATCAGTCGCTCGGTCAGGATGGGGTCCATCCCACCAGGATGTCCTGGGACCCTGGAACTGCCAACCGCCCACGCACCTGGAGGTGCCTTCTGGAATCCTGGTCTAGAGTGTTAGGTCCAGCACCAAGGAGCCTCCATGACCCTCGCCAAAGCCTACGCCGCCACCGCCGCGACCGCGCCCCTGGGGCCCTACCAGTTCGAGCGCCGGGCCGTGGGCCCGCACGATGTCCAGATCGAGATCGCCTACTGCGGCATTTGCCACTCGGACCTGCACCAGGTGCGCAATGAGTGGGGCAACAGCACCTACCCCATGGTGCCCGGCCACGAGATCGTGGGCCGTGTCACCGCCGTGGGGGCCCACGTGAAGGGCTTCAAGGTCGGCGACCTGGCGGGCGTGGGCTGCCTGGTGGACAGCTGCCGCACCTGCCCCAGCTGCCAGCGCCAGCTCGAGCAGTTCTGCGAGAAGGGCGCCGCCTTCAGCTACAACAGCACCGAGATGGATCGCAAGACCCCCACCCAGGGTGGCTACTCGTCCAGCATCGTGACCGACGAGGCCTTCGTCCTGAAGATCTCCCCCAAGCTCGACCTCGCCGCCGCCGCGCCCCTGCTCTGCGCCGGCATCACCACCTACTCGCCCCTGCGCCACTGGAAGACCAAGGCGGGCGACAAGGTGGGCGTGGTGGGCCTGGGCGGCCTGGGCCACATGGCCGTGAAGCTCGCCGCCGCCATGGGCGCCGAGGTCACCATGCTGAGCACCTCGAAGTCGAAGGAGGCCGATGCCCGCAAGCTGGGCGCCCACCACTTCGGGCTCACCTCGGACGACGCCACCTTCAAGAAGCTGGCAGGCCACTTCGACCTCATCATCGACACCATCTCGGCGCCTCACGACTACAACAAGTACCTGGGCCTGCTCCGCGTGGAGGGCTCCATGGTGCTCCTCGGCGTGCCGCCCGAGCCCACCCCTGTTTCAGCCTTCCCCCTGATCATGGGCCGCCGCAGCCTCAGCGGCTCGCTCATCGGCGGCATTGCCGAGACCCAGGAGATGCTTGATTTCTGCGCCGAGCACAACATCGTCTCGGACATCGAGCTGATCCCCGTCCAGCAGGTGAACGAGGCCTACGAGCGCATGCTGAAGAACGATGTGCGCTACCGCTTCGTGCTGGACATGAAGACGCTCTAGATCCCCGGCTGTGCCGGCCTATCCTGGATGGGGTCTCCTGGAGCCTGCCATGTCCTCCCGCCGGTCCGCCCGCATCCGGGCCTCCCTCCTCCTGGGGAGCCTGGTCCTGGGTGGAGCCTGGGCGGCATCGGCCCAGGATTCCGACGCCGCCATCTTCCAGCGCTACCGGTCCCTGGACGCCACCGTCGAACGCGCCGGGAGGTCGGTCGGCGCCGGCCGGTTCGAGGAGGCCCACAACCTGCTGCAGCCCTGCCTCCAGAAGCTGCCTGACCACTTCGAGGCCCACTTCCTGCTGGCCCGCATAGCCTACGAGGCCCGGGATTTCGAGGGCGTCCTGGCCCACCTGGAGGTGGCCGAGCGCAGCCTGGCCGTCCTGAGCCGCCGCTACCGCGACCTGATGGACTACCTCAGGGCCCGGATCGAGGTCGAGGAGCAGACCGCGCGGTCCAGCCTGGACGCGGTCTCCTCCCGCGTGACAGATCCCACCAGCTGTGTGGCCCCCTTCCTTGCGGCCCTCGAACGGGAGATCGAGGCGGTGCAGGCCCGCAAGGGGCCGCTCCACGATCATGAAAACCCCTATGGCGTTCCGGCCAGCCACCGGTTCCTGCGGGGCAACGCCCTTTATCGCCTGGGCCGCCGGGACGAGGCCCGGGCCCAGTTCCGGCAAGCCGTGGCCGCCGATCCTGCCCACGCCAACGCCTGGAACAACCTGCTGGCCCTGCACCTCGAAGCGAAGGATCCGGTCTCGGCCCGCGCCGATCTGCAGCGGGCCGAGGCGGCCCGCATCGCGATCCGCGCCGAGTTGCGACAGGCGATCCTCGCGGCCCCCTAGAGCCTTGGGCCGGAGGCCTGTGCCCGGCTACTCGGTGGGCAGGGGCAGCCCGTGCTGGCGGAGGAAGCTGAGCTTGTCCCAGTAGCCCCGCTGGAAGACGATCCGCCCCCCCACCACGTGGAAGAACCCGCAGCCCCGCAGGCCCAGGGGGTCCCGCCATTCGAGGATGGCCCACTCGCCATCCTCGAAGAGGTTCTCCACCAGGCACACCATCTCCGCCGCCGCGAAGCCCGCCGCGAACATGGCGCGGATGGCCTCGCGGCCCGCCACGGGCGCCTCCGCCACCTGGTGGTTCACGGCGTCCTCGGCGTACATCGCGGCCAGGCCGTCGGTGTCCCGCCGGTTGAAGGCGGCCACCCACTCGGTTACCAGGGCCGCGGGACGCTTGGTCATGCCGGAGTCCTCCTCAAGTCCAGGGTCGCGCTTCGATGCGCAGGGTGCCCTTCAGGCCGGGATTGGTCTTCTGGTCGATGACGATGTCGAAGGCGATGCCGCCATCCAGCTGCCGGGTGATGGCATCCTTGCCGGGCTTGCCGGGGTTGTCGCCCTGGAAGCCGTACTTGATGCGCCAGCCCCCCAGCGCCGCGGCATCGGGGAAGGCTTCCACCAGCACCAGCTCACGCAGCACGTAACCACCCTCGTAGTGGCGCTTCATGAACAGCAGGCCATCCACCTCGTAGTCCGGCACAAGCACCTTGAGATCGAAGGCGAAGCTCACGGATCCTGAAGCCTTCACGCTCTTGGAGGGGTCGAGGAACACCGAGAACAGGTGGGGGCTCTGGCTGCGGTCCGGCAGCCGCTGGGTGCCGGGATCGCCGGGGAACAGGTCCTCGTAGGTGCGGAAGATCGCGGAGTGCTCCCGCACTTCGCGGCGAGTCATCTGCCACTGGCAGCCCCGCAGGCTGGCCGCCACCTCGAACTGGTACGAGGCGTGGACCGGCTTCCCGGCCTTGAGTTCCTTCTGCACCTCGGCGGGGAGCGTAATGTCGTCGATGTCGAGGATGCCGTCCACCCGCAGAGCCCCGAAGAGGAAGCGCGTGAGGTTCTGGTAGCCCTCCTCGGAGTTCACCACGCCATAGGGACCCGAGTGGCTGCGGTGGACGAAGGCTCGCGGGGAGCTGACCTCGCGGCCATCGGCGCCCCGGCCGTGGGTGGTGGCGTTCTCGAGGCGCACCAGCCCATCGCTGGCTTCTCCGGCGGCCCAGGCTGAGAAACCTCCGGCGGCGGCGTAGTCGCGGGGGTTGGTGCCCACCAGGTTGAAGATCCGCTCCGGCGGGAAGTTCGTCACCACGGAGACGTCGTCCCCCTCGGGCACGGCCAGGTAGCCCGCCATGCGCTCGCGGTTGAAGTTGTTGATGTCGCCGAAGGACAGCCAGCCCGGCACGTTGCGCACGATGCGCATGTCGATGCCGTTGTGCGGCGTCGCGTAGGTGTACAGCTTGTCCACGGCGGCCCGGGCCTGGGCCGAGCCCAGCTGGGGGTTCTGCAGGAAGGCGCGGCAGATGAGGCCGCCCATGGAGTGGGCCACCAGGTACACGCGGAAGTCCTCCGGCGCGATGCCGAGCTTCGGATTGGCGCAGACCTTGTCGCGCAGCCGCAGGATCAGGGCGTCCAGGCCCTTGGCGAAGCGCTCGATGGGGGGCGTCTCGCCGGTGCCGAAGTCCTTGCTGGCCTCATCGTAGTAGCGGTAGATGATGACGCTGCGGTAGGGCACCACGCTGTCCGGGCGGTCCACGGCCACCAGGTCCTCGCCGTCCACGAACACGTCGTTGTAGCCGTGGTCGCTCATGAGTCGCACCAGGGGCGACTCGAAGTAGAAGCGCTTCACGTCCCCGGTCCAGGCCATGCGGGCCTTGGTGGAGCCGATGTTGAAGCCCATGTAGGGATCGGCGACGGTGTCCTCGATCTCGCCCTGGGTGGCGGCGAAGCCGCGCACGTAGATGATGGGGTGGTAGGGGTGCTGGGGATTGGTCGGCATGGCGCATCTCCCGCGGGTGGACCGGCTGGATCCATTCAACCCACTTTGTACACCAATTGTAAGATTCCGTTTGAAAGCGCCAGCTGGCTCGTAAGCTGCAAGGAGTGGCTGCGGCCCTCCGGGATCAGCCGGATGCCGCCCCCCAGCAGGATGGGGATGACCGCGACCTCCACCCGGTCCACCAGGCCCTGGTCCAGCAGGTCGCGGAAGAGGCTCGCGCCGCCGAACAGCCAGAGATCCTTGCCGGGGCCCGCCTTCAGGGCGCGGAGGCGCTCCGCCAGACCCGTCCCCACCACCTCGACGCCCGGGATGGCCGAGGGCGGCAGGGTGCGGGAGGCCACCAGGATGGACCGGCCCCGGGTGGGATCCTGCTCGCCCTGCGCCTGCACCACCTCGAAGGTCCTGCGACCCATGACGAAGTGGTCGAACTCGGCGAAGAGCGCTTCGAAGTCCACGCCCGGGTCGGCGGGGAGCCAGTCGTACGAGCCGTCGGCCCGGGCGATGAAGCCGTCCAGGCTCATGGCGACGTTGTATCGAAGCAAAGGCATCCAGGCTCCCTGGGTGGTCAAGGTGAGGCGTCCCGGCCCTCGGCTGTCGTCAGCCGAAGAGCAACAGGGCCGCCTCCTCCGTCGGGGCTACTGCATGGAGTGCAGGCCGATCATGTTCCCTTCTGTGTCGACCAGCAGGGAGATGAAGCCGAACTCGCCGATGGCCATTTTGGGCCGGTGCACCTGTCCGCCGGCTGGAACCACGCGGGCCTCCTCCACGGCGCAGTCCTCGCAGTGGAAGTAGACCAGGGTGCCCGAGCCGCCGGAGGGCGCGCCCGCCACCTTCACGAGGGCACCGGAGCTGCCGTAGCGCTCCATGTCGGAAGGGAAGGCCCACATCTCCAGCTCGTCCAGCGGGGCGCTCAGCTGCTGGAGGGGCACCTGGAACACGGCCCCGTAGAAGGCCCTGGCCCGGGCCATGTCCTGGACGTAGATCTCGAACCACGCGACGGGATTCCCATGCATGTCTACCTCCAGAGAAGGCTAGGGGCGGAAGGGCGCCGGCAGCAGGACCGGATTGACCGAGGTGCGCCTTGCCAGGCGGCGGTGCTTCAGGTCGTATTTGCAGAGCCAGGTGATCTCCTCGGCCCTGGTCCTGGCGGGAGTGAGGAGCCGGGCAAAGAGGTAGCGGCCGCCCGCATCGATCCGCAGGTCCTCCGGCCGCTCCTGGGCGGTCAGGAGGAGGCCCGAGGCGACGCCGTCGATGTCGAGGCCCGGGGGTCGCTGGCTGGCCGCCACGCGGACGAAGCCTCCCTGCGCCAGCGCCACCCGCTCGTCCCAGGTCAGGGTGGAGCCCTGAGGATCTGGGAAGACCTGCATCCGCAGGGGCGTGGCCTCCAAGTAGGCCTGGGTCAGCAGCTGATCGGCGATCTTGCCGTAGCCCACATAGGCCCCCAGCGCCGTGAAGGTCAGGACGAACAGCGTGAAGCTGACGAGGTAGGTCATGGGCTTGAAGGTGAAGCGCATCCTGGAAAGACCTTTCGAGCGGCCGTGGACGGGTGGCGTCGGCCGGATGGGGGCGGTGGGTTGGTGTCAGCGGATGGCGTACCAGGGCAGGGCGCTGGTGCCATCCGGATTGCCGGCGTCCGGGTACAGCCGGCCACCCTGGATCCGGAACCAGGGCGTGGTGCCGATTCCGTTCGGATGCCCCTCGTCGGGGTACACCTTGTCGCCACGGATCGAGAACCAGGGCGCAGTTCCCACGCCCTCGGGGTGGCCCACGTCGGGATACAGCTTGCCGTCTCGCAGGGAGAAGAAGGCGGAGGGACTCACCCCGTAGGGGTGCCCCGCGTCAGGGAACAACCGCTCCATGTCGAACCTCCAGAGGTGATTTCAGGAAGCAGTGTACGGGATCGGCCGCCCCAGGGGCGGAGGAAGGAGCGGGGCACCCGCTCAGCCTGGGATCTCGGCCTCGACCAGCTGCGCCAACAGGAGCAGGGACTCCTGCCAACCCAGGTAACAGGCCTCGGGGGGGATCACGGCGGGGATGCCCTCCTGCACGATGTCCACCTCCGTGCCGCAGGACACGGGCCGAAGCGAGATGGTGGTCCGCATCTCTCCGGGCAGGTTGGGATCGTCGAAGGTGTCTGTGTGGCGGATGCGCTCGTTCGGGACCAGCTCCAGGTATCTGCCGCCGAAGGCATGGCTCTGCCCGTTGGAAAAATTGGTGAACGACATCCGGTAGGTGCCGCCCACCCGGGCATCGACATGCTCGACCTTGCCCGTGAAGCCGTGGGGCGGCAGCCACTTGGCCATGGCATCAGCGTCGAGGAAGGCACGGTAGATCCGCTCGGGCGTGGCGCGGAGCACGCGATGCAGCCGGATGGTGTTCGTGGACATGGCAAGACCCCTCGTATTGGATCGGCCGGAGCGGAACTACCTTCCCGGGCGATCAGGTTCGGGCGCGGCGCCCGATGGAAAGAAGGTAGTCGCCGCGGGTCGGGACGCCAGGGGCAGAGGGGGCTCAGGGCAGGGGCGCAGCGGGTGGCTGCCACAGCTCGACGCGGTTCCCTTCGGGATCCATGACCCAGCCGAACGCGCCGAACTCGGAGGCCTCCACCTTCGGGTCCACGTCGCAGCCTTCCGCGCGGAGCGCCGCCAGCACCGCGTGCAGATCCTCCACCATGTAATTCACCATGAAGGCAGCCCGGCTCGGGGCGAAATACTCCGAGGTATCCGGAAAGATGCTCCAGACGGTCACCCCATCGGGTTTGTTCCACGGGAAAGCCGTTCCACCCCAGTCCTGCACGTCGATGCCCAGGTGCCGCTGGTACCAGGCCCGGAGGGCTTCCGGATCCCTGGCCTTGATGAAGACGCCGCCAATGCCGACGACTCGTTTCATGGCTGGCTCCTTGGTTGGAATGACGCCTGATGACGATACAACAGGTGCTGGCCAGAGGCGGGGAGGAAGCGAGAAGCGGAGGGCACAAGGACCTATCTGCAGGCGGCTTCCGGCTCCGCCATCAGCAGCCGGTTCTTCGGAGTGATGTCACCGGGAATCCGCTGGGTGAACACCTGGTACCCCTGGGCGCGCAACTTGGCCACGCGGGCCGCGTCCATGGCCAGGGGGCCATCCAGCCAACCCTCCAGGTCGCCGAGGTCGCCCTGCCCGAGGTCATGGCAGCAGGGCAGGACGGCCACCGAGGCCCCGGCTTCGACAGCCCGCGCCAGGATCAGGTCCGTCAGCCCACCACAGGCGTGGGCCGAGACGACCAGATCCCCCCGCTGGAGAGGCACCGTCCTGAGGTCCGCCTCGAGGTGGCCGACCCGCCCCCTCAGGCGGGGCCACTCGACGCAGAGCGAGGCCTGCAGAAGCGCGGCGCTTTTCGGAAGCTGCCGGTCCACGGCCAGGGCCTCGGGCGAGCTGTCGTCCAGCAGCAGGAGGATCTGCGCCAGCAGGCCGTGGCCGCAGGCCAGGTCGATGACCCGCCCACCGCGGAATCGGCGCCGCACCCTCCGGGCCACCTCCCACGCCTCGTAGAGCTCCTTGCGCGGCAGGCAGCCGGCCCGGCAGACCGCCCGGGCGATGGCGTCAAAGAGCGTGGTTCCCGCGAAATGAGGGAGGGCGTGTTCGGTGAGCCGATTGCGTGAGGAGCGGTCCATGGCGACAGCAGATCCTTGTGAGCGTGAGGCGTGGTGGACGCCTGGTCGCCAAGTGCCGAATCTTGACCAGGACTGCGGCTAGCCCCACACCCGCTTTCCGGCGACCCAGGTGCCGAGGATCTGACCGGGCAGGTTCCAGCCCTTGAAGGGGGTGTTGAAGGATTTGGACTGGATGAAGGCACGGTCGACCTGGACCTTCGCGGCCGGGTCGAAGAGGACGAAGTCGGCCGGAGCGCCGGGCTTCAGGCTGCCGAGTCCCTGCTTGTCCAGGTGGAAGACCTTGGCGGGCTCCCAGGCCAGCAGGCTGATGGCCTTGGCCAGGCTGATGACCTTGCGGTTCACCAGCAGCTCCAGGGTAAGGGGCAGGGCGGTCTCCAGGCCGATGACGCCGAAGGCGGCGATGGGCAGCTCCACTTCCTTGTCATCCCAGCCGTGGGGCGCGTGGTCCGTGGCGATGGCGTCCACGGTGCCATCGGCGATGGCTTCCAGCAGGGCCTGGATGTCGGCCTCGGTGCGCAGGGGGGGATTCATCTTGAAATCGCTGTCGAACTTCATCAGCTCCTTGTCCGACAGGGCGAAGTGGTGGGGCGTGACCTCGCAGGTGACGGCAAGACCTCGGGCCTTGGCCTCGCGCACCATGCGCATGGAGCCCGCGGTGCTGAGGTGGGCCAGGTGCAGGTGGCCGCCCGTGTGCTCCGCCAGGACGATGTCCCGGGCCACCATGGCTTCCTCCGCCGCGGCCGGGATGCCCAGGCACCCCAGCGACGCGCTCACGGCGCCCTCGTGCATGTAGCCCTTCCCGGCCAGGTCCTTGTCCTCCTCGTGGGCCACCACGGGGACCTCGAGCCACCGCGTGTACTCGAGCGCTCGCCGCATGAGGGACGCGTTGCCGATGGGCAGGCCATCATCCGAGAAGGCCACGCAGCCCGCGGCTTTCAGCGTGCCCATGTCCGCCAGCTCTTCGCCTTTCATCTCGCGGCTCACGGTGCCGATGGGGAAGTAGCGGCAGAGGTCGGCCTTGGCGGCCCGGGTGAGCATCAGCTCCGTGATGGCCACGCTGTCGTTCACCGGCTTGGTGTTGGCCATGGCGCAGACCGAGGTGAAGCCACCTGCCACCGCCGCCCGGCTGCCGGTCTCGATGCTCTCCTTGCGCGTCTGGCCCGGCTCGCGGAAGTGCACGTGCAGGTCCACGAAACCCGGGCACAGCACGGCGCCGCCACCATCTAGCACCTCCACGCCATCCCGGTTGGGGATAGCCGCGACATCCGTGGCGATGGCCTCCACCTTCCCGTCCACCACCAGCAACACGCCGGGACCGTCCAGGTTCTGAGCCGGATCGACCAGGTGGACATTCTTCACGAGGAGGGACATGAGGGCTCCGGGGATGACTTTAAGTCTAACGAAAGTCTGGAGTCTGGAGTCTGGAGGTACTGATTCCTGAAGCGTCGCTTTGCGCCGCGATTCCTTTTCTAACTCGCAGGCTGCAGGCCTGCGAGCCCCCCGGACTCCGAACTGATTACTCCATCCGGTAGTTCGGCGCTTCCTTGGTGATCATCACGTCGTGGGCGTGGCTTTCGCGCAGGCCGGAGCCGCTGATCTCCACGAAGGTGGCCTTCTCCTGGAAGTCGGCGATGCTCTTGCCGCCGCTGAGGCCCATCCCGGCGCGCAGGCCGCCCATGAGCTGGGTGACCAGATCGCCCATCTTGCCCTTGTAGGGCACCTGGCCCTCGATGCCCTCGGGCACCAGCTTGGTGTCGTCCTTGCCTTCCTGGAAGTAGCGGTCCTTGCTGCCCTGCTTCATGGCGCCCAGGGATCCCATGCCGCGGTAGGCCTTGAAGGTGCGGCCGCCGTAGAAGATGGTCTCGCCCGGCGCCTCGTCCGTGCCCGCGAAGAGGCTGCCGATCATGACGGCGCTGGCGCCCGCGGCGATGGCCTTGGCCACATCGCCGCTGAACTTGATGCCGCCATCGGCGATGCAGGGCACCCCCGCCTCGCGGCAGGCCCGGCTGGCCTCGGCCACGGCGGTGATCTGCGGCATGCCCGCGCCGGTGACGATGCGAGTGGTGCAGATGGAGCCGGGCCCGATGCCGATCTTCACGGCGTCAGCCCCCGCGTTGCAGAGGTCCTTGGCGCCCTGGTAGGTGGCCACGTTTCCCGCCATGAGAGAAACCGTGGGATAGGCCTTCTTCAGTGCCTTCACGGCGTCCAGCACGCCCTGGCTGTGGCCGTGGGAGCTGTCGAGGCAGAGCACGTCCACCTGGGCTTCCACCAGCGCGGCGGCGCGATCCAGCAGGTCCTTGCCCACGCCCAGGGCGGCGCCCACCCGCAGGCGGCCGAAGCCGTCCTTGCAGGCGTTGGGGTATTCGATGGACTTCTCGATGTCCTTGACGGTGATGAGGCCCTTCAGCTGGCCCTGCCCGTCCACCACCAGCAGCTTCTCGATGCGGTGCTTCTGCAGGATGGCGCGGGCCTCCTGCAGGGTGGTGCCCACAGGCACGGTGACGAGGTTGTCCTTGGTCATGGCCTCGCGCACGGGGATGTCCCAGCGGGTCTCGAAGCGCAGGTCGCGGTTGGTGAGGATGCCCACCAGCTTGTGCCCTTCCACCACGGGCACGCCGCTGATGCGGAACTTGGCCATGAGCGCCTCGGCGTCGCGGATGGGCGCGTCGGGCTCGATGGTGATGGGGTCGGTGATCATGCCCGATTCGGAGCGCTTCACCTTGTCCACCTCCTCGGCCTGACGCTCGGGGCTGAGGTTCTTGTGGACGATGCCGATGCCGCCCAGCTGGGCCAGGGCGATGGCCATGCGGCTCTCGGTCACCGTGTCCATGGCCGCCGAGAGCAGGGGGATGCGCAGGGTGATGTCGCGGGTGAGGCGGGTGCCCAGGTCCACCTGGTTGGGATGGAGCTCCGAGTAGCCCGGCACCAGCAGGACGTCATCAAAGGTCAGGGCGCGCGGCAGGGGCAAGGTCAGCATGGGGCTTCCAGGATCCGGACCCGCGGCCTGCGGGACCTTGCAGCCCATGGTCTCACGGCCTCGGGGCCGCTTCCACCCTCAGGGGATGCCCGCAGCGCAAACCATCCGCCTGGGGACCCTGCCAGGGCCCCCAGGCGGCGCAGTCGGTCTGCGCCCGCTCGCAGCGCGGCTGGAACGGACAGCCGGCCGGGCGATCCTGAGGCGAGGGCAGGAAGCCGGCTTCACTGGAGGGCAGGCGGCGGGCGGCCGCCAGCAGCCGGGCCGTGTAGGGATGCCGGGGCGCCGTCAGCAGCCGGACCATGGGGCCGGCCTCCATTGCCGCGCCGCCATACAGCACCAGGAGGCGTTCGCAGACCTGCGAGGCCACGGCCAGGTCGTGGGTGATCCACAGGAAACCCAAGCCCCGCTCCCGCTGGAGCTCCCGCACCAGCGCCAGGAAGTCGCGCTGCACCAGGGGATCCAGGGCCGTGGTGGGCTCGTCCAGCACCAGCAGTTCCGGGTCGCAGGAAAGGGCCATGGCCAGGCAGAGCCGTTGGCGCTGCCCGCCGCTGAGCTGGTGGGGGAATCGGCCCAGGAAGGAGGCCTCGCCCGGCAGCCGCAGGCGCTCCAGCAGCGGGCCCAGCCGCTGCAGGGCCCCGGCCTGGGTCTCCTTCCGGTGGATGCCCGGCAGCAGGGCCAGGTGCTCTCCCAGGGTGAGCAGCGGGTTCAGGGCCCCCAGGGGGTCCTGGGGCACCCAGGCCAGCCGGGCGCCACGAATGGCGTCCCGGGCCGGTCCCGGCTGGTCCAGGCGGCTCCCGAAGGCGCTCAGGGCTCCGCCGGCCTGGACCACGCCCGGCGGCAGCACGCCGAACAGGGCCCGGGCCAGCAGGCTCTTGCCGGAACCGCTCTCCCCGGCCAGGCCCAGGCGCTCCCCCGGGGCCAGGGAGAGGCTCAGGGGCCCCAGCAGGCGCACCCCATCCGCCCGCTGCAGGACCAGTTCCTCGACGACCAGGGACATGCCCAGAGGATTGCATGGAAGTGACGGTTGTCAAAGGAGTTCCAAAGTCTCCGCAGATAGGCCTTGACGCCTTCCGGGGCGGTCCTACCCTTGGTCCACCCGATCACCCCGCGGAACCCGAACCGGTCCCGCCATGGCATGGAGGAGTCATGGATTTCCTGCGCCCAGAACTTCAGGAGCGCCTGATGAAGGAACACTTTGAATTTCGCAAGCTCATGGAGGAACACAAGTCCGCGGATTCGCGGCTCGGTGATCTCCAGAAGAAGCCCAGCCTCTCCGCCAAGGAATCCCTGGAAGAGGTGGAGCTGAAGAAGATCAAGCTGCGGGCCAAGGAACGCATCTACCACATCGTGCAGGAGGCCTCCAAGCGAGCCGACCAGTAGGCCTTCGCACACGCAGGAGAAGCCCCGGGAATCGGCCCGGGGCTTCGTTTGTACCGCCAAGGAATGAAACCGCGAAAAACGCGAAAACCCTTCGGGCGCTCGAAAACCTAAAGGTGCCCTTTTCGCGTCATTTCGCGCTTTTCGCGGTGGCAGTGCCTTTTTTAGTGGAGGTACCTCGGCCTATAGGGTTCGCCGACCCAGTAGATCAGCTCCAGCAGCTCCCCCACGTCCCACAGCAGCACTTCGGCCCGGGCGCCGGGGTGCAGGTGGCCCAGGTCGGCGTGGCGCAGGCTGCGGGCAGCGTGGAGGGTCATGGCCGTGAAGGCCTCCTCGAAGGTCATGCGCAGCTGCAGGCAGCCCAGGCGCAGGATGGTGAGTGGATCCACACAGGGGCACGACCCGGGGTTGAAGTCCGTGGCCAGGGCCACGCGGCAGCCGGCCTCGATCATCCTCCGGGCCGGGGCCCAGTCCCGCATGCCCAGGAACAGCGTGGTCCCTGGCAGCAGCACGGGGGTGACATCGGCTTTGGCCATGGCCTGCATGCCTGCGTCGCTGCAGAACATCAGGTGGTCGGCGCTGGCGGCGCCCAGCTCCGCGGCGAGTTCAGCGCCGCCGGTCCAGGTGAGCTCGTCGGCGTGGACGCGGGGAATCAGGCCCAGGCGCTTTCCCGCCTCGAAGATGCGGCGGCCCTGCTCGGCGCTGAACACGCCGGTCTCCACGAACACATCGCAGAAGCGGGCCACGCCGGGATGGCGGCGCACCAGCTCCGGCAGCCAGTCCTCGGCCACGGCGCGGGCGTTGGCCTCGGCATCGCCGCTGAACTCAGGGGCGAGGTCGTGGGCTGGCAGGAGGGTCACGTCCAGGCTCCAGCCGCGCCGCTTCAGCTCGGCATAGGCGGCCGTGAGGCGGGACTCGGCCTCCAGCTCAAGGCCGTAGCCGGTCTTGCATTCGAGGTGCACCACGCCCCGCTGGCGGAAGGCCTGCAGGCGTGCCTCGCCCGAGGCCACCAGCTCCTCGACCTTGGCGCCGCGGGTGGCCCGCACGGTCTCGCGGATGCCGCCGCCCTCGGCGGCGATCTGCTGGTAGCTGACGCCCGCCAGGCGCCGGTTGAACTCGCCCGAGCGGTTGCCGCCGAAGAGCAGGTGCGTGTGGGGATCCACGAAGCCCGGCGTGGCCCAGGCGCCGCCGCCATCCACCCGGGGCGCGTCGGCCCAGGCCGCGGGCAGATCCGCGCGGCGGCCCAGCCAGGCCACCCGGCCGCCTTCCAGGGCCAGGGCCGCGTCCGGGATGCGGTCCACCGACCAGGCCCGGGCGGGATCGGGGGTCAGCAGACCCCGGAGGTTCACGAGCACACGGCGATCCGACATGGGACCAGTCTGCCATCGATCCAGACTGTAAATAATCACGCATAGGTCCCTTGCGGCCGGGGCACGCCTTGGTAGCATCGCTCGACACCGGAGGTTCCAGTGCGGGGCAGGGGAATGGGAATGCGACACATCGCGCAGGGATCGTGCGCGCTCGCCCTGAGTCTGGCGGCCCTGCCGACGGCCGGACAGGTGCGTTCAGCGATTCCGCCCTGGGCCGCGGAGCGGGTCCGGGGATGGAGCGTCTCCCGCTACGACGCCGCTGGCAACCAGCAGTGGACCGGGAAGAGATGGGACCAGGCCACCTGGGGGGACCAGCTGGCCGAGGCCCGCAATCGGGTCCGGAATGCCCAGGATCGCCGGGCGGCCTTGTGGGCTCTGACGGCCTGGCCCGTGGATCAGTGGGATGCCACGGCCCTGAAGACCGGTGGCGCCGAGGCCGCGCACTTCCTCTACCAGCGCGGCTACCGCCAATCCGGCAAGGACCCCTACGCCTACCTGGGCTCCCCGGACCGAGTGGAACGCCCCTGGACCCACGGTCTGGGCCTGCACCTGGACAAGGGGGCCTGGCGCTTCCAGTGGATTCCCAGCCCGGCGCTGTTCACGCAGGCGGGCAGTACGACTCTGCCCAAGGGCATGGAGCAGGCGGCCCAGCCGGGCGTGCTCATCCATCTGAAGCAGCTGCGGCCCGGCCTCGGGAAGCTGGTGACCCTGGCGGGCGGCGCGGGCGCGGCGGCGAACGGCGCCTCCACCGGCCTGGTGCCCGCCCTGGCCCAGGGCAGCCGCCTGGGCTTCGCGGTGCGCCACCTGGAGCCCTGGCTGAAGCAGGCCTCTCCGGCGCTCGAACCGCTGGCGAACCGCGAGGCCTGGGTGCTGCACTACGGCACGGAGCGCGAGGGTGGCCGGAACCTGCAGGGCACCCTGGTGTTCATTCCCGGCGACCTGCCGACCCGCACCCAGCTGATGATGGCGCTGCTCAAGCTGAACCCCCTGAGCTCGGGCGCCCGCAGCCGCGTCGTGAAGTGGTCCGGCCCCGGCGCCGCCACGGAAGTCCAGCAGCTGCGAGGCTCCGGCGGAGTCTTCCACCTCATCCAGAAGGCCGAGGGCACCTGGATCAGCGACCGCGAGGCGCCCCTGCGCGCCCTGCTGTTCCCGGGGGCCGAGCCGACCCTGGGCGAGCGCCAGGAGTGGGCCCGGGTGGCCCTCGCGGCCATGGCGCCGGATACCGAGCTCTCCTTCTGGGTGGCGCCCCGCATCGGCGCGGATGCCGCCTTCGAGACCCAGGCCATCCGCCGCCGCCTCGCCAATGCCCAGCAGGGCACCTGGCCCAATCCCTTCGTGGCCAAGGCCGCGCCCCGCACTGGGGCCCTGACCGTGGCCCTGGGCGCGGGTCCCACCGAGAAACTGGTGGAGGCGATCCTGCGCGTGGATGATGCCAGCGACTTCCGCCTGCCCCAGCTGCCCGAGTTCGCCAACGGCGGCCAGGCGCTCAGTCCCGCCCAGCTGAAGGCCTACCAGGAGGCCCTGGCCGGCGCCCAGGAGCGCCAGCGCCAGCGCGCCTCGCTGCGCCAGGACGCCGGGGCTCTGCAGGCCTGCCTGGATCTGCGCGGCGCGGCGCTGCTCTGGAACGGCTGGGTGGCCGCACCCGCGCTGAATCCCGCCGAGAAGGCCTCGCTGGCGGAGCTGGCGCGGCTGCGGCGGGAGGATCCCTGGCGGGCCATGCAGGCCCAGCGTGACGGCAAGGTCGCGGCCTTCGGCGGCTTCGGGGAACCGGGCATGACGCCCAGCCTGGCCCTGGCCCTTCCGGTGCAGGGGGCGAAGAAAGTCCAGGTGGAGAACCTGCTGAAGAAGCTCACCCCCCGGCTCTTCAAGGGCCAGAACCAGAAGCAGGCCTTCGGCACCGCCGAGCTGCACCGCGTCATGACCGCCCAGGCCTTCCGCCCGGCCTGGACCCTGGTGGCCGACACCCTGGTGCTGGGCACGGACGAGGCCGCTGTGAAGGCCGTGGCCGCGGCCCTGCAGGGCCAGGCGCCCACCCTGGCCGACAGCGAGTCGAAGGCCTGGGCCCGCATGGAGCTCGACGGCGCGCGCACCGCCATGGAACTGGAGAACCTGCTGCTGGCCTTCCTCCGCAGCCGCACCGGCAGCGGCTGGTGGATCGGCGAGACCGCATCCGGCGATGAAGCCGCCGCGGAGCTGGCCTTCAGCCTCGGGCCCTTCCTGGGCGCGGTGAAGGCCCTGGGGCCCGTGAGGATCGAGTGGAACTGGACCCCCGGCGGCCTGGAGGGAAGGCCGCGATGAAGCACTCCCCGGCCCTGGTCGCGGCTGGCTGCGGTCTGCTCCTGGCCGGTCTGGGCCTGGTGCCCGTCCGCCATCGCGTGACCGTCGAGGCGCATCCGGGCAACCCGGTGACCCGCGTGCGCGTGGAGAGCCGCAGCCTGCTGGCCATCCAGCGCCCGGGCTGGGGCCTGGCCGTGGTCGGCGTTCCCACCTGGTCCGATGGGGCTTCGGGCTTCTACCTGTGGAAGGCGGACCACCCTCTCATGCTTCAGGTCAGTGCCTGGCCGGGCTTCCGGCAGTCTTTGACGCTGGCCCGCACCACGGGCATGACCCCGGCCGAGCTGCGCGAGGAGGGCGACCGTGAGGCCTTCCGCACCTGGTTCGTGGCGATCCTGGAGCAGCAGCTGGAAGGCCCCAGCCCGGCCTGGGAGCCCGCCCAGCGGGACTGCGCGGGCCTGCTGCGCTTCGCCTTCCGCGAGGCGCTGGCCCCCCACACCCAGGCCTGGCGTGAGCGCGTGGCCTTCACCACGGGCGCGCCGGGACAGGATCCCTCGCCCACCTTTGCCCGGGGCTGGCGGGCCGGCTTCCCGACCCCCGAAGGCCCCCAGCCCTTCGCCCGGGGCCTGTACCTCCGCCGCCTGGCCTGCGTGCCCGCAGGCCGCGACCTGCAGCTGGCGCGGCCCGGCGACCTGATCTTTTTCGCCCGGGGCGGGGCCCACGCCCAGCCCGACCACGCCATGGCCTTCGTGCGGCCCGACGTGGACGGCGCGCCCATGCTGCTCTACCACACGGGCCCCGAGGGCAGTGGCACCACCCAGAAGCCCGGCGAGGTGCGTCGCGTGCGCCTCGACGACCTGTTGCACCACCCTGATCCTGACTTCCGTCCCCTGCCCGAGAACCCCGCCTTCCTGGGCCTCTACAGCTGGCAGCTGCTGGCCGATGATTCCCCCGACGCCTTCAAATTAAGGTTCTGACATGCGCTGGTTCCGCTCCGCCCTCACCCTGCTGCTCCCCGCGATCCTGCTGCTGCCCACCACCGGCACGGCCCAGAAGCGCGCGGCCGAAGGCCCCTGGCGAGAAGGGGGCTGGACCGGCGCCTTCGCCACCCTGCGGCCCACCCTGCCTGGCAAGCCGGGCCAGCTGGAGGCCGCGGGCCCCATCCCCGCCGAGGCCCGCATCCGCATCTACCGCGTGGAGGATCCGGACGCCTTCCTGAAGAAGATGCTGCTGGAGCGCGGCACGGCCGTGGCTGAAGGCGGGCGCGGCGTGCAGGATCCCCTCGACGTGCTGCGCGAGGCGGTGCTCTGGGGCGGCCGGCGCGCCTTCGTAACCGTCCACCGCACCGCCACCCAGGTGCTGCGGGACGCTGCCAAGCAGACGGACCGCCTCACCTCGGCCAAGACCAGCCCCGCGCGGGTGCGCGAAGGCTCGGCCCTGCCCCTGGAAGGCCAGCCCGGGATCACCTTCGTGACCGAGCTCGTGCCGAAGGTGAGCGAGGACATCACCGGCAAGAAGGCGCGGGAGGACGACGAGTCCGGCGACGAGGGCTTCCTCAGCCGCGTGGAGCTGCCAGCCCAGCCGGCGGGCCTGTACCTGGTCGAAGTGCTCCGCGGCACAGATGCGGCCTATGTCCCCTGGCTGGTCACGGACCTGGCCCTGCTCTCGGAGCAGGACGGCGCGAAGCTCCGCGTCCATGCGGTGGATGCCCGGGATGGCGCCGTGAAGCCGGGCGCGGTCGCTCAGCTCATCGAGGGAGCGAAGCTGCAGCCCCTCACCTTCGACGCCACCGGCCGGGCCGAAGCCACGGTCACGCCCGGCGTGCGCCGGGTGGTGCTGGCGCGCAGCGGCGCCAGCCTGGCCATCCTCGCCAGCGAAGGGCAGAGCGCGGCCTCAGTGCGCCAGCGCCTTTACGCCTTCACGGAGCGGCCCCTCTACCGGCCCGGCCAGGAGGTCTTCG
>Ga0268298_10002536_pt1 | contig 19878 bp, 12 predicted proteins | sample WWTPWeurt_MetaG_FD_194462 | JGI IMG/M metagenome (GOLD analysis project Ga0268298, IMG submission 194462) | Activated sludge microbial communities from WWTP in Nijmegen, Gelderland, Netherland - WWTP Weurt | ecosystem: Engineered > WWTP > Aerobic digester > Activated sludge | place...
AGCCTGCCCTGAGCCGTGTCGAAGGGGAGGCCCAGGCCGAAAGCGAGTCCGTCGCGGCGGAAGCCCCCCACTAACCCCAGACGCCCCCTAGCGGGGGCGCCTTCATCCCTTTCCCGTACAGCTCACCGACAGGAGCCCACCCCATGAGCGCCCGCCCCACCCATGACCTGAGTATCAAGACTGGAGAATACACCGACCGCCAAAGCGGCGAGCAGAAAGCCCGCTGGCTGCGCATCGGTTCGGTGTTCCGTCACGATGACGGCGCGACCTCGATCAAGCTCGATTGCCTGCCTCTCGGACTGCCCGACTGGAACGGCTGGGTGAACGTGTTTCCGCGGGAGGAGCGGCGAGACGAAGCCCCGACACGCAACGCAGCACCACCTCGATCGGTCCCGCGATCCGCTCATCCCGAGCCGGCCTGGAGCGACGACGTACCCTTTTAGGCGGATTCCAACACCAGACCCCGGCCCCTTCGATACTAAAAGAAGGGGCTTGAGCGTTGGAGACATTCCACCTTCGCGCATCATCCCCGACTCGTAGATACTGTTATCCGGATCAAGCTCCATGAAGCGCTGGGTTGAAAGGTTTGCCCGATTTGAGCACACCAAAAGCGACGTGGATGAGCTTTCGCATCATGGCGCCGACCTGCCTGCCGGCAGGCAGGTGATCACCATGGGCGGCTTCCCCGCGGCGGCCAAACGATCTCGAAACGCCTTTCCCCAGGTGGTTTTTGTGATCGTCACCATGGCCGGCATGTACAACGCCTTACGCAAGGCGCTATGACCCACCTTCGAGAGACGCGGTTTGCCTCGCACGCTCCTGCCCGACTCATGCTGACGCGGGTCGAGGCCGGCGAAGGCGGCCGCCTGCTTGGCCTTGGTAAAGCGCGGCTCCCCGCCGAAGTGCGACAGCAGGACGGGAAGAGTCTTCTCGCCCAGACCGGGGATGGAGTCGAGCAACTCGCGTTGCTCCTTGAGATCGGGATTGTCGTCGATCTTTTGGCGAATCGCCGCCTCGACCTCAGTGATGGCCTGTTCCAGCTGGCTGAGGTGGGCCTCGATGCCCTCACGCACGACTTCGCGGGCCACCAGCAGGCGGTTGTGCTCCTGGGTGCGCATGGCGATCAGGGCGTCACGCCGCGCCACCAGGGCGCGAAGCTCCCGCAAGGCGGGGGAAGGGACCGACCAAGGTTCCGGATTCTGGGCCAGACAGAACCGGGCAATCAAGCGGGCATCCACTTGATCGGTTTTGGTTCGCACCAGCGAAGCCCCGCCGAAGTCCTTGATCTGGGCTGGATTGACGACACTCACCCGATACCCCGCGTCGATCAGGTACTCCGCCACCGCCTCCCAGTAAGTCCCCGTGGCCTCCATGCCGACGTGGAGATCAACGACGGCTCGCTTGGCCAGCCACGCCGACAGGACCTCGAAACCGGCAGTGGTATTGTCCACCTGTCGGGTATGACACTTCCCATCGGGAAACAGGAGTGCCACATCCAGTTTCGTTTTCGCCACGTCGATGCCAAGTACGTGTTTCATAGAAGTTTTCCTCGCTCAATCTCCCTTGTGAATGCGGGCTACCGACCGGGTCGGGCCAGAGATACTGTTCGATTGCTCGCGTTGAGGAAGGGGAAGACCGGCGCTTCATCTACATCACGGCTTTCAACGCCAAAGGGTGGATACGGCGTCCGGTTTCCCCCGGGAGGTGGCCCTATCATGAACAACCTCCGTGGAAACACAATACAAGGGTGGATAGGACCTTCATAGATTGATCACTCTCCCGCCCTCATATTGGTCCAGGTCCGATTGGGGCTGGGCAGTAGGTTCAAGGCTTGTTGCCTCGCCGACCATCCACTGGAGTTCCTTGGTTGCTTTCCCTCACCATGGGACACGTTCACCAATGGACATTTGCCGACCAGGTGATTCGAGGTAAAAGGGAAAAGTGTTCTGGAATAGAGGGCAGCCGCTAAAGGACTTATATTCTCGACGGTGATTTTGGCGAGCCATCTCCAAGAGTTGCTGTTGTTGAGCGAGTCGCCGATCGAGGATACTCGGCGCTCAAATCTGTGGTTCAGAAAATGGTTCCCAGTCAAGCGACAATGTGCCCCTGCGGGTTATCCTTTGACGTTTTTGATTGAGCGAACGAGACAACGAGCCCGTGATTCTCTTTATAACGTTTGGGATGGGGGTAGCCAGCCATGGCGTTGACCAAACCACAAGGACGCCAAACCGACCAATGAACGAAAGATACAGCATGTCGTTTACCTCAGGCGCCCTTCTCCACCAGGAATCGGTGGACGCTACCAGGGTATTCCTAGAACTCGGCGATTGGCATGCCGTTCGCGACAGAGTGATTTCGGAAAATCTTATCCAGGCTCGAACCAAAAACACTTTGAATCGGGTATGTAAGGAAATTCTGTCCAGGCTAAGAACCCTGTCGCCAGCCGAACTGCAATTCCTGGCTCAAGGAAGCGATCAGGAGCAACGTCATCTGCTTTGGCTTGCGGTATGTCGTCGCTACCGGTTCATCGCCGAATTTGCTACCGAAGTCGTTCGGGAGCGTTTTCTCAGCCTGAAGTTCGACCTTCAACTTGAGGACTTCGACGCCTTCTTCAACAAGAAGGCGGAGTGGTGTCCCGAATTGGACAATATCAAGCCATCTACGCGAATCAAGCTGCGGCAAGTATTGTTCAAGATGTTGCGCGAATCCGGACTTTTAGGCACAGATAACCGCATCAACGCCGCTTTGCTCACGCCCGCATTTGTGAAGATCCTCTCCTGCAACTGGCGCCAGGATTTGCTGGTATTTCCGGCTTTCGAATCAGACATCGTACCGAATAACAAGGACTCTTTACCATGATCACAGCTATGGAGAGAAAACCCCTACAGGAACGGTTTCAACACCTGATGAGCGTCATTTCTGGAAAACGCTTCTTGCAAAAGCAGGGGCTAGGCAACGAGATTCCATTTTTTATCTGTCCTTATGCACCGGAAGAAGCCGTCGAGATGGAGCGCATCCGGCGGCAAATCATTTCTCGTCTCGATCACGCAGGGGTTCGAGTACTGGAGATCAACCTCTACGATCTTTCCATCGAAATTCTCAAGGATCGCGGTATTTGGGAGCAAATCCTAGAAATTGAAGGGAGCACGACCAAGGACGAGCTTAAGGAATTGTTGCAGGGGGTTTTGGACCCAGAGGCACATCTGATCCCCGCCATTGCCGCCAAACTGGCTAAGAGCGAATTCGACGTGCTGTTTCTGTCCGGGGTGGGAGAGATATTCCCCTACATTCGTTCACACACTGTCTTGAATAACCTGCAAAGTACAGCAAAAGAAAAACCCACTCTGATGTTTTTTCCGGGTGCTTACACGCAATCCCAGGAGTCTGGCGCCTCGCTCGACTTATTCGGACGGTTGCACGACGACAAGTATTACCGGGCGTTCAATATCTTTCATTACGAAGCCTAATTCCGGCACCAGCCTTACAGGAAGTCGCGATGTCCCTGAAAAACCTATTCAAAAAGCCCGTCGATCGCCCGATCGAAGGCGTCATCAAGGCTGACGACGAGGCCAGCTTGCGCCTTGAGTTCGAGGAATACGTGTTGACCAATGAGGTGGAAAAGCGCCTGGAATCGTTTCTCGACGCCTACAACAACTATGAAGGCGCCAACGGGGTCTGGATCTCCGGGTTCTTTGGCTCTGGTAAGTCGCACCTGTTGAAGATGCTGGCACTGCTTCTGGAAAACCGATCAATCGACGGCGCCTCCGCGCTTGGCCTATTTTTGCCGAAATGTGGGGATAACGAGATTCTACGCGGCGATCTGCGGCGTGCCGTTTCCATCCCCTCGAAAAGTATTCTTTTCAACATCGATCAGAAAGCGGACGTAATCAGCAAGTCCCAAATTGATGCGCTCCTCGCCGTGTTCGTCAAAGTCTTTGACGAGATGAGCGGCTATTACGGCAAGCAGGGACACATTGCCCAGTTCGAGCGCGACCTCGACAGCCGTGGCCTCTACGAACAGTTCAAATCCGCCTATGAATCCACGGCGGGCAAAACATGGCAAAAAGGCCGTGAGCAAGCTTTGCTGGAGGCGAAAAACATTGCCAAAGCCTATGCCCAGGTAACCGGTGGTGACGAGGCATCGGCCATGGGTATTCTGGATAAGTATCGCAGCCAATACCGAGTATCCATCGAAGATTTTGCCGAACAGATACAGGCCTATGTCGAGCGGCAGCCCCCCGGTTTCCGCCTGAACTTCTTCGTGGACGAGGTGGGGCAGTACATCGCCGAAAACATCAAGCTGATGACCAACCTGCAGACCATCGCCGAAAGCCTGGCCACGAAATGCCGAGGACGCGCCTGGATCATCGTTACCGCCCAGGAGGACATGAGCACGGTAGTCGGCGAGATGGGGCGTCAGCAGGGCAACGACTTCTCAAAGATTCAGGCCCGCTTTGCCAACCGGATGAAGCTCACCAGCGCCGATGTGGCCGAGGTAATCCAGAAGCGCCTGCTGATGAAAAATGACGAAGGCGTCCGGCAGCTTTCTGAGCTTTACCATGCGCAGGTCAATAACTTTAAAACCCTGTTCGACTTTGCCGATGGTTCGGCCACCTATCGCAACTTTCAGGACCGGGACCACTTTATCTATAGCTATCCCTTTATCCCCTACCAGTTCGCACTGTTTCAATCCGCGATCCAGAACCTGTCGCTACACAACGCCTTCGAGGGCAAGCATAGCTCCGTGGGCGAGCGATCGATGCTCGGCGTATTCCAGCAGGTGGCGATCCAGATTGGGGATCATGAAATCGGTCAGCTGGCGACCTTTGACCTGATGTTCGAGGGCATACGCACGGCCCTGAAATCCAACATCCAGCGAGCGATCATCCAGGCGGAAAACCATCTTGATGGTCCCTTCGCGATCCGGCTGCTAAAAACGCTTTTCCTGGTCAAATACGTCAAGGAGTTCAAGCCGACTGTTCGGAACCTATGCGTCCTCATGCTGGATGGTTTCAACCAGGACTTACCCAAGCTGCGCAGCAGAATCGAAGAGTCCCTCTCTCTGCTCGAACAGCAAACCTACATACAGCGTAACGGCGAACTCTACGATTATCTCACCGACGAGGAAAAAGACGTCGAGCAGGAAATCAAGAACACCGAGGTGGAGTCGTCAGATGTTGCCGCCGAGCTTGAGAAGATTGTTTTCGACCACGTCATCAAGCACCGCAAAATCCGCTACGACCTGAACGGGCAGGACTATCCCTATTCCAGAAAGCTGGATGATCGCCTGCACGGTCGGGAATACGAGTTGGCGATCCACGTCATCACCCCTTTTCATGAAAACGCGGACAGCGAATCCATCCTGCGGATGCAGAGCATGGGGCGCGACGAGCTGCTGGTGCTGATGCCGCCTGATGAACGCTTGGTGCGCGACACTCTGATGTACAAACGCACGGAAAAGTATATTCGGCAAACGATCTCCATCACCCAGCAAGAAACGGTCAAACGCATCCTCGCTGACAAAGGGTTCCAGAACCGCGAGCGCTACGCCGATCTGCAACAACGAGTCAAGAGTTTACTGGCCAAGGCCAAGCTCATCGTGGCAGGCGGCGATGTAGAGACGGGCGGAGAAGATCCGCAGACCCGCCTCACCAGAGGTTTTCATGACCTCATTTCCCGCGTTTACCCCCAGCTCCGTCTACTGCGCGGGATCAATTACAGCGAAGACGACATCCCCAAGATCCTGAGACAGGCCGAGAGAGGGCTTTTTGGCAATGACGCCACCCCCCTGGTGGAATCGGAACAAGAAGTGCTGGCCTTCATTCAAAGCAACCAACGAGTCGGCGTGCGCACCACCATCAAAAGCCTGCTGGAAAAGTTCGAGCGCAAACCTTACGGCTGGTACTACGCGGCCATACTCTGCACCCTGGCTAAGCTGTGCGCCCGAGGCAAGGTCGAGGTACGGGTCGACAGCGCCCTACTCGCGGAGGACGCCCTCGAACGCGCTCTGCGCAACACCCATGGCCACGGCAATGCAGTGCTGGAGCCCCAGGTGGAGTTCACCGCATCGCAGGTCCGGGTGCTCAAGGAGTTTTATCAGGATTTCTTCGGCGAGCCACCGCCTCCCAGCGAGGCAAGGGCTTTGGCGAAAGAGACAGACGAGACCCTGGGAAAGCTGGCGCAGGAACTGGCCCTGCTCGACTCGCAAACGTCGTTGTATCCCTTCCTGAACGCCCTCGCCCCAGTGCAAGAGAAACTCAAGGAGCTGGCCGGCAAGCCCTACAACTGGTATCTCACCGAGCTTGCCCGCCACGAAGAAGCCCTGCTCGATATGAAGGAGGGAATCATCGACCCGATCCGCAAGTTCATGAGCGGGCCGCAAAAGGGGATCTTCGACGACGCCCGCAAGTTTGTTCAAATCCAGGAGCCCAACTTTGCCTACATCAATGAGGAAGTGGGGAGTGGGAAGTGGGAAGTCAGAAAAGATCCAGGAAGTGAGATTTCTCCGGATACCTTGATACGGGCATTGTCCGATTCTGATTGTTTCAATGGTAACCGCATGCAGCAGGTCAAGACGCAAGTCGAAACCCTGCAGGAGAAAGTCACCGCCCAGATCAAGGCCGAGATCGCCAAGGCCAAGGAGACGGTTTCCAGCCTCAAAGGTCGCCTCTGCGGCATGGCGGAATTCAGCGCATTGAACGGCGAGCAGCAGGAGCAGATCACCCGACCGTTCAACGAATTCAACGCGGCCATTGAGCGTCAAAAACTGATTGCCGTCATCCGCGACACTCTGCGCCGATTTGAGGAAAGCGACTACCAGCGGCTACTTTCGCAGATGACCTCCTGGGCGCAACCGGCACCAGCACCCGAGCCTGCGCCGGAACCCGGTAAAACCGCCACGCCGGATGAAGGTACGAAGCCCACGCCACCCGCCAAGCCGGAACCGCGCATCGAATATGTGCCCAGCCGCTCGGTGAAGGTCTCTTTCGACAAGGCCTGGCTGGCCGACGAGACCGACGTGGAACGCTATCTGAAATCCATGCGCGAGGCGCTGCTGGATGAAATCCGCAAAGGCAAAAGGATTCAAATATGATCGAGCGCCTTGAACTGAGAAACCTCACGGTCTTCACCGGCCTGACACTGGAGCTCTCGCCCAAAATCAACGTGATCATTGGCGAGAACGGCACCGGCAAGACCCATCTGCTCAAGGCGGCTTATGGGCTTTGCGCTGGTGCGCCCCTCTTTAAGAACAAACCCGATACCGGTGAAGATGAGCTCGAAGCGGCGCTGACCGCCCAGCTGCTGCGCCTCTTCATGCCACTGGACGACAAGCTCGGCAAGATGCATCGCCAGGGCGCGGCCGAACAGGCCTATTTGTCGGCCCGCTTCGCGGGGGGGCAGAAAATTGTTGTGACCTACTTCAACAACTCGAAGGCACTGGCCGTTCAGGATCGAACCAACTACGAGAAGTACCAGGCCGAGGCCGTTTTTATCCCGACCAAGGAAGTCCTCTCGTTCATGAAGGGGTTCAACAGCCTGTATGAGAAATACGGGCTCTCCTTTGACCAGACCTATCAGGACATCTGCCTTCTGCTGGATCTCCCAGAGATCCGTCCAGAAACGCTGCACGAAAAATCCAAATGGGCCATGGCAGAGATCGAAGGTTTCTGCGGCGGTCGCTTCGTTTTCTATGGTGGCGGCAAGGTTACCTTCAAAACCAAAAATGCCGAATACTCTGCCAACTCCATGGCCGAAGGATTCCGCAAGGCGGGGATACTCTCGCGCTTACTGGAGACCGGCGCGATTCAGCCCGGTGTCAGCGGTCCGCTGTTCTGGGACGAGCCTGAATCCAATCTGAATCCCAAGCTGATGGAGCTGCTTGTGCAGATCCTGCTAGAGCTGTCGCGCAACGGCCAGCAGATCATTCTGGCGACCCACGACTATGTGCTGCTCAAGTGGTTCGACCTGCTCATGGACAAGGGTAAGGATGACCGCGTGCGCTTTCACGCGCTATATCGGAATGACCAATCTGGAGATGTGAAAATTGACAGCACAGATGATTATCGTGAGATCGCAAAAAATCCGATAACTGAGGCATTCAATAACTTAACGGTAGCTCATGCGAAATCATATTTGAAGAGGGCCGCGAGTGAATAAGCTTCAAGAAGATGACCTTCAGATTGATTTCGTTGGTGCTCAGCACGCAATGAAATTTGATCAGAATGACCCTGATCAACCTGATTATCATGACCTGCAGAACATGCCCAGAGTGGACTTCATTGTTGAAATGGAGGACGCCATTTATTTCATTGAAGTGAAAGACCCAGGTCGACCCAATGCGGTAGATGTCGGCAGCACAAAACTTCTTAAAAAGATTGTAGAGGGCACCCTCGAAGCTTCACTGATTGAAAAATACCTCTTTTCCTTTTTCTTTCGCTGGGCGGAGCACCGCTTAGAAAAGTCAGTTCACTATGTCTCGCTGATTACACTGGAGAGCCCATTGCTGCAGCCCATCATTGATGGTCTCGAAAGGCAATTGACCAACCTTTCGAAGAAATCTGCTCGATGGGATCGAGAGCCATTAGCGAGCTGCCAGGTTCATAACATCGAAACATGGAAAGCCGTGTTCCCAGATTGGCCGATCACCCGCCTGGCCGCTGCTGCAACCGGAGGAGTCTATACAGTTGGAAACTCTTAAACTGAAGAGATTTGCCCAGTTTGCCCGGCGCAGCCTGCTGGAACAGGTTTCCGGCAAACTGAAATTCGTTCTGGCAGAAAACAGTGCTGCCAGGCGTGAACGTGCCGAGGCTATCAAAATACTCGAAGGAGCGATTAAGAGCTACGGCAGGGAACAGGTCATTGAGCGGGTGGCCTACACCTGGTTCAACCGCTTCTGCGCCATGCGCTTCATGGATGTGAACCGCTACACCCGCGTCAACATTGTTTCCCCAGCCGACCCCAGGCAGTTCCAGCCCGAGATTCTGGCCGAAGCCAAGATGGGGCATATTGACGACGAGATGGTCCACGATAAGGTCCGGCAGCAGATCTTCGCTCTGCTCGACGGCAAAGCGCCCAGCCGCGACCCGCAAGGCGAGGCCTACCGGCTGCTGGTGGTGGCCGCCTGCAACTTCTGGAACAAGGCCATGCCTTTCCTGTTCCAGCGCATCGATGACTACACCGAATTGCTGATGCCTGACGACCTGCTCTCGGGCAACTCCATTCTCGCCTATACCCGCGAGGCGATGACGCCGGATGCCTGCGAGGATGTCGAAGTGATCGGCTGGCTCTACCAGTTCTACATTTCCGAGAAGAAGGACGAGGTGTTCGACGGCCTGAAGAAGAACAAGAAGATCACGCCCGAGAACATCCCCGCCGCTACCCAGCTCTTCACTCCGCACTGGATCGTGCGCTACCTGGCGGAAAACTCGCTCGGCCGGCTGTGGCTGCTCAATCGCCCTGGCTCGAAGCTGGTCGAGCAGATGGACTACTACATCAAGCCCGAACAGGTGGAAACCGACTTCCTGCGCATCGCCAAGCCGGAGGATATCAAGATTTGTGATCCGGCCTGCGGCTCCGGCCACATGCTCACCTATGCCTTCGATCTGCTCTATGCCATTTACGAGGAGGAAGGCTACGAGCCCGCCGAGATCCCGGAGAAGATCCTCACCAATAACCTCTACGGCATCGAGATCGACGAACGCGCCGGGGAGTTGGCCGCCTTTGCCCTGACCATGAAGGCTCGCGCCAGGCAGCGCCGGTTCTTCAACAAGGGTGTCAAACCGAACATCTGCGTGCTAGAGAACGTCCACTTCGACGGCAATGAGTTGAAGGACTACATGGATTTTGTCGGCCGTGACCTGTTCACCGCGCCGCTGCAAACCACCCTGCGCCAGTTCGAAGAGGCCGACAACTTCGGCTCCTTGATCCGTCCGGATGTTACCGACGTGACGGGGATGCTCAAAACTTTGGAGTCGAAGAACGTCTCTGGACATCTGTTTATCAGCATGACCCATCAGAGGGTGATGCAAGCCCTGCTGCAGGCCGATTACCTGAGTCCGAAATACAATGTGGTGATTGCCAACCCGCCATATATGGGTAGCAGAGGAATGAACCCTCGGTTGACGACATGGGTTAAAGACAATTATCCAGAAAGCAAATCGGATTTGTTCGCAATGTTTATCGATCGAAACCTTGATCTTTCGTGTAAAAAGGGATCGGTAGCGATGATTACTATGCAGAGCTGGATGTTCTTGTCATCATTCGAATTGCTAAGAGCAAAAATTCTTGGGCAAGACACGATTCTTTCTATGGCGCATCTTGGTTCAAGGGCTTTTGACAGTATTGGTGGAGAAGTTGTTTCGACAACAGCCTTTGTTCTGGGAAATTACAATAAGCCAGAATATCAAGGCGAATATTTGCGTTTGACAGAAGGACTCTCAGAGCTAGAAAAAGAAAAGGCCCTGCGTGAAGCCGTTAGTAATTTTAACTGTGGCTGGTTTTATCGATCATCGTCTTTTGATTTTAAAAAGATTCCAGGAAGTCCAATTGCATATTGGGTAAGTCAAAAGATAGGAGACGTTTTTAAGTATGGCACCAGGCTAGAAAAACTTGCTCCTGTAAAAGTAGGGTTGCAAACAGGAAGCAATGAGAAATTTGTGCGTGAATGGTTTGAAGTTTCTAAAGGTAAAACTAGCTTTTTATCTTTTGGAAAGCATGACTTTAGTAAAAAATGGTTTCCTTACAATAAGGGCGGTGAATATCGTAAGTGGTACGGTAACAACGAAAATTTGGTAAATTGGGAAAATGATGGATATAAAATTCAAAATTTTACTGACGACAAAGGGAAATTAAGGTCAAGACCCCAGAATCGCGATTTCTATTTTCGAGAATCAATTTCATGGTCTTTTGTTAGCACTTCTAGTTTTGGTGTTCGTTTTTCAGATACAAAAGCCATTTTCGATGTGGGAGGTTCTTCTGCCTTTCCAGACGAGATAAATAAATATTTTTTGACTGGATTGTTGTGTTCCAAGCTTGCTCATGAATTTATGCAGGCCATGAACCCAACTTTGAATTTTCAAGTTGGCAACGTTGCCTCTATTCCTGTTGTTAATAGTTGTAAAAATGGTTTGAATGATGGCCATATAAAACAAATAATTGCTAGCCATCAATATGACTGGAACTCCTACGAAACCTCTTGGGACTTTACCAGCCTGCCTCTTCTCAATGCCGACTACCATCAGCCAACCCTAAAGGCCACCTACCAGAAGCTCCGTGCCCACTGGCGGGAAATGACGCTGGAAATGCAGCGGCTGGAGCAAGAGAACAACCGCATCTTCATCGACGCCTACGGCCTACAGGATGAGCTGGAACCCGAGGTACCGCTGAACGAAATCACCCTGACCTGCAACCCGCATTACCGCTTTGGATCAGTGACTAGTGACCAGGGGCTAGTGGCTAGAGAAGAAGAGCTTGAAGCCCGATTGCTCACTGAAACAATGAAGGAGTTGGTGAGTTATGCGGTTGGCTGCATGTTTGGCCGCTACTCGCTCGATAAGCCCGGCCTTGTACTTGCAAATCAAGGAGAAACATTGGCTGATTATCTGCGCAAGGTGGCTGAGTATCGTCAAACACTGGCCACTGGCCACTCACCACTAGCCACTAGTCAATCAGGAGAAAACTATGCAGGTGAAAAGTTACAAGGATCTGATTCTCTGGCAGAAGGCCATGGATTTGGTGGCGATGGTATATCTAGCGACAAAGCAATTTCCGAAAGAGGAGCTTTACGGGTTAACCAATCAGGTGCGGCGGGCGGTGGTCTCGATTCCATCCAACATAGCAGAGGGCCAAGCGCGTCAATCGTCAGCGGAGTTCAAAAATTTTCTCTCGATAGCGAGGGGATCGTTGGCGGAAGTGGAAACGCAACTACTGATCGCAATGAGGCTCAACTATCTAACTCAGGAACAACTAGCACCCATCATGGCAGTCCATCAGGAAGTAAGCAAAATGATCCCGGCACTGATGGCAAAACTGGCCACTGGACACTAGCCACTAGCCACTTATCCTTCGTCCCTGACGAAGATAACGTCATCCCCATGCTCGACGGAGACTGGTTCACCGACGACATCGCCGAGCGCTTCCGCAAGTTCCTGCGCGTAGCCTTTGGCGAGGAGCACTACGAGGAAAACCTCCGGTTCGTCGAGCAGGCGCTGAACATCAAGGGCAAGCGTAACTACAGCATTCGTGACTACTTCCTCGGCGAGTTCTACACCGACCATGTGAAACGCTACAAGAAGCGCCCCATCTACTGGCTGTTCTCCAGCCCCAAGGGCAGCTTCAACGCGCTGATCTACATGCACCGTTACCGCCCGGATACGGTCAGCGTGGTGTTCAACGATTACCTGCGCGAGTTCCGCACCAAACTCACCTCGCACAAGAACCATCTGGAAGCGGTCAGCATCAGCGGCAGTGCCTCTCAGGGTGAGAAGACCAAGGCCCTGAAGGAGATCGAAAACGTCAAAAAGATCATTGCCGAGCTGGAGGAGTACGAGCGCGCGGTGCTTTACCCGCTAGCCACCGAGCAGGTGGAGATCGACCTCGACGACGGCGTGAAGGTCAACTACCCCAAGTTTGGCCCCGCGCTGAAGAAAATTCCCGGGCTGGAGTCCCAGGAGGAGGATTAATAAAAATGAGATTTTTTCTCTTTGTGAATGGATTTTATGGCTTTTTAGCCCAATAATTCACGTTATGGTGAGGAAAAACCTTCCTGGGTTAGGTGCATGATCATTTCTTTTTCTATCCAGAACTGGATGTCTTTCCGCGATCAGGCCAATTTTTCGATGGTAGCTAGCAAGGAGCGTCAACATGGAGACCGAGTTCCGAAGATCGCGAAATACCAGACGCGGATTCTGCCGATCTCCGTCATTTATGGAGGCAATGCAGCGGGCAAAACCAACCTGTTCAAGGCGCTGAATTTCGCCAAGGGACTGGTGGTGAAGGGCACACAACCCGACAGCCTGATCGCCGTGGAGCCCTTTCGCCTGGATGTTCAGGGCGTAGCACAACCGGTTCGCTTTGCTTTCGAGCTGCTGATCGACGAGACAATCTACGGATTCAGCTTTGCGGTGACTCGCAAGGCTGTGCAGGAGGAAAAACTCGTTCTGATTAGTAGTTCCAGCGAAAAAGTGCTCTATGAGCGCGTAGGAGATTCCATCCGTCTTGATGGCTCGTTGGAGAAAGATCCGCTGCTGAGATTCGCTTTCCGGGGCACCCGGGAAAATCAACTGTTTTTGACCAACACGGTTTCCCAGAAGGTTGAGCATTTCCGGCCAGTGTACGACTGGTTCAAGAACATCTTGGAGCTCGTCGCACCGGACTCGCGTTTTGAACCTTTCGAACAATTTTTGGACGAAGGACATCCGCTTTTCAACACCATGAACGAGCTGTTGCCGCAACTGGATACGGGCATCGCCCGCTTGGGGGGCGAAGAGATCCCGCTGGAAAACATCCCGCTGCCGGAACCTCTGAAAACCAGGTTGCTGGAAGACATGAGGGAGGGAATAACCTTTCGTTTGTTGCGTGGGCCTGGTAACGAGCGCTTCGTGGTGACGCGTCGAAATAGCGAACTCATTGCAAAAAAACTTGTTACCTACCATCCCATGGGAGATGGGACCGAGGTCAAATTCGAGATGCGCCATGAATCGGATGGCTCGCAGCGAGTTATCGACTTGCTGCCGGCCTTTCTTGACCTCTCGGTCCGATCATCAAAGAAGGTCTATGTCATCGATGAGGTGGACCGCAGCCTACATACCTTGCTGACGCGGCGCCTCGTCGAGGCATATTTATCCAATTGCAATGCCGACACTCGCTCTCAGCTGTTGCTGACCACCCATGATGTGCTGTTGATGGATCAGCAATTGTTACGGCGCGATGAAATGTGGGTAACGGAGCGGGATGCGAAGGGGGCTTCGACCTTGTTCTCCTTTAGCGACTATAAGGACGTACGCTATGACAAAGACATCCGCAAGAGTTATTTGCAAGGGCGGCTCGGAGGAATCCCGCGAATTTTGCTAGGCGGCGCTTTGACGAATCCCTGTCTCATCGAGAAAAGTGCGAGCGACGACTGATGTCGCCGCAACGACGAAAATTTCAACGGCCTCTTGGCGAGCGACGCTACCGTAAGCTGTTCGTGATCGCGGTGGAAGGCGTTAAGACCGAGCCGCAGTATTTCGCGATATTCAACCACCAGCGATCGGTCATCCGGGTGCATTGCCTCAAAAGCCGCCACGACAGTGCACCCCCGCAGGTTTTAAAACGGATGCGGGATCATCTCAGGGAGGAACATTTGCTATCCACTGATGCAGCTTGGCTTGTGGTAGACAAGGATCATTGGACTGACGAGCAATTGACCCAGCTTCATGCTTGGGCACAGGAGCACGACAATTACGGCCTTGCTCTCAGCAATCCAAAATTCGAATATTGGCTGCTGCTCCATTTCGAGGACGGCACCGACATTACATCGTCGCGTGATTGCAGCGACCGCTTGGAGAGTTTTCTCCCAGGCTACGAAAAGGGCATCGACGTGCGCAGGATCACCCGCCAAGGAATCAACGACGCGATCCGCCGCGCTCGGAAACGCGACTCCCCGCCGTGCATTGACTGGCCACGCAAACTCGGCAGCACCACAGTTTACAAATTGGTCGAGGCGATTTTTGGGGCAGGAAATGAATGACCGCATAGCTCAGGCGCTGACACGCCTATTCGAGCGTCACCGTATCGTCTTCTGGTACGACGCCAAACAGGAACTGCGCAATGACTTCGAGGCGTTATCGTTGCCCAGCGTCGAGAAGCTGGAACTTACCAACAACGAGTACGGCATCAAATACCGCATCTTGCGGGAACAGCCGGAGCAGAAATTCCTGCTCTACCGCGAAGGGCCACAACCCGCCGATCTGGAAAACTGGCTACTGGATGTGCTGTTGGCCCAGGGCGAGTTTCGCACGGATCAGATAGGTCTCTGGCTTTCCGAGCTGGAGCTGGGTATGGAATTCGCCGACCTGGTCCAGACCCACGCGGAATTTTTCCAGGCGATTGCACGCAAGGCGGCTCTCAACAAGCTACTGAAAGCGGACGACACCGCAGGGCAGATCCGCATCAAGATGCTCGCGGTGTGCACAGGCAGCGATCCGCGTATGGATGCCGTTGTCGAGCAGTTGCTGGACGAGCTGTCAGAGGATAATCCAGGAGAGAAATTTGAGACCATTCAGTGCTGTAAACTGGATGACTATTTCTGGGAGCAGATGAAGCGGCTTTATGGCTATGTTTCACCCGAGCCGAGCCTCCGGGATTTTGTCGTTCAGCTATTCAAAGACTGTTATTTCCAGAATTTTACTGACCCCTATCCACTGACCACTCACCACTTGTCTTCCGATGCGCTGGTTTTTCTCAAGCGCTGGAAGGGTATTCGCCGGTTTGAGAGGGGGTTTGAAGCCCTCTCCGGTGAATGCGCTGAGGTGCTGGGTATCGAGCAGGACCTGGCCAAGCGGGATTTCCGGGAACTGATCGAGCTGGATTACTTCCGCCTCATCGACCAGAAGATCATCAGCGACCTCGTTCGGGAGGTGGCCTCGCGCACCGTTTCCAGTGGGGATGTGGCGCTCTGGCTGCGTCAGCGGCGGCAGGGCCATTGGTACTCGGAATACCTCCATTTATACGGGGCTATTGATTACGCCGCGCAATTCATGGAGAAGCTTACAGGGCTCAGCGGCCAGTGGTCAGAAGTCGCTACGAACCACTGGCCACTGGCCACTTGGATCGAGCGGTACGCGAAATCCTGGTATCTCATCGATCAGCTCTATCGCAAATTCATCTATCACGTGCGCCTGTCGGGCCAGGCGTCGTTGATGGGGGCGTTGACCGAGCAAATCGAGAATCTCTACTCCAACAACTATCTGCTCAAGGTCAACGACCGCTTTCAATCCTCGGTGGATGCCGTTAGCCGATGGGACGCGCAACCCATTCCACTCCAGAGACATTTTTTCGAGCGTTGGGTCCGGCCTTTCCTGAGAAAGGACAACAAGGTGTGCGTGATCATCTCAGACGCCATGCGCTTCGAGATCGGCGATGAGCTGCTTCGCCTCATCCGCCAAGAGGACCGCTACAGCGCCGAACTGGAACCGATGCTTTCGATGCTGCCCAGCTACACCCAACTCGGCATGGCGGCTTTACTGCCCCACAAAGAGCTGGCGATTGCCGACAGCGACACCGGCACTGTGCAGGTGGATGGTCAGAGTTCACAAGGCCTCGCCAACCGCATCAAGATCTTGGGCCAGTCCATCCCGCAGCTGGCGACAGCGCTCAAGGCCGATGAGTTGATGACGATGAGGGGCGACGATTGTCGGGCGCTGGTGCGCGATCACGATGTGATCTACGTCTTCCACAACCGCATCGATGCGACGGGAGATAAGCGGGAATCGGAAGAGCGGGTCTTCGAAGCCGTGGAAGAAACGCTGCAAGATCTGATTCGCCTGATCAAGAAACTGACCGGGGCTAATGTCAGCAACTTGCTGGTGACCTCGGACCATGGCTTCCTCTATCAGAACCGCGCCATTGCCGAGAGCGACTTTTCCGGGGTCGATGCGGAAGGCGAGGTGATTTTGTTCCGCGACCGCCGTTTCGTGCTTGGCAAAGGGCTGAAAGACGTGGCCGGACTAAGAACATTTGTTCCGGCGGAGCTGGCCTTGGCCGGCAACATCGAAGTGCAGATCCCTAAATCGATCAATCGCCTGCGTCTACAGGGATCGGGTAGCCGTTTCGTTCACGGCGGGGCGACGTTGCAGGAAGTGGTGCTCCCCGTGCTCAGGATCAACAAAAAGCGACAGAGTGACGTGACGGCCGTCGAAGTGGATATCCTGCGGGGATCGAGTTCGGTAATCACCTCCGGCCAGCTGGCGGTGGTGCTGTATCAGACGCGGCCGGTTACAGACAAGGTACAACCGCGCGCCCTCCGCGTCGGTATCTACACCGAGGCAGGCGAGCTGATCTCCGACAGTCATGATCTGAGCTTCGATCTGTCCTCGGATAACCCAAGAGAGCGAGAGATTCCAGTACGTTTCATGCTCACCCGCAAAGCAGAAGAAGCCAACGGTCGGGAGGTGATTCTGAAGCTGGAGGAAAAACACGCCGGGACCTCGCATTTCAAGGAATACAAGTCGCTGCGGTATCTGATGCGGCGTTCTTTTACCAGCGATTTCGACTTTTGAAGGTAGGCGGCTGATGAACGAGCTTGACCGAAAAATCAATGATCTCTTTCCAGGGCTCGTTGTTCGTAAGGATCTCGTCAAAACGGTCAAGGGTAACGCTATCGTTCCTTCCTACGTGCTTGAGTACCTGCTTGGCCAGTATTGCGCCACCAGCGACGAGGCATCGATCCAGACGGGGATCGAGACCGTCAAAGAGATATTGCGTAAGCACTATGTGCATCGCAACGAGGCCGGGCTAGTCCGCTCCAATATCAAGGAAAAGGGCCGCTACAAGGTTATCGACAAGATCAGTGTATCGCTGAACGACAAAACTGATTGCTACGAAGCCGAGTTTTCCAACCTCGGTATCAAAAAGGTCCTGGTGGACTCAGGTACGGTCAAATCCCATCCGAAGCTACTGGTTAGCGGGGTCTGGTGTATCGCGGATATCGAGTATGAGTTTACCGAGGACAAGGGTACCTCCCCCTGGATCTTGTCAACGTTGAAGCCGATCCAGCTCTCTCACTTTGACTTCGAGTCCTATCTCGAAGCGCGTAAGCGATTCACCACCGATGAGTGGATCGATTTGCTCGTACAAAGTATTGGTTTTAACCCTGGGATGTTCGGAAGGCGTAGCAAACTAACCCAGTTGGTCCGCCTGATTCCCTTTTGCGAGCACAACTACAATTTGATCGAACTTGGACCAAAGGGGACTGGTAAGTCGCACATATTCTCGGAGTTCTCACCACACGGCATTTTGATCTCTGGCGCCGAAGTCACGGTTCCCAAGCTGTTCGTGAATAATTCGACCGGCAAGATTGGTTTGGTTGGCTACTGGGACGTTGTGGCTTTTGACGAGTTCGCCGGCAAGAACAAACGCGTCGATAAAGCCCTTGTCGATATCCTAAAAAACTATATGGCCAACAAGTCGTTCTCCCGCGGTGTGGAAACTCTTGGCGCCGAGGCATCCATGGTGTTCGTCGGTAACACTCAACACACCGTCCCCTATATGCTGAAGCATTCAGACCTGTTCGACGAATTGCCTGAAAAGTTCTATGACTCCGCGTTTTTGGATCGCATCCATTTCTACATCCCTGGATGGGAAGTGGATATCATCCGCGGTGAAATGTTCTCCGATGGCTACGGCTTCGTTGTCGACTATCTTGCAGAAATCCTGCGTTCGATGCGTAACCACGACTTTTCGAACCGATATTTAGACCACTTTTCCTTGTCTTCCGATATTTCGACACGGGACCGCGACGGTATCCATAAGACCTTGTCTGGACTGATGAAAATCTTGTTTCCTCACGGTGGGGCCAGCAAAGGCGAGATCGAGGAACTGCTCAAGTTCGCAATCGAAGGACGAAAACGGGTTAAAGATCAGTTAATGAGAATTGACTCGACTTACGTGGATGTCGATTTTTCATATTTGGATGCTAGTGGGAAGAAACACGCCGTTGTCACTCTCGAAGAGGGTGAATTTCCAAACTACTACAATAAAACGGTCGGCAGCGGCGACGAAGAAGCTCCATCCAAGTCTTCAGGCGCGGCTGTCGACCCTGCCACCACCAAGCTGGAAGAAGCGTCGCCGAACCTTCCTCTGAAAGAAAGACACCTGATATTCCATGAGAACCAGCGTGGCATCTCCTTCGATAAGCTGTTTGGTGCTTATCTTCGCGGTGCTTCAAAGATCACGATCACGGACCCCTATATACGTATGTTCTATCAGATCAGAAATCTCATGGAATTCATAGAAACGGTGGTGAAGCATAAATCCGATGAGGTTGAGGTGGCTGTTCACCTCGTTACGATAAAGGATGAATTTAAGGGAGAACAGCAGAAGGAGAACTTTGAAAAGATCCAGGAATCCTGCGCAAACGCTGGTATTGATTTCACCTGGGAATACGATGGGACCGGGGCCATACATGCTCGTCATATCCTGACCAATCACGGCTGGAAAATTCTGCTGGATCGCGGATTGGATATTTTTCAGCCTTACGAGATGAACAATGCCTTCTCCGTTGCGAACAGATTGCAACAATATCGGGCTTGCAGGGCCTTTGAGGTAACGTACATCGCGAACCGATGGCTCTAGTTGCACCATACTTAGTCAAACAACACTATCCAGAGTTTTCCAAACCTGAGCAATTGAACAAGAGCATCCATCCATCCGACCAATACAAGAGACACCCCTGCATCCGAGTTGCCGGCAAACACAAAATTCATAGCGGCACTGTTTGGCCGAACCGGAGCCACATCATGGAACTCAGACAGCTCAACCGCAATCCCTTCGATCCCGGAGTGATGGCCCTCCATGCTCCGTGCCAATATAGAAAGAGACAGTTGGGATGCTGAAATATGTATAACATTCCGCGGAGGGCAACCCTTTAAGCCTGCGATGATGCCCTGGCGAGACGTGCCGGCAAATTCGTCAAGCGTCGTGCGGAGCGCTGCGTTCTGATGGCCATGGCCAGGGCTTTCGGCTGGGCAATCAGGACGACCAGCCTTTAGCGCATAATAGGGGACAGACCACGGTTTCTCGTCATTCAACCCTCAAACAGATTGCCTGTATCGGATGCTATTTGCTTTGTCGGTCTGCCGGATCGTCCCCGCACCACTCGGCGCCCCAAGGCCTTGGCGA
>Ga0268298_10002537_pt1 | contig 19876 bp, 11 predicted proteins | sample WWTPWeurt_MetaG_FD_194462 | JGI IMG/M metagenome (GOLD analysis project Ga0268298, IMG submission 194462) | Activated sludge microbial communities from WWTP in Nijmegen, Gelderland, Netherland - WWTP Weurt | ecosystem: Engineered > WWTP > Aerobic digester > Activated sludge | place...
CGGAGTCCAGATCCTATGGGCAGTGTCGACGTCAGGCATCGGCGCCGTCGACAGCAGCGTCCTTGGCCCCGTCCAGCTCAGCATCGAGACCGGCGTCGCCTCCCGCGTCCGCTCCGCCCAAGGAGCCGCCGGCACCGCCCACCGTGGGCAAGCTGCCACCGAGCCCACCCGCGCCGCCGACGGTTGGCACACTGCCCCCGAGCCCACCGGAGCCCCCGGCTCCGCCCGCGGCGCCGCCTCCGCCGCCGGATGCACCCGCAGACCCCGCGGCACCGCCGCTCGATCCGGAGCTTCCGCCGCCACCGGATTTCCCGCCGCTTCCGCCCACGGTGGAGGCGAGGTCTCCCGTGTTGTCCGAACAGCTGGAGCACAGGAGGACGCCGAGCGCGACGGCTGCGAGGAAGGAGCGGGTCGTCATCGAACCTCCAGCGTAGCACCCGCACCGAGCCGAGTCGCCGCGCCAGGTTGGTCGATGTGCGAACGGTGATATAGATCCGAGACTCGGGAGGCGTCGCATGAAACTCAGGTTCGCTCCGCTGGCACTCGCCCCAGTTCTCTTGCTCGCGGCCTGCGGAGGTGACGACTCCGTGAGTTTCGGTCCGGGGAGCGGTGGCTCCGGAGGAGCGACCGGCGGTACCGGTGGCGGTGGCACGGGCGGCGCGAGTGGTGGCACCGGCGGCGCGAGTGGTGGCACCGGCGGCGCGAGTGGCGGCACGGGCGGCGCGAGTGGCGGCACGGGCGGAGCAACGGGCGGCACGGGCGGCGCGAGTGGTGGCACGGGCGGCGCGAGTGGTGGCACCGGCGGTGCGACGGGCGGCACGGGCGGAGCAACGGGCGGCACGGGCGGAGCGACGGGCGGCACGGGCGGAGCGACGGGCGGCACCGGCGGAGCGACGGGCGGCACGGGCGGAGCGACGGGCGGCACGGGCGGAGCGACGGGCGGGACCGGCGGAGCGACGGGCGGCACGGGCGGAGCGACGGGCGGTACGGGTGGCACGGGTGCCTGCGCTGGCATCGACTGCAACGACAACGACGCTTGCACGACCGACGGCTGCGTGAACGGAGCGTGCACGCACGTCAAGGTCGACGTGAACGACAACAACGCGTGTACCGTGGATCTCTGCGATGGCGTGACGGGGGTCGCTCACGTTCCGGAGACACAGCTCTTCTTCGACGACTTCCACGACAACTCGGCGGGGTGGACGCTCGGCACCGAGTGGGAGATCAAGCCCGCGGTCGCGTCGAGCGGCGCGAACTTCGGCGGCAACGATCCCGGGACCGACCATACCCCTGGAGCGAACAATGGCGTCGCGGGCGTGGTGGTCGGAGGCTTCCCCAACAAGACCGCGCACGGGTTCTACTATCTCGAGAGCCCCGTCATCGACACCACGAAGGCGACTCCAGGCGCCTACGTGGAGCTTCGCCTCTGGCGCTTCCTCAACGCGGACTACGCACCGTACATGCGCAGCCGGATCGAGGTCTGGGACGGCGCGCAGTGGGTGGTGATTTGGAGCACGCAGAGCCAGCCGGTGCCGAGCCTGCTCATCGACGCGCCACCTCGTGGAAACGGCTGGTATCCCATGTCGTTCGACGTCACGAGCTACAAGAACGCAGGGTTCAAGCTGCGCGTCGGTTTCGACGTGGGCAATGGGCAGGTCTACAGCGTTGGAGGTTGGACCCTCGACGACATCTCCATCGTGTCGAGCGCGGTGAAGACCGACGCCGACCAGTGTACGACGATGGTCTGCGCTCCCGGCAGCGGTGCCCAATACAGCCCGCTGCCCGTGGCCGACGGGAACGCCTGCACCGTCGACGCCTGTAGCACCTACGGCGGGCTCTCCCACGTGCCGAAGACCCGGGCGTTCTTCGAGGACTTCGCCGACAACAACGCGGGTTGGACCCTCGGCAGCGAGTGGGAGATCGGTCCCGCGCAGGCGAGCAACTGTGGCTCGTCGACCTGTGGCGGCAACGACCCTTCGACGGACCACACGTCGACGAATGACAACGGGGTCGCCGGCGTCGTGATCGGCGATTGCAGCAGCACCGTGCTCCACGGGGACTACTGCCTGACCAGCCCGAACATCAACACCAGTGCCGAGGTCGGTGCGCTGAGCCTCGCGTACTATAGACACATGCACTCCGACCAGTCGCCGTACATGGTGAACCACGTGGACGTCAGCGCGAACGGCGGCAGCAGCTGGACGCAAGTTTGGGCCAGCGGCAACGCGTGCATGAACGACGGCCAATGGACCCTGCAGAGCTTCGACGTCGGCGCCTACAAGAGCGCCACCTTCCGCGTGCGCTTCTGCCACTCGGTGGGGCAGGCAAACGCCTTCGACGTGGGTGGCTTCAGCGTCGACGACGTTTCCATCTACGACCCGGCCTGCATCACGCCTTGAGAGGCCGGGCCCTCGGGGTCAGTGGCGGAACACGCCGTAGCTCATGCTGCCGCCGACAGGAGCGCTGTGGGCGGCCGAGAGCGCGATGCCGACGACGTCGCGCGTACGACGCGGATCGATGATGCCGTCGTCCCAGAGCCGGGCCGTGGCGAAGAACGGGTCGCTCTCCTGATCGATCTTCATCTCGATCATCTTCTTCGCCATTTCGAGCTGTTGCTCGTCGACCGCGGCCCCCTGCTTGGCGGCCGCCTCGCGCCGGATGATCTCGAGCACCCCGGCCAGTTGCTTGCCGCCCATGACCGCGATGCGGTGGTTCGGCCAGGTGAACAAGAAGCGCGGGTCGTAGGACCGCCCGCACATCGCGTAGTTTCCGGCGCCGTAGCTGGCGCCGATCATCACCGTGATGGCCGGCACGGTGCTATTCGAGACGGCGTTGATGAGCTTGGCCCCGTTCTTGATGATGCCCTCTTGCTCGTACTTCTTCCCGACCATGAAGCCGGTGATGTTCTGGAGGAACAACAGCGGGACATCGGCCTGGTTGCACAGCTGGATGAACTGGGCCCCCTTGTTCGCGCTTTCGCTGAACAGGATTCCGTTGTTGGCCAGGACCCCGACCGGGTAGCCGTGAACGAACGCCCAGCCGCACACCAGGGTGTTGCCGTAGAGGGGTTTGAACTCTGAAAATCGGGAGCCGTCCACGATGCGCGCGATCACTTCGCGTGAATCGAAGGGCACGCGTACGTCGGCGCTGGCGATCCCGAGCAGGTCCTCCTCCGAATGGCGCGGTGGCTCCACGCGTCGCACCGGGCCCGGTCCGCCCTTCCGCCAGTTCAGGTGCGCCATGATCTCGCGCGCGATGCGCACGGCGTCGCGCTCGTCCTCTGCCAGGTAGTCGCTGACGCCGGAGACCTTACTGTGCATCTCGGCGCCGCCCAGCGCCTCGTGGTCCGTCTCCTCACCCGTGGCCATCTTCACCAGGGGCGGGCCGGCCAGGTACACCTGGGCTTGCTCGCGCACCATCACCACGTAGTCGCTCATTCCGGGGATGTAGGCGCCACCGGCGGTGGAGCTGCCGAAGACCACGCACACGGTCGGGATCCGCTCTTCCGAGCGGCGCGTGAGGTCGTGGAAGCCACGCCCGCCGGGCACGAAGATCTTGTGCTGATTGGGCAGGTCTGCCCCGGCGCTCTCGATCAGACTGATGCCCGGCAGGCGGTTCTGCTCCGCGATCTCAGCGAGACGACGCGTCTTCCTCACGCCGAGCTCGTTCACCGCGCCGCCTCTCACGGTCGAGTCGCTGGCCGTGATCACGCACTCGACACCGCTCACCACGCCGATGCCCCCCACCATGCTGGCGCCAGTGGAGTGGTCCTCGACTTCGTGGCCTGCCAGCGCACAGAGCTCCAGGAAGTGAGCGTCGCGGTCGATCAAGAGCTCGACGCGTTCTCGGGGCAAGAGCTTGCCGGCCTGCTTGTGCCGCTTCACGTATTTTTCGCCGCCCCCAGCCCGTGCTTTCTCCAGCGCAGCCTCCAAGCGACGCAGGCTCTCGAAATTCGCCGCCTGGTTCTCCAGATACTCGGCGCTCTTCTTGTCCACCTTGGTCGGGAGCACGGGGTAGGGCTGAGACATGGCGCCGCGACGCTACCTCAGCGCTCGCCGAGCTGCGACAGGTTCGATTCGCGAGCTGCGGGGCTCGTTCAGGCGTGTTCGAGCACCTGCCGCACGCGCTCGGCCAGTTCGAGCGAGGTGAACGGCTTCTTCAAAATCCCGAGCCCGGGCTGGCTCACGACGTCGACCATTCCGGTGGCTTCGGGAGCGTAGCCGGTCACGAACAAGGCCTTCAGCTCGGGCCGTCGGGCTCGCATCTGCATCAATGCGTCGCGCCCGCCCAACTTGGGCATGACCACGTCGAGCACCACCAGGTCGAACCCGTCGGGCTCTTGCTCGAATTCACGCACGGCTTCCTCGCCGTTTTGCGTGGCGACCACCCGATAGCCCAGGCGTCGCAGCGCCCGCTCGGTGATCTGCCGCAAGATCGGCTCGTCTTCGGCGAAGAGTACGCGTTCGGAGCCCCGTGGGACGCCCAACGCCATGCGCGCGGTGTTGGCCTCGACCGCTTCGCTCGCTTCGGGCAAGAGGATGCGGAAGGTCGTGCCAGTTCCTGGCCGGCTCTCGACACCGATGCGCCCTTGGTGCTGCTGCACGATGCCGTGGACCACGGCGAGGCCGAGGCCGGTGCCCTCGGTGCGCGTGGTGAAGAACGGCTCGAAAATTCGCGCCGCGGTCCCCGGGTCCATGCCCGTGCCCTCGTCGGTCACGCGGAGCTCGGCGAAGCGACCGAGCTTCGCCCACGGGTGTCGCGCGACGTACGCGGCATCCACCTTCAGGCGTGAGGCGTGGACCTGCACGCGCCCGCCGTGCGGCATCGCCTGTCGCGCGTTGGTGACCAAGTTGAGGACGACCTGCTCGATCTGAGTGCGGTCGGCCACGAGCGGAATCGGAGCGTGCTCTTGCACCACTTCGAGCACCATGTCCGCGGGCAGGATGCGCCGGAGGATCGTAGCGAAGTCCACGACCACTTCCGCGAGATCCAAATACTCCAAGGTCAAGAGCTGCTTCTTGGAGAACACGAGCAGCTTCTTGGTCAGCTCGGCTCCGCGTCGCACCGAGTCGATGACGTGCATCAGGTCGTCGGCTACGACCGAGCCCGGTTCCACGCTCTCGCGGGCGGCCTCGGCGCAGCCGCCGATGATCCCGAGCAGGTTGTTGAAGTCGTGGGCTACACCACCGGCAAATACCCCCACAGCCTCCATCTTCTGGGACTGCCGGAGCTGCTCTTCGAGCCGCTCGCGCTCCGTGACGTCGCGGTGCACGCTGATGCGCGCGGCTCGCCCTCCGAATTGGATCGGATTGTCGATGACTTCGGCCCGGAGCTCGCTGCCGTCGGCGCGCACTTGGGTCACGACGCCGCGGTGCTCGCGGTTCGGAGCGGTGCGGAGCAAAGTGAGCCAACGGAGCGCCTCCTCACGATACGCCTCCGGGTGCAGGTCGAGCCAGCGCTTCTCGAGCAGGTCTTCCTCGGAGAGCCCGTACATTCTGAGCGCCGCGGCGTTGGCAGCGAGGAAGCGCAGCGACTCCGGATCGTAGACCAGCACCGGATCGGGGTTCGACTCGAACAGCACGCGGTAGCGCTCTTCGGAAGCGCGAAGCTCGGCCTCGGTCTGGCGGAGATGCGTGGTCTCCGTCCGCACCAACATGAAGTGCGTGCGACCATCCGGGCGGGGGATGGGCACGCACTTCTCGACGAACCACCGCTCGCGCCCGTCGAGGGCCAGCACCTTGAGGTTCTCGTTGACCGTGACCTGGCCGGTTCGCTTCGACTCCTCGAGCATCGAGCGGATCTGTTCGGCTCGCTTCGGGCCCAGGAACTCTTCGAGGGGTTTCCCCTCGACCTCGTGCTGCGAGGCGCCACGCACGCTCCGATTCATGAGCAACGCGATGCCCTCCTCGTCCATCAGGCCCACGAAGTCGCTCGTGTGCTCTACGAGGGCGGCCCAGGCTGGACCCAAGCCCAGCGGGTCGAGGGGACCGGGGGGGACGCTTCGAGAATTCATCCCTGAGGCGCTCGAGGGGACCACCAAGAGTAGCGCACTTAGCTCACCAGCGTCAGAGACTTGACACTGAACGACGCTGAACACGCCGAAAAACAACAGGAATTCACCGCTCTCCAGGTTGCCCGCGGCATTTCGCACGCTAGCGATCGGCCGGGGAGACAAGGACGGAAACGCTCATGAACCACAATATCGAACGCGATGCCCAACGCCTCTACAACCTGCTGCTCGAAGGGGGGGTGGCCCTGGTGCCCACGCAGACGGGATACGGCCTCATTGCCATGAAGACGCCGGCCGTTCGCCGGATCTACGCACTGAAAGGCCGTCCTGGGGAAAAGCCGTGTGTAACCGTGGGATCACTGCCAGTGCTCGACGAGGTGGCAGTCGGTGTGGACCCGGCCACGCGGAGCTGGCTCGCGAGCGCCATTCAGAGCTGGCCGATGGCGCTCATCACGCGCTTGAACCCGGCATCTCGGCTGGTGGCGAGCTTCGAGCCGTTCGTGCTCCAGCAGTGCACCAAGGCGGACACCATCGCGACCTTCTACGGCGTCGGTGAGCTCGTGGCGCGGGTCGCGCGCCTCGCCTACGAGCACGGTCAGCTGATCGTGGGGTCGAGCGCCAACCTGGCCGGGACGGGAAACAACTACGCCATCGAGGACGTTCCGGACTCCATCCGCGGCGCGGTGGATCTGGAGATCGACTACGGCAGGGCTGCCCTCGCGAACCCGAGCAAGCTCGCCTCGACCATCCTCGATCTCACGAAGTCGACCTTTCAGCGACAAGGCGTCCATTTCGCGGACATCGAGCGCTCTTGGAAGGTGTTTGCCTCCTCGCGGGCCTCGGGCATTCACGCGTAGTCGCCGTCACGGCTCGGCGAGCACGCGCCGCGCGGTGGAAAGGAGAGGGCCGTCCGGCACCAGGATCACTCCGGCGGCCTCTCGGTCGAGCAGCGCTCGATACGAGCTCGGAAGCCGAGCCGGGATTTCCCGAGCCGCGGCCACTGCAATGGCATCTTTCCCCAGGCGGCGCTGGTGTTCCCACAGCGCTTCTTGCTGGTCCACCGAGCGGAGCTCCGGCCAGCTGATGGGGCAGCGCCCGAAGCGCTCGAAGGCGAGCTCGCGTGGGTCACCGCACGCGTCGAAGTTCCGCGCGAGCACCGTCGAGTCTGCGCGCGTGCTCTCGCGGAGCGCCCGCAGGCGCCCCGGCAGCGTCGCGAGCAAGAGGAGCTCTCGACCTGCGAGCACCACGGCGAGCACGGCCAAGACCCGCGCCGGGGCTCGCGGTAGGCGCCAGGCCGGGCGGGACAGTCGAAGATACGCGCAGACCAGCAGCGAAACGAAAAGGACGGGCCCGAGCAGTCGAACCCGGAGCGCCAACTCTTGGAAGCTCGGGCTGCTCTGGAGCAAGAGCTGCAAGGCGAAGGCCGCAGCGACGCCTGCGCTGCGGCGCGTGATCACGTAGAGCAGGAACAAACTGACACCGTTCATCATGATGAACGGAACGCGCATGGCGCGCTCGGGGTCCGTTGCGTCAGCGAGCACGGCGACCTCGGCGGCGTCGAACGGCGTGACCGTCGAGAGCCAGTAGCGCAGCACGGCTCCGCCGACGAGCGTCGCCACGAGCGCCCCCGCCTCGAGCCAGAACCACTCGTACTGCCTAGTTTCGCTCACTTGCGCCGACGTCCTCAGGCCACCTGGTTCGCCATCGACGGCACCGGCAGCGAGGCGCAGAATACCCCGAGCCGCCCGCCACGCGAACACGCGGGCGAGGAGGAGCCTTGCCGCTGAACCGCCCCGGCGTCGTTTTGATCGGGCGCCGCCTCGAACACAACGAGAACCTCGGGCTCTCGTATCTGTGCGGTGCGCTCGATGCGGCCGGCATCGACAGCCGTCGCTACTACGTCAACGACGCACGGGAGCTCGCCGACGCTTGCGCCGCCGTCCTCGCCGCCCCTCCCGAGGTGCTCGGGCTGTCGTTGGCCGACGGCGGCTCGTCGATTCTGCCGCTCGCCCTGGGCGAGGCGCTCGCTCGTGCCGGCTTTCGCGGGCACGTCACGGCGGGCGGGCAGTTCGCGACGTTGGCCCGCTCGTGGCTCCTCGAGCGTCACTCGTGGCTCGACAGCGTCGTGCGCTTCGCGGGCGAGCGCGCGCTCGTCGACATCGTCGAGCGCGTGCGCTCCGGACGAGCGGTCAGCGGCGTGCCCGGAGTCACGACGCGCGAAGGAGACGGCGCCACGAGCGACGTCGGCACGAGTTCGTTCGACTCGGTGCGACCGTTGCGCGACGAGCTCCCCGACATCCTCGGCTACAAGGCTGCGCACGTGAACGCGACTCGGGGCTGCCTCGGTCGTTGTCACTATTGTGGGCCGGCGGCGCTTCACGAGATGGAGCTGGCCGAAGGAGTGCGCGCAGGCCACGACCGTTCGCTCTTGCGGCAGGCCGGCGTCGGAGGCGTGCGTGTGCGCCCCGTCGAAGACGTGGCCCGTGAAATGGCTCGGCTCTGGCACGACGAGCGGGTGCGCTACTTCTACTTCGTCGACGAGCATCTTCTGCCCTACGCCGAGGCCGACGCGTTGGACTTCCTCGCGTGCTTCCGCCGGGCCCTCGAGCGCGAGCGAGTCGGCCCCTTCGGCATCGGGACCATGCTTCGCGCCGATCGCGTGACTCCGGCCATCGCTCGGGCCTTCGCCGAGCTCGGTCTCGTGCGCGTGTTCGTCGGACTCGAGCTCGCGAGCGCGGAGGAAGGCCGGCGCTTCGGCCGGCGCGCCCCCGGCCCGCGCGAGCTCGACCTGCTCGAAACCTTCGCCGAGCTCGGGGTGGTCACGGTTTCGAACCTGATGTTGCTCCACCCGTACTCTTCGCCCGCGAGCATCGCGCGAGGAATCGATCTGCTCGAAAGCGTGCCGCGCGGCGTGTTCGAAGCGACGCGCATGATGGTCTATCACGGCACGCGGCTGCACGAGAGCATGCGCTCGGAAGGGCGCTTGCTGGGGAACCCATTCCGCTACGGGTACCGTTTCGACGACCCCTGCGTGGAGCGCTTCGCGCAGATCTTCGCACGCCTCCGCGCCGAGGCGTTCTGGAACTACAGCGTCGCGTTTCGTACCCACGACGCGTTCCTGGCGGCCGCCCTCGACCGCAGGCTGACGGGAGGGTCGGGTGGCGTCGACCTCACACGCAAGATCGAGCGCGTGCGGATCGACGTGAATCGTCTGTACGTCGGCGCGTTTCGCCGCGCGCTCGCCCTCGCCGAAGCGGGCGCCGGCTTCGATGCCGCTTCGCCCTTGATTGCGGAGTTGATTCCGCGCGTTCGCGCCATCGAGGCGGAGCTCGCTGGGATCGAAGGCAAACTCGCCGGTGACGGCGCTCGTCGCGGTCGGGGGTTTTCGCCGATGAAAGCCGCGGCTGCCTCGGTGCTGAGCTTCGTGCTCGTGAGCTCCTGCGCTCGCGAGCAGAGCGGTCCCCCGGCGGCCGGTCCGACCGACGCCGTCGATGCGGGCACGGTGTCCGCCGAGTCACCGGATGCCGGATTGCTCGAGCTGGTGGACTCGGCTCTCGCGCCGGGCGAGCTCGGTCCCGCGACGGAAACCGAAACAGGGCGCGTGTGCGGCTCGAACGAACGCGAGGCACTCTTGGCAGAAGCCAAGGAGATCGTCCAGCGTGCAGACGCCTGCTTCAGCGGAGAAGTCAGGTTGGGTACCCCGCCGACGGCGTTCGTGGAAAGCAGCGTCCGGAGCTCTGCCCGCCTCTGTGCCGTCCGCTCGCGGGACGACGTCGGTCGCGTCGAGCTCGCTCTCGCACAGAAGGCCGCGGCCTGCACCGAGAGCGACGGCCGTCCGCTCAAGCTCGAGGTCGCAGGCGGATCGCAGCGCGACATGCTGAACGCGATCAGCGCGGTGGAGAAATGCTCCCGCGGCGGCGTCACCCCCGGCGTTCGCGTGGTGCTCGACGGACAGGGTCGCGTCCTGCGCGTGCAAGGCGGCATCCCCCAGCACGCGCGGTGCATCGAGAGCGTGCTCAAGGGACTCCGCTTCCCTTGCCTCACGGGGTTCGAGGTCTGTCCCGAACACGTGATCATCGAGTGATCGCGGCGTGCTCGCGCCGGTCCGATTCCGGGTTCGAGAAATGGGGGACTCTGGGGTAGTCTCCGCGCCGCGCCGGAAGGCGCTCGAGTCCCATGCCGAGCGAGACCGTATTCCGCATCGAAGTGTCCGTACGCCCCGACCTTCCCGACGCGCGCGGCCGCGGAGTGGAAGCCACTGTGAAGAGCTTCCTCCAGATCCCCGTCGCGCGCGTGCGGACGGCCGACGTCTACCACGTCGCGGCCGACCTCGATGCGGACGAGGCTCGCAGAGTGCAGCGAGAGCTGACCGACCCGGTACTGCAGGTGAGTGCGCTCGGGCACGTGGAGACGGGGCCCTTCGACTTCGCCGTGACCGTCGGGTCCAAACCCGGCGTCACCGACCCCGTCGGCAAGAGCGCCAAGGTGGCGGTCGAAGACACCCTGGGCCGCGCGTTGCCCGAGGGTGGTGCCGTGTACACTTCCACGCTGTATTGGCTGACGGGCGTGGACGTGCGGCAGGCCGAGCGCATCGCACTCGAGCTGCTCGCGAACCCCGTGATCCACACGACTCGCGTCGAGTCCCTGGCCGAGTGGAGGGAACGTGAGCCCGACCTCGCCGTTCCCCGGGTCGCGGAGCACGTGCGCCCGGCGGTCTTGCGCGTGAGCCTCGCCGGAAGCGACGCCGAGCTCGAAGCGCTGAGCAAGCAGAAGCTCTTGGCGCTCAGCTTGGCGGAGATGCGGGCGATCCGCGATCACTTCCGCCAGGCTCGCACCGACCGCCGACGCGAAGCTCGCGGTCTCGGCGAAGACCCGACCGACGTCGAACTCGAGTGTCTTGCTCAGACGTGGAGCGAGCACTGCAAGCACAAGATCTTCAACGCCAGCCTGCGCTACCGAGAGGGGGACGGGCCGAGCGAGCCCATGGAATCGCTGTTCAAGACCTTCATTCGAGGCACCACGCGTGAGGTCGAAGAGGCCGTGGTTTCTCGTGAGGGCAAGAGCTGGCTGATCTCGGTTTTTCACGACAACGCGGGCGTGGTCGAGTTCGACGAGCATCATCACCTCGTCTACAAGGTCGAGACCCACAATTCGCCTTCGGCGTTGGATCCCTACGGCGGCGCCATCACCGGCATCGTCGGCGTGAACCGTGATCCGTTCGGCACCGGGCTCGGCGCGGAGCTGCTCACGAACGTCTGGGGCTACTGCTTCGCTTCCCCCTTCCACTCGGGGACCCTCCCGAAGGGCCTCCTGCACCCGCGTCGCATCCGGGATGGCGTTCATCGCGGAGTAATCGATGGTGGCAACCAGAGTGGCATCCCCTACGGTCGCGGCTGGGAGATCTTCGACGCGCGCTTTCTGGGGAAGCCCTTGGTGTTCTGCGGGACGGTGGGCGCGCTTCCGACGCGGATTGCGGGCCGGCCAGGGCACGAAAAGGGCGCTCGCCCCGGCGACGTCATCGTGATGGTCGGCGGGCGCATCGGCGCCGACGGCATCCACGGCGCCACCTTCTCTTCGGCGGCTCTGGACGAGAGCGCGCCGATCCAAGCCGTGCAGATCGGTGACCCCATCACCCAGAAGCGCATGTTCGACTTCTTGGTCGAGGCGCGCGACCAAGGCCTCTACTCCGCCATCACGGACAACGGCGCCGGTGGACTCTCGTCCAGCGTCGGCGAAATGGCGGAGAAGTCCGGGGGCGCGCGTCTCGATCTGGCGCGCGCGCCCCTGAAATACGCTGGGCTCGCGCCCTGGGAGATCCTGCTGAGCGAAGCCCAAGAAAGGATGACGCTGGCGGTCGCTCCGGCCGACCTGCCGCGCTTGCTCGAGCTCGCCCACCGCCGCGAGGTCGAGGCCACGCCCCTCGGCGAGTTCACCGACAGCGGTCACCTCGAGGTCGTCTATGGCGACGAGACCGTCGCCTTCATCGACATGACGTTCCTGCACGAGGGGGATCCCGATCTCGCGCTCGAAGCCGTGTGGCAGCCGAAGCGCCACGTCGAGCCGCCAGCGGAAGGTCGCGGCGAGCTCGGCGCGTTGCTGGTCCAGATGCTCGCGCGCCTGAACCTCTGCTCGAACGAGGCCAAGGCGAGGCACTACGATCACGAAGTAAAAGCTCTGACCGTGGTGAAGCCATTCGTGGGCGTGCGAGCGGACGTCCCCGGTGAGGCCAGCGTGTTCTTGGTGCGCCACGGCAGTTTCGGCGGCTACGTGCTCTCCGAAGGAGTGAATCCGTTCTTCAGCGACATCGATTGCCACGCCATGGCGCGCGCGGTGGTGGACGAAGCCGTCCGCCGGCAGATCGCGGCCGGGGCCCGCTCGGATCGGATCGCGCTGCTCGACAACTTCTGCTGGCCGGATCCGGTCGCGGCACCCGACAACCCCGACGGCCCGCACAAGATGGCCGAGCTCGTGCGCGCCTGCCGCGGGCTCAAAGAGGCGGCGGTCGCCTACGGAGCCCCGCTGATTTCCGGCAAAGACTCCATGAAGAACGACTCGCGGATGGGCGGCGTGAAGATCAGCGTGCCGCCGACCTTGCTGGTCTCCGCCATCGGTCGCATCGACGACGTGCGCAGCGCCGTCACCCTGGACCCCAAAGCCGCGGGCGAGCGGATCTATCTCCTCGGGACCACGCGGGACGAGACCGGTGGCAGCGAGTACTTCCGCCTCTTGGGGGAGCGCTTCGGGCACAGCGCCGAGCTCGGCGCGCCGGCGCCGTTCGTGGGCAACCGCGTGCCGCGCCTCGATCTCGACGCGACGGTCCCGCTCTACGCCGCGGTGGAGCGCGTCGTACGTGGCGGCCTGGTACGCGCCGTGGCGGTCCCGACCAAGGGCGGGCTCGGGCTCGCCCTCGCGCGCATGGTCATGGCGGCCGAGCTCGGCCTGGAGCTCGACCTCGGCCGGGCACCGGACCTCGCCGTGCTGCCGCCCGACGTCGCGCTGTTCAGCGAGTCGCTCGGCCGCTTCGTCGTGAGCGTTGCGCCCGAGCACGTCGAACGCTTCGAGGCCGAGCTCGACGGCTTCGCCTGCGTGCACGTCGGCGAAGTCACGGCCGACTCGAGCCTGCACGTCCGCAGGGGCGGAGAGTCGCTGCTTCGTAGCGAGCTCGCGGACCTGAAACGAGCTTTCCAGAGCACGCTGGGAGGTGTGGCGTGAAACCAGATTCCGAGCTCCGCCCGCTCTTCGATGCATTGCCCGAGCCCGAGAAGGACCGGCGGAGGCGCGAAGTGCGCGTGCTCGTGCTCACCGGTCTCGGGCTGAATTGCGAGGCCGAGACTGCCCACGCCTTCCGCCTCGTCGGCGCACGTCCCTCGCTCGTGCACCTGCTCGATCTGCTCGAGTCGAGCTCACCCCACAAGATCCAGGACTTTCCCGTCCTCGCCTTCATCGGCGGGTTCGCTTTCGGCGACCACATGGGTGCCGGTTTCGTCTTCGCGAACAAGATCCGCTACCGACTCTACGATCAACTGCTGGCGTTCATCGCGCGGGGTGGTCTCGCGCTCGGCATCTGCAACGGGTTTCAGACCATGACGCGCCTCGGTCTCTTGCCCGGCCTCGACGGCGACTACAGGACGCCGAAGGTCACGCTCGGGCCCAACGACCGCGCCGGCTATCGCGACGCGTGGGTGCGTGTCGGTTTCGATCCGGCGAGTTCGTGCGTGTGGACGCGTGGGCTCTCGCGCATGGACCTGCCGGCGCGCCACGGAGAAGGGAAGCTCATCGCGTCCGCGGAGACGCTCGCGCGCTTCCGCGAGCAGAGGCTCGTCGTGGCGCGCTACCTGGACGAGCGCGGTGCGCCGACGGAGGACTGGCCCGACAACCCCAACGGGTCTCCCGAGGGCATCGCCGGGATCTGCGATCCGTCCGGGCGCCTGTTCGGGCTCATGCCGCACCCCGACGCCTATCTCTACCCCTTCCACCATCCGGCATGGGCGCGGCGCAAGGTGTCGGGCGAGGTGCCCGCGGAAGGCGAGGGCCTCGCCATTTTCCGCAACGGCGTCGACGCCGCCGCAGCGCGACTCTGACGCGGGTCAGGGCGCTGCGACGCCCCAGCGCTGGCCGAGCTCGACCAACCGCGCGTTGTCCGGCGCGCCCTGCAAAAAGGCGCGGCGGAGCTCTGGTTCGTCCAGCTTGTCACACGCCGCGCGAAGTCGCTCGAGCGCGGTCGCGAGGAGTGTACGCGCGCGCGCCGCTTCACCGGCTGCCTCGAGGGCCTCCACCATGGCTCGGCGGATGGTGTGTTCGCCATACTCCACTCCGCCCCTCTCGAGCGCCTCGCACGCGCTCCTGGCGAGCTCGAGGGCGCTCGCGCCGTCGCCTTTCGCCAGTCGGATCTTCGACAGCGTGCCGAGCGCTGCGGGCACCAATGGGGGCGCAGCTTCGTTCAGCGTGTCGATGGCCCGCCGCGCGGCCTCGTCGGCGCGTTCGAGCTCGCCCGAGAGGTGCAAGATCATCGCCAGCGCGAGCTCCGCTCCACCCTCGAGTCGGCGATCGTGCTGGCGGAAAGAGCCGAGCGCACTCTGTTCGAGGTGCAGCGCCTGGGAAAACTGACCGCGGTGCGCCAAGACGAGCCCGAGGTTGTGGCGCGCGCCGGCCACCGCGTGCGGCAGCCCGAGGCGTTCGGCGGTGGACAATGCGTCGCCGAGCACGGACTCGGCCTCGCCGTGGGCTCCGAGCTCCATCAACACCGAGCCGATGTTGATGCGCTGCTCCAGCGCCAAGCGCTCGTCGCCGACTTCTTCGTGACGGCGAAGCGCGCGTCGGGCCTCCTTGAGGTAGCGCCCGGGCTCACCGTCGAGCAATGCTTCCACGGCGTGGAAGGCGTGGAGGTGCGCGGCCGTGATCGGCCCGAGCAGCGTGCTCCGGCCGCCGGCGTCGCGCACCAACGCCCGCGCGCGTTCGCGGGCTCCGACGCGCAGGAGTGCCAACGCGACCCTGGCGCGGGCGAGGTGCAGGGCGTCATCCGCGCCTTCCTCGGCGCGCTCGAGGTCGAGCTCACGAGCGAGCTCGACGAGCTCGTGCTTGAGTCCGAGGCGCTGCAAGAGCACGGATTTTTCGCCGAGCGCGTGCAGGAAGGCCGCGCTCCCGTGGCCGAGCGCCGCCAGCGCCTGGTTCAGGATCGGCAGCGCTTCGGCGCCGCGCCCGCCGAGGCGCAGGGCCTCGGCGTACACCAGCCCGAGCTCGGCGCTCTCGCCGGAAGCGAGGCTCGCGCCGAGCCCACGTTCGGCACGAGCTGCCGCCGTGACGAAGTCGCCAGCGTCCAGGGCTCGCCGCGCCGCGACTCGCCAGTGACGGGCGGCTTCCGCGGGCGCGCCTGCGCGCTCCAGGTGTTCCGCCAGCAGCGTGCCGTCCGTCATCCCCACTTGTTCGAGATAGCCGGCGGCCAAACGGTGCCCTCGCGCGCGGTCGTGTTCGGGCAGCATCGCGTACGCTGCGTCCCGCACGAGCGAATGGCGGAAGGCATACTCCGGCTCGGCGCCGAGCCGACTCGCGCCGCGCCGAGACACGACCTCACGCTGCTCCAGCGTGGTGAGCCACTCGGAGATCTCTTGGGCCACGGCGTCGCCGCCGAGCAGCGCGGAGACCCCGCCCGGCCAGAAGCTCTGGCCAAACACGCTGGCGGCTCGGAGCACGCGGCGTGCCTCGGGCTCCATGTTCTCGATGCGTTCCTTCACCATGCCGAGGACGCTGTCGGGCAGCGCTTCGTTCCGCCCTTCCGCGCGCGCCCGGATCAGCTCCTCCAGATAGAAGGCGTTGCCCGCCGCCCGTTGTACGAGCTCCGAGACCCCTGCTTCGTCGGCGTCCGTGAGCGTGGCGCGGATCAAGCTCTCGGCGGCGCGGCGGGTGAGCGCACCGATGCGAACCTCTTGCACGTTGCGCGCCTGCCACAGACCCGGAAAGGCGTCGTGGATGTCCGGTCGCGCGATGGCGAGAAGCGCGAAAGGACGCTCGGAGAGGTTGCGCAGGGCACGGTCGAGGAGGTTCGCGCTGGCCGAGTCTCCCCACTGAAAGTCCTCGAGGATCAAGAGCAGGGGTCGTGCGTCGCACTCCGCCGTCAGGAAGTCCTCGGCCGCGCGCTGCATCTGATCGCCCATCAGCACCGGGTCGAGCCGCGCAGCCGCCAGGCGCGGTGACTCCGGGAACGGAACGTCCAGGAGCTCTCCCAGAAACTCCGCCACTCGATCGCGGGCCTCCGGCGCGACGCTGTCGGCGACGCGCGCGCGGATGGCGTTCTCCTGGAGTTCGCGCGGCGCCGTCTCGGGCAGACCGAGGCCATGTCGAAGCGCGTCTCGAAACGCGCCGAGGGGCGCGCCCGCTTTCATCGGATCGCCTCGGCCGATCCAAATGGCGAGGTCGGGGCGCTTTCGCTCGAGCTCGCGCACCAGCTCGTAGCGCACGCGACTCTTGCCCACGCCCGCCGGGCCCGTCACCAGGGCGACCTGCGCGAGTCGCGACTCGACGCACTCGTCGAGCATGGCGTTCAGCGTTCTGAGCTCGCGTTCTCGTCCGACACAAGGCGTCGCGCGCCCGAGCAGCAGGCGCGCCGGGTGGGTGCTCTCGGAAAGGCGCAGGAGCGAGAAGTGGCCCCGCTCGCCGGAAACGCCGAACTTCGCGGGCAGGAGCCCGCGCGTCACGTCGTCGATGGCGATGCTGCCGCTGGCTTCCGCGAGCCGGGCGGCGCGCTCCACCACGTCGCCTTCGGGCAGTCCGCCGACCACCGTCGCCCAGCCCGTGGCGACTCCGATGCAGAGGTTCGCGTCGAGCTCGCGAAGCTCCAGCGCCGCGTGCGCCACGCGGGCTGCTTGGTCCGAGGCCACTCCGCTGCCCGCCGAGGTCAGGAAGAAGGGCCCCTGGGCCAGGGCGTCGAACGAGAGCGAACGAGCTCGGGCCAGGGCGCGCGCGTGTTCCGAGAGGGCGACGTCGGGCGGCTTGCCATCGCCGTGCGCCCGGCGGGCGAACAGCACGCTCACGAGCTCGCGCTCCTGCTCCGTGACGGCGATGGATTCGCCGGCGAGTGGTGCCGCGAGCGAAGGTCGCGAGCCTCCGACCTGCGAGAGCTGCTCGAGCACCGACTCGGCGCTCGCTGGCCGATCGGCGGGTTCCTTGGCGAGCAAGCGCGCGACGAGCTCGTCCAACGCCAGGGGCACGTCGGGACTCGTGCTGCGGAGACGCGGCGCGCCTGCCATCACGATCTTGGCCAGGACCCCCAGGTAACTGTCCGCCGAGAACGCCGCCTTGCCCGAGATGCACTCGAACAGGATGGCGCCGAGCGCAAACAGATCGCTGCGCGCGTCCACCTTGCCGAGTCCGCGCGCCTGTTCGGGTGCCAGATAGCCCATGGTGCCCATGGGCCCGACTCCGTCCAACGTCGGCTCGGCGCGATCCGCACGATGCCGAGCCAGACCGAAGTCGACGAGCTTGACCTGTTCCGGGAACCCGCCAGACAGGAGCAGATTCGACGGGCTCAGGTCGCCGTGCACGATGCCGAGTCCGTGAGCGTGGCCGAGCGCGCTCGCCACGCGGCGTACCAGGGCCAGGGAGCCTTCGAGCGGCAGCGGGCTCTGGTCGAGCCGCTGCCTCAACGTCGGACCTTCCACCCACTCCATGGCGATGTAGTGCTCGCCGCCCTCCAAGGGGCCGTGCGCCACGTAGCGAACCACGGCCGGGTGATTCAAGAGCGCGAGGGCGCGCGCTTCGCGGAAAAAGCGGCGTTCGCCGGCCTCGTCCGGCAGCACACGCTTCAGCGCGACCCAGTCCCCGGTTTGCCGATCGCTGGCGCGATAGATCTCCCCCATCCCGCCCTCTCCGACGAAGGAGGCGAGCTCGAAGCGATTGGCCACCAGATCGCCGAGCTTCACGTCGATCTCAGACGCGTACCCTCCCTCGGTCGCCGGCGCCAGGGGCGCGACGCCGGGGCGTCCCGGACGGCCTCAGTATCCGTACAACACGAGGGCGGCGGCGGCGGCGACCTTCTCCAAGAGGGCCGTGTCCGAAGCGCGGAACGCATGACCCACTCGGCCGAGCTCGATGATGGCCAGGAGCTCACGACCGATGGAGACCGGCAGCATCGCCACGCCTCCGAGGTCCGGGGGCGCGCCGAAGCGTTCTCCGATGCAGCGCTCGACGTTGCCCGCCGACGGCGATGCCACGACGATGCCGCCGGCGCGTGCGTAGTCCACCGCGCTGTCGTCACGCAGGTCGGCGCCGAGGAAACGCGTCATGCCGAGTCCGCGTACGCAAGTCGTCACCGCCACGCGCCTGGAAGAAATCGCGCGGTGCACCAGCCCGAAGCTCGCGCCGGTGAGCTCGACACACTCGTGCAGGGCCAAGCTCAGCACTTCGGCCGCGTCCTGGGCGCGGCTCAAGCGCTCCACCAGCTCCGCGTGGCTCCGGGTGAGCACTGGCCGAAAGCCGTCCTGGACGGCGCGCACTTCTCGGATTTCGTGCAGTGGACGCCAGGTGCGCCAGGTGAGCTCGCGCACCAGGCAATCCTCCGGGATGCGCCGGTGGATCACGCCGCGCTGGAGCAGGTCGGTTTTCACGGGACCCACCGTGGCCTCTCCATTGGTCACGAACCACAGCGGAGGGGGCCGCCGGAGACGGCGCGCGATGACGGGCTCTTGGAGTTGCAAAGAGAACCTCCTTGGGGCCAGGGAGTGGCCGGTGAAATTGTCGCGCGCCCGGGCCAGCGATGGCCAAGAACGCGACCGCGATTCACACGGCGCGGCTCGTCCAGAGGCCGCGACGGAATACCCGGGCGAGCCAGAGCGTGCGCACGACCCAGTCCACGGCACTGGCCCACCACACCGCCTGGATCCCGAGCCCCTCGCCGAGGCCGAGCCAGGTGACCAGCGCGACGCGCACCAGAGCGCCGCCCACCACGCCCGCGAAGACCGGGGAAGTCGTGTCGCCGGCGCCCCGCAGCGATTGGGCGAGCACCACGCTCGCCGCCATGAAGGGTTGAGAGAGCCAGAGCAGCGGCAACGCCTCGCGGCCGGCGTTCACGAGCTCCGCCCCGTCGCCTGCACGCGGTACGAAGAGCGCGAGCAGCGGCCTCCCGAACAGCCAGAGGCCCGCCCCGAGGAGCGACAAGAGCGCGGCGCACGAAAGCGCCGCGACGAGACCGGCGCGGCGTGCGCCCGACACGTCCTTGCGCCCGAGCGACTGACCCACCAGGGTCGCGGCCGCCACTCCGAAGCCGTCGGCGCTGAGGAAGCAGATGGACTCGAGGGTGACGAGCGCTTGGTTCGCGGCCATCACCAGCGCGCCGAGTCGCGTGATGACACCGGAGTAGAGCAGATAGCCCGCGTGAATCGCGATCCGCTCGACCAGGGCCGGCCCGCTCAAGCGGAAGAGGGCGCGGCGCTCGTCGCGCTCTTCGCTGCCCCCAGAGCGGAGCAGGCGGCCGATACGGATGGGCGACTCCGGTCGCGAGAGGAGCCAGGTGAGGAGGAGCGCCTCCAAGCTGAACGCGATGACCGAGCCGAGCGCGGAGCCCGTCACACCGAGGGCCGGCACGTGTCCGAGCGGCCCCAAGTCGAATCCGAAGATCAGCCCCAAATTCAGCCCGATGTTCAGGCCGTTGGTGAGCACGCCCACTACGAACGGCGTGCGGGTGTGGCCCGCCGCGTTCCAGATCATCGCGGCGGTGGTGGCGACGAACAGCTGGGGAAAGCCCAAGACGGCCACGCCGATGTAGCGGGCCGAGAGCGCGCGGAGCTCGGGCGCCGAAGGTCCCAGAGCGGCGACGATGGGGTCGAGAAAGAGGAAGACCACGACTGCGATCCCGGCGCCGAGAAACGCAGCGAT
>Ga0268298_10002538_pt1 | contig 19868 bp, 14 predicted proteins | sample WWTPWeurt_MetaG_FD_194462 | JGI IMG/M metagenome (GOLD analysis project Ga0268298, IMG submission 194462) | Activated sludge microbial communities from WWTP in Nijmegen, Gelderland, Netherland - WWTP Weurt | ecosystem: Engineered > WWTP > Aerobic digester > Activated sludge | place...
ACAAAATTAAAAGTGAAAAGACGCTATTTATAATTTCCTACTAGCTGACCCGCGGAGGGGTCAGTTCGTCCACTTTTTCGCCATTTTGTATGGCGAAAATCTCCATGGGTACATGGAGAACGTGGACTCATTTCTTCAATTCTTTAACCTTTAAACACAAGAACCTAGGATTTTAAATGTTTTTATTTTATGAAGGGACAATACAACTAGAGGATAATCCTAAACTTATATGATTTTTAGGTTAAACGAAAGTTAAAAGAAATTACTTTTCAATTTGTTGTTCAAATAAGTGAACATATTATTTTATTCAGTCTTTCAGTTCCCAATTCTTTCTTAGATGAAGCGATTTCATTTGTGTTCAAAACAGAAATTGACTTTTCAATTTTTCTTTAATTTTCTACTTAAGATCGTCTAGCTGTTGACTTATTACTCTACAGCCTCGAGCAATCCAAATTTTTCTCATAATAGAAGATTGCTTATTTGATCCATGCATGATCGGAATCATTTTTAACAATGCCTTTGGTCATTTAAAATCATCTGTAAGAAATTTAAACTTACGGAAAATCAGATTATGAAAAATGTATTATTGGTATCGTTGCTGTTAGTGTTGCCTCAGATGTTTCTTTCTGGTCAGGATGTGGATGACTACTTAGACAATTATCTGGGGGAGAATAAGAATGGCTATGTTCAACCGGTTTCGGATGTATTGACAGGGATTTTCAATACGGGTTTAATTACAGAACCAAGAATCGACAGCGGTTTCTATTTTACAATCAGTTTAATTGGCTCGGGAGCTTGGATTACAGATAATCTAAAGACGTTTTCCGCCAGTACAGAAGACCCTTTTTCACCTTCCCAAACAGTAAAGGCTGCCACTATTTTTGGACCTTCTGAAATAACAGTGGTTACAGATACCAATGGCTTGTCCTATACTTTTCCGGCCGGAATTAACGCCAAATGGGTTCCATTTGCTTTGCCTCAGATAACGGTTGGGGGGCTTTTGCACTCCGAGCTTAATCTGCGCTTCCTTGCTTATGATTTCGGCAAGGATTTTGGAAAATTTCAGTTGTTTGGCGCTGCGCTTAGGCATGACGTTGGGCATTATTTTGGACTCCATAATTATTTTGTAAATGCGGGATATTCATTCCAGAGTATAATGTTGGGAAGCAGGATATTGGTTACCAATCATTTGATCGGTTTAGATGGTGGGAAAGACTTAAAAAATTTTTATTATTACGGTCGAATCGCCTATCAGTTAGGCAACATGGATTTGAGTTATACACCTGATTTGGAGGAAGGAGGGACTAAGATTGAGTTTAAAAATAAAAATGATTTTCCACTTTTTCTTGGATTAGGTGGAGGAGTTAAATTGGGTAAAGTCCTTCGATTTAACCTAGGCATCAGTTATGCAAAATTTCCTATGGCCGAAACAGGGATAATATTAAAATTCTAATCATTAATCTTAAATATCAGTTGACATGAAAACAGCAAATTATTATTTTACCTTAGTTCTGACAACATTTTTTATTACCGCTTTTTCTGGTTGTAAAGGTTATATTAAAGTTTATGAATCCGAAACTCGGATCTTTCCATTAAGTTTAAACATAAATACATTTGACCAGAAAGTATGGGAGAGTTACGTAGATAGAATAGATGTTCAGAAAGCACTAAAAATTCCATCAGATGCTAAAAAGGTTAAGGTTACTTTAAAATCCATAAAATTAAAAATTGAACCGGACGCAAATCCAAAAAATGCACCATTTGTAGAATATTCAATGAATGTAATCGCTCCGCAGGGTCAGGAATATTATAATTTTTTGAGACTGAGCTCATATGAAGTGACCAGATTTTTAGGCGCACCAAGTCCGATAACGATTAATTTAAAAGCTAGTGAAATTGCAAATTTGAACGGGTTACTTACCAGGCTATTTGATCCTCAGGAATTTTTGCCGAATGTAAAATTTTATGGTGCAATACTTGGTAAATTACAAGCGGACGGTGGGCCAAACGCAGTTTTTATTGGAAAGTTAATAGTCGATTTAGCGCTTGACATATCTTATTATCATTGTGAATATACAGAGGCTTCTACTTTTGTGGATGATTCTTGTTTACAGTAATATTTATAAATCCCGTAAAATATTGTTCAATAAATGTCAGGGAAAGTGCTCGGTATTTCCTTTACATAAATTTGGGAGATATGCATTAGAATAGATTCTTTACAAAGTATTTTTTTGGTTAAAGAGTTAGTTTCCGATTTAATCATTTAATTAATTCAACTTAATCATGATGTTAAGAAGTAGAAATGGCATGCTATCTGTTTTTCTAATTATTTTTCTTTCTGCATGTAGTAAAGACGATAATTCACCCAATCCCGGCACCGGTAAAATTGAAACCGGAGCATTTTCGGAAGTGTTAAATGATCAAGTCGGAACTTCAGGTAAATTGTTAAGCATTCAAGGAAGTTTATTAGATGGTTTGACGCTTGAAATACCCAAGGACGCTTATCCATCAAATAAAAATTTTACAATCTCTGTAGCTGAAATTAAAAGCCACACTTTTGGTCCTGATTTTAATCCAATTACACCGATGATCCGCATCAATAACGGAGGTGGATATTCAGATTCAATACTTACTTTAACTATCCACTGCGAAGTATCCAAGGATCATTTTGCCATGGGCTTCTTTTATGACGAGGAGACAGGGGAATTGGAGGGAATTCCTGTGCTTTCTATCACTGATAACTTTGTTGTATTGGCTACTAGACATTTTTCCGGTAAACATTTAAATGAAGGGGCTGGAAGTTTAACTGCACGGACTAAAATTTGGACAAATATTTTGATTAGTTCTATGCAAAAAGATAAATTATTTGAATTGCAGGAGTCTGGTTTTCGACCGGGCATAGACGATTGGGAGTTTCCAAATGAGGTTCATACATTGCTCCAAAAGGTCACTGCTCAGGTCAGTCCCTTGCTGCAATGTGGTATTACAGTGTTCACAAATTGAATCTGAATGAAGCGCCCTTGTTCGGCCGATTCAGTACTGTGACAAGTCCAATCTGGCAAGACAATGTGAAAGCTTACAGATTTGTTTCTGCGGTACATGTTGATGGATCCCATTTATGGAATCAAGGATTAGGTCCGGTCAATGTTTTTGATGTTAAATTTAACAATCAGGGTCCCAAAAATCTTATTTCTTATGACAGTTTGCATTATTTGGGATTTGCCTATTCTATAAGGTTGACAAAAAAGCCTCAATACGTTTATATTCTAAGTAATACAGGATTGGCACATGCTATGATTGTGTATCGCACAAATCTTAATGTGTTATCCATTGCGGATCCAAATTTCCCGAGTCAATACGCACACTCGATTACATTGTCTAATGGCAAATTTTTGCCTTATGAATCCAAACAAAATGCAACTGCTCCTACAACATTATTTGAAAATATAAAATATTTTGCAAAATCCGCTCTTATTACCTCTGAAGGTGTTGCAGCACATTATGTTGAAATGTTATCAGGGACGATAGGATCTCAACCTCCTTATTTTTTTCCACCATCCCAACTCATTTATTACGATGGGAAAGAGTGGGTAGATCTACCTGATACACTGAGTACTGAATCTGATTCAATTATAATCGCAGCAAGGTGTTTTCAGTGTGTAGGAAAATACCCGGGAGACCTCACTACTATGAAATTGCTTAAAACGAATGGTGAAACTTCTGTGTTAACAGATGAGAAAGGTTACCTTCATATTCCATTGGTGCCTGGAGAAAATTTGCTGCCACTTGAAATATTTGGTTCTCCGGATGGGGTTTCTTGGGCGTATCTTGATTTCAAAATGCCGGTGATCAAAAAAGAACCTAAAGCTGGTTTTGGGTACTGGTTGAAACAGTTATTAGATGATCATACACTTGGCGCTAGTTTTGGATATAAAACCATGCAGGGTCAATTTGCTGGAAAATGGTTAGGCACAACTTATAAAGTGGATTATCAAAAAGACTTTGATATAGATGGACGCCATGGTACCGTTTTCGCCAAATACACTGCTAATTGTAATTCAAATAGGACTTTAATTAATTCTTTTAATATTGAGTTATGGACGCTTGAGGGTTCAACAAAAGGGGTAATCATATCCTTGGATGGTGTAAATCTCCCGTTAAGCTCTTCTGAAGGCACCAATTTAGTTTTTAGTGCATATGGACCGGCTGCATGTAGCAGCTTAACTCGGGTAGATTATTTTGTTGCCGGGCAGCCAGCCAAGTATGGTTGTGATGAAACTTCCTTTGTATTTTTTACCATCCCAAAACCTTAAGTGAAAAAATAACAAACTTTGTTTGTCAGATCAAGATATTAAAAGAGTATTCATTAGAATCATATATTGTAGATTTACTTTAGTTAAATCGATCAGTTCATTGTTTCAAAAACAGGATACATGAATCATTTATTGAAAAAGGAAGATGACTATTTAGTTTGTCAGGAATATGCAGAACGCGCAGATCAATTGTCGGGTAAGCATCCGGACTTTATATGCTTTTACCATGAGATGACCATGAAGTTTTATTTTGCCTGGATGGATACCTCCTGGAATGTCTTGATGCGAAGCGAGGGATATCCTACCATTCCTGCAAGGGATCATGGCATCGAGACGGTGATTCGAAACAGGAGTCACCGGAATCGATTTAAGATTGAGGAAAGTCATGGTATTTACTTCCTGCTCCTTACAGCTGATAATAATCAGGAAATTGCCAGATCATGTCCAAAGAAAACCACTGAGGAAGCTTGGGCTTTGATCAGCCATGAAGAATATCCTGGTAAAGCTCCCATAGTTGAGTACGTCAAACATATTAATGAAAATATTAATATGAATGAAGATGCTTTGGGCTATAACCCGGACAATGACCTGGGCGGATTGGATAAATATTTGCCATGCAGAGAATATAAGGGCCATCACATCAATGATAAGGTAAATAATGTGTCCCTTTTTAGACACACCAATGGAAGATACTTCTTTGTAATTTATAAGTCGGACGGATCTGTTCGATTGCGCAGCGAAGGCTTTGGAACCCCTGAGTCACGCGATATGGAGCTTGCAGAAGCTATAAAAGGAATGGAAATGCCGGAAAGGTATATATGTATTGAGGATATGGGCTATCTCATTAAAATATTAAAAGATCCAACCGGTAGGGAAGTAGGACGCTCGTGTCCGGAAAAAGTGGAAACCAATTAAGCCCCTCATTGGTGCATTTTCAACCGAAAAATGGCGCACAGTTCAAAATTATATTGTTCTCTACACCGAAGACTTAAATCACTGGTCAGTAAGATTTATCTTCATTCAATTTGCATATAATCTTAATATCTGGAAAGGGATTAAGAATTTCAAAGCAAAGACACTGAACAAAAGACCAATACCCGTTTATTTCACTATATGTGATGGAATTATTCAATAAGCCATGTATAAGTGTAATACAATCAGATAATTATAGTATATTACTAAATATTTTGGAATCACCTCCTGGAACTTAAGGCTTGAAGAGTTCAAACACACTATAATTAAGGTATCAAGGTTCCTACGGTTGATGTTAGGAGGTATAAACGAATAGAATCCAAGATCAGTTTTTTCTGCAGAAGTGTGGAAAGTCTTCGGACGACCAATATTTTCATCCATTACTTACCGACATTCGTAATTATTTTTCAATATAAAATCCAAAATGTCCAAAAAGTTTGATAGTAATTAATTGAAAATCAATATATATAACATTATTATAAATTAATATATAAAAAATACCCATTTAGCAGTATATATTATAGTTTCAGCACACACTACTTTCGCCTCATAGATAGAAATGTCTATAACGTAAATAACCAAAACAGTTTATACTCATACTGCCTTTATCATGGCACATGTGTTTATCTGATTTGGTGTTGATTTTTAACGAAGCAACCAAAATTAATTTAAAATAATAAAACCAAATCATGATGAAAAAGGTATCCAAATTATTACTTTTATTTGTTGTTCAAGCTTTTGTAGCTTTGAATGTTTTCGGTCAGGCCAGTGACCAACTTTCTGGTTTCAGCACGCCTGCTGGTGTTCAGCCTGCGGTTCGTTGCGATCAACAATTACCTGCTTACGGTTTCGGAGCTAACGGTAACTGGTTGGTTTCAACCCGTAATGCTAACTTCGTAGGAACTGGAGCTTCAGTTGAGTTGTGTAATGACTTCAACATTCCTAACTACAATGTAAGCGGACAGCGTGTTGTATCTGTTGACTATCTTGGTCAGCAAGTTTTCGGTAATCCTGATGGATTCGAAGTTGCGTTTTGGGCAGAAGGTGCTGGTAACGGTCCTGGTGCTAATCTACGTACTTCAACTCAGGTTACTAAAACAGGTGGTATCGTAACTTACGAACTTCCTGCTTCTTTCAGCCTTACTCCTGGAGTACACTATTGGACTTCTTGTGTAGGTGTTAACGCAATCACTCAAACTGCAACAAACAGATGGGAATGGGATGGTACTAACAACAGTGCTACTACTCTTGATCCTGCTTATGTTAGATATCAGCCAGCTGGTGCATGGGGTGGAGCTGCTTGTGCTTACTGGACTCCAAAAGCTAGCTGTGCATTCTTAGCTACTTCTGGTCCTCCTAACCAGGCAATGAACTTCAACATTTGCCGTAACGCTTTCCTTACTCTAGGTGGTACTCCGGTTCCAACTATGACTCAGTGGGGATTGTTCCTATTCGGTTTAGTATTGTTGACTCTTGCAGTAGTAACTGTTTATAACTTCTCACGTAAAAATGTTACGATTACAAAATAATCATGCATTTTCCTTTTTTAAAAGAAGTTTTTGAAAAGGCGTTTTGGATTTCTTTTGTATTGGCGATAATTGGATGGATCCTTATCTATTTGATTTGGGGTGAATTCACTACATCTGATATTATAGGAATGCTGGTTGCAGTTCCCGTTATAGCCTACCTGATACATGTCCTGATGCTTTTTTACAAAAAAGATTAGTTTCCAAACTTATAAAAATGCCTTCCACATTCACTTGTGGAGGGCATTTTTTATTGCTTTATAGTGCTTAGCACCCTGATTTTTAAGGGTTTTTATACACAGTGCATTATCTTTGCGGACTTAAATATCTCCTCATGAAAAAGTGTCTTTTCTCGCTTTTATTTACCTTTTGTCTGTTGCTTACTTTTCAATCTTGCAATAATGCAGATCAAAAGCAGAGTGAGACATCCTCAAGTTCAGCTTCTGGTAAATTTGTAAAAATTGAATCTGAAGAGTCCGGAATTGATTTTTCCAACAATTTAAAAGAGGATGTAAATTTTAGCTTTTTAACTTTTCACTATATCTATAACGGAGGGGGAGTTGCAGCGGGGGACATCAATAATGACGGTCTTACGGATCTTTATTTCACCGGGAATCAGGTGGATGACCGACTGTATTTGAATAAAGGCAATTTCAAGTTTGAAGACATCTCTAAATCTTCCGGGATTCTTGATGGCACAAAGGGTTGGAATACCGGAGTAGTGATGGTGGACATCAACAACGACGGATTCTTAGATGTATACGTTTGTCGTGGTGCCAGTATTGAGCCAATTGAATTAAGGAAGAATTTACTTTTTGTAAACCAAAAGAACAATACTTTTAAAGAGGAAGGTGCAAAATATGGAATCGACGATGCCGGATTTTCCATCATGGCTAATTTCTTTGATTATGACAATGACAATGATCTGGATTTGGTCGTTTCCAATCGCCCTGATAGATTTTCGCTAACGGTTTTCGACGTATTGGAGGGTAGAAAAAATGGCAATCCAGCTAATAAAGTTAGTCTTTATAGAAATAATGGTGACAATACTTTTTCGAATGTGAGCAAGGAGATGGGGCTGGGGGAGACCTACGGTTATGGTCTAGCGGTTACTGTGGCAGATCTGAATGGGGATGGATTTCAGGATATTTATTTTTCTAATGACTTTACCGAGAACGACTATTGCTATCTTAACCAACAGGGAAAATTCTTTAAAGAGTCAATTAAAGAGGTTACCAACCATACCGCATTTTATGCCATGGGTACGGATATAGCTGACATCAACAACGATGGTCTGGAAGACATCATGAGTGTAGAAATGTTGCCGGATGATTATTGGCGGGCTAAAGTGTCTATGTCCCCAATGGTGAGGGGAGCGCAATGGGATGAGTACTTTACTTCTGGAAGAGTACATGTGCAATACATGCAAAATATGTTGCAAATGAACAGAGGTAATGGTTTTTTTAGTGACGTGGCACAATTCGCTGGAGTGAAAAGCACAGATTGGAGCTGGGCAGTTTTAATGTCTGATTTTGACAACGACAGTAAAAGAGATATTTTTATAAGCAATGGTTATAGACGCGATGTCTTTGACAATGATGCCATTTTAAAAACAGATGCCCAATTAAATGAGGCCATAAAAAAGAACAACAATAACACCACACTGGCTCCTATGCTAAGTCTTCTGGAAAATTATCCGGAAGTAAAACTGGTGAATTATATTTTCAAAAATGAAGGGAACCTTAAGTTTAGTAAAAAAATGGACGACTGGGGAATCAAAGAACCAAGTTGGTCCAACGGCTCTGTTACTGCTGACCTGGACAATGATGGGGATCTGGATTTGGTCGTAAGCAATGTAGACGAAAAAGCATTTTTGTATAGAAATGATTTAAAAGGAAATAACTATTTACGGATTAAATTGGACGGTCCTGAGAGTAATAAATTTGGCTTAGGTGCGAAAGTCGAAGTTTATCTTGGAGAAGAAAAATTAATAGAGCAATTTAAAACGGTCAGAGGTTATCAGTCCTCAGTTGAACCAATACTTCACTTTGGATGTGGGCAAAAAAAGAATGTGGACAGTGTTAAAGTTTTTTGGACGGATGGTAAAATGAGTCAAATGGGCACCGTTAAAACAAATCAGCTGCTGACTATTGCTTACCGGGATTCAAAAAATTCAAATGTTTCTAATGCAAAAGCGACAGCACTTTTTATAGAGCGTACCAACGAGTTAATCAGTCCCGTTTTTACCCATCAGGAGAATGTTTTTAATGATTTTGTACCCCAGGTATTATTACCTCATCGTTTATCCATGAATGGCCCGTGTATTGAAGTCGCAGATATCAATGCGGATGGCCTGGAAGATTTTTTTATCGGCGGAGCTAAAGATCAGCCGGGAGCAATATATCTCCAAAATAGTGAGGGGAAATTCATCGAAAGAAAACAAAAAGTATTGGTAGACGATAAAGCATATGAGGATACCGGAGCTGAGTTTTTTGATGCAGATGGCGATGGGGATAAGGACTTATACGTGGTTAGTGGAGGTACAGAAAAACCAGTCAATTATTCTTACTATCAAGATCGGATTTATTTGAATAATGGGAAAGGAGATTTTACAAAAATGAAAGACATGCCACAGATCGGCGTGAGTGGATTGTGTGTAAAGGCATTTGACTATGACAATGATGGAGATGAAGATATTTTTGTTGGTGGCAGGGTTATTCCAAATTATTATCCATTGCCAGGAAATAGTTTTTTACTGCGCAATGACAAAGGCAAATTTAAAGATGTTTCAGTGGAGACAGGTCCGGGATTTTCTAAGTTGGGATTGGTCACAGATGCAGTGGTGTCGGATGTCAATAAAGATGGATTTAAAGATTTAGTGGTGGTCGGTGAATGGATGAAATTAACTTTTTTGATTCAAAAAGATGGAAGATTCATAAGGGATACTTCAATGTATAATGTGCCGCAATCTACCGGATGGTGGAACAGAATCGTTGAAGCAGATGTAGATGGAAATGGTGAAATGGATTACATTGTTGGCAACATAGGACAGAATTATAAATTTCAACCAACCGTAGAAAAACCTTTAGAGGTTTATGCCAACGATTTTGATGGCAATACTACCTTTGATGTATTCCTTGCAAAACACCTTAAGGATAGAGTTGTGCCAATCCGCGGAAGACAATGTTCCTCAGAACAATTACCGGATGTGGTCAAGAATTTTCCATCCTACAGAGATTTTGCAAATGCAAACATTGAAGAAATTCTTGGTGAACAAAAGGATAAGGGAGTTCACTTGCAGGCTAATCAGTTTGCATCAGTAGTTTTTCTTAGACACGGAAACACTTTTACTGAACAGTTGCTCCCATTCGAAGCACAAATTTCAGCCGTACAAGGCATGATCTATGATGATTTTACTAAAGATGGAAAGAAAGACTTATTGATTGGAGGAAATTGGTATGCCTCAGAATATGAGACACAGCGAGCAGATCAATCAATAGGACAATTATTTAGTGGAGACGGAAAAGGAAATTTTAAATCTATGTCCGTTTTGGAAAGTGGTTTTTTTATTCCTTATGATGTACGGAATATTGTTCCTGTAAAAATTGGAAAAGAAAAGAAGCAAGGTGTGCTGGTGGCCATCAACAATAAACCAATGAAATTATTTGTACGTAACTAAATTATATATCTTTTGAATTTTATGAAGAAATTTTTAAATTTTACTATTGTTGTTATTATTTTAGGACTTGCCCTTTATGGTTGTCAGTCCAAAAAGGAAATCATGACGCCAACAAATTTGGCCAACATAATTCTTAAGTCTGTATTTGATAAAGATTCAACATTGTTTTTAGACAGGCTTTTTAATAAGGAGAGGAGTTTGCAAACATTAAAATTGGGACAATTGTCTGATTACGTCATTGAACAGGAAACTGCTTTGGTAAACAATGAATCAGAAATGAAGATCTATCGGGATTCTATGTCTTTTCAGTATCGTGAATTGGTTCGCAAATTTGACAGCATTGGTCTTAAACCATTTGTATTTGATACAGTAGATTTTAACAATTACTTTAATGGGAAAAGACCTTTCTACAGATTGGCAGTCGATGGATGGATCTATCATGGTCAGGATACATTTGTTTTGAAAATCAGAGATGCAATCTTGTTGGTAGATGGCTGGAACCTTGGTTCTGTGGAATTGGTGCGACCGGATAACAGTCTTAAGTTTATCAGAAACAAAGATCTAAGGGATTCCCTCGAAAAAATTCAGAATTTAGAAGCAGAGAAAAGAAAAACCGACACCACACATGTTCAGTAAAATAGCAAATTGGTGGAAAAATTTACCACCTATTGGAAAATTTTTGTCCAGCTTTATTGGTTTGATAGTGTTGTTTTATGCTTTCTACTATTCACCAATTTATGAACTCTATATAATGCCTGCACTTTTGAATTTTCAGGCCAATCTTGCGAGTATGTTGCTAACTGTCATGGGTTATAAAACATCCATTGAAGGAGATTTAATCCAGGGAGATCAGTTTAGAGTGAGTATAAAAGGTGGCTGCGATGGTATTGAAGCTTCTGCCTTATATGCGATTGCAGTTATTTCCCTTCCGTTAGTTGCAAGAAAATATAAAATTTCAGGGTTAATTGTAGGCTTGTCTATATTGTTCCTTTTAAATATCCTTCGCATTGGGGGATTGTATCTTGCGGGTATTCACTGGCCAGCATTCTTCGAATTTTTTCATTTGCATGGAGGGGTAATTGCATTTCTTCTGATTAGTGTCATCATGTGGTTACTCTGGGTGCAATGGGTGATGAAAAAAACTGCTCATAAGAATGCTTAGATCTTTACTTCGCTTCATACTGCTTTTTATCGTAACTTATGGTTTAGGGGCTTATGCGTTTTCAAAGTTGGGTATCTTTACTTCATTTCACGCATTTTTTAGAAATTCTGTAGAATTTGTTGTTTCCACTGCACTTCCATCCTGTGAAATTGAAGCACAAAAATTTGTTGATCCAATTACCAAAAAGGAAGATAAAACCATGATGTATCTGGTCTATGGAAATCCTTTCCTGATGAAAAAAGCACTTGAAGAAGCCCGGGCCTCCGGACAAGGATATGCTACTATGCCTACCAAATCTATTCAGTTCAAGTTGTTTGAAATGTTTACCATTCCACTTCTTTTTCTGATCTCCATTTTTATTGCAACACCTATCGCCGTGCGTCAAAAGCTAAAAGGCTTGCTTTGGAGTGCTATCATTCTACTTGTTTTTCTGCTGTTTAAGGTGCTCTTGTTGGCCTTGTTTAATATCTCAAATGCCAGGATCGGAGTGTACGAGCTTACAGATGCTAGTATGTCCAGCCTAAATACTTTGATCTCTATGTTTTCTCTTGGTTTTAGCATGAGTCTGGCACTTATCTTGTGGCTGATATGGGGTTTTCGAAAAAGTAGTTTTATACATTATTTGAATCAAATATTTTCAAACTTAAGTAAATGAAGGTTTTTCTATATAGTTTTTTATTGGTGATCATTTTTGGATCTTGCAGCAGTACCATAAAGTTGGATAATCTTAACAGGGATTCTTGTGGAAAATTTGAATATGGGAAGATTGAGACAAAAAGAATGCTGACAGATGGAGATAAATTAAATTTGAAGTCCGGTGGTATTGTCATTCAGGAATTTGTTTTCGAAAATCTCTATTTGGGAATTTGGAAAAATAATTGGTCGGAGAAAAATTTGGACAAAACCGTAATTTCAAAATTAACCGTAATTCCACCGGATGAAAAACTTGCAGGGGGTGTAATCTTAAAAGATATTAAGCCAAATGACAATTCCCGTTGTATCTTGCTTATTCAAACAGTAGGTTCGGTACCCTTAGATGAGTTTGATGATTATGGTAAAGTAGAATCTGCAAGAAATGATTTTATAAAAATGGAGACTTCCATGTCAAATATTATTGAACTTTGCAATCACCCCTGTATTAAAGCAGTTAGCTTGCTTCCTCAAAACTCTACACCGGATCAAAAAAAGGACTAGATCATGACATCAATCAAATCAAAGAAAAACATCGGATCAATTATTTTTTTCTTTTATCTTTTTTTTAGTTTTTCGATGTTTGGACAAAATAATATTTTGACCATAAATTCTTTTGAAGAGATCGATCGAGAGCCTCACGATGAGGTATACAGGATTGTTAAATTCTCGGCGCTACCTGGTGCACAAGAGAAGAATGAACTGTCTCGCCAGGGAATTCAATTGCTCGATTATGTAGGGCATTCCAGTTATTTGGCCCTCATTAAGAAAGGAATTGATTTAAGAAGCAATCTTCCTGGTTTGGAGAAAATCTCCAAAATTGGATTAAAAAATAAATGCAGTCAGCAAATTTTTCAAGGAGAACCCTGCTCCAGGTCAAATGGGTCTAAAGCAATTTTGTTGATTCAGCATATGCCCATGATTCCACGAGATAAAGTTCTTGCTCTTGTATCCTCTTTTGGCATGAACAATCTTAAATATGCTGAAGCTTATCGGTTGCTGTATGTGGAATGTGAAATCGATAAAATGCAAGATTTGATTAAACAGTACTGGATTCAGTACGTTTCATGCGCCCCGGAACCCGGTGAACCGGAGGATAGAGAAGGCAAGACCTTGCATAGGGTCAATCAAATCACGTCAAATACAAAAGAGAATATTTTTTTAGATGGATCCGGCGTGAAAGTTTGTGTGAGAGATGATGGTTTTGTTGGGCCGCATGTGGATTTTAAAGGTAGAATAAACAACCAGGTGTATGGTTCCAATGGGACCCATGGGGATATGGTTAGCGGTATAGTGTGCGGGGCAGGAAATATAGATCCGGTAATATCCGGCATGGCTAATGCTGCAGAACTTTTTGTGATTAATTATCAGGATGATTTTTTGGATGCTACCCTGGATCTTCATCAGCAAAATGGTGTAGTGATTACCAATTCATCCTATTCCAATGGATGTAATTTGGGCTACACAGCCATTACCCAAATAGTGGACAAACAAATTTATGAGAACCCTAGTTTGCTACATGTCTTTTCAGCGGGCAACTCCAATAACCTTGACTGTGGTTATGGTGCTGGAAATCAATGGGGAAATATTACCGGAGGTCATAAAATTGGAAAAAATGTAATCACTGCTGCAAATGTCCAAATCAATGGACTGATCGATGCATCGAGTAGCCGAGGCCCGACTAAAGATGGCAGGTTAAAGCCTGATGTTGCTTCCAGAGGGAATGGTCAATTGAGTACGCAGGATGGCAATATATATCAGGTTGGAGGTGGCACATCTGCTGCCGCCCCAGGTATCGCAGGGACAGCAGCCTTGCTTTACCAGGCTTACAAGAATTTTAATGGAGGTGTAAATCCCCCATCTGCTTTAATTAAGTCTGTCTTGATGAATACTGCTTCAGATATTGGGACACCTGGACCTGATTATATATTTGGATTTGGAGTAATTGATGCCTATAGCGCATACAAGTGTCTCGAAAAGAAAAATTTTAAAAATCTGGAAATCAATCAATCAGAATTAAAGGAAATAATAGTCGATATCCCTGAAGGAATTGCCCAAGCCAATTTTATGATCTATTGGGCGGAGAAAGAAGCTTCCTTGATTGCCGAAAGAGTTTTGATCAACGACATCGACATGGAGGTAATAAATCCTTCCGGTACTACAATTTTGCCATGGGTATTGGATCCTACTCCTGATCCTGCAATATTGGCAGCTGGGGCTCGACCTGGGATGGATAGCCTCAATAATTTTGAACAAGTAACGATCCCATTTCCTGTTCCTGGGAAGTATATCATCAGAATAAAAGGTAAATTTCTTCCGGATAATAAAGTTCCGTTTATCTTACTTAGCCATTATGATGAAAAAGTATTAAGACTAACTTCTCCAATCGGCGGAGAAAAATACAACAATCTTGAAGTCACACAAATTCATTACAAAAGCCTTAGTTCAGATTCTGTTTTTATAAGATTTTCTCCCAACGGAGGCAGGACTTGGACCAACGTCAGGGGTGTGCCGGGTACCAGTCGGTTGGTAAGTTGGACAGTACCAAATAATATCATTTCCGACTCATGTTTAATTGAAATCAAACAGGGTACTTTGGTGGAGACCAGCAATTTCTTTACGATTTCAAGCACCCTCACAGGTTTAAGAATTCTTAAGTACTGTCCGAATGAAGTGACACTAGGTTGGAATGCATCTGTGAAGGATAGTTTTCAGATTTACACTTTGCAGGGTAATTATATGCAAGCCCACTCTATAGTTTATTCCAATCAGGCAACAATCCCAATTGATAATCCAAAAAATGATTGGTGGTTTTCTGTGGCGGGTTTTCAAAAAGGTGTCTTGGGAAGAAGATTGAAAGCAATTGGTCTGTCGGACACATTAATCAGTTGTTCCATTAAAAATGATTTGTCAATGAAGACAAGAAATAATTGGTTGTCTAGAAGTTTTGTTTCATGTGGGGACGATACCTATGTCAGACCGGAAGTCATTGTACATAATCGAAATTCTAATCTGGTCCAAGGTTTTTCAATTCAATATTTTGATGGTATAAATAAAATTACAGAAACATATAATACTCCTTTAAAATACAAAGATTCCGTAATCATCGAACTCAAACAAGGATTGCGATTAGATTTTGAAGGGGTGCAGTTCATACCGGTTTGGGTTTCTTTAAATACGGATGAAAATGTATTTAACGATACCAGTTTTATAAAAATTGAAAATCAAAAAGTAGCGGATGAACAAGGAGTATACCCAATGTTGGAAGGTTTTGAAGGTAGTGTTGTTCCAACGAATTGGAAATTGACCAACCCGATACCGGTTTCTAACTGGATACAACAAAATCAAATTGATAAAAATGGACAGATTAGCAAAATGCTTGGATTTACCAGTTCAGCCTACAGTTACAGTTCTTATCCGATTGATTTGTATTCTACCACGATAGATTTGAGTAAATCTGTTGAACCGTTCTTATATTTTGATTATGCCTACCATAAGGACACCAGATTCACAAGTTATCCGGACTCTTTTTATGTGGATGTTATAACCGTTTGTGAAGGTGTAAACAAAACCAGAAGAATCTATATGAATGGTTCTACTGATTTATATACTGTAGATACATCCTCTGATCTGAGGTGGGTGCCATTATCAGGATCAAATTGGAAGAATAAGGCATTTGATTTATCGGATTTTAAAGGAAAGAAAATTGTAGTTCAATTAGGATTATTAAGAGGAGTAAATGGACATTTCTTTTTAGATAATGTACATGTTAAAGAACGATTGACAGAAACACCTTCACTACAGCTGACCATTGATCCGGATGAAATTTGTATTACAAAAACCGTAAAATTTTCAACTTCTGCTTTGGTTGGATCTGGGATTAGCTACAAATGGGATTTTGGAAATTTATCTTTGCCAAGAACAGCAACCGGGGTTGGTCCACATAATGTAAGATTTTCTTCCTCGGGACAGCGCAACATTAGCTTGCGCGTTCAGGGTACCGATTTTGATGTAGTTAAAACATCCTCAGTTTATGTGTATAATCAACCCGGCCCATCGTTTGATTTTAATATAGGTCCTAACAGAACGGTCAGTTTTGAGGATAAGTCCAGTCATTCTAAAGATTTACTTTGGGATTTTGGAGATGGACAAACCAGTACAGAAATTAATCCGGTACATCAGTATGATTCAGGAAAAATCTACAATGTAAAATTAACGGTCAGTAACATCTGTGGTACTAACGCCAATTCAAGAGAGGTGGATCTACTTAATACTTCCACAGAGAATATCATTGAAGATCAATTCCTGCTATTTCCAAATCCGGTCACACAACTACTGCATGTAAAATCTGATGTAGCCTTTACAGCTTGGAGAATTATTGACTTGAATGGAAAAATTCAATCCGAATCCATATTCAGGATTGCAGTAAAAAGCATAGACATACAAACGGATGCATTAGCATCAGGAGTTTATTTGATTGAGTTGAATTTTGCTGAAGGAAAAGGAAGAAAAAAGTTTGCAAAAATGTAGTCCAAGATAAATTCTTGGATAAACATAGAGGTCTATACAAACCATAATATTACTTCAAGTTCTAATTTAGTTTCCTTTAGAGATGTAGCGCACTCTTTCTGTGCAATAATTTTTCTTCTGACTCTTTTCGATCCGGGTCAGGAACACAACAGTCCACCGGACAAACTGCGGCACATTGGGGTTCCTCATGGAAGCCTACACATTCCGTACATTTATCAGGAACAATAAAATAATAGTCGTTTGAAATTGGCTGATTTTTTTGGTGAACATCTACCTCAGACCCATCCTCAAGAGTATAATTACCCTTTAGAGTATTGCCATCTGCCATTGCCCACTCAATACCCCCTTCATAAATAGCATGATTGGGACATTCAGGTTCGCACGCGCCACAATTAATGCATTCTTCGGTAATGATAATGGCCATATCTAAATAATATTATTAAATATATTAATATATAAATTACTAGCAAACAAAGGTAAATTTTTTAAATTGTTTATTGCTAGAGGAAACAGAAAGTTAACATTTGAAGATTCAAAAGGTTAAACAACCTTTTTAAATTATTTTTTTGGTTCACCAATTTATTAAATTCGATCTAAGCTAAAAAGCAAATAAAATATACATATTTAAAATAAATGTTATATTTGCCTTGTTAATTAGTACCCCAAATAATATAAGTCTTTAGTTCATAGCGTGTTATAGCGTACAAGAAGTATACTAAAACGTTTCTGCTATGACTTTTATAAAATTTACTACACAATTATTTACAGGACTATTGTTTGTTTTTGCAAATTATTGTTTTGCACAAACACAATGTCTTCCTGGGTCTCTCCCACCGTTATTAAATAATTGTCCTGATGTATTAACACTATTGGAAATTAATGACCCAACTGTGTGCACTATTCAAAATCCACTTATTTCACCAACAGTCGTTCAAGAGTGCGACCAAGTGTCCATTTTAAGTTTTCCTTCCATTTTAAAGATAAATTATCTTGCGGGTGATCAAGGTGGCACACTCCCTGGATTAATATTACATGGTACTGATTCTATAACTTTAATAGGAGTTTCCGATGGGTCACAAGGCCCATATTCAATAAACAGTTACTGCATCTATATCCCTTGTGCAGGTACACTTAGCTTTGACTTTAGGGCAAGAATGTCAAATAATGATAATTTTTTTGACGATGGGGTAGTGCTAAGAATTGAAAATGCTTTGACAGGTGCTTTTGTAGTAGATGGTTTGACTCCAGGAGGAAGTTTTTCGCAAGGATCACGATTTTATAATGTTGGGGCAGGAGACCGCGTTTGTTTTGAAGTTTATTCTGATAACATCCAAGGGATTGACAGTTTAACCATCAGTGATTTCAATTTAGTTGGTTCCGGTTTGCCAACAATATCTGTTGTAGGGCCAAGACCAGGGGATGAATTATCATGTGGGACTTATTTTGGAGCGTTTTATGCGACTAATTGCATGAATCTTTCCACTTTATGTGAATTTGAAATACAGGTAGTAGATAGTACTAAACCTGTAATAACAAATTGTCCAAATGACATAAATATCCAATTAGAAGGACAAAATTGTGATATAATTGTTAGTTGGAATATTCCAAACGCCTTTGATCCTTGTTTATATAACCCTGGTTTTATAGGGCAGTTTGCCCCCTACACTTGGACTAACAATAATGTATTTGTATCACAGGTTCCTGGCGCTGGACAAGATGCAATCATTAGCCATGATGCATCATCACTTTATATCACCGGAGCAAACAACGGTCTTCCAGGATTTGCCCAAACCACCTCTGTTGAACATCTGATTCCTTGCAATGGAACTATAAGTTTTGATTGGCAATCTCAAGTTACGGGTGGAACTTTTATGACTGATGATGCAGGTTATTATACTACCAGTGGAGGAGGGGTTACTTTGTCTTTACCATTGGATGAAAATATTGCTAATGGCACAGTTACCATTCCGGTAGTTGCCGGCGATCAATTCCTTTTTAATGTAAATTCAGATAATCAGGAATTTGAAAACACTCTGACCATTACAAATTTTACTTTTACACCTGATCCAGTAACGGTTACCCAGACTGCAGGGCCAACTCCATTTTCGGTTTTGACTCCGGGTACATATACTGTAGAGTACAGTGCCAATACTTGTTGTGCAGTAAGTACTTGCAGTTTTAATATTAATATACTCCCTAACCCTTCGATTTCTTGCAAAAATGTCAACGTTTCCTTAGATCAGAATTGTGAAGTGACCATCACTCCGGAGATGTTGTTAACAGGAGGGATTTGTCCGGATTATAAAATTATTGAATTGAGTCATTACAACCACCCTATACCTAATCCTATCGATTCCCATTATTTAGGAAAAACAATTGTCGCAAAAGTAACAGATACTTTGACCGGCAATTCTTGCTGGTCCTATGTAACGGTAGAAGATAAATTGGCCCCGGAAATCATCTGCAGAGATCAGGACATGAGTTGCATCCAGTTCAATCTGAATGCGGCGAATCCTGCTGTGATAGAAGATTGCAGCAGATACACGGTGACTTTACTGGATGAGTTGACGACGAAACTGGATTGCAATCCGGAATACATTAAAGAAGTAAGAAGAACCTGGATATCTACGGATACCTATGGTAACATTAGCGACACTTGTGTACAGTTGATCAGAGTAGAAAGACCGGACATCAATGCAATAGTATTTCCGGATCAGATAGTAGATCTGGAGTGCAGCAGAATATCGAGATTAGACGCAAACGGGAATCCGCATCCGAGCATTACGGGGATACCGACCTTGGAAGGATATCAGATATGGCCGAATATAGACTTCATCTGCAACATGTATGTAGATTATGAAGATCAGGATCTTGGAGATATCGGATCTGTACATAAGATCATGCGAACCTGGCGAGCCAGAGAGTGGTGGTGCAATCAGGAGTTTACGGTTTTGGGTATACAATTTATCCAGATCAGAGATACCGAAGGCCCAATC
>Ga0268298_10002539_pt1 | contig 19857 bp, 24 predicted proteins | sample WWTPWeurt_MetaG_FD_194462 | JGI IMG/M metagenome (GOLD analysis project Ga0268298, IMG submission 194462) | Activated sludge microbial communities from WWTP in Nijmegen, Gelderland, Netherland - WWTP Weurt | ecosystem: Engineered > WWTP > Aerobic digester > Activated sludge | place...
CGGTTGCGCCTGCTTGCGCAGCCGGCTGCAAAAGATCTCGACGGTGTGCGACCGGGAATTCCCCGCTGCCGGTCGGCGGCCGTCATCGTCATTATTCCAGATCAATCGTGACGCGAAGACGAGCCGGCGACAGTGGAGGCGGCACGGCAAGGTGAAGGCGGCCAGGTCACGGTTGGTTGGGAACTGGAATTGCCCGTCCCGACGGCAAGCCGGCAGCCGCCTGCGACCGATGAAGGAAACCCCGCGGGAGCGGGGTTTCTTCGGCCAGGTCCGGCGCTCAGGGCTTGGGCGGAACGTAGCCTTGAATCTGGTCGGCCCCGCCGCCGAAGAAGTGCTTCTCCACCTGTTCCGCGAGGTACTTGCGGTGACGGGCATCCATCAGATTGAGCCGGTTTTCGTTGATGAGCATGGTCTGCAGCCTGATCCATTGCTGCCATGCCTCTTTCGAGACACTCTCGAAAATTCGTTGCCCCAACGCCCCGGGATAGGGCGGAAGATCCAGGCCCTCGGCCTCGCGGCCAAGCTTGATGCAATTGACGGTTCGTGCCATCTGAGACTCCGTAGCTGACTGCGCGTTGAATCATGATTTCGCTGACAGGCCGGGCCAGCTGGCCCCCTGTCAGACAGGAAACAGGTCCGCTTTCCTCAACGACTCGTGATTGACCGTGTCGTCGGACGAAAACCTGAGCTCGGGGGTGCATTCTGACCGAAAGCCGTCCGGCCGGCTAGACCCGCGCACGCCGCCGTTGGCGCCGGCATTCTCCTTGCCCCCGAATGCCCCCTCCTGCGGCATGGTGCGCGGGGGCGGAGATTCCGCGCGGACCGGTCGGCTCCGGGTACGGTTTTCAGACACACACACCGGAATTTGCCTCATAATGCCCGGTCGCTAACTGACAATGGAGGGAAAAAAGATGGCAAATGAAAGCGAGAAAGCAACCCCTGAGGTGACCAAGGATGATACGGCAACCGCGGCTTCGAGTTCCCCCGCCGCCGCAGTGCCGAAGCCGGCCGCGGCAGCGAAGCCGACCAGGCCGGCAGCGAAGCCAGCGGTGACGGCCGCCACGAAGTCCGCGGCCGCGAAGAGAGCCGCGCCGACGGCAAAGGACAAGGAAGCCCTCGCCAAGGCCTCGCATGGCGCGGTGAAGGCCAAGGTCGCGCTCACCAAGGCCGCCGAGGATGCGGTGAAGGCCATCAAGGCCTCCCGCAACGAGGCAACGCGCTTCACCGGCCTGGGCGGCGGCGAGGAGACAGCGGACGATGCCTCTCACAAGCACAAGCGCATGAAGCCGGAAGAATACGAGAAGGCGCTCGCCGGTCTGCAGGTCGAAATGGTCAAGCTTCAGGAATGGATCAAGTTCAAGAAGCTCAAGGTCGTCGTGGTTTTCGAAGGGCGCGATGCCGCGGGCAAGGGTGGCTGCATCAAGCGCATCACCGAAAGCCTGAGTCCGCGCGTCACGAAGGTCGTGGCACTGCCGGCGCCGACCGAGCGTGAGCAAGGTCAGTGGTATTTCCAGCGTTATGTGCAACATCTGCCGGCTGCCGGCGAAATGGTTCTCATGGATCGCAGCTGGTACAACCGCGCCGGGGTCGAGAAGGTGATGGGTTTCTGCACACCTGGCGAGCACAGCGAGTTCCTGCGCAGCTGCCCTGAATTCGAACGCATGCTGGTGCGCAGCGGAATCATTCTCGTCAAGTACTGGTTCTCGATCAGCAACGAGGAGCAGGAACGGCGGTTCAGGAAGCGCATCTACCACCCGACCAAGCACTGGAAACTGAGTCCGATGGACCTCCAGTCACGCGCGCGTTGGGTCGAGTACTCCAAGGCCAAGGACGAAATGTTCGCCCATACCGACATCAAGCAGGCGCCGTGGTATGTGGTGCACGGCGATGACAAGGAGCGGGCGCGCCTGAATGTCATGACCCACCTGCTCAGCCTGATCGACTATGAGGACCTGACGCCGGAACGCATCGAACTGCCGCCGCGCCAGGAAGACCAGGGCTACGTGCGCCCGCCGATGTCGGACCAGACCTTCATCCCCGAAATCTTCTGATCGCGCAACACGGCGACCGGGCCGGCCCCGGTCGCCCTTGGCGCCGGCTGACGGGCGCGTCGCAGCCGGTTCTCCCTGCACGAAATCCGGAAGGCTGCGTGCCTGCCCACGCGGCCTGCAGCCAGCCACACCGCAAGACGAAGCGTTCGCGCCGCCCGGCGCCGATATGCTACGACCGGGATCCTGATACGGGACGTCGGGTCCGACAATCGCCATGCCCGCTCTCCTGCCCATGCGAGCCGTCGCGCCACCCTGCCTCCCCACGCCCGGGCAGCATCATGCAGCTGCGCTGCACGCGCCTCGACCCACTCACGGCGGGATCCGCACCCGCAGATCGTCCCAATGGCCGGCGCAAAAAAAGCCGCCAAGCTGGCGGCTTCTTGCGTTCGCGGAGCGAATCAGCGCTTCGAGAACTGCTTGCGGCGACGCGCCTTGTGAAAGCCCACCTTCTTGCGCTCGACTTCGCGGGCATCGCGGGTGACAAAACCCGCCTTGGAAAGCGCAGGCTTCAAGCTTCCATCGTACTCGATCAGGGCGCGGGTTATGCCGTGACGGACAGCGCCGGCCTGCCCGGACTCGCCACCGCCCGTGACATTCACCTTGATATCGAACCCGGTCAGTTGATCGATCAGATGAAGCGGTTGGCGAACGATCATGCGGCCGGTCTCACGCGAGAAAAACTCGTCAATGGGCTTGCCGTTGACGACGAAAGCACCTGAACCGCGCTTCATGAATACACGGGCAACAGCGCTCTTGCGACGACCCGTACCGTAAAAATAGCTCTCAGCCATGACGACCCCTTAGATTTCCAGCGCCTTGGGCTGCTGGGCGGTGTGAGGATGTTGTGCGCCTGCGTAGCACTTCAGCTTCTTCAGCATTGCGTAGCCCAGCGGGCCCTTGGGCAGCATGCCCTTGACGGCGGCTTCCAGGGCGCGGCCCGGGAAACGTTGCTGGATCTTCTTGAAACTGATTTCGGAAACGCCCCCAGGGTAGCCCGAATGGCGGTAGTACTTCTTGTCCTCGGCCTTGTTTCCGGTGACCGCAATCCGCTCGACATTGGTGACGATGATGAAATCACCCGTGTCAACGTGAGGCGTATAGATCGCCTTGTGCTTGCCACGCAGACGGCGGGCGATTTCGGTAGCGAGGCGGCCGAGCACCTTGTCTGTGGCGTCAACCACAAACCACTCGCGCTTCACCTCATGTGGCTTGGCGGAAAACGTTTTCATGTGTGTGCCGTCCTGAAAGAATTGGGCGCAGATTGGAGAAAGCCGGAGATTGTATTCGATCTGCCGGAAGACTGTCAATCAAAAGCCGGCAAGGGCAGCCCGCGAAAAAAAACGCGGCTCGACGAGCCGCGTTAAATCCACACCAAAGGAGGAGGGTGGAGGAGACAACCTGAACTGCCGCAACCGTTGCGACCGGGCCAACAGCAGTCCGTACGCTGTGCATTATGCCCTAAGGACACGACACTGGCAAGAGTCTTTTTTGCAACGCAGCATTTCTATCCTTATGCACGGATTGCAATTATTAATCGCTATGCCGGCTTTGGCACATATATGTTTACGGACGTTGACGCAACGATTTTTACAATTATGAATGCGACCGATGGCGGGCCGTCGCGAAATGCACTTGGGAGCCATGCTGCACTGCAACATCCGGCGCCCACCGACGATTTGCGGTCAACCTCAATTACAATCGGCCTTCTTTGACGGGAGAGTCTGAATGGAGTGCACCGTGCGCTGGATGGGGAATGACGCCGGAATGTCATTCGTGGCGGAAAGCGGTAGCGGCCATGCGGTGGTGATGGACGGCGCCCCGGATGCCGGCGGTCGCAACCTGGGATTGCGGCCAATGGAAATGGTGCTCGCGGGAACCGGCGGGTGCACCGCTTTCGACGTTGTCCTCATCTTGAAGAAGGGCCGGCATGCCGTCACCGGTTGCGAGGTGAGCCTCAACGCCGAACGCGCCGAAACCGACCCCAGGCTGTTTACCCGGATTCACTTCCACTACAAGGTAAAGGGTCGCCAACTGAAGCCGGAAGCCGTTGCGCGCGCCATCGAGCTCTCGAAGGAAAAATACTGCTCGGCTTCGATCATGCTCGGCAAGACGGCCCGGATGACTACCGACTTCGAGATCATCGAGGAATCCTGAAGCCGCTGCGGCACGGTCCCGGAATCAGATCCGATAGGCCGTTTCCGTCATCACCTTCGCCGCCAGCTTCATGGCGACCCTGAACGGCGCCGGCAGCTCGGCGGCCCCCAGGCGGACTGCGGTTTCCGCATGCCGGATCTCGTCAAGACGCATCTGGTCGACGATCTCCCGCGAGCGCGTATCCTGCTCCGGCAGCAACGCGAGGTGACTGTCGAGGTGCGCCTCGACCTGACGCTCCGTTTCGGCGAGGAAGCCAAGGTTCCACTTGTCGCCAAGGCGCCCGGCAAGCAGGCCGACCGACAGGGCCCCGGCATACCACAGCGGATTGAGCAGGCTCTTGCGCCCCCCCAACTCGGCCAGACGCTGTTCGGTCCAGGCCAGATGTTCGGTCTCTTCATCGGCCGCGCCGCGCAACGACTCCCGTACCGACGCATCGCGCGAAGTCAGCGCCTGCCCCTGATACAGCGCCTGCGCGCAAATCTCGCCAACATGATTGACCCGCATGAGCCCGCGGACATGCGCCTTCTCCTTCTCGCCAAGCCGAGCTTCAGGATGCCCCGCCCCCGGCACCGGGCGCTGACTGCGCGCCGTCGAGAAGACGGTGCGCAAGGCGCGGTCGAATTCGACGATCGCTTGCTCCGGGGACATCATAGGTCGCGGTCGAGGCCGCTCTTGCGTCTGTTGGGATGCCCGCCCCGCAGCAGCGCATCGCGCGCCTCGGCGGCATCGCGGACAATGACGCCCGACGGGCAGAAGTAGTCGAAAGCCAGTGCGGCGTGATGGCGATTGGCGGCCATGTTCTGAAGCCGTCGCCACTCGTCGTTGCGTGACTCGGCCCAGGTTCCGTCAGGCCGGCCGGATGCATACAACCGGCGCTCCTTCGTTTCGCAGCGCAAACCTTCGTAGGTGACGTTCCTCGCCCCGCCTGGCGTCTGGACCACCAATACATAGCGAACCACGCCATCCGTACCGACGCTCAAACTCGCACCATCGACATAGAACTCGTTGTTGGTGGCCGCGCTGACATAGAAGGGCAGCAGATTCCCCTGCACCGGGGCTGCCGGGAACTGCACGGCGACCTCCTTCCAGGGCCGGACCTCGTCATCCTCATCGGAATCCGCCATGACCGGTTGCAGCCCCGGCCCGCCCAGAAGGATGGCCAGAACGAGAGATCTGCGGAGAAGACCGCGGCTGGCACCCACGATCAACTCCCGCCTCGGTCGGCACGGGCAACCAGAGCGCCGCCCGGGCGCGGATAACGAATACGGCGGTCGTGATCGATGAAACGGATCAACTCGCTGAGCGCCTGTTGATAGACGGCACGCTTGAATTCGATGACTGCATCGAGCGGGACCCAGTAATCGTTCCAGCGCCAGGCGTCAAACTCCGGCTTGCTGTTGGCGCGCAAGCTGACATCGTTGTCACGACCGACAAGGCGCAGCAGAAACCATATCTGTTTCTGCCCCTTGTAGGACCCGCGCCAGTCGCGCTTGATCCACTGTGTCGGCACTTCATAACGCAACCAGCCTCTCGTTCGCCCGAGGATGCGCACATGTTCGGGCTGCAGCCCGATTTCCTCCTGCAGTTCACGGTACATGGCCTGCTCGGGCGTCTCGCCACGCTTGATGCCACCTTGCGGAAACTGCCATGAGTGTTCGCGTATGCGCTTGCCCCAGAAGACCTCGTTCTTCGCGTTACAAAGGACAATGCCGACGTTCGGGCGATAGCCTTCACGGTCGAGCATGATAATCCTGCAATATTGAAAGTTGCGTCTATTCTTTCACAAAGCCAGCCCGCATGCAAAGCCGGCCCAGCGTGTAGAATTCCCGGTTCGCACCGAATTCACGAGCATCCCATGCGCACTTCGCAGTTCTTTTTCACCACCCTGAAGGAAGCCCCCGCCGACGCCGAGGTCGTCAGCCAGAAATTGATGCTGCGCGCGGGCTACATCAAGCGGGCAGCTGCCGGCATCTATACCTGGATGCCGCTCGGGCTGCGCGTGCTGCGCAAGGTCGAGCGCATCGTCCGCGACGAAATGGACAAGGCCGGCGCGGTGGAACTCCTGATGCCGGCCGTGCAGCCTGCCGAACTGTGGCAGGAATCGGGACGCTGGGAACAATATGGCCCGGAACTGTTGCGTTTCAAGGACCGCCACCAACGCGAATTCGTCATCGGCCCGACCCACGAGGAGGTCATCACCGACGCCGTCCGCCGTGACGTGAAAAGCTACCGCCAGCTGCCGATTCACCTCTACCAGATTCAGACCAAGTTCCGCGACGAAATCCGCCCGCGCTTCGGCGTCATGCGCGGCCGCGAGTTCCTGATGAAGGATGGTTATTCCTTTCATGCCTCACTGGAAGACCTCCAGCGGGAATACCGGAACATGCACGAAACCTACAGCCGCATCTTCACCCGGCTGGGTCTCACGTTCCGCGCGGTCGCCGCCGACACCGGCGCGATCGGCGGCACCGGCTCGCACGAGTTCCATGTCCTTGCCGAATCCGGCGAGGACGACATCGCCTACTGTCCCGACTCCGATTACGCCGCCAATGTCGAGCTCGCCGAGGCGCTGGCCCCCGCCTCCCCGCGCCCTGCCCCGTCAGCGCTTCTGACCAGGGTCGCCACGCCGGGCAGGACGGCCTGCGCGGACGTTGCCGAATTACTGGGGATCGCTCTCGACACGATCGTCAAGGCGATCGCCGTCGTCAGCGAGCTGGAGGATGGAGGCAGGAGGTTTTCCCTGCTCCTGCTGCGCGGCGACCACGAACTCAACGAAGTCAAGGCCGGCAAGATTGCCGGCATGGCGCCCTTCCGCTTTGCTGCGGAAGGCGAGGTCGAGGACTACCTGGGCTGCAAGCCCGGGTATATCGGGCCGGTTGCGGTCGACGGCCAGAAAGTGGCGATTTTCGCCGACCGCGCCGTCGCGGCGATGAGCGACTTCGTCTGCGGCGCCAACGAAGCCGGATTCCACCTGAGCGGCGTCAATTTCGGCCGCGACCTGGCGGAACCGCAGGTTGCCGATCTCCGCAACGTCCTGCCTGGCGACCCGTCGCCGGATGGCAAGGGCAGACTGGAAATCCGCCGCGGTATCGAAGTCGGCCACATCTTCCAGTTGCGCCGGAAATACGCGGCCGCGCTCGACTGCTCCTTCCTCGACGAGAACGGGCGGAGCCAGATCATGGAAATGGGCTGTTACGGAATCGGCGTCTCGCGCATCGTCGGCGCCGCCATCGAGCAGGGCAACGACGCCAGGGGCATCATCCTGCCGGCAGCCATCGCCCCCTTCGCAGTCTGCATCGTGCCCATGGGTTACCACAAGAGCGAAGGCGTCAAGGCTGCCGCCGACGGGCTCCATGCCGAACTCGGGAAGCGTGGCGTCGATGTCCTGCTCGATGACCGCAACGAGCGCCCCGGCGTCATGTTCGCCGACATGGAACTGATCGGCATCCCGCACCGGATCGTCATCGGCGAGCGCGGTTTGCACGAAGGCAAGCTAGAATACCGGTGCCGCCGCGACACCGAGTCGACACTGGTCGACCAGAGCGGCGTCGTTGACCTGCTGCTGGAGAAACTGTGCGCCTCCTGATTGCCATCCTGCTGCTGCTCGAGGCTTCCGCCGCGATCGCCGGCGCGCAGATCTATGAGCCGCTCTCGGCGAGTGTTCAGGCCGCCCTGCACAAGGCCGTTTCCGACTCGCGGCCACCGACGACCTCGTTCAGCAATCCGCTGGATGCGGTCGAATGGCTGGCCGAGATGTCGCCACGACTGGAAAAGCGAATCCCCAACCGGGAGTATCGTCTCGACCTGTTGCGCAGCATCCACTATGAGGCCACGCGCGCCGGACTGGACCCGCAACTGGTGCTCGGACTGATGCAGGTCGAGTCCGGCTTCCGGAAGTATGCCGTTTCCTCGGCCGGCGCCCGCGGTTACATGCAGGTCATGCCGTTCTGGGTCAGGCTGATCGGCCGGCCGGACGACAGCCTGTTCGACCTGCGCACCAACCTCCGTTACGGCTGCACCATCCTGCGTCACTATCTGGACATCGAGAAGGGCGACCTCTTCCGCGCCCTCGGCCGTTACAACGGCAGCCTCGGCAAGCCGGAATACCCGAACATGGTGCGCGCGGCCTGGCAGAACCAGTGGAGTTACCGCAAGCCCGTCCGGCTGGCCCAGGCCGGCCGCTGATTTTTGCCCATTCCTCACGGTCGACCGCAGCAGGGCCGCCGTCGCCGCCCGGCCGGCGAATCTCAGCGCATGCCGGGGAGCATCCCCCTCATCCCGCGCATCAGTTTGCCCATCCCGCCTTTCGATACCATCTTCATCATCTTCTGCGACTGCTCGAACTGGTTGAGCAGCCGGTTCACGTCCTGCACCTGAACCCCGGCGCCCAGCGCGATACGCCGCTTGCGACTGGCCTTGAGGATCTCCGGCCGGGCGCGCTCGGCCGGCGTCATCGAGTTGATGATCCCCTCGACGCGTCCGACCATCTGGTTCTCGGCGCCGGCCGGCAACTGCCCCGCCGCCTGGGCGATCTGCGCCGGCATCTTGTCCAGCAGCGCCGACAGGCCGCCCATGCTGCGCATCTGGGCGATCTGTTCCTTGAAATCGTTGAGGTCGAAGCCCTTCCCGGATTTCAGTTTCCTGGCGAAGGCAACGGCCTTTTCCTCGTCCAGCCCCTTCTTGGCCTCCTCGATCAGCGACAGCACGTCGCCCATGCCGAGAATGCGCGACGCCATCCGCTCGGGGTGGAAAGCCTCCAGCCCGCCGAGTTTTTCGCCGACGCCGGCGAACTTGATCGGCTTGCCGGTGACATGGCGCACCGACAGTGCCGCACCGCCGCGCGCATCGCCGTCGAGCTTGGTCAGCACGACGCCGGTCAGCGGCAGCGCCTCGTTGAAGGCGCGGGCGGTATTGACCGCGTCCTGGCCGAGCATGGCATCGACGACGAACAGGGTTTCGACGGGATTGAGCGCCGCGTGCAGACGCTTGATTTCGGCCATCATTTCCGCGTCGACCGCAAGACGGCCGGCGGTATCGACGAGCAGCACGTCATGGTAGTGCCGCCTGGCCCAATCGACCGCCGCCAGGGCGATCGCCTCCGGCTTCTCGCTCGCGGTCGCCGGGAAGAAATCGACCCCGGCCTGCCCGGCGACCGTCTTCAACTGGTCGATGGCCGCCGGACGATAGACGTCACAGGAAACCACCAGCACCTTCTTCTTGTGGTTTTCCTTGAGAAACCTGCCGAGCTTGCCGACGGTGGTCGTCTTGCCCGCCCCCTGCAGGCCGGCCATGAGCACGACGACCGGTGGCCGGGCATTGAAGGCGATGCCCTGGTGGGCGTCGCCCATGACCCGGGTCAGTTCGCGATGAACGACACCGACCAGCGCCTGGCCGGGACTCAGCGAGCCGATGACCTCCTCGCCGACCGCCTTCTCCCGGACCGCGGCGATGAAATCCTTGATCACCGGCAGCGCGACATCGGCCTCGAGCAGCGCCATGCGCACCTCGCGCAGGGCGTCGTTGATATTCGATTCGGTCAGGCGCGCTTCGCCCTTGACCGTCTTCATGACGCGGGCAAGGCGATTGGTCAGGTTGTCGAGCATGGCGGATGGGCTTCTAGTAGAATCGGCGAATGGCCGACATTGTAATTCAGCTTCTGCCCCATATCCTCGCCGCCCTGCTCTACGGCGCGCTCGGCCTCCATTTCTGGAACACGCGATGGCGCGAACATGAGGGACAAAGCATCGCCTCCCCCATGCTGCCGTGGGAGCGGCTGGCCATTGCCGCAGCCCTGCTGATCCACGCCGCCGGCCTCTACGGCGCCCTGTTCGGCCAGGCGGGCATGCGCTTCTCGTTCAGCTTCGCCCTGTCGCTGATGATGTGGCTTGCGGTCCTGATCTACTGGCTGGAAAGCTTCATGGCGCGCATGGAGGGGATGCAGCCGATGGTCCTGCCGCTGGCCGCGGTCTGCGCCGTGTTGCCGGTCGTCTTCCCGCAGGCGCATCTGGTCGCCAACGCCAGCGCCACCGGCTTCAAGCTGCATTTTCTGGCGGCCATGCTGGCCTACAGCCTGCTCACGCTTTCGGCGCTGCACGCGATCTTCATGGGCTTTACCGAGAATGCCCTGCACAAGCGCCTGATGAAGCGCAGCCTGGCCAGCCTGCCGCCGCTTCTGACCATGGAGTCGCTGCTTTTCCGCATGCTTCTGCTCGGCTTCGTTCTGCTGACACTGACAGTCGGCAGCGGCGTGCTCTTCTCGGAGACGCTCTTCGGCAAGCCCCTGTCCTTCGACCACAAGACCCTGTTTGCCTTCGCTTCCTGGGGCATTTTCGCGACCCTGCTGGTCGGGCGGCACGCCTGGGGCTGGCGCGGCAAGCGCGCGTTGCGCTGGACGCTCGCCGGATTCTCCCTGCTGATCCTGGCCTATGTCGGCAGCCGCTTTGTCGCCGAGGTCATACTCGGCCGCGCATGAACCCTGGATGACGTTCCCTTATCCGCGCAACTGATCGTTCTTGCCGTTCTGCTCGCCCTGCCGGCATTCTTTTCGCTCAGCGAAACGGCCATGATGGCCTCCAACCGTTACCGGCTGCGCCATCTCGCGCAGTCCGGAAATCGCGGGGCCGAGAAGTCCCTTGCCCTTCTCGACCAGACCGACAAGATGCTGGGTGTCATCCTGCTCGGCAACAACCTGGTCAATGCCGCGGCAGCAACCCTGGTCAGCGTCATCGCCATCAAGCTGTTCGGCGAGGAAAAATGGGCATTGGCGGCGGGAACCCTGATCGTCACCTTTGCCATCCTGGTGTTCTCGGAGATCACCCCGAAGATCGTCGGCGCGACCTACGCCGATCGCATCGCGCTCGTGCTCACCCATATACTCGCACCGCTGCTGCGCCTCTTCTACCCGCTCGTCTGGTTCATCAACCTCTTCGCCAGCGGACTTGGTCTGTTGACGGTCGAGGACATCGTCGAAGAGTTCGTCGGCGAGTTCACCACCTCGGTGCCCGGCCCCGGTCGGTCGCTCGCCTGGGATGACCAGGGAAGCGCGATCGTCGAGGGATCTCGCCATTTGCGCGACATCAACCGCCTCCTTGGCCTGCAGTTCCCGCTGGCCGGACCGAAAACCCTCAATGGACTCATTCTTGAACACTTTCAGGACATTCCGGATGCCGGTGTGAGTATCCGCCTGACCGGGGTAGCCATCGAAATCCTCAAAACCGGGGAGCGCGACGTCGTCACCGTGCGCATGTTCAGGCCCGCCCGTCGCTGGGCCTGTCTTGTGCAGTCTTTACAAACGGGGGTCTCCGTAGCATCATCGCCGAATCTAAACGGCATCTGACGCGCAACCAATGTCCGCCCTACCCCAAGCAAGCCCCCTCAGCGGTCTCGCCCGCGCCCTGGTCCAGGCGGGACGGCTCAAGGAACCGGAAGCCGAACAGCTGATCAGCCAGGCTCATCACGAGCGGCACTCGCTGATCGAACAGATCATTGCCAGTCAGAAGATCTCGTCGCTCGATCTCGCCCGATTCGTCGCCGACACCTTTGGCTATCCGCTGCTCGATCTGGCGGTTTTCGATGAGACGCACATTCCGGCGAACGCCATCGACCGCAAGCTGATCGCCGCGCATCGGGTCATTCCGCTGAACAAGCGGGGAAATCGCCTCTCGGTTGCCATTGCCGACCCGACCAACCTGCGGGCGCTGGACGAGATCCGCTTCCAGACCGGCCTGGGTGTCGACCCGGTCGTCGTCGAACACCCGAAGCTGGTTCCGCTGGTCGCCAAGTATGCCGAGTCCGCGGAAGAGACGCTGAGGAGCCTCGCCACTGACGACATCAACCTCGATTTCCTCGACGACGATGCCGCCGGCAAGGCCGAGGATGTGGCTTCGCAGGAAATCGACGATGCGCCGGTCGTCCGTTTCATTCAGAAAATGCTGCTCGACGCCATCAACGATGGCGCATCGGACATCCATTTCGAACCCTACGAGAAGTACTACCGAATCCGCGTCCGCGTAGACGGCGTTCTGCGCGAGGTCGCGACGCCGCCGCTGGCGATCAAGGACAAGATCGCGTCGCGGATCAAGGTCATTTCGCGCCTGAACATCGCCGAAAAGCGGGTACCCCAGGATGGCCGGATGAAACTGGTCCTTTCGAAGAACCGCGCCATCGACTTCCGGGTGAGCACCCTGCCGACGCTGCAGGGCGAGAAGATCGTGATGCGTATTCTCGACCCGACCTCGGCGACCCTCGGGATTGAGTCCCTTGGCTATGAACCCGAACAGAAGGCGATCCTGCTCAATGCCATCAGCCGCCCCTACGGCATGGTTCTGGTGACCGGGCCGACCGGTTCGGGCAAGACGGTGTCCCTGTACACCTGCCTCAACATCCTGAACAAGACCGGCGTCAACATCTCGACTGCCGAGGATCCCGCCGAAATCAATCTGGCCGGCATCAACCAGGTCAATGTGGACGACAAGGCGGGGCTGACCTTCGCGGTTGCGCTGCGCGCCTTCCTGCGCCAGGACCCGGACATCATCATGGTCGGCGAGATTCGCGACCTGGAGACGGCGGAAATCGCCATCAAGGCCGCCCAGACCGGCCACATGGTCATGTCGACGCTGCACACCAACGATGCCCCGGCCACCCTGACCCGCCTGATGAACATGGGCGTGCCGACCTTCAACATCGCCTCGAGCGTCCTGCTCATCACCGCGCAGCGCCTGGCGCGCCGCCTGTGCAACTGCAAGAAGGCGATCGACGCGCCGGCCAAGACCCTCCTCGACGCCGGCTTCAGCGAAGCGGACCTCGACGGTTCCTGGACTCTCTTCGGCCCCGGCGGTTGCGAGCGCTGCAAGGGTAGCGGTTACAAGGGCCGCGTCGGCATCTATCAGGTCATGCCCGTTTCCGAGGCCATCCAGCGCCTGATCATGAACGGCGCGGGTGAATTGGATCTGGCGGAACAGGCGGCGCGCGAGGGGGTGAGGAACCTGCGCGAATCCGGCCTGCTCAAGGTCAAGCAGGGCCTGACCTCGCTCGACGAGGTTCTGAGCACAACGAACGTATAACGGGGAAGGAAGACGGATGGCTACCGCCACAAGGGCTAGAACGCTTGCAGTCAGGGAATTCACTTTCGTCTGGGAAGGAAAGAACCGGGACGGCAAACCGGTTCGTGGCGAGATGCGGGCGGCGAGCGAGGCCGTCGTTCAGACCAGCCTGCGCCGCCAGGGGGTGATGAACGCGCGCGTCAAGAAGGCGCGCTTCAAGATGGGCGGCAAGGTCACCGAAAAGGAAATCGCCCTCTTCACGCGCCAGCTCGCCACGATGATGAAATCCGGCGTGCCGCTGCTCCAGGCGTTCGACATCGTCGGTCGCGGCCACGCCAACGGTGCGGTCGCCAAACTCCTGCTCGACATCAAGGCCGACGTCGAAACCGGCAGTTCGCTGTCGCAGGCGTTCCGCAAATATCCGCTGTATTTCGACGCCCTGTACTGCAATCTCGTCGCGGCCGGCGAACAGGCCGGGATCCTGGACACCCTGCTCGAGCGCCTCGCGACCTACAAGGAAAAGATCCTCGCCATCAAGAGCAAGATCAAGTCCGCGCTGTTCTACCCGATCTCCGTCATCGTCGTCGCCTTCATCATCACCGCCGTCATCATGATTTTCGTGATCCCGGCGTTCAAGGACGTGTTCAAGAGCTTCGGCGCCGACCTGCCGGCGCCGACCCTGCTGGTGATCGCCATCTCGGACTTCTTCGTCGCCTACTGGTGGGCCATTTTCGGCATCATCTTCGGCGGCCTCTACGCCTTTTTCGAGGCCTGGAAACGCTCGGAGAAGGTGCAGATGGCGATGGACCGCCTCCTGCTCCGCCTGCCCATCTTCGGCGACATCATCCGCAAGGCGGTGATCGCCCGCTGGTCGCGCACGCTGTCCACGATGTTCGCCGCCGGCGTGCCACTGGTCGAGTCGCTGGATTCGGTGGGCGGCGCCGCCGGCAACTACGTCTACAAAGCCGCCACCAAGCAGATCCAGGGCGAGGTGTCGACCGGCACCAGCCTCACCAATGCGATGACCAACGTCAATCTGTTCCCCAACATGGTGACGCAGATGGTGGCGATCGGCGAGGAATCGGGCGCGCTCGACTCGATGCTCTCGAAGGTCGCCGACTTCTTCGAACAGGAAGTCGACGATGCCGTCGAGGCGATGTCCAGCCTGATGGAGCCGATCATCATGGTGGTCCTCGGGACGTTGATCGGCGGCATGGTCGTCGCGATGTACCTGCCGATCTTCAAGCTGGGCGCCGTCATCTGATGCCATTCGATTCACTGGGCGGCCTGGCTGGCGTGGCCGGGCTGCTCGGTCTGTGTGTCGGCAGTTTCCTCAACGTCGTGATTCACCGCCTGCCCCGGATGATGGAGCGGGACTGGCAGGTACAGTGCGCGGAATTGCGCGGTGAAACGCCGTCGACCGCGGAAGTCCTGTCGCTGGCGCGCCCCCGGTCCCGCTGTCCGTCCTGCGGCCACCAGATCACCGCGCTCGAGAACATCCCAATCGTCAGTTACGTGCTGCTGCGCGGAAAGTGCTCGAAGTGCGCGGCGCCGATCTCCTTGCGCTACCCGGTCGTCGAGGCGCTGACCGGCCTGCTCTCGGCGTACGCCGCCTGGCACTTCGGACCGACGCTCCAGGCGGCCGGGGCGCTGCTCATGCTCTGGGCGCTGATCGCCCTGACCGCGATCGATTACGACACGCAACTGCTTCCGGATTCGATCACCATGCCGCTGCTCTGGATCGGACTGGCGCTCAATCTCGCCGGCGCCTATGTCGACATCTCGTCGGCGGTCATCGGCGCCATGGTCGGCTATCTGACGCTGTGGTCGGTGTTCTGGCTGTTCAAGCTGGCGACCGGCAAGGAAGGCATGGGCTATGGCGACTTCAAGCTCCTTGCCGCGCTCGGCGCCTGGCTGGGCTGGCCAATGCTGCCGGTCATCATCCTGCTGTCGTCGATCGTCGGCGCCGTGGTCGGCATCGGCCTGATGGTCTTCGGTCGCCACGGGCGCAACACGCCCATCCCCTTTGGCCCCTATCTTGCCGCCGCCGGCATCATTGCCCTGTTCTGGGGGCCGCAACTGACCCGCGGCTATCTCGGGCTGATGACTTGAAAATTCCTGGCGGCATCGCCAATTGGGCGTGGCGTCTTCTCGTTTATAATTCCGGGTTTTGGAGGATCACCATGCCGATCTACGAATATCGCTGTGACTCCTGTGGCTTCCAGAAAGAGCATCTGCAGAAGATGAGCGAGCCACAGCTCACGACCTGCCCGGAATGCGGCAAGCAGAGCTACGGCAAATTGCTGTCGGCCGCCGGATTCCACCTCAAGGGCAACGGCTGGTATGCCACCGATTTCAAGGGCGGCGGCAAACCCGCGGCGAAGCCCGAAAGCGTCCCGCCCTGCCAGGGTGGAACCGGAGCATGCACTCCGTGCGCAGCCAGTTGATCAAACGCTACTTTCTTACCGGACTCCTGATCTGGGTGCCGCTGGTCATCACCGGCTGGGTGCTGTCGTTCATCGTCAGCACGCTGGACCAGTCCTTGCTCCTGCTTCCCGTAGCCATTCATCCGCAGACACTCTTCGGCTTTCCGATACCGGGTGTCGGGTCGCTCCTGACCCTGGCGATGATCCTGCTGACCGGCCTGCTGGCCACCAACTTCATCGGCCAGAAGCTGGTCGTCTGGTGGGAGATGCTTCTTGCCCGCATACCCTTCGTCAATTCGGTCTATCACAGCGTCAAGCAGGTTTCCGACACGCTCTTCTCGTCGAGTGGAAATGCGTTCCGCCGGGCCTTGCTCGTCCAGTATCCGCGTCCGGGCTGCTGGACGATCGCCTTCCTGACCGGCAAGCCCGGCGGCGATGTCGTCAATCATCTGCGGGGCGAGTACCTGAGCGTCTATGTGCCGACCACCCCGAACCCGACCTCCGGCTTCTTCCTGATGATGCCGGCGACCGATGTCATCGAACTTGAAATGACCGTCGACGAAGCGCTCAAGTACATCATCTCGATGGGCGTCGTGGCGCCGCCAGCGCACCCCCCTGTCATCACCAGAACCTGATTCCACCGGAAGGCTTCATGCGTACCCATTACTGCGGACAGCTCAACGCCGCCCTCGACGGGCAGATTGTCACCCTCTGCGGCTGGGCGCAGCGCCGCCGCGACCATGGCGGAGTCATCTTCGTCGATCTGCGCGACCGCGAGGGTCTCGCGCAGATCGTCTGCGATCCCGACCGCGCCGACTCGTTCGCGATCGCCGAGTCGGTCCGCAACGAGTTCTGCCTGAGAGTGACCGGCAAGGTACGGCCGCGCCCGGCCGGGACGACCAACGCCAATCTCGCGTCGGGCGAGATCGAGGTTCTCTGCCACGCGATCGAGGTGTTGAATCCGTCGGTGACGCCGCCATTCCAGCTCGATGACGACAACCTGTCCGAAAATGTCCGGCTGATTCACCGCGTCATCGACCTGCGCCGCCCGCAGATGCAGAACAACCTGATGTTGCGCTACAAGACGGCGCGCGCCTTCCGGCGCTTCCTCGACGACAACGGCTTCATCGACATCGAGACGCCGATGCTGACCAGGTCCACTCCGGAAGGCGCCCGCGACTATCTCGTGCCCTCGCGCGTCCACCCCGGCCACTTCTTCGCCCTGCCGCAGTCGCCGCAACTGTTCAAGCAATTGCTGATGGTTGCCGGCTTCGACCGCTATTACCAGATCGTCAAGTGCTTCCGCGACGAGGATCTGCGCGCCGACCGCCAGCCGGAATTCACCCAGGTCGATATCGAGACCTCGTTCATGAGCGAGGAGCAGATCACCGGCCTCATCGAGAACCTGATCCGTTACGTCTTCAAGGACGCGATCGGCGTCGACCTGCCCAATCCCTTCCCGCGCATGACCTGCGCCGAGGCGATGCGCCGCTTCGGGTCCGACAAGCCGGACCTGCGCGTCACCCTCGAACTGAGCGAAGTCACCGATGCCGTCAGGGACGTTTCCTTCAAGGTGTTCTCCGGTATCGCCAACAGCGAGAACGGTCGCGTCGCCGCGCTGCGCGTGCCGGGCGGCGCCAGCCTGACGCGCGGCGAGATCGACGAATACACCAGGTTCGTCGCCATCTACGGCGCCAGAGGGCTGGCCTACATCAAGGTCAACGACGTCACGCAACTCAATGAAACCGGCCTGCAAAGCCCGATCGTCAAGAACCTCCACGAAAATGCCCTGAAAACCATCGTCGACCGCACCAAGGCTGAATCCGGCGACCTGATCTTCTTCGGCGCCGACAAGGCCAAGGTGGTCAATGACGCGCTCGGCGCACTGCGCATCCGGATCGGCCACGAAAAGGGCTTCCTCAACGGCAGGCCGTGGGAACCGCTGTGGGTCGTCGATTTCCCGATGTTCGATTACGACGAGGAAGACAAGCGGTGGACGGCCTCCCATCACCCGTTCACCAGCCCCAAGGACGAGCACGTCGCCCTCCTCAAGAGCGACCCCGGCAAGTGCCTGGCCAAGGCCTACGACCTGGCTCTCAACGGTTCCGAAATCGGCGGCGGATCGGTTCGTATCCATCGCGCCGAAGTCCAGGAAGCGGTCTTCGACGCCCTGAACATCGGCCCCGAGGAGCAGCAGGCCAAGTTCGGCTTCCTCCTCGACGCCCTCAAGTACGGCGCCCCGCCGCACGGCGGACTGGCCTTCGGCCTCGACCGCATCGTCACCATGATGACCGGCGCCGAATCGATCCGCGACGTCATCGCCTTCCCCAAGACCCAGCGCGCCCAGTGCCTGCTGACCGATGCGCCGAGCGGCGTCGACGAGAAGCAGCTGCGCGAACTGCACATCCGCCTGCGCCAGAAGGTGGAAACCCGGGTCGAAGTCAGCCCGGGCTGACGCGCCATGAGCCCTTGGCTGCGCCTGCTGATCGTCGCCTGGCTGGCGATCGGCGGCCCCCTCGGCCTGGCCCGCGAGAATGTCGCAGTCGACTCGGTTCTGCTGGCCGAGCTGCCGCGCGAGGCGCGCCAGACCCTGTCCCTGATCAAGGAGGGCGGGCCGTTTCCCTATTCGCGCGACGGCGTCGTCTTCGGCAACTACGAAAAGCGCCTGCCCCCGCGCCAGCGCGGCTACTACCGCGAATATACCGTCAAGACTCCCGGCAGCCGCGGCCGGGGAGCACGGCGCATCGTCAGCGGCGGCGAACAGGAGCACTACTATACCGACGATCACTACCGCAGTTTCCGGCGCATCCGGGAATAGACGATGAGCGAGAAATTCCTCGGCGAGGCTGGCCAGGCCGCTGTCTACTACCTGCCAGCCAGCCGGCGCGACGCCGTCGACGCTGCCGCCGCCAGGCTCCAACTGCGGGCGATTCCCGTCGACCTCTCGCGGGCGGCCAGCGCCGGTGAAGCGCTCCGGCGACTGGGTGAAGCCCTGGACTTCCCGGACTGGTACGGCGCGAATTTCGATGCCCTGATCGACTGCCTGACCGATCCCGAATGCCTCCCGGGCAAGGGCCATGTCCTGTTTGTCGATGGCGCCGCAACGCTGCGCCACGGCGACCCCGCGGCTTTCGCGACCCTGCTGGACGTCCTGCAGGCGGCGGCCGGCGAGCGCCGGGCGGCCGGCGCCCCATTGTGGATCCTGCTTGACACGCACGCGCCGGGCGTCAATCCATTGCCCGAGAAATGACCGGCTTCAAACAGCCGGTCTCGGTTCTCGTCGTCATCCACACCCCGGCGCTCGATGTCCTGCTCCTCGAACGGAGCGCGCATCCAGGCTTCTGGCAGTCGGTCACCGGCAGCCGCGAGGGCGACGAAGGGCCTGCCGACACGGCCCGCCGCGAGGTCGCCGAGGAAACCGGCATCGCCAGCACACGCTACCGGTTGCAGGACTGGCGCATCACCAACACCTTCGAGATCTTCGGTGAGTGGCGCCAGCGCTACGCGCCCGGCGTCACCCGCAACGTCGAACACGTCTTCGGCGCCTTGCTTCCCGAGCCGCGGCCGATTGCGCTGGCCCCCGGCGAACATCGCAACTGGGCGTGGCTGCCGTGGCGCCAGGCCGCCGCATGCTGTTTCTCATGGAGCAACCGCGACGCCATCCTGATGCTGCCCCAGCGAATCGCCCGGGCGACTTGAAACGCCTGAAAATATCCCTATATTGAAAATAGGACGATCCGATTCAGAAAGGAGAAGCATCATGGCAAACATCACTCGCCTCGATCCACTCGAGGATCTCTTCCGCGGCTTTTTCGTGCGCCCGGTCGATTTGAACGCAAGCACGCAACAGGCGCCGTCGATCAAGATGGACGTCAAGGAGCAGGGTGACGACTATCTGGTCCACGCCGAGCTGCCGGGCGTCCGGAAGGAAGACATCCATGTCGTCGTCGACGGCAACCAGGTGTCGATCAGCGCCGAGGTCAAGCAGGAGAAGGAAGTCAAGGAAGGCGAGCGCGTCCTGCGCTCCGAGCGTTACTTCGGCAAGGTGACACGCTCGTTCCAGCTCGGCCAGGAAATCGACGACGCCAAGGCCGCCGCGAAATTCAATGACGGCGTGCTCGAACTGACGCTGCCGAAACGCGCGGCAAGCCCGAACAAGCGCCTGACCGTCGAATAATCCGCCCG
>Ga0268298_10002540_pt1 | contig 19843 bp, 13 predicted proteins | sample WWTPWeurt_MetaG_FD_194462 | JGI IMG/M metagenome (GOLD analysis project Ga0268298, IMG submission 194462) | Activated sludge microbial communities from WWTP in Nijmegen, Gelderland, Netherland - WWTP Weurt | ecosystem: Engineered > WWTP > Aerobic digester > Activated sludge | place...
GCGCTGCGTTCGCAATGCAGAGGTCGGGAGTTCGATCCTCCTTCGGTCCACCAAGAATTCCTAGCAAAAACAGCGCATTATGTGCCGTTAAGCATAAAGTGGCCACCAGGTCACTTTATGCTTGATTTCCCGATAGGCCACATTTTGGTTTATTGGGTGCAGCATAGTAGGCTTGCGGGTTTTGCTCTTCGAGCAGGTCGCGAAAGCTCGCGCTGCTCGGAATGTAGGTTGAAAAAAACGGGACCGTTCGGTCCCGTTTTCATTTTCGGCGGTGGTTTGGTGCGGTTCAGGTGCGCCGAGAGCCTATGACCTGGCTGATGTGACGGAAGATGCCGGGCACTGACTGCGCCTCGGTATCGAGTCGATTCCAGATGTCGCGTGCGCTCATCCCCTCGTAACCTGCCGCTAGGCGCTCATCGAGGACGTCGCCAATCTGTGCCTGGAGTCGAGCCTGTCGCTGCTCGCCGATTGAAGCGCGGTGGCGCAGATAGCGGTCGGCGAGCGCTCGGGTTTCGATGTTGGCACGCAAGTACAAATTCTTGCGGTCGACGCCAACGCGTTCACTCGCTTCATGGACCGACACCGCCACCGGCTCCTTGAGCATCGCCTGCAACTTAGCACGGATGCTGTCCCAGTCCAGTTCCCGCGACTTGATGCCTGCACGAGGCGACTCGGGTAGCTCGATGGACATCTGGATCGGCGTGAGCGGCAGTTCCCAGTCGTCGACGTCGCCAGCAAAAAGTTTGTCGAGCCCAATCCCTCCGTGCAGGCCGATGGTGAGCCACGCCTTCAACGTGGGAATCCCACCCTTGTTGAGCCAATGGGAGATGCCACTCTTGGAGAAGCCATAGCGGCTCGCGAATGCACTCGCTCGGCCGTCTGCCATGCGCTTGATCACCGTTTCCAGCAAAGGAACCAATCCCTCGGAAGCCACCTTGGGGGGCGCCTGCAACATCAGGCCCACCTGGCGGGCCGTCCACAAAGCTTCGGGTGTAGCAGGTTCCGTTTCGGCATCGCCGAGAAACCCACCACACGACGTGCAGTAGCCCGGAACAACCACCGCTGACCGATTCCGCACATTGGCGCGATGACAGTGCGGGCACGTCGTGGCCAACTGAACCTTGTGGCGCACGCAGACCGTGACCGGGGCGATATCCCAGGCCAAGCGGAGGTAAGGCTCGCCGCCACTCTCCCTGTCCTCGGCCAGGCAGCACGGGCACCAACGGTCGGATTTCGGTGCGAGTCCGGGAACACCCAGTACTGTGCGCCACGGCGCCAGCGTATGCTGGTCGAGCGAGCCGACTCCCGTGAGTGCTGCCAGCCACGCTGCCCACTGCTCGCTCTCCGGCGACATGCTGGAGAAGCTCCGCTGATGCCAGCCATACTTCTCGCACACGGACTGCTCGAAGTGGGCGAGCACCCAGTCAGCCAGCTTCTGCGCGGTAATACCATGAGAATAGGCGAGACGACAGAAATAGCTCGTCAGGCTCTCGACTTCAGGAGTGCCGCGGCCCATCGGTTCAAGGGCGTGCAGCGTCGAGCGCGGATTGTGCAATGTGCTCATCACGCAACCCTCCGACCGGTCTGGGGCTGTTGCACGGCCAGATTGCGCTTGAGGCCCGGCGCAATGCGTTCCTCGCCCTCCACGATCTCACGCATGATCTGCGTAACCTGAGCTTCGGTGAGGAGCGCCTTACACAACGTGTCCTCCGACCAGTCCTTCTCGGCGACCAGCAGGTTCAGTCGCACAAGCACCGTGCGCAGCGTGCCGACGCACCCCAGGGTGTTCTGGTGGAACACCTCGGCGTAACGCAAGAGGTCGAGCTCCTTCAAGGCTGGCATGCTCTCGCCCAGCTTCTTCAGGCAGCCACGGAACGAGCGGACGTCCTCGGCGACGTCTTCTCGGTAGCGGCCGAAATGGATCACGTGCGTCCGTCGCGCAAGCTGCGCACTCAGTGAGACAAGTTCGAAGAGGTCGTATGAGCCGAGGAGAATCCATTGCACGTGGTACTCGTTCGAGAGTGACTTGAGCGTATTGAACTGTTCGACGAGCCGGCTCGGATGACACTGGCGCATCATGTGCGCCGCCTCATCGACGACAACGAATCGCGTGCCGCGATTGCGCAGGGAACGCTCCACGGCCGTGCGCAAACCCGAGAGGCGGTTGGTTTGCGGACCCACAGGGCGCACAACCTTTCCGCTTTCCGGGTCGATGCCGTAGGCAGTGCGCGGTGCATCCAATTCGCCCTCGAGTGCATCGAGCATTCGCTGGTAAAACAGGCGCCAGGAGAAGTCGCGTTCGCCAGACGCCGGTGCCTCAAGGCGAATCGCCGGCATGTAGCCCGGATCCTGGGACAGCGTCGTTGCTTCGGCCGTGAGTTCGGCTTCGACGAGAAAGTCGCCGAGCGTTGTCTTGCCGACCCCCGTTGGGCCGCACAGTACGATGAGGTTCGCGTTGTCGCCGGCGTCCAGCATTAGCCGGCACTCCTCAATAGTGGCCGCAATGCGGGGATGGCGGATGCGCTGGCCGCTCATCGGTGATGCGCTTGGTGTGAAGCTATTTGGAGTCTGAATGGTCATTTTTTAGGTTCAATCAGAAGGTTTCAAAGTCGGGGGTGTCGGGTTGCACGAACTCGCTCGTTGCCGCCTCGTGCGGCGGGGGCGGTAGCAGCCCAACCGGCAAGGCGGCCGCATTCGGCGCCGCTGAGCTGACCCGAGTGACTCGGTGATCGTCGACAGGCGTCCGAGCAATGGTGCTCGGGGGCAAGATGGCCCCAATGCCGAGCCCCTGGTACAGGTCCCGGTTCTCCTGCTGGCGCTCGAGTGCCAGCTCCATTGCGCCTGTCGGGGTGAAAACACGCATGAACTCGGTGAGCCGCTGCGTTGACAGCTCATCACGGTCGGACAGCCGGAAGTGGCTCTGCATCTCCGTGGTGATGAACTCGCGCTCCTTCTCCGTGAGCTGTCCGAGGGCGGTCAACGCCTTGCAGCGAGCAGGAACCCAGCGCTTGTCGATCTGGACATAGACTGTGGAGCCGTCCCACGGGTCGTAGCGAGTCGGAACCTTCGTGCCGTGTAGCTTGGGATCGCGGAACTCGGGGCACCAGTACAGGTAGTGGTTATGCACCTTCACGCCACGTTGCCTGTCCACCGTGCGCTCACCTCTCCGCCCTACGGTCGGGCAGGTCAGGATGAGAAAGTCCGGCGTCAGCGTAACGAGGCGATGGGCGCGCAGCCCCGATGAATCCACGCTGCGCTGGAATGCCTCGCGCGGGCTCAGTCCGACTGCGGCGTGTTCAGCCGTGTCGTAGTAATTGAAGGCCCAGTACTCGAGGCCGTAGTACAGGTAGGACAGCGACCACTCGGCAAGGCGTGAGGGCAAGAACTTGCCGGTGGTTTTGCGGACTTCTTTCAGGGCTTTGGTGTTGCCCGCGAGGTTGTGAACGTAGTCGGAGTGAACGCGGCCGAAGATGCGCTCCATCACGGTACCGTGTCGCGGGCGACCGGCCGGCCGGTACCGGATGTGGATGTGCATCAGCTCGGCGAAGCGGCTGAAGTCTTCGCTTCGAAAGTCAGCCCCGTTGTCGACGACGATGAACTGTGGCAGCCGCCGATGACGTCGGACGATATCGCGCAACAACATCATGTTCGACCGGTACGAGGGCGGGTCGAACGTCAGGTAGATGCCCAGAATCCGCCGAGTGAACGCGTCAATCGCCAGCGACAACCAAGGGCGGCCGAGAACCTTTCCGGTTCGCTGGGAAACAAGCTCGATGTCGACCTGCGTGTGATCCATGTGCACGTACTGGAAGGCACGCGAACCGTGGATCGGCGTGTCGGCGTACAGAACATTCACGAATTCGCTGTTCTGATACGCCACCCGGTTTCCATGTCGCGCGCGGTCTGCCTGCTGTTGTGACAGGGCCTTGATGCGGTCAATCAAGGTGGGGTACGACGGGGGCCTGATGCCCAAGTTGTTACAGAGCACCGTGAGCACGCGATGGCAGTGCTTGGCGTTGGGGGCGCGGTTGGTCAGGTACTCCTCACGGATGACCTGCTCGAGGGCGTTCTCCTGCTCAGTGTTGAGACGTGGCGTGCGGTTGCCGCGATCCCGTAGCCGCGGGACCAGTGCGACGAGCTGGTCAGTTCCTGCCACTTTGGCAATCGCGAGAGCCTTCAACAGTCGCCGCTGCGTCCGGTTGGGCTTGGTGAGGTTCTCGAGCTCGGTGCGACGTTCCAATGCCATCCGCAGTTCGGCTTCGGTGAAGTCCGACAGCCGGGCGGGTGCAGCACCCTGGACCGAACCCTCGGCCATCACGACATCCCTTTGCAGGGCGAGCAGTTCCAGCGTGTCGAGCGAGATCTCGACCGACTGGTGGTCATCGGATTGCAGAACGACTTTCGACCCGCCGACCATGATGAGTGTGTACGGCTTCTGGTCGTACGTGAGGCGGGTGCCCACTGCAATGTCTAGCGCGCCAGGGAGTGCGAACGGGGGCGGGAGTTGTCGTGCTCGTTCGAAATCGCGGACCGCCGTATCGCGGAATACGCGGCAGCGCGTCGGTTCGGCGAGGGACACATCATCGACTTCAGCGACCACGAGACCATCGGCAATCAGTTTGAAGACGTCGTCTGGGCGACACTCAACGGTTTCGTAGAGCTCCGCTAGGTACAGCGTTGCGTCGCGCTCCAGCGCGTCGCGCACCTTTAGGGCGACTTCGATGGGGCAGGGCGGCGCGGCGGGGTCCAGATAGTCCTCGAGGAGCAGCGTGTTCTCGATGCGACGCTGGGAAATGTCGCGCTCTGTGTGAATGCGATAGCCAATGCCACGGTCGGCCAGCCACTGCTCGACTCCGGGAGCACACCAACGACCGCTGGGGTCGAGCTGATACCGCCAGGGCTGGCGCCGCGCCACGCCTTCAAGCTTTTTCCAGTGCTTCCATTCCTCGAGCCAGATTTCTCGCTCGGTGATGATGAGAAAATCGGGCGTGTGGTCGACTGCATGGATTTCTCCATCGGCGTCCGCCAGCTCGAACTTCAGGCGGCAGGGCTGCGCGAAATACTCAAGTACCTTCGGGTCGTGCTCGAGGCTGACCGCAGCGGGGAACTCAAGGTGGCGGCTTTCCGTTTCCACAGTCCGCTGCATCTTGCGACTCTGATAGGGCGTCAAGACGTTGCCGCCGCCCTTCGACGCAACGGCTCGTACGGGCGCGAACTTGGCGGCATCCAGTACGAGCCGCCGTCCGGCTGGCGGTAGTCCAATGCGGTCGAGCAATCTCTCCCGCTCCGATGTTTCAAGCATGCTTTACCTCCCTTGTTGGCTTGAGTGGAGGTATAGGCAGGCAGGTGGTTGAGGAGTCAAAATTGACTCTTTCAAGAAAAGCCTTGGAACTAAGGAAGATTTGAAGATGGAAAGCGGAACAAAACAGCCAGGGTGGCCGTTGTCCGCAGGGAGGCGATTCGCCAGTGAGTCCGAGGCGACCGGAACGTGGAACGCGGAAGCCAGCGAACTCCTGAAGCTCTCGATGATGCGGCGCGGCTGGGGCTACAGAGAGCTGTCGGAAGCGCTTCGCGCGCAGGGGATCAACAGAAGTGCGGCGGCCATCAACCGGCGCATCAACCGCGCGAACTTCACTGCCGGTTTTCTGTTGGCGTGCTTGCGAGCGCTGGACTACGAGATCGAACTGCGAGAGCGGGAGTCGTGACGCAACTCCGTGATGGCAACTCTGCGGTGTGCGTCCAACAGCCAGGGGTCGCCGATGGCGACCGAAGGCGCCGCGTCCGTGCGCAATGCGCTTGCGTCTGCTTCCTCTGGCCGTTGCGGCGTGAGCCGCATTTACTCGGGGGTGTGTCTTCATATCCAGTCGCCATTTCGTGGTCCGTTCACAAAATGGCGACTTGGAGCTGACAGCCCCGGTTGAGTACCTCCCCCACACACGCATTGCTACCGCGGTAGCTCAGTGGAGCGTAGTTGATCGCTCCCGATTTTTCAAAGGACACCCTCGCGTCGTCGCTAAGCATGGGCACTCTTGACGGGCATCGTGCGTTAGATCGACAGCCTGGTGGGGACCACGTGGAGTGCCTCCGCGCGGAAGGAGGTGATTAGCGGATTAGCGATTAGGGAGGATGCTATAGGGATAAGAACGTAAGAAAAGCGTTCGCTAGCAAAGGCTTCCTCGCTGTCTCGGGCTCCTTAGCGGTGTCTTGAGGGCGGCGTTTTCGTGGGGTGCGGTCTTGACGACTTTGGGCGGCGGTCAAGCACGCTGTGTCTTGACGTAAAGCGCATTGTCATTTTTCAAGCCTTGAAGCCGCCTGAACATCGCGGCCGCCGCTATACCTCCGTGAGGGGCGCAGGGGCGCCCACCGAACGGAGACAAGCGGTTATGAAGAAAAACAGTTTGATGGGCGATGCGCTGATGTCAGCCTCGCTGAAGCCAGTGGAGGGCGCGCATGGCTAGGCGGCGGCCCACTATTGAAGGCGTTCTTGAGCTCAAGGCGCAGGCGGCGGCAGTGCGTCGAACTGCCGGTCTAGCGCTTGATGACACGACGCAAGCGGAGACGCTCGCGGCCTCAAAAACACTGGATTCGGTTGCCAACAGTCAGTTGCGGCAGCTCAACGCACAGCAAGAGCCCGTCCTCGTGCTTCCGAACAATGCTTCTGAGATTGAATTGCTGCGCGCCCGTCAGCATCGTGCTGTTCAGCGCGACAAGGCACTTTACTTGCCGGTTTCGCGGTCAGACACGGTTGCGCTGCCGAACGTCTTGCTGCGCTCTGCGTTGTGGTCGAGCGCCAACGCAGCAGCTCTCTTTGTGACTGACCAGAACGTGCCGACGCAAGGTGACGCATCGATTCGCCTAACGGGCCGCATGATGAGGGGCTACGACAGAAGGGTTCTTGCAGCATGCCTGAGCTGCATGCCGGCCGATCAGCCTCTGTGCGTCGGAACGAGGCCGAACTGGATCTGCGTCAGCGTTTGGCAGTTGTCGCAGAAGCTGCAAGTGGCTTTCGGCCGGAATGTACACGCAGCCGTCCTCGAAAGTCTTGGTCGCCTCGATGATGCGTGGCTGCGCGTGCGCTTGAAGGGCAATGACCTGCCAGCCTGCCGGCTGCTCGAACTCGACGACGATACACGGGCGTTGGTTCTGTCAGACAATCACAGCGCACAGCGTGGCAGTGATCTTGTGACTTTCCGAATCCCTGCTGAGCTTGCGGCACTTTTCGGCCCGGCCAGCTGGAGTGCGGTGAGCGAAGCCGCACTGCACGACCATTCTGGTCTTCCCGCTTGGCTTGCGAGCTACTACAGCACGCATGCCGTTCCATACCCCCTGAGTATCGTAGCGCTTCGCAGCTGGAGTGGTTCGGTATGTGACCTGCGTGAGTTCAGGCGTCGCCTGAAGCGTGCCTTGGCGCAACTACAGCACGACGACGTCCCTGAGGGGTTCCGGGTGGCTGCGTTTGAGCTTACCGACTCGCACGTGACCGTGTACCTTGCACGCTGGCAGCCGCGCGATGTGCGTGACGGCATCGCGCTAAAGGGCTGAGATGCAAGCAACTGCGTCACTGCAACCAACATCGCGCCTGCATTAACTAACTTGATTGACATAAACCCCGCGGATAGCATTGCTGCAATGCATCCGCGGCATGCGCACGACTGGGGTGCGCGACGAGAAGAACAGGAAAAATTGAATGCTGACTGGCGAACTTCGTAGCCAAATCGACGCCGTATGGAACGCCTTCTGGTCGGGCGGGATTTCGAACCCGATGGAGGTGCTGGAGCAGATTACCTACTTGCTGTTCATCCGCCGCCTGGATGACGGGCACACCCTGGAGGAGAGCAAGGCGACTCTCCTCAAGCGGCCGATGACGAACCGCATCTTTCCCGAAGGCACGGACCCCAAGGGGCGGGCCTACGATGACCTGCGCTGGTCGCGGTTCAAGAACTTCGCGCCGGCGGAAATGTTCGAGGTGGTGGGCGAGCACGTCTTCCCCTTCCTGCGTACCCGTGGCGGCGATGGCTCGACCTACAGCCATCACATGAAGGACGCCCGCTTCACCATCCCGACGCCTGGCCTGCTGGCCAAGGTGGTGGACATGCTCGACCACGTGCCGATGGAGGACCGCGACACCAAGGGCGACCTCTACGAGTACATGCTCGGCAAGATTGCCGCAGCCGGTCAGAACGGCCAGTTCCGCACGCCGCGCCACATCATCAAGCTGATGGTGGAGCTCACTGCGCCCGCGCCCAAGGACGTCATCTGCGACCCGGCGAGTGGTACCTGCGGCTTTCTGGTGGCTGCGGGGGAATACCTGCGCGAGAAGCATCCGGCGCTGTTCAACGATGCCCCAGCCCGTGAACACTTCCATCACGGCATGTTCCACGGCTACGACTTCGACAACACCATGCTGCGCATCGGCAGCATGAACATGGCGCTGCACGGCGTCGATAACCCGGACATCCGCTACAAGGATTCGCTCGCGCAGGACCACGCTGGCGATGAGGAGAAGTACTCGCTCATCCTCGCCAATCCGCCGTTCGCGGGCTCGCTGGACTACGAGAACACTGCCAAGGACTTACTGGCGCTGGTCAAGACGAAGAAGACCGAGTTGCTGTTCCTCGCGCTCTTCCTGCGGTTGTTGAAGCCCGGCGGGCGCGCGGCGGTCATCGTGCCGGACGGCGTGCTCTTCGGTTCCAGCAAGGCGCACAAGGAACTGCGCCGGATGATTGTGGAGGAGCAAAAGCTCGATGCGGTCATCTCGCTGCCCTCTGGCTGCTTCAAACCCTACGCCGGTGTGTCGACGGCAATTCTGATTTTTACCAAGACCGACTCTGGCGGTACCGACCAGGTTTGGTTCTACGACATGCTGGCGGACGGCAGGAGTCTGGACGACAAGCGTCAGCCTCTATTGCCCGAGGAGAAGCTCGGCGTGACCCCGCTGCTGCCGCTCTCGGATGCTGAGCACGTCAAGAACAACCTCCCGGATGTGCTGGCACGTTGGCAGCAGCGGGACGGAGCCGAACGGCAGCGCTCGCGCACCGACCAGAGCTTCTGTGTGCCGAAGGCCGACATCGCCGCCCAGGGCTACGACCTCTCCATCAACCGCTACAAGGAAGTGGTGCACGAGGCGGTGGAGCACCTGCCGCCGAGGGAGATTCTCGCCAAGCTGGCCAAGCTGGAGGAGGAAATTCAGGTGGGGATGAAGGCGCTTGAGGAGATGTTGGGGTGATGGTGAATCTTGGGGACGTGGCCTCTATCAACCCTCGGCTGAGCGACCCCCTTCAACAGACAGAGCTTGTTTCCTTTGTGCCGATGGCTTCGTTGTCGGCTGAGGAGGCGCGAGTTGTGTCAACTGAGACAAGGGCTTATTCAGAGGTGTCGAAGGGCTATACGCCTTTTCGAAACGGCGACGTTCTGGTCGCGAAAATCACGCCATGCTTCGAGAACGGGAAGATTGCGCAGGCGCACCTGCCACATCCGAATGGCTTTGGTTCAACGGAGTTTCACGTTATTCGCCCGAAGGAGAGTCTCCTTGATGGGCGATACCTTCATCACCTCCTGAGACAGGCAGATATTCGTGTCGAGGGTGAGCGGCGGATGACTGGTAGTGGCGGGCAGAGACGAGTTCCCGCAACTTTCTTGTCGAGTCTGAGGATTCCCCTCCCCCGTCTGGAAGAGCAGCGCCGCGTTGCCGCCATCCTCGACCAAGCCGATGCGCTGCGCGCCAAGCGGCGGAAAGCGTTGGCGCTGCTGGATGAGCTGCAGCGGGGGATTTTCATCGAGATGTTCGGGGACCCCGTTACGTCGCCCAAGGGGTGTACTGCGGGGACTTTGGGTGACGGTATTGAGGAGATGCAATACGGGCCCCGTTTCCACAACGAGGCATATTCCCCCGAAGGGATTCGCATCGTCAGAATCACGGACCTAGATGCTGCCGGAAGCTTGGATTTCGATTCAATGCCGCGGATGGAAGTCGACGAAGAAACTCGGGACAAGTTTGCTTTGCGTGCGGGAGACGTCGTTTTCGCGCGGACCGGAGCAACGGTCGGCAAGGTTGCTCTAATAAAGGAACGTGACCCTGTGTGCATTGCAGGGGCATACTTCATAAGAATGCGATTTCAGAGTCGCATATTGCCTGAGTACGCATTTTCCGTGCTGCAGAGTGAATCCGTGCAGTCGCTCATCTTTGCTCAGTCCCGTCAGGCAGCACAACAAAATTTCAGCGGGCCGGGGTTGCGTCGATTGCCGATGCCGGTTCCCTCCATTGAACGCCAGCGGCGATTCGCGGAGAGGGTCGAAGCGGTTGGAAGCGAGAAGAGCAAACAGCTGTCGGCCTTGGCTCTTCTCGATGAGCTTTTTTCTTCACTTCAACACCGCGCCTTCCGCGGAGAACTCTGACGATGCAACAGCAAAACATCCCCATCGGCACGCTGGTAGATATGTATAAGCGCGGCGAGCTGCGCCTGCCTGAAATCCAGCGTCACTACGTCTGGCAAGCCACCCGCGTCCGCGACCTGCTGGACTCGCTCTACCGTGGCTACCCCAGCGGCTCCATCCTGATGTGGGAGACCGAAGAGCCGGTGCCGACGCGCGATTTCGCCATCGCGCAGGAAACCAATGCCTTCGCCGGCCGCAAGCTACTGCTCGACGGCCAGCAGCGCCTGACCTCGCTGACTGCCGTGTTGGGCGGCGAGATGGTGTCAGTCCGTGGCCGTAAGCGCCCCATCGACATCCTGTTCAACCTCGAACACCCCGAGGGGCCGCCCACCGACGACACCGAGGTCGAAACCGATGAGCCTTCACCGCTCACCCCGGACGACGAAGTGAGTGACGAGGCGGAGGAGTCCGACGAGGCTGAACAGGGCCTGCAGGAAAAGCTCAACCGCCGCACCTTCGTGGTGGCGAGCAAGAACCTGCTGTCGCAACCCAATTGGGTGTCGGTGAGCCATGTTTTCGGCACGGCGAACGACACCGATATATTGAAGAAAGCGGGTATCAAGGACCTCGACGACCCGCGTTACCAGAAGTATTCCGACCGCCTGAAGAAGCTGCGTGCCATCAAGGACTACCAATACGTGGTCCACGTGCTCGAACGTGCCATGAGCTACGAGGAGGTCACGGAAATCTTCGTGCGGGTGAATTCGCTGGGTGCGAAGCTGCGTTCGTCGGACCTGGCGCTGGCACAGATGACTTCGCGCTGGCCGAATCTGCTGAAGGAGCTCGAGGCTTTCCAGGAGGAGTGCGAGCAGAGCTGGTTCACGATTGAGCTTGGCCATCTTGTGCGGGCCATCGTCGTCTTCGCCACTCAGCAGTGTCTGTTCCGCTCGGTGGCGAGCACGCCGGTGGACAAGCTCAAGGCGGGCTGGGAGCAGGCCAAGGAAGGACTGCGCTACGCCATCAACTTCCTGCGCACCAATGTTGGCATCGAGGATGAATCCTTGCTGTCCTCGCCGATGTTCATCCATACGCTCGCGGCTGTGAGCCGGGTGAAGGACAACAAGCTCACCGCCGACGAGCAGAACAAGCTGCTGCACTGGCTGCTGGTGGCCAACGCGCGTGGTCGGTATTCGCGGGGCTCGACCGAAACCCTGCTGAACGAGGATTTGGCCATTGTTTTCCGCGACCAGGACATTGGGAAGCTGATGGAGCCGGTCAAGCGCCAGTTCGGCCGCTTGCATGTGGAGCCGGGCGACTTGGCGGGCCGCGGGGTGAACAGCCCTCTGTTCTCGCTGGCCTACCTGGCGTTGAAGGCCTCGGGCGCCAAGGACTGGTACAGCGGCCTGGGGTTGTCGCTGACCCATCAGGGCAAGCTCCATTTCATCCAGTGGCACCACATCATCCCGAAGTCGCTGCTCAAGGCGCAGGGCTATGAGACCGGTGAAATCAACGAAATCTCCAACATGGCCTTCATCACCGGCCAGACCAACCGGCGCATCAGCAACAAGGAGGCGACCGATTACCTGGCCAACATCGTAGACAAGCAGGGCGCGCAGGCGCTGACCAGTCAGTGTGTGCCGACCGACCCTGAGCTCTGGGCGACGGCGCGTTATCGAGACTTCCTTCAGCAGCGCCGGGTCGCGCTGGCGGAGCGGATGAACAGCTTTATCCGGGAGAAAGCCAAGCTATGAGGACGGTAACCTCCCTGCGGGTAGTGTGTGTGAGCGAGAACACCTTATGAGTGAACTAACGACCTCTCAGCACCAGCGCCAGAACATCCTCAACAACCGCTATGCCCTGCAAGCTGCGGAGCAGCACTTGGGTTTGGGTGGCGTTGTGTTCAATGCAGAAACGCTCTTCACCAAGCAACAGGTGACGGCGCTGTTTGGCATTAGTGACGCGACTGTGGAGCGGTACATCTCCAGCCATGGTGAGGAGCTGAAGGCCAATGGTTACCGCATTCTGAAGGGGAAAACTCTCAGAGAATTCAAGGTGTTGGTTGATGTTTCCCTCACTGATGAGGGTAACAAGGCGCCCGTGTTGGGGGTGTTCAGCTTCCGTGCGGTGCTGAACCTGGCCATGCTGCTGACTGAGAGCGACCGAGCCAAGGCCATCCGTAACCGGCTTCTTGACATCGTGATGGACGTCTTGGTCGAGCGTACGGGGGGGCATACCAAGTTCATCAATCAGCGTGACGACCAGTACCTGACCGCAGCCTTTCAGGAACAGAGCTACCGGAAGCAGTTCACTGACGCACTTGACTTACATGTGGTGGAAAACAAGTGGAAGTACGCGCGCTTCAGCAACTTAATCTATCAGAGCATATTCAAGGAAAACGCAACCGAGTATCGAAAGGTCTTGAATCTTGCAGAAAAAGAAAGCATCCGCGAAACGATGTACGCAGAAGTCCTCAATCTAATCGCAAGTTATGAGAATGGGTTTGCCCATGAGCTTGCCGAGGCTGCCAAAGGCAAGGGAGGAAAACTCACTCTTCAGGAAGCTGAGGCCTTGTTTATCCGTTTTCAGGGTCATCCGCTATTCCAGCCTTTGATTCATGATGCAAGGGCAAAGATGGCGAGCCGTGACCTTGGATTCAGGGATGCCTTGCATCAAAAGCTGGAGGCCTATATCCAGTCGATACCTGAGGCAGATTTCGACCGCTTCCTGGGCGATACCAGCAAGTCGCTTGAAGAGCGACTCAGCGACCCAGCCACGCTTGCAGTCTTCAAGCGCTTGAAGGACCGCTGAGCATGGATGAACACGAAGGTCTACGGTACCTCTACTTCGATGTTGCCCACGCGATTGATACGCAAAGGTGGATAATTGAAAATTCGGGCGGCCTGCCTGGCGTAAAAAATGTTGCGCAGCTTGAAAGCGTTCTGATTCACATTCAGAACGACCTTTATTATCCTGAAATGGTGGACAAGCTGACTCATCTCGTCTTTTCCATTAATAAGAATCATCCTTTCAACGACGGAAACAAACGCTCCTCAATCGGTCTTGGCGCTTACTTTCTGGAGCTCAACGGCTATGCCTACGTGGTCAGGCGCTTTGTCCTTGAGATGGAAAACATTGCCGTTTATGTCGCCGACAACGTGATTGGCAAAGACCTGCTCCGAGAGTTTATTTCCGCACTGTTGTACGAGGATGATTATCCAGAAAGCCTGAAGCTGGCCCTAATTGAAGCGATTTCGTCGGCTATGCCGAACGCGAGTGCATGATGAGCAACTTCGCCTTCCTCAGTCTTCCCGAGTGGGCCTTTCTCTTCGAGTCGGCGTCGAAGGCGGAGGAGTTGGCGAATACGGATGCCCGAGCATCCTGCTTCTATGCGCGCCGCACGCTGGAACTGGGTGTCGCCTGGCTCTACAAGCACGACAAGTCGCTGAAGCTGCCCTATCAAGACAATCTCAGCGCGCTGATACACGAGCCGACCTTCCGCCAGACGGTCGGCGATGCGCTCTTCACCAAAGCCCGGCTCATCAAGGACCTGGGCAACATGGCGGTCCACAGCGCCAAGAAGATGGCGCCTGCCGACGCGGTGAATACCACCCGCGAGCTTTTCCACTTTTGCTACTGGCTTGCGCGCACCTACGGGCGCGTCGCCCGTCCGAACCCAAGTCAGCGGTTCGACATCAAGCTGCTGCCAACCGCGTCCGCACTGCCGGCGCAAACCGTCGAGCAACTGCAAAAGCTTGAGGTCGAGCTACGGGCTAAGGACGAGAAGCTGTTTTCCCTGCTGTCCGAAAGGGCGGCACTGGATGAGGAACTGCGTCGCCTGCGCGAAGAGTTCGCCGCGATACGGCAGGCCAACACGGCCCAGCCTGATACGCACGACTATTCCGAAGCCGAGACCCGCAAGCTCTTCATCGACACGCTACTGAAGGAAGCCGGTTGGCATCTCGACCCGGCCAAGAACTTCGAAGTCGAAGTCACCGGGATGCCCAATGCCGAAAACAAGGGCTACGTCGATTACGTGCTGTGGGGCGACGACGGCAAGCCGCTCGGTTTGATTGAGGCGAAACGCACCACCAAGAACCCCACGGTCGGGCAGCAGCAGGCCAAGCTCTACGCGGACTGCCTGGAGGCGCAATACGGTCAGCGCCCGGTCATCTTCTACTCGAACGGCTACGAGCACTGGATATGGGACGACAGGTCCTATCCGCCGCGCGCGGTGCAGGGGTTCTACAAGAAGGCTGAGCTCGAGCTCCTCATCCAGCGGCGCAACAGCCGCAAGAAGCTGTCAGAAGCCGTCATCAACAGCGCCATCATCGAGCGCTACTACCAGACGCGGGCGGTGCGCCGTGTCGGGGAAAGCTTCGAGACCGACAAGCTGAGGAAGTCGCTGCTGGTGATGGCGACCGGTGCCGGCAAGACCCGGACAGTGATTGCACTGGCCGACATCCTGATGCGGTGCAACTGGGCCAAGCGCGTGCTGTTCCTCGCCGACCGGGTGGCGCTCGTCAATCAGGCGGTGAATGCCTTCAAGGCGCATCTGCCGGATTCGGCGCCAGTGAACCTGGTGACCGACAAGGCCACCGAAGGGCGGGTGTATGTGTCGACCTACCCGACGATGATGGGCCTGATTGACGAGGCCTCGAATGGGGAAAACGCAGGCCAGCGCCGCTTTGGCGTCGGTCACTTCGACCTCATCATCATCGACGAGGCGCATCGCTCCGTCTACCAGAAGTACCGCGCCATCTTCGACTACTTCGACTCGCTGCTGGTGGGGCTTACCGCCACGCCCAAGGACGAAATCGACCACAACACCTACGGTCTGTTCGACCTCGAAACCGGCGTGCCGACCGACGCTTACGGCCTCGACGAAGCCGTGGCCGACAAGCACCTGGTGCCGCCGGTCCCCATCTCGGTGCCGCTCAAATTCCAGCGCGAAGGCATCAAGTACGAGGACCTTTCCGAGGAGGAGAAGGAAGTCTGGGACGCTCTCGAGTGGAGCCACGACGGGACGGTGCCGGACGAGGTGAATGCCGAGGCCGTGAACAAGTGGCTGTTCAATACGGACACCGTCGACAAGGTGCTCGAGACCCTGATGACCCAGGGGCAGAAGGTGGCCGGAGGCGACCGGCTGGGCAAGACCATCATTTTTGCCAAGAACAACGACCACGCTGACTTCATCGCCCAGCGCTTCAATGCCAACTACCCGCACTACAAGGGCCACTTCGCACGGGTGGTGACCTACAAGACCGAATACGCCCAGAGCCTCATCGACGACTTTTCGGCCAAGGACAAGATGCCGCATATCGCCATCTCGGTCGACATGCTCGACACCGGCATCGACGTACCCGAGGTGGTTAATCTGGTCTTCTTCAAGATTGTTCGCTCGAAGACGAAGTTCTGGCAGATGGTCGGGCGTGGCACCCGCCTGTGCAAGGACCTGTTCGGCCCGGGCGAGGACAAGCAGAGCTTCTACATTTTCGACTTCTGCCAGAACCTGGAATTCTTCAGCCAGAACCCGAACTTCGTCGAGAGTTCGGCCGCCGAGCCCCTTAGCAAGCGGCTCTTCGGAGCACGGCTGCAACTCATCTCCAGCCTGGATGCCAAGTTGACCCGGGGGCTAACCGCCAGCGACCAGGTCGCCGCGCCGTACGGTGGGCACCTGACAGAAGCGCAACTGCGGGCCGAGACGGCCGCGATGCTGCATGAGAACGTGGCTGCGATGAACCAGGACAACTTCGTCGTCCGACCGCACCGCCAGTACGTCGAGAAATACGCCAAATCCGAAGCGTGGCAGGTGCTGGGGCCAGATGACTTTGATGTGCTGACCAATCGAGTCGCGGGCCTTCCGACCGAGCTCGTCGATGAAGACGAGGAGGCGAAGCGCTTCGATATGCTGGTGCTGCGCACCCAACTCTCGGTGCTGCAGGCATTGGCCGCCTTCACCGGTCTGAAGGAGAAGATTCAAGCCCTGGCCAGTGCCCTGGAAGAGCAGTCAGCGATTCCGGCTATCAACGCGGAGATGGTGCTCATTCAGGCGGTCGCCAGTGAAGACTGGTGGGAAGGTGTGACCGTACCGATGCTCGAAACGGTTCGCCGCCGGCTACGCGCCTTGGTCAAGCTCATCCCCAAGGGGGAGAAGAAGGTCGTCTATACGGATTTCGAGGACGAGATTGGGGACCTTTCCACCATCGACCTCCCGCAAGTGACGGCTGGCCTGAACATGGCGAAGTTCAAGGACAAGGCACGCGCCTTCCTGCGGGCTCACGAGTCACACCTGGCGCTGCAGCGGCTGCGTCGCAATCAGCCTCTCACCCCGACTGACCTTGTTGAGCTGGAAAAGATGCTGCTGGAGGCTGGCGGGTCGCCAGAGCTCATCAGCGAAGCGAGGGAGAAAAGCCACGGCCTCGGCATCTTCATCCGCTCACTGGTGGGGCTCGACCGGGAGACAGCGATCCAGGCCTTCAGCGACTTCATCGGTGGCACTACGGCGACGCCGAACCAAATTGAGTTCATCAATCTCGTGGTCGAGGAGCTGACGCAGAACGGGGTGATGGAGCCGGGGCGGTTGTTCGAGTCGCCGTATACAGACATCAATGCGCAGGGGCCGTTGGGGGTGTTCCCGCCGGCAACGGTCACGCAGATTGTGCAGGTGCTGGAGGGGATTCGGGAACGAGCCGTGGCCTAACCAGAGAGCTCAGTACCCACTGGACATTTGCGCTGATAAATGCTATCGTGCTATAACTTCCTAAGGGGAAGAACGGAGCCCCTAGAAAGGGTGAAAGCCCTTCGATGGCTGTGGCATTTATCCACAGTGCCACAGAAGAGGTTGGATAATTATTTTTGCGAGGTTGGTTCCGTGGAGAGCCCGAGCGAAAGCTCGGGCTTTTTGTTACGTGAGTCCCCGACATGAACCTAGAGCAGCGCATAAAGAGCAGTATCGAATCAGAGGCGCTAAAATTAATAAAGCGCTATCAAGATTACCACAATAACCTTCATCTTGAGTTCGTTAGAAGAAAAGAGAGAATAGCCGACGTTCCCGAGAAGGTTGTCAAGAAGCCTGAGTGTTGGGAAAACAATCCGCTTCATAATCCATTTTACGTGCGGAGAAGGGCTGCAAGCATCGCTAAGTCTATCGCAAGGAAGATATTTAATGGGGGCTATGTGCCCAATGAGCCATTTATAGAAAAGATTCCGAAGAAAGGCGGCGGGGTTCGAAAGATTTCCATCTATCAGATTCCCGATGCTGCAGTTTCACGTCTATTCTATACTCACCTTTTATCTAAGAATAAGCATCGATTTAGCTCGTTCTCTTATGCGTATAGAAATGACAGGAATGTTCATTTTGCGATTCAGGACATTGCAATAGACCTTCAGGATTCATCGAGAACTTTCGTTGCAGAGTTTGATTTTTCGGATTTCTTTGGGTCTATCTCGCATTCATATCTCGAGGCTCAGCTCGACCGAAATGGCTTTATGGTTGGCCGGGATGACAGGAAAGTTATCTCGGCGTTTCTTAAATCTAATGGCGAGCGTGGGATACCGCAGGGGACTTCTATATCACTTTTTCTAGCAAATATGGTCTGCTGGGATTTGGATAAAAAGTTGGAGCGCTGCGGAGTAAAGTTTGCAAGGTATGCGGATGATACAGTTGTTTGGTCTCCTGATTATGCGCGTATCTGTGAGGCATTTACCTGTATAGATGATTTCTCGAGGGAAGTTGGTGTCAAGATTAACTTGTCGAAATCGGCCGGTATAAGCCTGCTTAAAAGAAAAGGTATGCCGGCAGAAATGGTGGCGAAAGAGAAAATAGATTTTCTTGGGTATTCTCTTTCAGTTGGGGGTGTTTCGATAAAGAGCGCTGCGGTGACGAAAATAAAGGCTCAAATATCATATATACTCTCCAAGCACTTGCTTCAGCCCTTGCGGAAAAAGCCTCTTAAGGCATTGGTTATCCCAGCCAATAATCGCGACAGGTCTCTAATTAGCGCCATGTCGGAAATCCGTCGTTACCTCTATGGGGGGCTGACTAGCGTTCAGATTCTAAATTATATACATGGGAAAACTCGGAGAATTTATTTTAAAGGCTTAATGAGTTATTACCCGTTAATTACCGATGCTGAGCAGCTGAAAGAGTTGGATGGGTGGCTGGTGTCTGCGGTGCATCATGCGGTTCGGGCTAGAGGTAAGCTTTTGATGGGGCATGGTTATAGCGTCTGGCACAATTTCCCATATAACGTCCCCCGTTCTCACATCGTCCAGATATATCGAGCTCAGAGCGTAAAAGGGAAGCGGCTCTATGAAGTGCCCAGTTTGTCGCTCTTGCATGGAGCCCTCACAGCGGCGATGTCCGAAAACGGCATCGAGAGAGTGATGAATACACGCTCGCTCAGGTATGTTTACTGAGGGCTTTCGTTGCGCGTGGAGCATTCTGAGAATTTAAGAATGAAGACCATTTACATACCTGGCGACTTGTCTCCGGAGATAATGATTCCATTTTCTTTGGAGTTGAAGTCTCACTGTGATGAGCCCTATGTGTGCTTGGATTTTCGGAGTCTGGGGTATGTGACTCCATTCGGAATGCTCTTGCTCGCAGCTTTGATACGGCAATTCGCAAGAAGTGGCAGGGAAAAATTCGGCCGTAGTTACAGATTGGAAGCTGCTAACTTCGCTAATAAGAATTATGCGTCTTGGATGGGTTTGTTTCGGAGCTTTGGGTTGAGGCACGGTAATGAGCCTGGTCAGGCGTTCAGGGCCTCCGCACTCGCCTAGCATATCGCCCGGATCCCCAGCATGCGCTCCCGCACCCCGTCATCCCACGCCGCCCCCTTGCGCTTGAGCCGAAGGCTGCTCTTGCGCGTGTCGGTCTTGTCGGCACGGATGATGTTGAGCGCGATCTTGCGCAGCAGCGAAAGGTTCTGCGGCGCGTTGTCCTTGGCCACCGTGCTGGCGTCCTCGCTGAAGCTGACATCGAGGATCCAATGAAGCCGGTTCTCCACACCCCAATGCGCACGTATCGCTGCGGCCAGTTGCTCGGCGCTCAGTGCGCGCGAACTGATGTAGTAACGCCGCTCGAGATCGGATTGCTTGTCGCCGACCACCCGCATCGAGTCGATGCGCCCGATCGTCACGCACTTGGGCCAGTCGGCCAGATCGACGATGCCCTTGGCCGAGAGCACCGAGGCGATCTGCCCGACGGTGCGGCCGTGGCCGCGCTCGACCAGCGAACTGCGGTCGACCGACTCGACGCCGTGCTGATCGATGAAGGCGGTCTCGATCGCTTCGAGCAGCTTGGGCTGGTTGCCCTTGACCATCAGCAGGTAGTCGCCTTTCTTCGCAACGATCTGTTTGGCAATGCTTTTCTGGCAGCCCATGGCGTCGATCGTGACCAGCAGCCCCTTGATCGAGAGCGCCTCCAGCAACTCCGGAATCGCGGTGATCTCGTTGCTCTTGGCGG
>Ga0268298_10002541_pt1 | contig 19843 bp, 14 predicted proteins | sample WWTPWeurt_MetaG_FD_194462 | JGI IMG/M metagenome (GOLD analysis project Ga0268298, IMG submission 194462) | Activated sludge microbial communities from WWTP in Nijmegen, Gelderland, Netherland - WWTP Weurt | ecosystem: Engineered > WWTP > Aerobic digester > Activated sludge | place...
CAGCGCGCTCGAGATCAAGACCAGCGGCCGCTACACCTACGAGATGGGCGTGGCACTCTCGCAATCCAGGCATCCCGCCGACGCTGCCCTCTGGCGCGACTGGTATCAGTTCACGGTGGACATGGCCGTCGCCGGTGCCTTCAGCGCCGATGCCACCGAGCAGAAGATGGCGCGCCTCTTCGTCACCACGTCGCTGGCGGCGGCAGATGTGGGCGGGGTGCCCTCACCCCGCGGTGGGACCACGCCGGGTGGGGGCACCCGGCCTACACCCGAACACGTCTTCGCCTCGCCCGCCGCCTGTCGCGCCGCCCTCGAGGCGCTGCCGCCCTCGGCCGAGCACATGATCTTCTTCGAATACAACTTCCTCTACGTGCTCGCCGCCGGCGGCCGACCGGAGAAGGCCGCCCTCGGCGACCACACGCCTGCCGGCTACCAGCAGCGCGCCCGCTTCTACGCCGTCAGCGCCGAGACGCGACTGCTCTTTTCCAAGCGCATCGCCGCTTACCTCATCTTCCTCGCCGAAAACACCGGCCTGGCGACCAAGGAACGCTGCGCCGCCACGAGCAAGCTGCTGGCGAGCTACACCACGCTCGAAGCGATGTTGAACGACATCAGCCGCTGACAATCTGATCAATATGGAACTCAGGAAGCCAGGAAACGAAGCCCCGCCGGCACTTGGTTTCCGTCCGTCCCTGATTTCCTGAGTTCCACATTTTATCCCCTCCTCCCATGAGCCGCCTCTTCATCCACGACGACTTCCTGCTCCAGACCGACACCGCGCGCGACCTGTATCACCACTTCGCCAAGGCCGAGCCGATCTACGACTACCACTGCCACCTCCCGCAGGCACTGATCGCGAACAACCACCAGTTCGCCGACCTGTCCGAGATCTGGCTGGGTGGAGACCACTACAAGTGGCGCGCCATGCGCGCCAACGGCGTGTCGGAGCGCGTCTGCACCGGGGATGCCCCGCCGCGCGAGAAGTTCGACGCCTGGTGCGCCGCCGTGCCCAACACCCTCGGCAACCCGCTCTACCACTGGTCGCACCTCGAGCTGAAGCGCTACTTCGGCATCGACGAGATCATCAGCCCGAAGTCGGCGGACGCCATCTGGCAGCAGGCCAATGCCAAGCTGGCCGGCATGCGGGTGCACGACATCCTCGCGGCCAACAAGGTCGCCGTCATCTGCACGACCGACGACCCGGCCGATCCGCTCGCCGACCACGCGAAGATCGCCCAGCTCGGCATCAGGACGAAGGTTTACCCGACCTTCCGGCCCGACAAGGCACTCGGCGTCAACTCCCCCGCCGCCTACAATGCCTGGCTCGAGAAGCTCGGCGGCGAGGCGAAGGTCGCCATCAGGACCTTCGACGACCTGCTCACCGCGCTGAAGAAACGCCATGCCGACTTCCACGCCGTCGGCGGTCGCTTGTCCGACCACGGGATGGAAACCGCGCTGGCCGAACCCTGCACGCACGCCGAGGCGACCGCGATCTTCGCCGCTGCCCGCGCCGGCCGGGCCGCGTCACCCGCCGACTGGGCGAAGTTCGGCTCCTACCTCATGCTCGAGTTCGGCCGCTGGGACGCGAAGGCCGGCTGGACCAAGCAGCTCCACCTCGGCGCCCTGCGCAACAACAACACCCGCCTGCTCCAGGCCCTCGGGCCCGACACGGGCTTCGACTCCATCGGCGACTTTAACCAGGCCCGCCCGCTCAGCAACTACCTCAACGCCCTCGACGCGTCCGGCGAGCTGCCGCGCACCGTGCTCTACAACCTGAACCCGGCCGACAACTACGTCTTCGCGACGATGATCGGCAATTTCCAGGACGGCTCCGTCGCCGGCAAGATGCAGTTCGGCTCCGGCTGGTGGTTCCTCGACCAGAAGGAGGCGATGGAGTGGCAGCTGAGCGCGCTGGCCAACCTCGGCCTGCTCAGCCGCTTCGTCGGCATGCTCACGGACTCGCGCAGTTTCCTCAGCTACACGCGGCACGAGTATTTCCGCCGCGTGCTCTGCAATTTCCTCGGCGGCCTCGTCGAGCGCGGCGAAATCCCGTTCGATCGCGAGCACGTCGGCGGCATGGTGAGGAACATCTGCTTCGCCAACGCCCGCGCCTATTTCCGCCTCGGGCTGGACCCGGCCTACGCCGGCTGAGGCGCGGCCCGGCGGAAAATGATTGTCGTTTACATGCCGCCGCCGCCGCGCGCATCGTAGCGCGCTGTTCCGACAGCCCGCCATGGCCAGTCTCACCGATGTAGCCCGTCACGCCCAGGTCTCGATCGCGACCGTGTCGCGCGTGATCAACAACTCCGACAAGGTCGTGCCGGAGACCCGGGACCTCGTCCACAAGGCGATGGCCGAGCTCGGCTTCAAGCCCAACCGCGTGGCCCGCCGGCTGCGCCAGAAAGGCGGCTTCCGCCACCTGCTGGGCCTCATCATCCCGGACATCCAGAACCCCTTCTTTGCGGAGATGGCGCGCGGCGTGGAGGATGTCGCCTACGCCCACAAGTTCGCCGTGATGCTTTGCAACTCGGATGAGGACCTGAAGAAGGAGGAATTCTACATCGACGTCCTGCAGTCGGAATCCGTGGACGGCATCATCCTGCCGCCCATCAGCGAGCGCGACGGCGTCGTGCTCAAGCTGGTGGAGTCCGGCGTGCCGGTGGTCACCGTCGATCGCAGCCTGGCGCACCGCTCAATGGACAAGGTGGAGGTGGACAACCGCCGCGGCGCCTTCGAGGCCGTGGACCATCTGATCAAGCTGGGCCACCGGCGCATCGGGCTGATCGCGGGCCGACTCAATGTCTCCACCAGCCGCGAGCGGCGGCTCGGCTACGATGACGCCATGGCCGCGCACAAGCTGCCGGTGGCGTCCGAATACATCCGGGGCGGCGACTTCAAGCAGGCGAGCGGCCGCGCCATGGCGGAGGAACTCCTGGATCTGCCGTCGCCGCCCACGGCCCTGTTCGTGCTCAACAATCTCATGACGGTGGGCGCGCTGGAGGCGATCCACCGGCGGAAGCTGAAAATCCCGGGGGATATCGCCGTGATTGGCTTTGATGATTTGCCTTGGGCCGAGGCGCTTGACCCGCCGCTCACGGTCGTGCGACAGCCCGCCTACGAGGTCGGCCAGGCCGCGACGGAGTTGCTCTTGAAGCGCCTCGAGGACCCGAAACGGGCTGAAACGCACCTCAAGCTCCTTCCGAAGCTTGTTATCAGAAATTCTTGTTGAGAAAGGTTTAGCGAATATCGAGGGCAAATTTCCGATAAAAGGTAAACGTTTACATTGATTTTTGCCGAAAGGCTGTTCAATACAGCTTTCGTATGCCCCTTACCCCCCTTCGGCGGCCTTTGCGTCTTCGCGTTTGGACTGGTCTGTTGCTCGGTGCGGCCGCGCTCGCCGCGCCGGCGCAGGCCGATACGGCGGCCCCCGCCCCGAAGCTGGCGGTGGTCATCTCCATCGATCAGTTTCGCGCGGACTATCTTGTTCGCTTCCGGCCGTATTTCGTCGAGGGCGGATTCAAGCGCCTTCTGGAGGGTGGGGCGGATTACCAGAACAACCACTACCGGCACGCGGTGACGAAAACCGCGCCGGGCCACGCGACCATCCTGAGCGGTGTGCACGCCAACATCCATGGCATCGTCGCCAACGAGTGGGTCGATCGCACGACCTGGCAGGTGATCGAGTCGGTCGAGGACCCGGCGTTCCCGCTGGTCGGTGCCGCGCCCGCCGCCGGGCGCTCTCCGGGTGGCGTGCTGGAGGCCAAGACCGGCCGCTCGCCGCGCAACTACCTCGCGACGACCGTGGGCGACCAACTGAAGCTGCGCTTTGGCGCCCACTCCAAGGTGTTCGCCGTCGCGCACAAGGACCGCTCGGCCATCCTCATGGGCGGCAAGCTGGCCGACTCCGCCTACTGGATCAACGGAGGCCGGTTCGTGACCTCCACCTATTACCGCGACCAGCTGCCCGACTGGGTCGCAGCCTTCAACGCCGCCGGCCATGTCGAGGCGCGTTTCGGGAAAACTTGGGAACGGCTGCTCGCGCCGGAAATTTACGACGCGGTGCAGGGCGCCGACGATGCGCCGGGCGAGAACACCGATTTTGGCTTCGGCCGCACCTTCCCCAAAAAAGTGGATGGCGGCCGTCCGCAACTTTCACCGAAGTTCTACGAGGCCTATGAGAACGATCCCGCCGCCTCCGAACTGGTCGGGGTCTTCGTGCAGGAGGCGGTGAAACAGGAGCAGCTCGGCCGGCATGCGAACACGGACCTGCTGTGCGTGGGCTTTTCGCAGATCGACAAGGTCGGCCATTCCTACGGGCCGGACAGCCACGAACTCATGGATGCCGTGCTCCGCCTCGACCGCGTGCTGGCGAACCTGCTGGCCTGCCTGGACCGCGAGGTCGGGCTGGCCCACTGTGTGATCGTCCTCACGGCCGATCACGGCTCCAGTCCGTTGCCCGAACATGTGCAGGCGCTGCGCGCGGAGATCCCCGCCGGGCGCCTGCAGACCGCCGAGTTGGATGCGGCGGTGAACACTGCCCTCGACCGGGCCTTTGGCCCGCTGCCCGCCAATGAATACTGGGCGCTGCGCGACAACTTCGGTTACCACCTCCGCCCGTCCGCGCTGGCGGCCAAGAAAATCACGGTCGCGGCGGCGGCCGGGGTTGTGAAGCAGACCCTGCAGGCCTGGCCGCAGATCGCCAGCGCCTTCACCGCGGACGAGGTGCTCGCGATGGCACCGGAAGGAGACCTGCTGCCCGCCGCCACCCGGCGCAGCTTTTTCCCGGGCCGCAGCCAGGACGTGATCTTCGTGCTCAAGCCTTACTTCATCGACCGGCCGAAGTCGGGCACCAATCACGGCACGCCCTACGACTACGACACCCACGTGCCGCAACTGTGGTTTGGCGCCGGCGTGACGCCGGGAGTCCATGCGGAGCGCACCGGCATGGATGATCTCGCCCCCACCTTGGCCGGCCTGCTCGGCGTGCCGCGCCCGCCGCAAGCGCAGGGCCGCCGGCTCTTCTGAGACACCGCGTTCCGTGCATCCCGCCCCCGCCATCCTCCAGATGAAAGGCATCGCCAAGCGCTACCCCGGCGTGGTCGCGCTCGATGGCGTGGACCTCGAGGTGCGGCGGGGCGAGGTGCACATCCTGCTCGGCGAAAACGGCGCGGGCAAATCCACGCTGATGAAGATTCTCGCCGGCGCCGTCCGGCGCGATGCGGGCACCATCGCCCTCGACGGCCGCGAGTGCGACCTGGCGACCCCGCGCGCGGCCCAGGCGGCCGGCGTGAGCATCATCTACCAGGAGTTCAACCTCGTGCCGCACCTGACGGTGGCGGAGAACATCTTCCTCGGCCGCGAGCCGCGCGGCCCGGTGCCCGGGCTCATCGGCACGGCGCGTCTGCGGGCCGACGCGGCCCGGCTGCTGCGGGAATTGGAGGTGGCCATTGATCCGGGAGCGGTCGTGGCCGACCTCGGCGTGGCCGAGCAGCAGATGGTCGAGGTCGCCAAGGCCCTCTCGGTCGAGGCGAAGATACTTGTGCTCGACGAGCCCACCTCGGCGCTGTCGGACAAGGAGATCGCCCAGCTCTTCAAGGTCATCCGGGCCCTGCGCGCGCGCGGCGTGGCGCTCATCTACATCTCGCACCGCATGGAGGAGCTGTTCCAGATCGGCGATCGCGTCACGGTCATGCGCGACGGCCGCTACATCGCCACGCGCGAGATCCCGCAGACCACCCTGCCGGAGCTGGTCAGCCTCATGGTGGGCCGCGACCTGACGGAACACTTCCCGAAAAAACCCGTGGCGCCCGGCGAGGAATTGCTGCGCGTGGAGCATCTTTCCCGCGCCGGCGTGCTGCACGACATCTCGCTGACGCTCCGGCGCGGCGAGGTGGTCGGGCTGGCCGGCCTGATGGGCTCCGGGCGCACCGAGCTGGCCCGCGCCATCTTCGGGGCCGACCCGGTCACCGCCGGCCGGGTGACCGTGAAGGGCCGCGAGGTGAAGGTCGGCTCGCCCCGGCAGGCGATCGGCCTGGGGCTCGGCCTGCTCACGGAGGATCGCAAGCGCCAGGGCCTTGTGCTCTGCCTCGATATCCGGGCCAACACCTGCCTCGCGAGCGTGGACCGCTTCAGCGCGGCCGGGGTGGTGGACGGCCGCCGCGAGACGGCCGTGGCGCAAAAACTCACCGCCGACCTGCGGGTCAAGACGCCGGGCCTGCACCAGCGGGTCGTCAACCTCAGCGGCGGCAACCAGCAGAAGGTCGTCCTCGCCAAGTGGCTGTGCTGCGAGGCGGACATCCTGATCTTCGACGAGCCCACGCGCGGCATCGACGTCGGCTCCAAGGTCGAGATCTACCAGCTCATCAACCGCCTCGCCGCCGAAGGGAAGGCCATCCTCATGATCTCCTCGGAGTTGCCCGAGATCCTCGGCATGAGCGACCGCATCCTCGTGATGAACTGCGGGCGGATCGCCGGGGAGTTCACCGCCGCCGAGGCCACCCAGGAGAAGATTTTGCACTGCGCCCTCGGCGCCCACGCCGCATGAAACTGCCCCCCGTCATCGCCCGCCACGCCCGCCAGTTCGGCACCTTCGCCGTGTTCGTGGTCCTGTGCGCCGTCATCAGCGTGCTCACGCCGCATTTCTTCACGGTCACCAACCTGCTCAACGTGGCGCAGCAGACCGTCATCAACGCCCTCATCGCGGTCGGCCTGACCTATGTGATCATCTCCGGCGGCATCGACCTCTCGGTCGGTTCCATTCTCGCGTTCGCCGGCGTCGTCATGGCCCACGCCCTCCGGCTGGGCTGGCCGGTGCCGCTGGCCATTCTCGCGGGTGTCGGAGTCGGCGCGGGCTGCGGCCTCGTCAACGGCCTGCTCATCTCCTACGGCCGCCTGCCGCCCTTCATCGCCACGCTGGGCATGATGAGCGTGGCGCGCGGCGGCGCCCTGCTCGCCACCGACGGCCGCCCGGTGTCCGGCTTCGGCGAGTCCTTCCGCTGGCTGGCCACGGGCGAGATCGCGGGCGTGCCCGTGCCAGTGCTCGTCATGGTGCTGGTTTACGCGGCGGCGCACCTCGTGCTGCAGCGGACCAAGTTCGGCCGCTACACCTACGCCATCGGCGGCAACGAGGAGGCCTCGCTGCTCTCCGGCGTGCCGGTGCGGCTCTACAAGACCGGCATCTACGTCGTGGGCGGTGGCCTCGCGGCGCTGGGCGCGGTGCTGCTCACGGCGCGGCTCAACTCCGCCCAGCCCATCGCCGGCATCAACTACGAGCTCGATGCCATCGCCGCCACCGTGATCGGCGGCACCAGCCTGATGGGCGGGCAGGGCTCCGTCATCGGCACGCTCATCGGCGCGCTCATCATGGGCGTCCTCCGCAACGGCCTCAACCTGCTCGGCGTGTCCTCCTTCATCCAGCAGGTCGTCATCGGCGTCGTCATCATCGCCGCCGTGCTGCTCGACACTTTCTTCAAGCAATCGAAACGCTAACCCCCGCCCCATGAAAAAACTCCTCCCCCTCGTCGCGGCCGCCGCCGTGCTCGCCGGTTGCGGCAAAAAAGCCGAGACCACCGCCGGCGCCGCACCCGCGCCGGGCAAGCCCGTCGTCGCCCTCGTCGTCAAGACCCTGAACCATCCCTTCTTCATCGACATGCAGCGCGGTGCCGAGGAGGCCGCCAAGGCGGCCGGCGTCGAGCTCATCGTCCAGGCCGCCGAGCGCGAGATCGATGTCGAGCGCCAGATGCAGATCATCGAAAACCTCATCCAGCGGAAGGTGAATGCGCTGGTCGTCGCCCCGAGCGGCTCGCGCGAGATCGTGCCCGTCGTGGTGAAGGCCAACCAAGCCGGCATCCCGGTGCTGGTGGTGGACACCCGCGTGGACGCCCCGGCGCTCCAGGCCGCCGGCGGCAAGACCGCCACGTTCATCGGCTCCGACAACTACGAGGGCGGCAAGCTCGCCGGCGAGTTCATGCTGCAGAAGATGGGCGGCCAGGCCCGCATCGCCATCCTCGAGGGCATCCCCGGCCATGAGACCGGCGACCAGCGGCTGCGCGGCTTCCGGGATGCGCTGAAGGGCAGTCCCGGCATGGTGGTCGTGGCCTCGCAGCCCGCCAACTGGGAGCGCGACCAGGGCTACAATGTTTTCCAGAACATCCTGCAGGCGCACCCCGACGTGAATGCGATGTTCGCGGCCAACGACCTCATGGCGCTCGGGGCGCTCGAGGCCATCGCCGCCGCCGGCAAGACCGGCAAGATCACGGTCATCGGCTTCGACGCGCTGGAAGAGGCGCGGGCGGCGGTGAAAAAGGGCACGATGGCCGGCACCGTCGCGCAGGACCCCGCGCAAATGGGCCGCGTCGGCGTCGAGTGGGCCGCCCGCGTGCTGAAGGGCGAGACCCCGCCGGCCGACATCGCCGTCCCGATCCAGTTCGTGAAATAAATTTTCCCTTATGAACAAGCCAATCAACATCGGTGTCGTGGGGCTCGGCCGGCTCGGCCGGCTCTACGCCAGATATTTCACCAACCGCCTGCCCGGGGCGCGCCTCTACGGCGTGACCGACGTGGCGCCCGAGGCGGTCAAGGCCACCGTCGCCGAGACCGGCGCGAAGGGTTTCGCCACCACGGCCGACCTGCTGGCCGACCCGGCGGTTGACGCCATCGTCGTGATGACGCCCACCAAGATGCACGGCGAAGTCGTCATCGCGGCGGCGGCGGCGAAAAAGGCCATCTTCTGCGAGAAGCCCCTGTCGCTGGAGGTCAGCGAAGGCGAGGCCATGCAGGCCGCCGTCGCGAAGCACGGGGTGTTCTTCCAACTCGGCTTCATGCGCCGGTTCGACAAGGCCTACGCCGCGGCGAAGAAGCGCATCGACGCCGGCGAGATCGGCACGCCCGTCATCTTCAAGTCCAGCTCGAAGGACGCGCTGCCGCCCCCGGTCGAATACCTGCGCCCGGCGAGCAGCGGCGGGCTCTTCATCGACATGGGCATCCACGACTTCGACCTGGCGCGCTGGTATATGGGCGAGGTGAAGGATGTGTTCAGCGTCGGCAACTCGATCGCCTTCCCGGAGATTTCCAAGGTCGGCGACGTCGAGAACGGCCTGAGCACGATGAACTTTGTCAACGGCGGCATCGGCACCATCAGCCTGAGCCGCATCGGCATCTACGGCTACGGTATCCACACCGAGATCGTCGGCACCAAGGGCACGATCCAGATCGGCTACGACCGCGAGACGGCCATCCTCGTCATGACGAAGGACCAGATCGCGCACGACACGGTGCCGGGTTTCTACGAGCGCTTCGAGCAGGCCTACATCACGCAGCTCCAGGACTTCGTGGACAATCTCGTGCATGGCCGGCCGGCCCCGATCGTCGCCGCCGACGGCATCCGCGCCCAGCGCATCGCGATCGCCGCCACCAAGTCGCTGCACAGCGGCAAGGCCGAGAGCGTGCTCTGAGCGCAGAATCTTGGTTGGGGTCAAGCGGGGCGGACTGCGGTCCGCCCCGCTTCGTTTCACAACGCGGAGAGCCAGCCGCCGTCCACGTAGATGATCTGGCCGTTCACGAAATCGGAGGCGGGGGAGGCGAGGAAGACGGCGGCACCGACAAGATCGTCCGGTGTGCCCCACCGGCCGGCGGGCGTCCGCATCTTCACCCACGCGTCGAAATCGGGCTTCTCCGCGAGGTGCGCGGTCATGTCGCTCAGGATGTAGCCGGGCCCGATGCCGTTGGCCTGGATGTTGTGCTTCGCCCATTCGACCGTCATCGCCTTCGTCAGCATCTTGAGGCCGCCCTTCGCGGCCATGTAGTTGCCCGTCGTGGGCCGGCCGCCCTCGCTCATCAGCGAGCAGATGTTGATGATCTTGCCGCGGCGGCGCGCGACCATCCCGGCGGCCACGGCTTGGGCGGTGAGAAACGCGCCGGTCAGGTTCACGTCGAGCACCTCCCGCCACTTCACGACATCGAGCTCGAGCAGCGCGCCGTAGCGGTGGATGCCGGCGTTGTTGACGAGGATGTCCACCGGGCCGGCCAATTGCTCCAGCTGTTGCACGCCAGCGCGCACGGCGGCGGGATCGGTGACATTGAAGCTGGCCGTGTGCGCCGTATGTCCCTTGGCGCGCAAGGCGGCAGCGGCCGTTTCGGCGCGGGCCGCCTCGACATCGTTTATGACCACTTCCGCTCCCGCCTCAGCCAGGCCTTCGGCGAAGCGAAGACCCAGACCGCGACCCGAGCCGGTGATGAGTGCCCGGCGACCCTTGAGCGAGAAGAGATTCATGGATAAGCAGCCAGCCAGCTGGAAGTTAGGCGGCCATGATGCCCGGATGCAATATTTTCAGAGTCCGTGGATTTTTTGCTTTACCTAAGGAGGAGTAAAGGGAAAATGTAATCGTTTTCATAAAAACCCCGGATGCCCCCCATCACTGCCATTGCCGGTAAGGTTGCCGGACCTCGACTTGGTTTTCCGCGCGGACTGACTTGGCTGACTCGCGAGGGCGCGAAGCGGTCGGTCGCTCGCATGGATTTTGGCGTCTGCCGGTTGGGACGAGGGGAAGTTCACGCGGCGACCGTGGACAAGGAATCGCTGTGGGTGCTTCTGCAGGGTCGCGCCCAGGTGAGTTTCGGCGGCAAGACGGTCCCGGTGGCGCGCCAGTCGGTTTTCGACGGCGGCCCGGTGGCGGTGAACTTCGGGGCCGGCGAGCCGGTGGTGATTCGCTCGCTGGCGGCCAACACCGAGTGGGCCGTGATGCGCGCCGCCAATCCCCGCATGCGCGGCGTCCGCCTTTACCGGGCGGATGAGGTCGCGCTGGAGAACCGGGGGGCCGGACTGGCCCAGGGCGCCTGTCAGCGGCTGGTGCGCACCATTTATGATTACACGACCCGGCGTGATTCCGCTTTCGTGATCGGCGAGGTCGTCAATCTGCCCGGCCGCTGGTCGAGTTATCCGCCGCACCACCACGCCCAGCCCGAGATCTATCACTACCGCTTCACCGGGGCCGCGGGCTACGGTCATGCTGAAGTGGGAGAAAACGTTTACAGGGTGGCCTCCGGCGACACGACAGTCATCCCGGGCGGCTTGGATCACGCGCAGGTTTCCGCGCCGGGCTATGGCATGTATTACCTGTGGGTGGTGCGCCATCTGCCGGGCCGGCCCTACAAGGGGTTCAAGGTCACGCCGGCGTATCGCTGGCTGCTCGATCCCGCCAACCAGGGCTGGCTGCCGCCCAAGTCACTTTTCAAATGAAGACCGTTCGCACCACCACCGCGGCGGCCATCGTCCGCTTCCTCCAGGCTCAATATGTGCGGCGCGACGGCGTGGAGCACCGCCTCATCAATGGCGTCGCCGGCATCTTCGGCCACGGCAACGTGACCGGGCTCGGCCAGGCCCTCGAGGAGTTCGGCGGCAAAAGCCTGCCCTTCTACCAGCCGAAGAACGAGCAGGCGATGGTCCACATGGCGATTGCCTACGCCAAGACCAGGCAGTGTCTCGGCACGCTCGCCTGCACCTCCTCCGTCGGGCCCGGCGCGACCAACATGGTCACCGGCGCCGCGACGGCGACCATCAACCGCCTGCCCGTGTTGCTCCTGCCGGGCGACATCTTTGCCAACCGCCGCCCCGGTCCCGTGCTCCAGCAGCTCGAGTCGCCCGCGAGCCAGGACCTGAGCGTCAACGACTGCTTCCGCCCGGTCTCGAAATACTGGGATCGCATCAACCGCCCCGAGCAAATCCTCACCGCGCTGCCCGAGGCGATGCGCGTGCTGGCCGATCCGGCCGAGACCGGAGCCGTGACCATCGCCCTGCCCGAGGATGTGCAGGCCGAGGCCTTCGATTGCCCGGTGAATTTCTTCGCGAAGAGGGTTTACGACGTCTGGCGCCCGGCCGCGGTCGCCGAGGCGGTCCGCGCCGCGGCAAAACTCCTGCGCGCGGCGAAACGCCCGCTGCTCATTGCCGGCGGCGGCGTGCATTACTCGGACGCCTGCGTCGCGCTGAGGAAATTTGCCGAGGCCAGCGGCATTCCCGTGGCCGTCACCCAGGCGGGGAAGGGGGCCTTGCTTGAGTCGCATCCGCTGGGCCTCGGCGCCGTGGGCGTCACCGGCACTTTGGCGGCCAACCGGATCGCGACCGACGCCGACGTCGTGCTGGTCGTGGGCACCCGGCTTTCGGATTTCACGACGGCGTCGAAGACCCTGTTCCAGCACCCGCGCGCCCGCTTCATCAGCATCAATGTCAACGCCGCCGACGCCGCCAAGCACGGCGCGCTGCCACTGCTCGGCGATGCGCGCGCCACCCTGGCCGCGCTGGGCCGGGCGCTCGCCGGCTGGCGCGTGCCGCCCGCGCACCGCCGCGCGGTTGCCCGGGCGCGGGCGGATTGGGAGCAACCCTGGCGCGCGATGACCTCGCCGTCGCGCCGCAGCCCGGACGGCCTGCTCTACCAGAGCCAAGTCATCCGCGTGCTCAACGAGTTCACCGATGCGCGCAGCACCGTGGTGCATGCCGCCGGCGGCATCCCGGGCGACATTCACAAGCTCTGGCGCGGCAAGTCCGCCACCGACTACCACTCGGAATACGGCTATTCGTGCATGGGTTATGAGATCGCGGGCGCACTCGGCGTGAAGCTGGCCGACCCGAGCCGCGAGGTTTACACGCTCCTCGGCGACGGCAGCTACCTGATGCTCAACCATGAAATCGTGACCGCCGTGCAGGAGAAGCTGAAGGTCACCATCGTCCTGACCGACAACCACGGCTTCGGCTGCATCCACAATCTCCAGCGCGCCAACGGCGGCCGCAGCTTCGGCAACGAGTTCCGCGCCCGCACCGCGCGCACCGGCCGCCTCGAGGGTGCGGCCATGCCCGTCGATTTCATGGCCAACGCCCGCAGCCTCGGCGCCACAGTCCTGGCCGCCCACGACGAGCGGTCGCTGCGCCTGGCGCTGGCCGCCGCGCGCCACCAGGCGAACACCTGCCTCATCTACATCCCGGTCACGCCGGCCTCGGTCATGCAGGGCTTCGCGTGGTGGGATGTCCCGCCCGCCGCCGTTTCCGGCGTGCCCGCGGTGCGCGCTGCCCGCGCCGCCTACGACCGGGCGAAAAAACGCCAGCGCTTCCATTACTGATGATTGCCTCTGTTCCCACTGCCACCACCGTGCTCGCCGGCTGTCAGGTCGGCGCCAACCCGATCATCTGGAGCAACGATGATTTCAACGACCTCGCCGGCGATGTGCCGCTCGATGTCATCCTGCGCGAGATGCGCGCCGCCGGATTTGCCGGGACCGAGCTGGGACACGCCTACCCGCGGACGACCGAGGCGCTCGGCGCCGCGCTCCGCCGGCACGATCTCCAACTTGTGAGCGGCTGGCACAGCACCTACCTCGCCGCGGGCGATCATGCGGCCGAGGAGAAGAACTTTCAGGCGCACCTGGCGCTGCTCCAATCCCTCGGCGCCCCCGTCGTCATCGTCGCCGAGTGCACGCGCTGCGTGCACGGCGACAAGGCCGCCCGCCTCGGGTTCGGGGCGGACGACCGCCCGATCCTGACGGAAGCGGAGTGGGGGAGGCTGGGCGCGGGGTTGGCGAAACTCGCTGCGCTCAGCGCCGCCGCCGGGCTGAAGCTCGTCTATCACCACCACATGGGCACGGTGATCCAGAGCGAGGCCGAACTCGACCGCCTGCTCGCCAGCGTGCCCGCGATGCACCTGCTTTTTGATCCCGGGCATCTCGCCTTCGCCGGCATCGATCCGTTGGCGGTCGCCCGGCGTCATGGTGCGCGCATCGCCCATGTCCACCTGAAGAGCGTGCGCCGCGAGATCGCCGAGCGCGCGCGCCGCGAGGGCTGGTCCTTCTACCGTGCCGTTCGCGAAGGGGTGTTTACGATTCCGGGCGACGGCATGGTGGATTTCCCCGCCATTTTCGCCGTGCTCACCGAGCACCGGTATCGCGGCTGGCTCGTTGTCGAGGCGGAGGAGGATCCCGTGCTGGTCGCCGCGCTGCCCAAGGCCCAAAAAGCCCGCGAATTTGTCCGCACCCACGCCGGCGTCTGACCGCCCATGAACACCACCCCTCCGTCCCGCATGACCCAGATGACCGCGCTCGGCGCGGACTGGTGGAACGATTCCGGCGTGCCCGCCGAGCTGGGCGAGGCCGTTGCCCTCGGCGCCACCGGCGGCACCTCGAACCCCGTCATCGTTTACCAGACCGTCAAGGCCAACCCCGGCCTCTGCCTGCCGGCGCTCGACCAGCTCATCACCGACTTTCCGCACGCCACCGAGGACGAGCTGACCTGGAAGCTCATCGCCGTGCTCGGCCGCGAGTCGGCGAAGAAGCTGCTGCCGGTCTTCGAGGCGACCAAGGGGGCCAAGGGCTACCTCTCGATGCAGGTGAACCCGAAGTATTACCCCAGCGCGGAGCACATGGTCGCGCACGCCACCGAGCTCGCCGCCCTCGCGCCGAACATCGCCATCAAGGCGCCCGCCACCGAGACCGGCATCGCGGCGATGGAGGAGATGACGGCGCGCGGCATCCGCATCAACGCCACCGTCAGTTTCTCCGTCGCCCAGGCCCTCGCCATGGCCGCCGGCATCGAGCGCGGCCTCAAGCGCGCCCGGGCCGCGGGGCTCAACGCCGACGCCATCCGCCCCTACATCACGCTCATGATCGGCCGCGTGGACGACCAGCTCAGGCGCGTCGCCGAGGCGCAGAAGATCGCCGTCACGCCGGGCGCCATCGATTGGGCGGGCATCGCCGTCTTCAAGCACGCCCACCGGCTCTTTCAGGCCCGGGGCCTGCCCGGCACGCTGCTCGCCGCCGCCTACCGCCACGAGGGGCACTGGTCGCAGCTCATCGGCCGCGAGGTGCTGCAGACCATCCCCTACAACTGGTGGACCAAGTTCAACACCTCCGCCACCGCGCCCGCGCTCACGCTCGATACGCCGGTGGACGGCGCGATCCTCGCCGAGCTGCGCGCGAAGTTCCCGGATTTTGTCCGCGCGCATGACGAGGACGGCATGACGCCCGCCGGGTTCCTGCGCTATGGCGCGACGCTCCACACCCTCCACCAGTTCCTCGGCGGCTACGCCGACCTGCTCGCGCTCGTGCGCGGCCGGATGATCCCGATGTAACCCGATGCCCATGTCCACCACCGCGCCCTGTCCCCTGCTCATCAACGGCGAATGGCTGCGCCCCGCCGCGCTCGCCACCTCGCCGGTCTTCAACCCCTCCACGGGCGAGGTCATCGGCGCGGTGCCGCTGGCCGGCGCCGCCGAGGTGGACGCCGCCGTCCAGGCCGCCCAGGCCGCGTTCCCCGCCTGGGCCGACACGCCGGTCGTGGACCGCACGCGCATCATGTTCCGCTACCGGTCGCTCGTGGAAAAACACTTCGACGAGATCGCCCGCACCATCTCCCGCGAGCACGGCAAGACCTGCGCCGAGTCGCGCGGCGATCTCTTCCGCGGCATCGAGGCCATCGAGTATGCCTGCGGCGCGCCGACACTGATGATGGGCGACATGGTCACGAACATCGCGCGCTCCGTTGATTGCGAGACCACGCGCTACCCGCTCGGCGTGTGCGTCGGCATCACGCCCTTCAATTTTCCGGCGATGATCCCGCTGTGGATGTTCCCGCTCGCGCTGGTGACCGGCAACACCTTCGTGCTCAAGCCGAGCGAGCGCGTGCCGTTCACGGCCATCCGCCTCGCGGAGCTCCTCATGGAGGCCGGCCTGCCCAAGGGCGTCTTCAACCTCGTGCAGGGCGGCAAGCCGGCCGTGGACGCCCTGCTCACGCATCCGCTGGTCAAGGCCGTCTCCTTTGTCGGCTCCACGCCGATCGCGCGCTACATCCACCAGACCGCCACCGCGCACGGCAAGCGCGCGCAGGCCAACGGCGGCGCGAAGAACTACGTCTTTGTCCTGCCCGACTCGGATGTCACCAAGACCGTCGAGGGCATCATGAACGCCGCGTTCGGCTGCGCCGGCGAGCGCTGCATGGCCGGTTCCTCGGTCATCACCGTCGGCAACCGCGGCCGCCACCTCATGGGTGATCTCGCCGCCGCCGCCCGGGCGCTGAAGGTCGGCCGCACCGACGGCGAGGCGCAGCCCGACATGGGCGCGCTCATCACCGCCGCGCATCGCGACCGCGTGCTCGGTCTCGTCGAGTCCGGCCTCGCCGCCGGCGCGAAGCTCGTGGCCGACGGCCGCGGGGTGAAGGTGCCCGATGCCCCGAAGGGCTTCTACCTCGGGGCGACGATCGTCGAGGACGTGCAGCCCGACATGGCGCTGGCTCGCGAGGAGGTCTTCGGCCCCGTGCTCAATGTCCTGCATCTGGACAATCTCGAGTCCGCCATCACCCTGGCCAACCAGTCCGCCTACGGCAACGGCGCCGCCATCTTCACCAATTCCGGCAAGGCTGCGCGCGAGTTCAAGCACCGCGTGCAGTGCGGCATGATCGGCATCAACATCGGCGTGCCCGCCTCGCTGGCGATGTTCCCCTTCAGCGGCTGGAACGACTCGTTCTTCGGCGACCTGCACATTCAGGGCCGGGAGTCCGTCTGGTTCTACACCCAGCAGAAAGTCACCACCACGCGCTGGATCGCCGAGGGCGTCGGCGACGTCTGGCGCAAGTAACCCCCTTCACCTGATCGTGACCTGATCTTCACCCCACCTTCACCCCGCGGGATTCCCGTCGCCGCGTTTGCCCCCACCTTCAGTTACCCATGTTCACCAACCCAAGACCATCCATGACCCCGCTACCCCAAGTCAGCCCCCCCACCGGCGGATTCCGCCGTTTGCTCGCCTGCCTCCTCGGCCTGTCCCTTGCCCTCACCGCGTGGGCGCAGGCCGGTGACGGTTCCCTCGCCGGCCATGTCACCGACACGAGCGGCGCGCCCCTGCGCGGCGCCCGCGTGACCATCGCCAGCCTCAACCGCGACACCGCCACCGCCAGCGACGGCAGCTTCCACCTCGGCGGCCTGCCCGCCGGCACCCACACCGTCCATGTCTCCTACCTCGGCCTGCCTTCCAAGGACCTCCCCGTCACCGTGGTCGCCGGCCAGTCGGCCAGCCTCGATGCCCGGCTCGGCGACGAGGTCGTCCAGCTCGCGAAGTTCACCGTCGAGGGCCAGCGCGTCGGCCAGGCCCGCGCGCTCAACGAGCAGCGCGCCTCGGACAACCTGAAGAGCATCGTCTCCTCCGACGCCCTCGGCCGCTTCCCCGACCAGAACGCCGCCGAGACCCTCGGCCGCATCAGCGGCGTGTCGCTCGCCCGCGACCAGGGCGAGGGCCGCTTCATCTCCATCCGCGGCGTGGACCCCGACCTGAACAACACGCAGCTCAACGGCGTGAACATCCCCGCCTCCCAGGAGGACAGCCGCTCGGTCAACCTCGACGTGTTCCCCTCCGACCTCCTCGACTCCATCGAGGTCGTGAAGGCCATCACGCCCGACATGGACGGCGATGCCATCGGCGGCAGCGTGAACATCAAGACGCAGACCGCCTTCAGCATGCCCGGCCGCATCCTCCGCGTCGCCGCCGAGGGCCAATACAACAAGCTCACCGGCGAGTGGGGCCACAAGGCCAGCGTCGTCTGGGGCGACAAGTTCAACGATGGCAAGCTGGGCCTGCTCATCGCGGTCAGCGACGGCAAGCGCAACTTCGGGTCCGACGGCAGCGAGGCCGATGACAATCCCTGGGTCTCCGACGCCAGCGCCACCCCCGGCACCTTCTATCTCACCCCCGGCGGCGACCTCCAGCACCGCGAATACACCATCAGCCGCCTGCGCCGCGGCATCAACTTCTCCCTCGATTTCAAGCCCGCGCCGGGCACCAGCTACTACTTCCGCGGCGTTTACAGCCACTTCTCGGACTACGAGAACCGCTTCCGCACCCGCTTCCGCGGCCGCGCGGCCAACGCCGTGCCGACCTCCGACCGCACCGGCACCGTCACCGGCCGCCGCATCGTGGTCGACCTGAAGGACCGCACCGAGGACAACAACGTCTGGTCCCTCACCGGCGGCGGCGAGCACCAGCGGGGCAGCTGGACCATCGACTACTCCGCCTCCTGGGCCCGCGCCGAGCTGGTTGACCCGTTCCGCTACCAGCCCGTCTTCCAGAGCGCCAACACCACCTGGAACTACGACCTGACCGACCCGCAGCACGCGGTCTTCACCGGCGCCGGCACCGCGCTGCCGGCCTCGGCCTTCCCCTTCACGGGCTGGGCGCTCGACACCGGCCTCAACGTCGAGGACGAGTGGACCGCGAACCTCAACGCCAAGCGCGAGATCACCCTCGGCGGCCACAGCGGCCACGTGAAGTTCGGCGGCAAATACCGCGCCAAGGCCCGCAGCGTGAACATCGGCAGCACCGCCATCATCCCCACCGGCACCAACACGCTCACCCTCGCCCAGGTCGCCCGCACGAGTGCCCGCGGCGTCAACGCCACCTTCGCCAGCGTGAACCCGCAGGCCTTCCGCGCCTACTACGCGGCCAACCCCGGCCAGTTCGGCATCGATGCCAACGCCACCGCGGTCAACGACGCCATCGAGGACTACAACACCGACGAGAACATCTTCTCCGTTTACGGCATGGCCGACCTGACCATGGGCAAGCTGACCCTCATCGGCGGCGCCCGCCTCGAGAGCACCCAGTTCGAGAACCGCGCCTGGAGCGTGGTGGACGAGGATGCGACCACGCTCGCCCGCACCTCCGCCGACCGCAGCTACTCCAACTTCCTGCCCAGCCTCATCGCCCGCTATGACTTCACCTCGCGCCTGGTGGGGCGCGCTTCCGTCACCAGCACGCTCGCCCGCCCGAAGTTCCTCGACGCCTCGGCCAGCCGCCTGGTGGAGGATGACGACGTCACCCAGGGCAACCCGAAGCTCAAGCCCTACCGCGCCACCAACTGGGACGCCTCGCTGGAGTTCTACCCGCGCTCCCTCGGCGTCATCACGGTCGGCGTGTTCCACAAGGACATCCAGGACTTCATCTTCTCGCAGGTCATCGCCGGCGGCGCCCCCAACGGCATCAACAGCCTGACCACCCCGCTCAACGGCGACTCCGCGAAGGTGACCGGCTTCGAGGCCGACTACCAGCAGCAGTTCACGTTCCTGCCCTCGCCGTTCGACGGCCTCGGCCTCTACGCGAACCTCACGCTCACCGACAGCGAGTCCGTGCTCGGCGGCGCCCGCTCCGGCGAAAAGGTGCCCTTCCTCAACCAGTCCAAGAAGCTCGGCAACCTCGCGCTCTCCTACGAGAAATACGGCTTCTTCGCCCGCGTGTCGCTCACGCACCGCAGCCGCTACCTCAGCCTGCTCGGCGCCAGCACCGCCGGCGACCAATACGTCGAGGACCACACGCAGATCGACTTCAGCACGAACTACAAGTTCTCCCCGCGCTTCACGGTCTATGCCGAGTTCCTGAACCTGACCAACGAGCCCTACTCGGCCGTCTACAACGTGACCAACGGCCTCCGCAAGGCCGAGTTCTACAACTGGTCGGCCAACGCCGGCGTCAAGCTGTCGTTCTAAGCCGCCCGCTCCCTCCCGGCGGATTACACCTTTGTAATCCGCCGGCATTTTTCCCGCAATCAGGGCCGGCCATGCTGCCGGCCTTGATTTTATCCACCTCCCCATGAAAAAACTTCCGCTTCTCCTGGCCGTCCTCGGCCTCGCCACCGTCGCCCCGCTGTCCGCCAAGCCGGGCAAGACCGCGCCCGCGCCCGACGCCATCAAGCCCCGCGTCGTCACCGAGCCCACCAAGCACGACACCGACGACCCCGCCATCTGGATCAACCCGGCCAACCCCGCCGAGAGCCTCATCATCGGCACCGACAAGAATGCCGACGGCGCCCTCTACGTCTGGGGCC
>Ga0268298_10002542_pt1 | contig 19840 bp, 18 predicted proteins | sample WWTPWeurt_MetaG_FD_194462 | JGI IMG/M metagenome (GOLD analysis project Ga0268298, IMG submission 194462) | Activated sludge microbial communities from WWTP in Nijmegen, Gelderland, Netherland - WWTP Weurt | ecosystem: Engineered > WWTP > Aerobic digester > Activated sludge | place...
TCACGTTTTGCAGCGCCGCCTGCATCGGCTGGACCTTGTGCAAATAGCAGCACAGATTCGGGTCGTCGATGGGCAGCGTACGGGTGCGCTGGCGGGCAAACACATCCCAACGTGAATCGCGGTGCAGATCGATGACGTTGAGACCCCACTCAGCGATGATCCGCTCGCGGAACATCAACGTCTCCCAAAAATGATAACCGGTATCAAGAAAAAATATGGGGAGGGCATGTGTGACCTGTGAGACCATATGCAGCAGCGGCATGGATTGGGTCTGAAAAGAGGAGCTCATGGCCACATCCGGCCAGAACGTATCCACCGCCCATTGGATGATCTCTTGAGGTGTTCTTGCCTCAAAGTTCCCGGAATATTTTTCCAGTTCCTGTACCGATAACATGCGGAGATTATACCGTCAGTCAGGGAGCTGATCGCAATTGCACCAAATCACATAGTGTAACTCGCGCTGTGTATAATCATGGTATGAACCGCAATATTGCCACCCGCCTGCTAGAGATCAACCGCGAGTTTTACAGCCAGTTCGGCCGCTCGTTCTCAGCCACTCGTCAGCGTTTGCAGCCCGGCGTCCGGCGGATTTTTGAATCCATTTCTCCCGATGAATCTGTGCTTGACCTTGGGTGTGGCAATGGGAACTTCCTCTGCGAACTTCATTCGCGCGGTCATCAGGCAGCGCTTCTGGGCGTGGACTTCAGCCTGCCCCTGCTTCGGGAGGCTGATGCCACACCGGGAATTGACTTCTGGGAGATGGATCTTTCCGCGCTCTCTTCGGCAGAGAACCAACTGGCAGTTGTCCGCGCGCGCTGGTCTCTAGTGACGATGTTCGCCACTTTGCATCATATCCCTTCCACAGAGATGCGGCTGGGCATCCTGGGAACGGTGAAGGGTCTCTTGAAATTGGGCGGGAAGTTCCACCTCTCCAATTGGCAGTTCATGAACAGCGAAAAACTCAAGGCCAGGGTCCAGCCATGGAGCAAGGCGGGTTTGAAGGATGAGGATGTGGATGAGGGAGATTACCTGCTGGACTGGCGCAGCCAGGGCCTGGGTCTGCGCTATGTGCATCACTTTTCAGCGGAGGAACTGCTCTGGTTGGCCGGGCAGGTTCAAATGAAGGTTGAGGCGTCTTTCTTGTCAGATGGGGAAAACGGCCGGTTGAGCTTGTATCAGGAGTGGTCTGCAGTTTGAGGCAGGCCATCTATCATCCCGTAGGCGACCACACAATTTCTTCCGTTCCTTTTTGCCTGATATAGAGCGGCGTCGGCTTTTTCGATCAGATCGAGGAAGGTGTCATTTCCTTCTGCTTCCGCCGCTCCAAAACTGGATGTGATCCGCAAGCCAGTCTTTTCTGTATCGAAGGGGAAATTCATAATGGCCATGCGCATACGTTCGGCAATTGCACGTGCAGCCTCGAGGCCTGTCTCTGGCAGGAGTACCATGAATTCTTCGCCGCCATACCGGCCGATGAGATCGGTGGTGCGCAGGTTGCTTGAGTTGCGTTTTGCAAATTCGTGCAAGACCTGGTCGCCTGCGCTGTGACCGTATTGATCGTTGACTTGTTTAAAATGGTCGATATCCATCATTAATATACAAAACGGGCGGGAAATACGCCGCGAGCGTTGGAACTCGAATTCGCCAAGTTGGAAGATACCGCGCCGGTTGTACACACCGGTCAATACATCGGTGATGGCCTGGGTCTGGCTTTCCTGGTAGATGCGGGCATTCTCCAATGCCACTGCGACCTGGTTGGAGAATTCTGTGGCTGTCTGAATATCTTTATCTCTGAAATGATTGGGCTCGGAACTATCGATGGCGAGCAGGCCGATCACCTTTTCCTGGACGATCAAGGGCACTCCGAGCCAGGAGCGGATGTGGTTATGGGGGGGGTGGTTGAACTGTTCATATACTTTCCAGACCTCAGGCAGCTGATAGGGCTTGCCGGTCTGGATGACAACACTGTTGGGATTGTTCCCCGGGATGACGAATCGCATCCCGCGCACATCCTTGGGGTTATCCCAACCCCGCCCATCTACGATAACCAACTCATTGTCTTGGATCAATTGGACCGATGCGCTATCGTACGGGACGACCTGACGTAATTGGTCGAGGATGTGAGAAACGGTTTGATCCATTTCGAGTTTTTCGGCGACAGCCAGGCTGGCTTTGCGGAGTTTCTCGGAGGTGTCTGCACGGCGTTTGGCCTCATCCACCGATTGGAATTTCTCAAGGGCTAGTGCGATCAGGGCTGCGGCCTGTTCACAGATGGAGATATCATCGTTTGAGAAAGATTGTTTTTTATTAAAAGCAAGAATAATGGCGCCCAGATTTTTCTTGTCGGCGATCAGGGGCAAAACGATGCCCGATTTGGAAGGAAACAGGTGGACGATCTCTGGCTCTGCGAAGGAAGTGGTTTCGGTATCTTCCACTACCAGGGTATGCCCGGCCTTCAGAGCAGATGCCGTGAAGTTGCGTTGATCAGGTTGGATCTCAATGGCGGCATATTTTTCTTTGGGAATCCCGTAGGCGACAAGGGGAATGGGTCGCTGATGTTCTTCATCCCACAAGGTGATGAAACATCCATCTGCACCAATCAACTCCCTCAAGCGGTTTACTACGATATCGGCCATTTCATCCAATTCCTTGGCCTGCAGGGATACAGTCACGATCTGGTGAAGGAGGCTGAGGGCGTGCTGACGGCGAACGATTTGCTGCTCGGCACGTGCACGAGCCTCTGCCGCCCCGAAGATATTGGCAACCGCTTCGAAGGCTTCAATCTCCACAGGTGACCATTGCCGTTCCCGTTCGCATTCTTCGAACATGATGAATCCCCACCAATGATTTTCTGCGAAGATGGGCACGACAACAAGCGAAAGAGTGCCGAGCGTTTTCAGGAATACTTTTTCCTCTTCAGGGAAGTCGTCAACCTGCCCAAGAATCGGTTCTCGGTTTGAGAGGATATTTGTCCATCGGCTTAACCCTAGGTGACTTAAGGGGGTATAGATCAGGCTCGGATTATTGAGTTGGGAAACGATATTTGGCGCGCTCCATTCGTAGCACAGGCTTGCGAACACTGTGCCTCCTTCGTTCTCCTGATAGTTCATCACCACGGATACCCGGCTGACATCTGCAGACTGCCCCAGCACTTTGAGCACGTCGGGGATATTGTGTTCCCAAGTGGACGCTTTGAGAAATTGGGCGGTTGCCGTGCTGATGGAGGACATGATCGCATCCTTCCGCCGCAGCAATGCCTCGGTCTCTTTGCGCCGTGTGGCATCATGCAGCATGACCATGCGATCCATGCTTCGCGCTGTTCTGGGTTTCCCTTGCTGGATGGGGGATACGGTCACCTCGAAGATCTTGGCTTGATTGCCATCCCCAACCTTGATCTCCACCCGCTGATCGGCGCCGGAAAGATACGGCTCAAGTTTTTCATAATACAAAGCGGATATCTTGGAGAGGGGCTGGCCAATGACCTCCCCCTCCGAGCGGCCGAGCAACTTTTCCATCACAAGGTTGAGATATAAAATGCGATCCTGTGAATTTAATACCACCACCCCATCCTTCATGCTTTTTAAAATGGTGATATGTTCGGGCGGCAGGATGTCCAGCAGTTTGTATTTGGCGATCGCCCAGAACAACCCGAGAGCAGTCGGTAAAAAGAATAGCGGCGTCATATCCAGATCGTGGAACGGACCGAAACCCGAAACGAAGATAACGCTACCGAGCGATGGAATGACAATACTGAGAACAATGAAACTGATCTGCGCACGGTAAATGCCGGGCCTGCGGACAAGTTCCATAATGAGCAGGACACAAGCCGCTGCCAAAAGAACGTAGGAGTAGACGGCCAGCAGCCAGAAGAAGGGCCCCAATATGAGGTCAAGCAATTTCAACCCCACGGGCGATTCGATCAGGGTTTCATGGGTCCACATTAAATGGTGGAAGGAGTTCGTCCAGGCAATGATCAGGGTGACCAGCGGCAGGATCCAGATTAACATGCGAGTCTTTAGTGTCAGCAGGTGCTGGTTTCCAGTGTATTCCACGGTGAAGCGCAGAAAGAAGACCGGTACACCGATGATCCCAAGAAATTCGATCTGGGTGCAGATGAGTTTGGTTGTAATATCCTGGGAAAATAGTTCGATACTGTACGTGAACGTCCAAATGGCCATGCAGACCATGGCCTGTGCGAACGGTTCCACCGCCACAGCCGGTCGTCTGCGCCAGGCAATGATAGCCAGCCAGATGTAGGGAATCGTAGCCAGCAAATAAGTCAGTGGGATATATAATGCAGGTCTCATGACCATGATCATCTATTATATTTTATTCGATGCGCCATGGAAGACACGGGGTACATCATATCATTGAAGAAATATCCGAATCGTAAAAGAGAGATAAAAAAACGCAACCGTTAAGGATGCGTTTTTCTTTGTCAGCTGATGACAGATTGCGGGGCCGTGACATACTGCCACCAATTGTTGTGGATGCCGTTCTTGCGCCCGGCCATGCGCGGAAAGTGGTTGAACCACCATTTGTGGTGGGCTCGGATTTCGCCCCGACCCCACTCTGTTGAATCCACCGTGCGGATATCCCCTTTGAATGCCGGAAAATTCAATAGCCAGTCATAACATTCGCTTTGGACCGGCATGGCATTGCCCCAGTCATAATCCACCTTGCTATTGGGAGCGTAATGTATGTTGCCGCAGGCGGATTTTCCCGGCATTGACTTTTCGTAGCGGATGAAGCGCTTCCACAAGTTCGCGTCGCCGCTTAACCGGCTGAAAGTCTTCTCCATGATCGACTCGGCGCGGTGACCGTAGGCTTCCAGCATTTCGCCGATATAGCGTTCGTAGGAAAAGCCCATGATCACGAACCGGCGTTTGCTGGTGGAAGTATTTGCCATGGGGGGGGCGTTGCACCAGAATGTACCCGGTCCACCCATGATCGACTCGTAAAACCCGGCATGCGGGAAACCAAAGATCCAAACCTCATCGATCTCATTGCGGGCCACCCGTTGCAGAATGTTGAACTGAGTCAGGATGGCTGCATAGTTTACTTCTTGTGGCATGTGCGGCTTGGCGGTTCCGCTGAGCACGTCCAGGTAGGATTGAGGGGTATAGCGAAACCCGTCTGTTTTGGCGGGGAATTCGTTCAAGTCTATGCGCTGCACGACCTCATAACGCGCCAAACCTTTGCTGACCTCGGTTACATCCGAGGTGAAACCTGCGATCAGGTCTCCGGTGTCATGCCATTTCATCTTCTGCGAGAGCCGGATGCCGGTCGCATCCATCACCGGGTCGTAGACGATAACCAGCACCTTGCTGCGTGTGACCTGCGCGGGTTCGGTCAGGCTGTCGGCGGGGTAGGGCGCGGGCTTGAAGAGATCGATGATGGACTTGAAGAAATTGTTCATGCTTTTTCCTTTCTCGGTTAAGGCATGTTAACAGCGAAATACACTTGACCGTTCACGGCGATGTAAAGCACATGGTCCGGGCTGACGGCTACAGCGCCGATCGAACCGGCCGGGACGGGGTTTGCGTTTCCGGTCGCGGGCCGGAACTGGTTCTGTAATTCGAGCGAACGCGACGCGAAGCGCATCACGCTCTGACTGTCCGAATCCAATAACAAGATGGAAGGATCGGGTGGGGCGGCGAACAGGATCTGTGTGAAGTGCGCGGTTCCGAACAGGTTCGTGTCCTGATAGGCCGGGAAGGGGTTCACCAGAGTTGTCTGTTCCTGACATTGCGATTTGCTGGCGTCGATGCGGCTGTAGGAACAGTTCGAAAGTCGCCCGTCCGCATGCAGCAGGAACATCTCATCGCCCGCCACCACCAGGTCGATCACATCCTGTGAGGGGGTCTGCTGACCAAAGAAGAAATAAGGCCGGTCTACGAAGGTGCTTTCCTTGCCCACGTATACCCACACGGCCCGTGCCGGCGCATCAAGCACATATAGGTTCCCGGCATCAAGGGTGAAGCCTGTCACACGACCCCAGTTCGTATCAGGCGGGGGCAGGGGAATGGCCTGCGGAACTTCGCCCGGTTTGCAGTACAAGAGATTCCCGGCGGCATCAATGCCGAGCAGGGTGGCGTCTATGAAGTTGACGATCGGCATGGCGAGGATATCCACCAGCGGCCCGACGGTGTAACTCCCGTACACCCCCGGTTTGCAGACGAAGGTGGTGTCGATCTCAAACCCGCCGTTGCCGGATGGGATGGCGCGCAGCACTTCGCCGTTGGCTGCATTGAGCAGGTATAGATCCTTTTCGCTGGCGGCCATGCGGCTGATGTCGATGTTGATTTTGGCACTAAAGGCAGGGTTAAACTGCATGCGGGTGATGCCGAACAAGATATCGAGGTTGGCTTCGGCAGTCTGGCGCAGCGCAAGCGACTCGGAGGTGGGACGGTAAATTTCCTCGGCGCTGCTGACGAGATAGATCACCTGATTCCATGCCTCGCGCTGTTCGATGGGGCTTCCCAAGGTCGGCGCCTGCTGGCTGACCTGTTGTGCCTGTTGGAGATAACTTTCAAATTGCGGGTTGCGTCCGTATTTGGAATACACCACAAAGAGGATCGTTGCGATCACCAGCGGAACAAGAATGGAAATGACGAACATCGAGAAATCGGTGATCTTCAGCGTATCACCGGCATCTGAGTTGGGAAGCAGGCGCGGCAGGAAGTTTCGGGTCTTTTCGCCGAACACCCCGCTCCAACGCCGCAGGGCCTGCATGCTATTGACGATGATGCGGGCAGCCTGCTTGGTCTGCGCAGAGGGCTCGCGTCGAACACGCCGCTTGATCTCGATAGGTTTTTCCGGGGTTGAATCGAGCTCGGCAGGAACTTCTGTAGCGGCAGCAATTTCAGGCTTTGCTGGAGTGGATGTGGGGACGTTTGCTTCTTCCACCACGGATTTGGCGCGCGGGATCGAAGAGGGAAATTCTCGCGGAGCGGTGTTGCGCGGCAGGCTCGCCAATGGGTCGGGGCGCGGTTGATCGATGGGTCGGGCCTCTTCCTGTTCAGGAGGAATGGCGTAGGCCGAAGGTTGCAGGACATGCGCGGGCGTAGACTCCGCTTCTTTAACGGGGGGCAGGTCTTCGGTCGGGGAGGGAAGCGGAGTTTCCTCTGTGGATGTTTCCTCAACATTGAGAGTCTCCACTTTCGGAGCAGGGATCCCTTTGAGGTTGAATGACCCGTTTCCATCTGAGGCTTGAAGCAGGACGGCGTTCAAGTCCTCGCCGGTCAGCGCCACTAGGCGTCGGCGCATGGCATCGAACGAAGCGGATTTCACTTCCTCCAGCGGCGCCGACCATGCGCCGGGAAGCCTGCCGCAAAAAAGCATCAGGTCGCCGGGGGCCAGGTCGCTTTGGGCATAATGGATGTTGAGAGTCTGACTCGACCCCAGCCCCTTGCCCGAAATGGATGGATCGAAGATATGGCGCGCTTCTTTTTGGCCGAACCAGTACGCATGCATCGGGCCGCTGATGGAGAAGATACATTGCGACTCGCGAATGGCCGCCATCGAAAGCCAGGCCAGCGCATATTGTCCGCGGCTGCTGGTGGAGAGGTTGCGCTCAAGCAGGGTCTTGTTGATCATATCTGCGGCGGCGCGTAATGCGCTGGTGGTGGCGCGCGGAGTCTGATAAAAGATGCTGGCGGCATCTTCGGCTAATTTGCGGTATTCATTTAAAGTGATGGTGGAATTGCCTGTCAGCAGCAGGTAGACCAGCAAACGGTCCTGCTCGCGCCCGCGGGCGGCGGTCTTGGGTGGGGTGAGCGCGATCACGCCGGGCATTTCAGAAGTTTCCTGCCCGTTGATGCGATAGATCGGAGAAAGGTTAAGATCGAGCGGCATGTAAGAAGTGACCTGAATTGCCTATCCTATAAGATGCGTTTCACCTCATTATACCCATAGCAGTTGTAATTTGGCTGTGGACAATATGCAACTGGTACAATTCAAAAACATGGAATACACCCTACTCAACGACTTCTCTCAAATTTCAGCACAGGAATGGAACGATTTCCTCGCCGAGTCCGTCACCGATACGCCCTTCATGCGCCATGAATATCAGCAGGCCTGGTGGGAACATCGCGGCGGCGGCGAATGGCCGAATGCCGAACTTGTCCTCGTTACTGCACGCGCAAACGGTCAACTGACCGGCATTGCACCGCTCTTCATCGCAGAGTACGAGAATCAGCCCGCGCTCTTACTTAATGGCAGCATCGAGATCTCTGATTATCTGGATGTGATCGCCCGCCCGCAAGACCATGCTGCATTCGTCTCTGGCCTGCTGGACTTCCTCGCTTCCACCTTGCCCGATGCCTGGTCCAAACTCGACTGGTATAACCTTCCCGATGATTCTCCGACCCTGGCCGTCCTCAAAGCAGAGGCGGAAAAACACGACTGGACGCACCTCGAAGAAGTCTATCGTCCCACTCCGCGCATTGCCCTGAACGGCGACTTTGAGGAATATCTCTCGCGCGTGGACAAGAAACAGCGCCACGAGATCCGCCGTAAAATGCGCCGCGCTGCCGAATCTGGCCGGGTGCGTTTCCACATCGTCCCTAAAGATGCGGATATTGACCCCGAGATCGATACCTTCTTTCACTTGATGATCCAGGACCCCGGCAAGGCAGCCTTCCTCAAAGATGTCATGCGCGACCAGATGGTTACCTCTGTGCGTGCCGCACACGAGAACGGTTATCTTTGGCTGGCTTTCCTGGAAGTGGACGGCGTCAAAGCGGCGGCGTCACTCAACTTCGATTACAAGGGCAAACTTTGGGGTTACAACTCCGGTGTTAGCCGCGACCATATGGAACTTTCCCCTGGCTGGGTGTTGACCGCAGAGGTCATCCAATGGTGTTGTCAAAACAACCGGTGGGAATTTGACTTCATGCGCGGCGATGAGGAATATAAATACCGACTTGGCGGGGTCAACAAATATGTGATGCGCGTACGGTTGAGTAGGTAATATCAGATCATTCTAAAAAAGAGCCGACCATGCTGGTCGGCTCTTTTTTAGAAAACGAACCACAACACGCCCCACAGGATCAAAACCACTCCATAGGGCAGCACGGCGTAGATCCAACCCGTGAACCAGCCGATCTTCAATTCGTCGCGGAAGGCGAAGGCCTCGTAAAAGGTGGTGACAAAGATATTGATCACCCATACGCCCCAAACCTCAATGGTGTTCAAACCGAGGAAGGCCAGGATGAGATAGATCAACTGTGCGGGCGCAACCAGATAACACTGGATGAAGAACAGCCGCTTCAACATCGAACGTTTGACCGGGCGGCGGCTGAGGATCTGCAGCCAGAAGAGGAAGACCAGCAGACAGGTCAGTACCGCCAATGTGGAGGCGACAAGGTTGTTCTCGGTCAACTGGGCGGTCAGGTCGGTGGGAAGGGTCGCACGCCCCATCCAATTGAAGAGCGTGTTGGGCACCACTGCCACGATCAGCAGGAACAGGGCCGGGGAGAGGTAATCGTCGAAGCGCTCTTCGGCTTTTTTCTCCCACTCCTCGTTGACGTAACTCACCATCCAGCCGGGGCGGAATACGGCACGCAGGATGGTCTTGGGGAGCATTAAGACCCAGACCACCAGTTCGTACATGAAATCCTGCAGGGATTGTATGATCTTGATAATGTCCATGGTTGCCTCCGATAAGGGTTTCAGCTTGTGAAAGGATTAAACCCCCGCCGCCGGGATTCGATTCAGTTTCCGGATCGCGGCCGGGAGGAATGATGTGATTTTCGTTCGCCGAAAAGTAAGGGAGGTCACTTTACGTTTTGTCAAAAATCCATAGAATAAAAACAGTGTTTTTTGCATCGCAGATTCCCACCAACGGGATTATGATGTTAATTTGAAATTGGAGGTACCATGCGTGATCTAACTAATGAAATCCTTGAACTGATCCGGCGCACGTCCAGTTCGCTGCCCCCGGATGTTGAAAAACGCCTGCGCGCGGCTATTGAGAAAGAAGAACCTGGTTCTGCAGCACGCGGGGCGCTGGAAACCATCCTGAAGAACATCGACCTCTCCCGCGCCAACTCCACGCCCATCTGTCAAGATACGGGCACGCCCATCTTTCAAGTGCATTACCCGGTGGGCTGGTCCACGATCCAACTCAAAGCGCAGATTCGGGCTGCGCTGGCCGAAGCCACCAAACGGTCCTATATGCGACCGAACGCCGTGGATGCCATTTATGACAAGAACACGGGCAACAATCTCGGCGGCGACGATTTCCCCTATGTTCATTTTGAAGAGACCGAAAGCGATGAACTCACCATCGAGTTGATGCTTAAGGGCGGCGGATGTGAGAACGTCGGCCGTCAATACTCCCTGCCGGATAATACTCTCGGTGCAGGCCGTGATCTGGCCGGGGTCCGCAAGGTGGTACTCGACGCGGTGCAGAAAGCCCAAGGGCAGGGTTGTGCGCCCGGCGTGTTGGGTGTTTCCATCGGCGGCGACCGCGGATCTTCCTATATCAAATCCAAGGAAGTGCTGTTCAGTGAGATGGGTACCCGCAACAACGACCCGAAACTTGCCGAACTTGAGGAGCGCCTGACGAAAGAATCCAATGAGATGGGGATCGGTCCCATGGGCTTTGGCGGCAAGACCACTGTGCTGGATACGAAGATCGTCGGTTTGAGCCGTTTGCCCGCTTCCTACTTCGTTTCAGTTTCCTACATGTGCTGGGCCTATCGCCGCCGCAAGATGACGGTGAAGGGCGATGAAGTCACCTACGATTAAGGGAGATGCCCAATGAAACAAATTACCACACCAGTCAGTGACGAAGCCATTCGTGACCTGAAAGTTGGCGATACTGTGGCGATCTCCGGCATGATGATCACCGGGCGAGACGCCGCGCATAAGTGGATGATCGATACCTTCATCAAGAAGACCCGCCAGCCCCAGGGCGACGATCTGCAAGTGTACGAAGAATTGAAAAAACTTTTGAATGGAGCCGTCATCTACCACTGTGGACCCGTGGTTGGCGGGTTGGATACAAAGGAATACAAATTCATCGCTGCCGGTCCCACTACCTCCATCCGCGAAGAGCCGTATCAGGCTGACGTGATGAAACACTTCAACGTTAAAGGCGTGATCGGTAAGGGCGGCATGGGCGCCAAGACCCTCAAAGGCTGTCAGGAAACACCAGCGGTCTATTTTCACGCCATTGGCGGCGCCGCCTCGTACCTCGCACAAACCGTCACCAAGGTACATGGTGTCTTCAAAATGGAATTCGGCGTACCTGAAGCCATGTGGCTGATCGAGGTCAAGGAGTTCCCTGTCGTCGTGACGATGGACTCGCATGGGGGCAGCCAGCATGCAGTTGTAGACGACGCGTCTAAAAAAGTTTTGGATGACCTGCTGGCCAGGCCGTACTAAACCCCCAACGGGATGGACTCGCTCCATCCCGTTTTTTTATCCCCACGCCTCCCACCGGACCCGCAACCTGATTCGTGATATAACTGGCGATAATCTCACCCTGGAGGTTTCCTCATGAAACACGCAGTCAGTATCAGCATCGGCTCATCCAAACGCAACAAGTCGGTGGAAGTGAACCTATTGGGAGAAACCGTCCGCATTGAACGCATCGGCACGGATGGGGATATGGAAGTCGCCGCGAAGAAGTTCCAGGAGTTGGATGGCGTGGCCGATGCCTTCGGCGTTGGTGGCGCGGATCTCGGCGCTCTTGCGGATGGAAAGTGGTATCCGTTCTATTCCGTCCAGCCGATGGTGCGCTTCGTCAAGAAGACCCCGCTGGTGGATGGCGGTGGTTTGAAGAACACCCTCGAAAATAAAGCCCCCGCATTTTTGGATAAAAAGATCGGCGAGTATATTAACTCGCGTGGACGCAAAGTTTTGGTCACGGTGGGGGTGGACCGCTGGGGTCTCTCCAAGTCCTTTGTAGAAGCCGGATACGAGACCGTGTTCGGCGACCTGATGTTCGGCCTGGACATCCCGCTTGCCATCCATAAGCTCAGCCAATTGAAGACCATCGCGGCCATGCTGATGCCCATTGCAGGGCGCCTGCCCTTTGAGTGGATCTACCCTACCGGCGAGAAGCAGGAGAAGCGTACTCCCAAATGGGAAAAATATTATCAGTGGGCCACCGTTGTAGCGGGTGACTGTCATTACATCAAACGCAACATGCCCTACGATATGCAGGGCAAGATCATTGTCACCAACACCACCACGCCCGAAGATGTGGAAACCTTCCGCAAGGCCGGAGTGAAATATTTGATCACCACCACACCGGTGCTGGAAGGACGTTCTTTTGGCACGAATATGATGGAGGCTGCGCTGGTGGCTGTCTCTGGCAAGGGCCGTCCGTTGACCTGGCCGGAATTGACCGAAATGCTCGATAAACTGGGCTTTGAGCCTCAATTGCAGGAGTTGAACTAACATGATGAACGCAATCGTAACTGCGGGTGGAATTCCGCAGCCCGGCGACAAACTCTACGCCTACTCCAACGGCAACTCCAAGGCGCTGATCGATGTGGCGGGCAAGCCCATGGTCCAATGGGTTTTGGATGCGCTTGGGGAGTCCAAGCAAGTGGATCAAGTCATTGTCATCGGGCTCTCACCCAAAAGCGGATTAACCTGCAACAAGCCGTTGCATTACATCTCCAATCAGGGCCGTATGCTGGCGAACATCGTCGCCGGGGTCAACAAATCGCTGGAACTGACGCCCAAGGGCGAATATGTTCTAGTTGTTTCATCCGACATCCCCGCCCTCAAAGGCGACATGGTGGACTGGCTGGTCAAGACCTCGAGGCAGACGAAGGATGATATCTATTACGGGGTTTGCCCGCGTGAAGTGATGGAAGCGCGCTACCCGACTTCCAACCGCACTTACACCAAACTTAAAGGGATGGAAGTGTGCGGCGCGGACGTCAACATCGTCCATTACAGCATGGCCACCGACCATCTTGGCGTCTGGGAAGAATTGATCGGCAATCGCAAAAGCCCGTTGCGCCAGGCGGCCGTCATCGGGTTGGATACGCTCTTCCAACTGGCCACCCGCCAATTCACACTCGAAGCCTTGGTGAAGCGCGCCTCCGAACGCATCGGTATCAAAGGCCGCGCAATCATCTGGGATCACGCCGAACCTTGTATGGATGTGGATAAACCCCACCAGTTGGAGTTGATGCGCGAAGATCTTGCCCTCCAGCAAAAGGAAGCCAAACGCATTGCGGCGCGGGAGGCAAAAGCGGACGTTAAAAAATCCACACCTCCTCGAACGAAAGCGAAGGCAGCGCAGAAATGAATCTGCGTTCCATCCTCGAACTCGATGCCCGACTTTCCAGTCAAATGCGCGTTGCTGAAAAGCCGGGTTTTTTGCGCAACGTGGCTATCTTCTTTGCGCACTCCGGCGACTCATGGTTCTGGTGGGCCGCGCTTATCATTGCATGGTTCTTCAGCAACTCCGATTGGAAGCATTGGGAGACCGTGGAGTTCTTCGGCATCCTTGGCCTGGCGGGCGTGGTGCTGGCTGTAAAGTTCATGGTCAAGCGTAAACGACCCGAAGGCGAATGGGGTGGGATCTACCGTAACACTGACCCGCACTCCTTTCCATCGGGACACGCCGCCCGCGCCTTCCTCATCGCTGTGGTTGCAACGGTCCTGACTCCGCCCTGGGTTGCCGCCATCCTTTGGCTTTGGGCTCCGCTGGTGGCTTTGGCCCGTGTGGCGATGGGCGTGCATTATCTATCGGATATTATCGTCGGAGCCGTCTTGGGAATTCTGGTCGGCTGGCTTGGCTTGCAGTTCTATCCATATCTCATCGACTGGTTCGCCGGCCTGACAGGTTTTGTTTTCTGGTAAAGCCGTGCCAGACGAGCACCTGCGATGAGTTACCGCCGCTTCGGACTTGCCATCTTTGTTACGATCCTATTTTATGTAGTGGGGATTTTCTTCATTCAACGAACAGTCTTTGAAGTAAAGTCGTTTCGCGATGCGCAGACCTGGCCCACGGTTGAGGGCCGGGTGATGCGCATCGAAGTGATCGAAGAGTTCGACTCTGAAACCGGCAGTAATTTCATACCGATTCTCACTTATGAATATGAAGCAGGCGGTGTGCTGTATTCAGGGCAACGCACCTACTTCAGCGAAACCCCGAAATATTCCGCCAACGAGGCCGCCCTGCATGCCTTCGACCCGCTGACATCTGGTAGCGCGATCACTGTTCATTACGATCCTTCCGACCCAGGCCGATCCTTCCTTTTTGAATCCTCCATGAATTATTCCCGGTCTGCCTTCATGATTTTCATCAGCCTGATCTCCTTCATTTCTCCGATTGTGGTTTTTGGAAAAGATTTGTTCAGGAAGAGGTCTAAATGAGATCCCATACCCTTCGACTCAAACCGGGCGTTGATTTGTTCGACTCCATCGAGGAGTATGTCCGCGCGAATCATATCGAGGCGGGATGTGTGCTTTCCAGCGTGGGTAGCCTGACCCACGCCACCTTGCGGCTTGCGAACCGTGGATACTACAACGAATATGAAGGCCACTTCGAGATCGTCTCCATGACTGGGACGGTCTCGATCCATGGTTCTCATTTGCACGTTGCCATCTCTGATGGGGACGGCGTGACAACAGGCGGGCATCTTGTCAGCGGTTGCAAAATCTACACCACGGCCGAGATCGTGCTTCTGGAATTGGATGATGTGGTGTACAAGCGGGAAATGTACGAAAATGATTCGGGGTATGAGGAATTGGTTGTATATAAAAAGTAGGGGCGCAGCATTGCTGCGCCCCTACGGGTCATTTAATCGCCTTTAAAAATTCTTCCTGCCTGGTAACAACCTCTTTCAACCCTAAGCGCTTTCCAAGCCTTGTCAATTGCGGCGGGTCGACATAAGTCTGTGCGAGGATTTCCTCCTGGCCGAGCACTTCGCGGGTAGGCCCATCGAGCAGAACCTGTCCTTTCGAGAGAGCAATAACGCGCTCGAAATTCTCAGCGCAGAAATCGATGTCGTGGGTGATGGTGATGACGGTCTTGCCTTCCTTCTTTAGTTCTGCAATGACATGCGCAATGCGCGCCACATTAACTGCATCCTGTCCGGTGGTGGGTTCGTCGAAGATGACAATGGGCGTATCCATCGCGATGATGGAGGCCAACGCCACCATTTTGCGCCAGGTGGGGGAAAGGTCATAGGGATTGGTCCCGGTCTTATCGGCCAGTTCTGTCAGCGCCAGCGCGCGCTGGACCAGTTCATCCACCCTTCCTTTTGCATATCCCAAATTGCGCGGACCGAACGAGACTTCGGTCAATACATCCCGTGAGAACAATTGCTCATCCGGGTTCTGAAAGACGTAGCCAACCCGCGACGCCAGTTTGGCCACAGATTGTTTTGTTGTCTCCCAATCGCCGATGGATACAGAACCAGAGGTCGGTTTGAGCAGGCCGTTGAAATGACGTACCAGGGTTGTCTTCCCCGCTCCGTTCTGCCCGACGATGGCCACCTGCTCGCCGAGATTCATGGTCAGGCTGATGCCTTTAAGTGCTTCCAGGCCGGTGGGATAGGTAAAACAAAGATTGGTGATTTCGATGTTCATCATGTTTTTGGCGGCCGCGAGGCTTGGCCCTACGATCTAAATCCTTCCACAGATTCATCCAACGTGACGGGTAATTTTTCTTTCTTCCACAACCCGCGTTGCTGCGCCTCTCTTGCTACAGACGTGTACCGCGACACACCGAAGTGATTCTCCACAAGCAGGCCTGAGGTTAACACTTCGTTCGGTTTGCCTTCCATCAGGATCTGTCCCTCCTTCAAGGCGATAACGCGGTCGGCAAAGTTCGCGATCCATTCCACTTTGTGCTCCACCATCACCACGGTCATGCCCTCTTCTGCCATTCTGCGCACCACGCCGAAGACTTCGCGGGTGCCGATGGGGTCCATTTGCGAGGTCGGTTCGTCGAGCACCAAAAGCCTGGGTCGCATGACCAGGATCGAGGTCAGAGCGACGCGCTGCTGCTGGCCACCCGAAAGCGAATATGGGGAACGGTCTGCCAGATCGCGGATGCCGGTCAATGTCATCGCTTCTTCCACGCGGACCTTCATCTCGTCACGCGGGACCCCGATATTTTCCAAGCCGAAAGCGAGTTCTTCAAAGACCGTGTACTTTGCGCCTGAAATTTGATTGAAGGGATTTTGGAACGCCAACCCCACGTTCAGCACCCACTCATCCAGTGTGGACTCGCTGGACTTCCTACCGTCCACTTCGATCTCGCCGGAGATCTCGCCCTTGAAGAAATGCGGTACGAAACCTGCCAATGCATAACATAGCGTAGATTTACCCGCGCCATTCTGACCAATGATCGAAACGAACTCACCTTCTTGAATCTGCAAGTTGATGTTTTGCAGGACGGGCTCCTTGGTGAGCGGATATTTGTAGGTGACGTTTTGAAGATTTACGAAAGCCATAGGTTTAGCCCGACAGAAGCGATGATGAGGATGAACAGCACCCAGCGTAAACTTTGATCGAAAGTGGAGTCAGGAATTTCGTGCAGTGATGTTTTGACATGTTTAGACGTGAAGCCGCGCGCTTCGATGGCAATGGCGCGTTCTTCCACTTCGACCAGCGAGCCGAACACCAATGGTCCTACCAATGGAACCAACGAACCGGCACGTTTGAAAAAGGTGCTTTCGGTATCCAGCCCCCGTGAGCGTTGGGCAGAGATAATGGTCTGAGCCTTGGCTTGCATTTGCGGAATGATCTGCAGGGTGGAGATAATGACATAGGCGAACTGGCCGGGCAATCCGCGGCGGGTGAGGTCCGACATCAATTCACTGGGATGGGTGGAGAGCAGAAAGAGCGTAAAGGAGGAGACCATCACGAAAATTCGCATGGCATTGCGAAACGCAAACAGCATGCTTTCAGTGGTGACATCCAGAAAGTAAAACTTGAAAATGATATCGGTGCCGATGGGTTGAAAGAAGGCTTGCATCAAAAACAGGAAAGTAGCCGCTGGCAGAATGAGGCGCAAGGCGGTTAACGAAAATTCGCGAAAGACCTTCCCTAATAGACTCAGTGGAATAATGGCGGCGATCACGAGCAGATGCGGCGTCCAATACCAGGGAAAAGTGAAGGCGATGATGACCAGCGCGAGGGTGAGCACCAGTTTAGTCAGTGGGTTGAGGCGGTGCAGGAAACTGTCTCGTTGGATATGGAAGGAAAGTCGCTCATGCATAGACTTGGATTATACCCAGTGTGGAAATAAAAATCCCCTCCCGGAAAGGGGAGGGGATTCGGTGTTGAAAATTTATCCGCCCAAAATGTTTCTGAGCATGAAGGCCGCAAACAACACCAGCACAACCACCACACTGATGGCAATGTACATCTGGGTGGTGCTCTGGCTGCCGCTGACTTCCACCTGGCTTGCCTTGGGGTAACCGCCGAGCATGCGCTTGGGCAGACCCTGAATGATCGCAAATGCGAGCATGGCGGTGGTGATCTTGTCCACAGGCTCCACGAGGAAGCCGGTGCTCAAAACGGCCTGCACCATGCCGGTACCGGTCTGCATCAGGTAGGCGGTGATGAAGGAGGAGCCGCTGGCCGTGATGCCGCCGTAAAGATACACTGCGATGGGGGTTGAAACGATGGCAGCGGTGATAGCCACCACAAAACCAGTCACGACAACCTTCCACCATTCCTTGAAGAAGCCCCATTGAGCCATGCGCCCGGCGTTATAACCGATGAAGAAGGCCACAGGCCACCAAGGCAGCGCATTCGGGTCTACAGCGATGCCCCAAATAATATTGGAAAGCGCGCCGGTAAGTGCGCCTGCCCATGGACCGCACAGGGCAGCAACGAGAACCGTACCGATCGAATCAAGGTACACGGGCAGTTTCAACAAGACAACGACCTGACCGATGGCAATGTTGATGGCGATGGCGATGGGAATGAGCACCCACGTTTGAGTATTGAAATTGTTCTTGATCCTGTCCAGCATAAGTTCCTCCAAATGAATTTACTTAATTGACGACATATCAATGATAACCCCTACCGCCTCTTTACGTCACGAAAGAGAATTTGCCAGTTTTTCCATTCGCTCCAAAAACAGATCCATGAACATACGCGGGCGCACTCCCATTGCCACCTTCATGTTCGCCGGTTTCTTCTCGTAATTATAAAAATCTGCGAACGTGTTGCCCAACCCCACTCCAGAGGAAATATCCACATCCACCACCAGGTTCTGGTAGTCGCAGATCTCTGGCATGAAGGTCAACGCCAGTGTCATCGGGTCGTTGATGACGCAGCCTTCGATGCTCTGGTATTCATCATGGAATTCCATGTAGAAGCGCGTCGATTCCTCGATGTACTTTGTAACCGGTGAATCGATTCTCTGCAGTCGTTTTAGATCTCCAGGGGTAAAGATGCATTGATAGGTCACATCCAGCGGTGTGAGCAGGATCGGCATGCCCGAATGAAAAACGATATGCGCCGCATGCGGGTCCACATACGTGTTAAACTCCGCCAGCGCCGTGGTGTTGCCGGGGTATTGGATCGCGCCACCCATGATGAACACCTCTTTCACATTCTGGGCGATGCGCGGTTCCTTGCGATAAGCGAGCGCGACATTTGTCAATGGGCCGATGGCCACCAGCGTGATCTCCCCCGGGCGTGACATGATCTGCTCGATGAGGTAATCGCTTCCGTGCCCCGCCCTGGGTTGGATCGTTGGTTCTGGAAGTTGGGCATACCCGAGGCCTGTGTTCCCATGCGTCTCCGGGCTGATCAACGGTTCCTTCACCAGCGGTACATCGCAGCCCTGATAAACCGGAACATGACTCGCCCTGGCTAACTCCAGAATGGCAAGCGCGTTCTTCGTCACCTGCTCGCCGGAGACATTGCCATGCACCGTGCTGATGCCTTCCAGATGCACCTCTGGCGATGCCAATGCCAGTAACATGGCCAATGAATCGTCAATGCCGGGGTCTGTGTCGAGGATGATATGTTTAACCATAATATGATTCTGTACGGCAAAGTTAACTTTGCGAATACCCGCGCAATGTGAACGTTGCGGTACTGATCCTTTCCAGGAACAACTCCACGAACTCGCGCCCCTTCACGTCCAACGCAACTTTCATGTTGGCGGGTCTCTTCGAGACTTTCATAAAGTCCGCATAGGTTTTGCCAGTGGATACCCCGCCAGAGATGTCCACATCTACATAATGTTCCTCAAGGGTCAGTAACTCTGGCGCAATGACCGTTGCCAGGGTCAACGGGTCGTGCAGGGCACAACCGTCGAAGCCTTCGTATTGCTTGTAGAAGGCCATGTAATCCGCTGTCGCATCGCGGACAAATTTTGCAATGGGCGACTCATTGCGGTTCAGGCGCTCCACATCCTCCGCGGTAAGCAGGCACTTATAGGTCACATCCAGCGGAATGAGCGTAATCGGAATGCCGGAGTTGAAGACCACATGCGCCGCATGCGGGTCTTCATGGATGTTGAACTCGGCCAGCGGCGTGACGTTTCCGCCGGAGCGGATGGCTCCTCCCATGATGACCAGTTCCTTCACCGCTTTTGCGAAGCGCGGCTCCTTGCGGATGGCCAGCGCAATGTTGGTCAACGGACCGATCGGAAAGATGCTCAGTTCACCCGGCTCAGCCAGCGCACGTTCGATCAGGTAATCGACGGCGTGCGAGGTCAATGGCACAGACTTGGGCGCGGCCAGATTTGAACGACCGATGCCGCTTGAGCCATGCACGACTTCACCCGATTTATGCGGTTCCTTGATCAACGGATGGGAACAACCTTGCGCCACCGGGATATGGCTGGCATGAGCCAATTCCAAAACAGACAATGCGTTCCGTGTCGCTT
>Ga0268298_10002543_pt1 | contig 19837 bp, 24 predicted proteins | sample WWTPWeurt_MetaG_FD_194462 | JGI IMG/M metagenome (GOLD analysis project Ga0268298, IMG submission 194462) | Activated sludge microbial communities from WWTP in Nijmegen, Gelderland, Netherland - WWTP Weurt | ecosystem: Engineered > WWTP > Aerobic digester > Activated sludge | place...
GATTGGCGACGATGCGATGTCCGGCGACAATTTCTGCGCCCAGGGGCGCAATGAACAGGGCGACCAGGGTAAAGGCCGTGATTTCCACCAGATTGGACAGACCCATGGGCAGCCCCAGGCGCAGGAGTTCCTGCCAGCGGGACCAATCGGGCTTGCGCCATCCCTGTAAGGGGCGGTAGCGCTTGCCCAGGGGGCCAAAGTGCAGATAGGCCGCACCAGCCCCGCAGGCAAGCCAGGCGATGCCGACGTTGGAGAGGGCGCAGCCCCTCACGCCGAGGGGCTCCCCCAACCAACCTTCCAGGGCCAGCCCCCAGGCCAGGAAGCCGTGCAGCAGCAGGCTGGAGAATCCGATGAACATGAGCACCCGGGGCTTGCCGAGGGCGTTGCAGAAGCCGTAGAAGGTCCGGTAGCACAGGGCGGCGGGCAAGCCCCAGGCCAACAGGGCGAGGTAGTCGCGCACGCGGGACTCGATGGCGGGATCCATGCTGGTCAAGGCCAGCGCCAGGTCGGGGTGGCGCAGGAAGGCGACACCGGGCACGCTGAACAGCAGCGCCAGCCAGAACCCCTGCTGCAGGACACCGGCCACCTCGTGGTCCTGCTTCGCTCCCTGCAGGTGGGCGACCACCGGTGCGACCGCCTGGAGGATTCCGGCCAGGGCAAAAATGACCGAGACGTGCAGACCGCCGCCGATGGCAACCGCCGCTAGATCGACGGCGCTGACGTGCCCGAGCACTACGGTATCGACCAGCATCATGCCGATGGATGAGAGCTGGGCCACCAGAATGGGAAGGGCATGGGCGATCAGCCCGCGGGCGGTGGCGACGAACATGGCGCCATTGTCGCACGCCATGGAGACCACTCTTTTGTCATGCAATTCTCAATGCCGAGGAGCCCCGATAAACGTGAAATATCTGTTTGCTCCGCCCCCGCAGATACACTAACTTTAGTAATAGAAATCTCAACTGAAAGCCCCCGGCCGATGCCCTTCCGTCAGCATTCGGCACCCGGCCTGCGGGGAAGGCGCACAAGGGAGAATCATCGTGAGCAGACCACATCGCCTCGCCTTCGGCGAAGGGGAGCCTTTTTGTCATTTGCCCCAGGACGATCTCGGTTGGCTTGCCGGGCGCATGGTGCAGGAAGATTACCCGGCCGGGCATACGGTGCTGTCGCCGGGCAGCCCCGGTGAACATCTGTATTTCATCGAGAGCGGCTATATCGGCCTCTTTCCGGAGACTGGTGACACGGTTCTGGCCGAGTTGGTGCCGCGGGAATGCTTCCCCCTCGAAGCATTGGAGGATGGCAAGGCAGTCAGCGTCCGCTTCCGCGCCCTGCAGGATTCGATCTGCTGGCGCCTGAAGACGAATGACCTGCGCGAACTCTCCCGGCGCAATCCCCATTTCGCCAAGCGCCTCGCCGCCCGCGCCCAGTCCCTGGCCCGCCACGCAAGCCGCCCGGCCCCCGTGCCGGCCGCCCTGGCGCAAGAGCTCCCCATACCGCAGACCCTGGCTGCCTGCGCCGGCCGGCCGGTGGTCGAGGTCGATGCCGACGAAGCGCTGGTCTCCGCGCTCAAGCGCCTGCGCGATCAGGACGCCCACCTGCTCCTCGTGCGCGACCGCAACGGTTCCCTGGCCGGCGCCTTCGGCTATGGCAACCTGCTCGACGCCGTGCTGGCCGGCAAGGCCGAACTGACCGCCGCCATCGCCACGCGCATGACCCCCCTGCCGCCGTGCCTGCCGGAATCGACTTCGGTACACGAAGCGGTGGCGCTGATGATGGAACGGGGCATCGACGAAATCCTCGTCGAAAACGTAGCGCCTCGCCGATCCCTGCGGGTCGTCAGCCACCCCGAGTTGCTGGCGGCCGATGCGGCGCGTATCGGCTGGCTCCGGCACCGCCTCGCCAGCTCGGACTCCGGCCGCGATCTGCAGACGGCCGCCAAGGATATTCAGGCCTACTCGGCCCAGCTCCTGGGCCAGGGGGTCGCCGCCTGGCAGGCGACGCAAATCGTTTCCAGCCTGAGCGACCAACTGGCGCGGCGGGTGATCGAGGTCGAATTCGCCCAGGAAGAACTCTTCGACCTCGACCAGCTGGCGTGGATCGTCATGGGCAGCCAGGGGCGCCACGAGCAGACGCTCTTGACAGACCAGGACAACGGCATCATCTTCACGCCCCGCGACCCGGCAGCCACCGACGCCGTGCGCAACGCCCTGCTACGCGGCGCGCAGCGGGTGAACCAGACCCTCGCCAACTGCGGCATCCCCTTGTGCGAGGGCGGCATCATGGGCGGCAACCCGCGCTGGTGCCTGACCCTTGAGGAATGGAAAGCCCAGTTCCGACAGTGGCTCCATGTACCGGAGCCGGAAGCGATCCTCAACGCCACCATTTTTTTCGACCTCCGCCATCTGTGGGGCGATGGCACCCTGACCGCGGAGCTCACCCAGGAGCTTGCCAGCCAGGCGCCTGACAGCCAGCGTTTCTTGCGCCTTCTGGCCGAAACCGCCCTGCTGCGCTCGGTACCCATCGGCTTCTTCCGCGATTTCCGCGTGGATCGGGATGCCGAACCGCCCAACAGCATCGACCTCAAGCAAGGCGTGCTGTCGGTCTTCGTCGATGCCGCCCGTCTCTATGCCCTGCGCCACGGCATCCACGAGCAGGCCACGGCGGGACGGCTGCTCGCTCTGGGCGCGGCCGGTCACCTGCCGGGCAAGGAAGTGGCCGCCCTAGTGGAAGCCTTCCGCTTTCTGCAATCCCTGCGTCTGCGCCTGCAGCACGAGACCTTGGCCGGTGGCGGGAAGCCGCGCAACCGCATCGACCCCTACACCCTCAACGACCTGGACCGGCGCTTTCTGCTCGAGGCCCTGCGTCAGGCGGCACGCCTGCTGAAGCGCATAGGCATCGACTTTGCGATCACGGGCTGACGCACCGCCTCGAGCCAGGTCAGAAGAATCGTCGCTGAGGGGTCAGGCACCGGATGGCCCCCCATATCGCGGTGCGGCGCCGTTGCGTTTTCCTGGAAGGACGGGTCGCGCCAGAGGGACACGAATCACCGCCTGAAGACCGCCGAGGGGGCCCATGCCTTACGGGAATAAGGAGCCGCAGCCTTCGTCGTGAAACCGTGGAACAATTCACTCCCCGGCTACTACCTAAGTGATAGATTGCCCCCGTAAGTAAGATCAGGGGGTTGTAATGAAGCCTAGCATGTTCCGTCTCGGCGCCATGGCCGCGGCCTTTCTCGCCTTGGACGCAGGCGCGGCGGGATTCGGGGAGATCACCCTGCAATCGCGGGTGGGGGAGCCGCTGCGCGCCGAGGTCGCCATCGTCGGCGACGACCCCAATCTCGCGGGGGCCTGCCTGCGCCTCGCCCCCTTGAAGGACTCCGACCTGCCGGTGGTCACTGCCGCCCGCCTGCGTCTGGTCCGCGTCGGCGACGCCTACCGGGTCATCGTCACCGGCAGCCGCGCCATCCACGATCCGGTGTTCGTCCTTGCCCTGCGCGCCGACTGCGGCGTCGAATTGCAGCGTGACTTCGTCCTCATGCCTCAGGCGCCAGTGGCCCTGCCCGAAGTCGCCTCGGGCGAGGCACACGCCGTGGCCCCCCCGCGGTCCGGAAATGCCGGTAGCGTCGCAGCTTTCGAGGGTGACACCCTGGAGAGCATCGCCACCAGCCTCGCTGCCGACAGCCCCGCCCGCCAGCGCCGCCTGTTGGCCGGCTTGCGTCAAGCCAATCCAGACCTCGCCGATGACACGCCCCTGGCGGAAGGCACCCGCGTTCTCCTGCCGCCGAAACCCCGGCGCCCCGAAGCGGCGCGACCGGCGAAGCCGCCTGTGCGCACGGCTGCCGCCCCGCCTGCCGATCAGGAACGTCCCGCCCCCGCTCCCCACGCAGCCCCCCGGACTCCGCCCGCCGATACGGCGGACCGACTGGTACTCGGGGCTCCGCCGGTGGAACTCCGAGCGGGGGAAAAGCCCACGGCTCAGAAAGCAAGCCTGCCGGAGATCGAAGAACGCATTCTCAAGATGGAAACGACGCTGGGACTGCTGAATCAACAGGTAGACAAACTGAATCAGGCCATGAATCTGGCCACCGAGGCCCTGGCCCTGCAGCAACAGTTGCAGATGGCCCAGGCCCTCCAGGCACCGCCGGCCCAAGCCGCCGCTCCAGCCGTCGCCCCCCCGGCATCCCGCGCGCCTGCGACGCCGGCCACGACGACCTCCGGGCAATGGCTGGAACTCGCCTTGAGCGCCCTGATCGGCGGGATACTCGCCGCGGGGGGCGCCCATGTCCTGGCCCGCCGCCGTGGGCTGAACGATGGGGACCTTCCCCCTCCGGGCCGGCCCTCCGCCCAGATCCCTCCACCGCCACAGCCGCAATCCCGCCCCGCCGAGGCGCCCCCCGCACCGCTCGCAGCGGCGGCCCCGGAAATCGACCTTCTGCTCGACTCCGTGCCCGGAACCCCGCTCACGCCACCGGCCCAAACCCACTCGGTGCCCCCTTCCATCCCTGACATGGAAGTGGAAGAGGACGAGTCCGCCCTGCACCTGGCCGAGATCATGCTGTCCTTCGGTCGCCTGCGGGGAGCAGCGGACAGCCTGGCCTCGTTCATCGCCCAACAGGCGCCCGACCGCATCGAAGCCTGGCTCATGCTGCTCAATCTCTACCGTCGTGCCGACATGCGCGACGAGTACGAGACCCTGATGCGGCGCATCCGGGATCGCTTCAATTTCCGTGTACCCGACTGGGAAGAGTCCGAAACGCCGGTCTCGGGGCTCAAGTCCCTGGAGGATTACGAGCACATCACCCGACGTCTGACCAAGACCTGGGGCACCCAGTCCTGCCGCGACTATCTCGCCGGCCTGGTACAGGACAACCGCGAGGGCCAACGGGCGGGCTTCCCCCTGGAAGTCATCGAGGAAATCGTCTTTCTGCTGCACCTGCTGGATGAGGGCTATGGCTGCCAGCGGGCGAAAGTCGTCCCGCTGCCAAGAGCCGCCTGATCGACCGCAAGGTACGGCCTCAAACCGGGTTGTCGATATCGACGAAGCGGCAATCCAGGGCGAAGGTTTGCGCCAGATGGTCGGCGAGGGCCCGGACGCCGTAGCGCTCGCTGGCATGGTGACCGCAGGCCACGTAGGGCACACCGCTCTCCCGGGCCAGGTGAACCGTCTGTTCGGAAATCTCTCCGGAAACAAAGACGTCCGCCCCCAGGGCGATGGCGGCTTCGAAGTATCCCTGGGCAGCACCGGTGCACCACGCCATGCGGCGGACGGGTCGTTTCCCGTCACCGACGAGCAGGGCATCCCTTCCCAGAGCGCCGCCCAAGTCGGCCGCCAAATCTGCGGCCACCGGCGTCCCCGCCGGCCGCCCCAGACAGCCCAGATCCTGGTCCCCGAAGCGCCCCTCCGGCTGCCAGCCGGCAAGGCGCGCCAGCTGGACGTTGTTGCCGAATTCCGCATGGGCATCGAGGGGCAAATGGTAGGCAAGCAAATTGATGTCGGCGCTCAGGAGCGTTGCCAGGCGCCGGCGACGCATCCCGGTGACACGGCCATCCTCGCCGCGCCAGAAATAGCCGTGGTGGACCAGGACGGCATCGGCACCGGCCGTTACCGCCGCGTCGAGCAGGGCCTGACTGGCCGTCACGCCGGCGACGATGCAGCGGACATCGGCGCGTCCTTCCACTTGCAGGCCGTTTGGGCAATAATCCCGGAAGCGGCCGCAGTCCAGCACCCGGTCGAGATACTCCACCAATTCTTCCCGCTTCATCGTTCCGGTCTTCCATGCAGAGGTTGTGGCTGATTTTTGCACAAACGGTGACGGTTCTGCTGGCCGCCCTGTTCGTCGTCGCCACCCTCAAGCCCGAATGGCTTCCGCGGGAGCGGCCTGCGGTGGTGGCCCTGCACGAATCGCACACGCCCCCTGACGACGGCACGCGTCAGGCGTCCACTTACCGTGAAGCGGCACGCAAGGCCCTGCCTTCCGTGGTGCACATCTACACCACGCAGGAAATCCGGGCGCCCCGGCACCCCTTGCTGGAGGATCCGATCTTCCGCCACTTTTTTGGCGATCGCTTCGACAGCCGCCCCCAGCGCACCTCCAGCCTGGGCTCCGGCGTCATCGTCAGCGATTCCGGCTACATCCTGACCAATTTCCACGTCGTCGAAGCTGCCGAAGACATCCAGGTTTCCCTGGCCGACGGCAGCACGCAGAAGGCCCGGGTCATCGGCAGCGACCCGGAGTCCGATCTGGCGGTCCTGCGCATCGCCGGCGACCATTTGCCGGCTATCACCTTCGGCCAGATGGAGCACCTGCGGGTCGGCGACGTGGTGCTGGCCATCGGCAATCCCTTCGGCGTGGGACAGACGGTCACCATGGGCATCGTCTCGGCCCTGGGGCGCTCTCACCTGGGCATCAATACCTTCGAGAATTTCATCCAGACCGACGCGGCGATCAACCCGGGCAACTCGGGCGGCGCCCTGGTCGATACCGCGGGCAATCTGGTCGGCATCAACACGGCCATCTACTCCCGTACCGGCGGCTCCCTGGGGATCGGCTTCGCCATTCCGGTGTCCAGCGCCAAGGACATCATGGAGCAAATCATCCAGAATGGCGCGGTCACCCGGGGCTGGATCGGCGTCGAGGCCCAGGAAATCACGCAGGAACTGGCGGAGTCCTTCGGGCTGCCCGATACGGCGGGCGCCCTGATCGCTGGCGTGGTGCGGGGCAGTCCGGCCGACGGCGCCGGGGTTCGCCCTGGAGATGTTCTGCTAGCCGTCGGGGACAAGGCGGTCAAGGATTCCCAGGTCATGCTCGACCTGATCGCCGCCCTGAAGCCCGACGAGCGCGTCACCTTCCGCCTGCGGCGGGACAAGACCCTGCTCGAATTGCCTGTCCGCATCGGCAAGCGCCCGGCCATGAAGCCGCAGGAGGATTGAGCCGTGTGCCAGTTGCTCGGCATGAACTGCAACGTGCCGACCGACATCTGCTTTTCCTTCACCGGCTTTCAGGCCCGCGGCGGGGCCACCGATGTCCATACCGATGGCTGGGGCATTGCTTTCTTCGAGGGAGCCGGGGTTCGCCTCTTCCTCGACCCGCAGCCCTCCGCCGCGTCGCCTGTGGCCGAACTGGTGCGGGGCTACCCCATCCGCTCGACCAACGTCGTGGCCCACATTCGCAAGGCCACCCGGGGCTCGGTCGGCTTGGAAAATACCCACCCCTTCCTGCGGGAGCTCTGGGGACGGCACTGGATATTCGCCCACAACGGTCATCTCGAAGGCTTTGCGCCAAGCCTGACCGGCTTTCCGCAGCCGGTGGGCAGCACCGACAGTGAGGCCGCCTTTTGCTGGCTATTGCAGGAACTGCTGCGGGAATTCGGCTCGGTCCGCCCGCCGGACGATGCCCTCTTTGCGGCACTGGCGCGGCTGACGATCCGCCTCGCCGCCCACGGCGAATGCAATTTCCTGCTTTCGGGAGGCGAGTGGCTGATGGCCCACGCCTCCACCCGCCTCTCCTACATCGTGCGCCGGGCCCCCTTCACGGAAGCCCATCTGCGCGACCAGGATGTGACGGTGGATTTTTCTGCCCTGACGACCCCGGCGGATCGGGTGGCGGTGATCGCCACCGAACCGCTGACCGACAACGAAACCTGGCAGGAAATGCCCCCCGGAAGCCTCTGGTGGTTCCAGGAGGGCGAAGCAAGACGCTGGCTCCCGACGCTGGCCGGACAGCGGCGCACGCCGCCGGCCGCGCTTTGAGCAGAATTCAGGGCGGTGGCGCGTCGGTAGCAGCCGGCTCCGGTCGCGACACAAGACGTGAAGCAAGGATGCCAAGTTCATAGAGCAGGCACATGGGGATGGCCAGGGCCAGCTGCGACACCACGTCAGGCGGCGTCACCACGGCCGCAACGACGAAGGCCCCCACGATGAAATAGGAGCGCCATTCCTTGAGGCGCTCGACGGTGACCAGACCCATGCGCACCAGCACCACAAGGGCCACAGGCACCTCGAAGGACACGCCGAAGGCGACAAACATGGTCATCACGAAGGACAGGTAGGCCTCGATGTCCGGCGCCGGGGTGATGCTCTTGGGCGCGAACCCGGAAATGAAGGTGAAGACCTGACCGAAGACGAAGAAATAGCAGAAGGCCATCCCGAGCAGGAACAGCAGGGTGCTGGACACGATGAGGGGGATGCCCAGGCGCTTCTCGTGGGCGTACAGACCCGGAGCGACGAAGGCCCAGGCCTGATAGAGCACCACCGGGAGCGCCACGACGAAGGCCACCAAGGCCGTGATCTTGAGGGGAACCATGAAGGGCGTGATGACCCCGATGGCCACCATCTTGGCGCCTTCCGGCAGGGTCTTGGTCAAGGGCAGGGCGAGCAGGTCGTAGATGGCGCCCGGTCCGGGGTAGAGGCACAGCACCCCAAAGACGATCCCCACCGCAATCAGGCTGCGCATGAGGCGGTCGCGCAACTCGACCAGGTGGGAGATGAAGGACTCTTCCGCCGCGTCGCTCATGCAGTCGTCTTGGGGGTTGCGCCGTCCGCAGGTGGCGGAAGCGGGGTATCGAGCGACGCTGCTGCAGGTAGCGCCGCCTCGACCTCAGCCGCCACGGCGCTGACGGGCGCTTCGATCGCGGTGCGGGTGGCCTCCAGATCCTTCCGCAGGGAATCCTCGATTCCGCGGGCGGATTCCACCACCTCGGATTGCATCTTCTTCAACTCGTCGAGCTGGATTTCGCGGTTGATGTCGGCCTTGACGTCACTCACGTAGCGCTGTGCCCGCCCCAGGAGGTGGCCCACCGTCTTGGCCACCCGGGGCAGTTTCTCGGGCCCGATGACGATGAGCGCCACGATGCCGATGACGATGAGTTCGGAGAAGCCTATGTCGAACATGCTGGTATGCGGATCGGGTCCTTGGTGCGCAGAGACGAAGCAAGCGCCCGGCGTCTTGGCCGCGCACGGCCCGCCGACCCGCCCCCCGTGGCCTGAGCTAGCTCTTGGTCTTTTCCTTGACTTCGACGTCGATGGTCTGGCCGCTGACTTGCTGGGGGGGCACCGGTTCTGCCGCTTTGTCGGCGCTGCCTTCCTTCATGCCGTCCTTGAAGCCCTTCACGGCGCCGCCCAGATCCTGCCCCACGTTGCGCAGTTTCTTGGTGCCGAAGATGAGCATGACGATGACCAGGACGATGAGCCAGTGCCAAATGGAAAAACTGCCCATGATTCTCTCCTCAGATGCGTTTGAGCATGGGGCCGACCGGATCCGGCCCGCCCACGATGTGCATGTGCAGGTGCGGCACTTCCTGACAACCGACCCGCCCGGTGTTGATGATGACACGGAAACCGTCCGGGCTGCCCTGGGCGACGGCGATTTCGTTGGCCTTGAGGAGCATCCGGCCCAGTACCGCCGCGTCCTCCGGCACCACGGTGGCAAGCGAAGTGATGTGTTTCCTGGGGATCACCAGAATGTGCACCGGGCGAGCCGGATTGATGTCCTTGAAGGCGAGGATGTCTTCGTCTTCGAACACCCTGGCGGCCGGAATCTTGCCCTCGACGATGCGACAAAAGATGCAGTCGCTCATTTCTTCTGGCCCCGGGCCGCTTTTTCATCGATGCCCGAAATCCCCTCGCGCCGCCGCATCTCCTGGGAAACGTCCTCGATACCCATGTCGTAGAAGGCGAGCAGCACGAGAACGTGGTAGATGACGTCGGTGGATTCCCAGACGATGTTGAGCCGCTTGCCATCCTTGGCCGCCATGATGAGTTCGGCGCATTCCTCGCCGATCTTTTTCAGGATGGAATCCGGCCCCTCAGCAAAGAGTTTGGCGGTGTAGGATTTTTCCGGATCAGCGTGCTTGCGCTCAGCCAGGGTTTCGGAAAGGCGATGCAGGATGTCGTGAGTGCTCATTTGGCGTAGATGTCCTTGGGGTCTTTCAAAACCGGATCGGCGGGAACCCAGCGCTCCCCCCTGAGTTCGTTGAAAAAGCAGCTCTCGCGGCCGGTATGGCAGGCGATGCCGCCTTCCTGGGCGATGGCGAGGAGCACGACGTCGCCGTCGCAATCGGTGCGGATGGAACGCACGTTCTGGAAATGACCCGACTCCTCGCCCTTCTTCCACAGCCGGCCCCGGGACCGCGACCAGTACACCGCCCGTCCGGTGCGGGCCGTTTCCCGCAGCGCCTCGCGGTTCATCCAGGCAAACATGAGCACCCTGCCCGTCGTGTCATCCTGGGCGACAGCCGGTATGAGTCCGTCTGCATCCCATTTGAGCGCCTCCAGCCAGGGGAGCGCGTTGTCGAGATCACTCACGACCACGCCCCGCGCGCCGCGCCACCTGGGGGCGACACATTCCCGGAGCAGTCGTGCAGCCCGCTCATAGACGCACTTCGATGCCCCGGGAACGGAGGTGTTCCTTGGCCTGCCGTACCGTGTACTCGCCGAAGTGAAAAATGGAAGCTGCCAGCACCGCGTCGGCCCGCCCTTCGGTCACCCCATCGGCCAGATGCTGGAGATTGCCCACCCCGCCGGAGGCAATGACGGGAATCCCCACGGCGTCAGCCACCGCCCGGGTCAGGGCGAGATCGAAGCCGTTCTTGGTGCCGTCCCGGTCCATGCTGGTGAGAAGGATTTCGCCAGCCCCCAGGGTCTCGACCCGCTTCGCCCAAGCGATCGCGTCGAGACCGGTGTCGTTCCGCCCGCCGTGGGTGAAGACATGCCAAGTGCCCGGCCCGGTCTGCTTGGCGTCGATGGCCACCACGATGCACTGGGAGCCCACCTTGCTGGAAGCCTCGTGGACCAAATCCGGATTCTGTACCGCGGCGGTGTTCATGGAAACCTTGTCGGCTCCGGCATTGAGCAGCCGCCGCACGTCTTCCACCTTGCGCACACCACCGCCCACGGTGAGGGGGATGAAAACCTGCTCGGCGCAGGCCTCGACGATGTGCAGGATGATGTCGCGCTGGTCGGAGGAGGCCGTGATGTCGAGAAAGGTCACCTCGTCGGCCCCCTGCTCGTCGTAGCGGCGCGCGATCTCCACCGGGTCGCCCGCGTCCCGCAGGTCGACGAAATTGGTGCCCTTCACGACCCGGCCGGCGGTCACATCCAGACAGGGAATGATCCGCTTGGCCAGCCCCATCAGGCGCCAGCCTTGTCGGCCGCGGCCTGGGCCGCCTTGAAATCGAGGCTGCCGTCGTAGATGGCGCGGCCCGCGATGGTGCCGATGACGCCCTCGCCTTCGACGGCACAGAGCTTCTCCACGTCGGCGACGCTGGACAGCCCCCCCGAGGCGATGACCGGAATGCTCAGAGCCTGGGCCAGACGCACGGTGGCCTCGACATTGACGCCGGAGAGCATGCCGTCGCGGCCGATGTCGGTATAAATGATGGCCTCGACGCCGTAATCCTCGTATTTCCGCGCCAGATCGACGACATCGTGGCCGGTGAGCTTGGACCAGCCGTCGGTGGCCACCTTGCCATCCTTGGCATCCAGACCGACGATGATGTGGCCGGGGAAGGCGCCGCAGGCATCGTGCAGGAAGCCCGGATTCTTCACGGCCGCGGTGCCGATGATGACGTAGCTGATGCCGTCGTCCAGGCAGCGTTCGATGGTGTCGAGATCGCGGATGCCGCCGCCCAGTTGGACCGGGATCTTGGCACCCACTGCCTTGAGGATGGCCTTGATGGCCGACTCGTTCTTAGGCTTGCCGGCAAAGGCGCCGTTCAGGTCCACCAGATGGAGCCGGCGTGCACCCTGGTCGACCCAGTGGCGCGCCATGGCGGCGGGGTCCTCGGAAAACACGGTGGCCTGTTCCATCAGGCCCTGTTTCAGACGGACGCACTGGCCGTCCTTCAAGTCAATGGCGGGGATGATGAGCATGGGAAGCGGGAGAGGGAGATACGGAAAGTCACAGCCGCCGGCGCGGAGAAATCAGGGACGCCACTGGGCGAAATTCTTGAGCAACTGCAGCCCGTCGCGGGCGCTTTTCTCCGGGTGGAACTGGACGGCGAAGATATTATCCCGCCCCACTGCACAGGTAAAGGGGACGCCGTACTCGGTCGATCCGGCCACCAGGGCGCCGTCGCGGGGTTCGACGCAGTAGCTGTGCACGAAGTAGAAGCGGGCGCCGTCGGCGACGCCCTGCCACAGGGCATGGGGCCTCTGGCGCACCTCGTTCCACCCCATGTGGGGCACCTTGAGGCGCTGACCGTCGGCGGCGCTCATACGGGCTTCCGGAAAGCGCCGCACCGAACCGGCGAAGACACCCAGGCCGGCCACGTCGCCCTCTTCGCTGTGCTCGAAGAGCATCTGCAGGCCGATGCAGATGCCCAGAAAGGGCTTGTCCCGGGCTGCAGCGAGGACGGCGGGCCGCAGGCCACGAGCGTCGAGTTCCCGCATGCAGTCGGGCATGGCGCCCTGTCCGGGAAAGACGACGCGCTCGGCGGCGGCGACCACCGCCGGGTCGGCGGTGACCACCACCGGCTTTCCGTCCGCCACATGCTCCAGGGCCTTCGACACCGAACGCAGGTTGCCCATGCCGTAGTCGATGACGGCGATGGCCTTGCCAGCAGTCACAAAGTCCCCTTGGTGGAAGGCATGGCGCCGGCCATGCGGGGATCGGGCGTCGCCGCCATGCGCAGGGCGCGGCCGAAGGCCTTGAAGACCGTCTCGGCCTGGTGATGGGCGTTGACGCCGCGCAGGTTGTCGATGTGCAGGGTCACGCCGGCGTGATTGACCAGCCCCTGGAAGAATTCGCGCACCAGATCCACGTCGAACTGCCCCACCCAGGCGCGGGTGAATTCGACGTTGAAATCGAGCCCGGGACGGCCGGAAAGGTCGATCACCACGCGGGAGAGGGCTTCGTCCAGGGGAACGTAGGCGTGACCGTAGCGGGTGAGCCCCTTCTTGTCGCCCCAGGCCTGGGCCAGTGCCTGGCCGACGGTGATGCCGATATCTTCGACCGTGTGATGGGCGTCGATATGCAGGTCACCCGTGGCCTCGACGTCGAGGTCGATCAGGCCATGGCGTGCGATCTGGTCCAGCATGTGATCGAGAAAGGGCACGCCGGTGGCGAAGCGCCCCCGGCCGGCGCCGTCCAGGTCGAGACGCACGGTGATGCGGGTCTCCAGGGTGTTGCGGGTGATTTCGGCTTGACGCATGGGGCAGCGGCGTTCGGGCAAAGCGGCATGATACCATTTCGCCCTGTTTCCGCCCTTCCCGCCGCCATGAGTCGCTTCTGGAGCCAGGCCGTCCGCGGCCTCACCCCCTATGTTCCCGGCGAGCAACCCAGGATCGCCGACCTGGTCAAGCTCAACACCAACGAAAACCCCTACCCGCCCTCGCCCCGGGTGCTGGCGGCGATCCGCGCCGAACTGGGCGACGACGGCGCCCGCCTGCGCCTCTACCCGGACCCCAACGGCGAAGCCCTGAAGGCGGCCGTGGCGCGGGAATATGGCGTCGAGGCCCGCAACGTCTTCGTCGGCAACGGCTCCGACGAGGTGCTGGCCCACATTTTCCAGGGGCTCCTCAAGCACGAGGCGCCCCTCCTCTTTCCCGACATCACCTATAGCTTCTATCCGGTCTATTGCGGGCTTTACGGTGTCGATTACCGCAGCGTCCCCCTGGACGAGGACTTCGCCATCGACCCGGCGGCTTACGGCGGGAACTGTGGCGGCATCATCTTCCCCAACCCCAACGCCCCCACCGGGCGCCTGCTGCCGCTGGACGCCGTGGACCGTATCGCCGCCAGCAATCCCGACGCGGTGGTGGTGGTCGATGAAGCCTATGTGGATTTCGGCGGCGAGTCCGCCATCCCCCTCACCCGGACCCGGGACAACCTCCTGGTCGTCCACACTTTGTCCAAATCCCGCTCCCTGGCCGGCCTGCGGGTAGGCTACGCGGTAGGCCACCCCGACCTGATCGAGGCCCTGGAGCGGGTGAAAAACAGCTTCAATTCCTATCCCCTCGACCGCCTGGCCCTGGTCGGCGCCGTCGCGGCCCTGGAAGACAGGGAGCACTTCGAGCATTCCCGCCAGGCCGTCATCGCCACCCGGGAACGCCTCGCTGCTGCCCTCGCCGGCCTGGGCTTCGCCGTCGTGCCTTCGGCGGCCAACTTCCTCTTCGCCCGCCACCCCGGCCACGATGCCGGAGCCCTGGCCCAGGCCCTGCGGGAGCGCAGCATCATCGTGCGCCACTTCCGCCTGCCGCGCATCGACCAGCACATGCGGATCACCGTCGGCACCGACACCGAGTGCGAACGCCTGGTCGCCGCCCTGACCGCCATCCTGGCATGAGCGCCGCCCCCTACGCGGCGGTCGCCGAGCAGATGGCCGATGCCCTCATCTACGCCGACAGGGCAGGCCATATAGTGCTCTGGAACCGCGCCGCCGAGGCCCTTTTCGGCCATCCCGCGGCAGCCGCCCGGGGCCAGAGTCTGGACATCATCATCCCCGAGCGCCTGCGCGCCGCCCACTGGGCCGGCTATCACCGCGCCCTGGCGGCCGGCCGGACCCGGGGCGACGGCAGCCCGACCCGCAGCAAGGCCCTCACCGCCGCGGGAGAGACCATCTACGTCGAGATGAGCTTCGCCGTGGTGAGTGACGACGCCGGCCAGCCCCTGGGATCGGTCGCCGTCGCCCGCCGCGCCCCCCCGCCGGCCCGCTGAGGGGGGCCGAACTCCGCGCCGCGACCTCCGTCCAAACTGCATAGCCCTCCACCCGACCATGAACCCCAAGACCGAAGACATTCGCTGGCTGCGCCCCGACGGATCCGTCGTCTCCTGCACCGAGAAAATCAAGGTGCTGCGGGAAAACCTCGCCGAACTGCGCCAGGTCGCCCAGGATTCCTTCGAGGACGCCCTCCTGATGGAGTGCTCCGAAGAGCAGATCCGGGCGGTGTTTCAGGAGCTGATCGCTTCGCTGGAGAATCCTTACCAGCCTTGAGCCCACAATACTTGACAACTTGACATGCAAGATCGGGCCACCTATTGGATGGATTCGATCCCAACCGGAGAACTCCCGTGAAATCCGTCCAGGTTGCCGAATTCAAAGCCCGCTTTTCCGAAATGATCGATGCCGTCCGCGCTGGCGAGACGGTCGTCGTCGCCTACGGGCGTAGCCAGGAGAAGGTCGCCGCCCTGATTCCCTACGCCCAGCTTCCCGTCGGGCAGCCCCGCCGCCTCGGCGTTCTGGCTGGCCGTGCAAAAGTCGTCCTGGCCGAGACTTCGCCCTTAGCGACGAAGAATTCCTCGGCGAATGAAGCTTCTCCTCGATACCCGCGCCTTCCTCTGGGCGGTGATCGATCCCGACCGGCTCTCGCCGGCTGCCCGCGGCGCCCTCTGCGACCCCGGCAACACAGTGGCCGTGAGCGCCGTATCGTTCTGGGAGGTGGCACTCAAGACCGCCCTCGGGAAGCTCACCCTCAGCGGCAAGGACCCGGAAGGCCTGATCGACGCTGCTCTGGCCCAAGGCTTCGATCTCCTTCCCCTTGACCCCGGCCCGGCGGCCCGCTTTCATCGCCTGCCGACCCATCCACAGCACCGCGACCCCTTTAACCGCATGCTCGCCTGGCAGGCCCTGGCGGAGGGCTACACCCTGGTGAGCCGCGATCGCCAATTGACCCGCGCGCCGCCCGACGGGCTGCGGGTGTTGTGGTAGGGCTCACACCCAGCCCGCCAACCCCGCCGCCGCCCCGGCCGCGATGAACCACAGGGGATGGAACTGGGTGCGCAGGTTGAGAATCACCGCTCCGGCCGCCAGCACCCATCCCGCCCAGTCGAGCCCGGCCCCGCTGCCGATCAGCGCCGCCCCGGCGAAGACCAGCCCCACTGCCAGGGGCGCCACGCCCATCTGCACCGCCTGCTGCCAGCGGGCGCCGCGAAAGCGCTCCCAGCGGGGGATGAGAAAATAGATCACCACGCTCATGGGCAGGCACATGGCCAAGGTCGCCACCAGGGCGCCGGCCAGGCCGGCGACCTTCCAGCCGATCAGGGTCACCACCAGGCCGTTGGGGCCGGGGGCCGCCTGGGCGATGGCGTAGAGATGGATGAAGGTGGCTTCGCTCAGCCAGTGTTCCTGTTCCACCACCACCCGCTGCATTTCCGGCAGCAGGGCCGTGGCGCCGCCGAAGGCGATGCAGAAGAGCAGCGCGAACTGAAGGAAGAGCTCAGCGAGGAGCGGCATCCTGCAAGCGCCAGTAGGCCAGGGCTGCGGACACCCCGAGCAGGGCCACCATCAGCGCCGGCAAAGGCCAGCGCAGGACGGCGATGCCGATGAAGACGAGGCCTGCGAAGGGCAGGAAGAAGCGCTTGTCCCGTACCGCCATGCCCATGCGGATGGCGGTGGCGAAAAGGAGGCCGCAGCCCACGGCGGCGATACCCCGCAACATGCCCTGGACCAGGGCCAGTTCGCCATAGCGGTCATACAGCAGGGCCAGCAGCAGAGCAATGACCAGCGGCCCGCCCATCAGGCCCCCGGCGGCGGCCATGGCCCCGGCCACGCCCCGGTAGCGGGAACCCACCGCCACCGAGAGGTTGATGACGTTGGGCCCGGGCAGGAACTGACACAGGCCGAGGAGGAAATTGAATTCCTCCGCCGTCAGCCAGCGCCGCTCCTCCACCAGCATGCGCCGGGCGAAGGGCAGGACGCCGCCGAAGCCGGACAGACCCACCGAGGAAAAGCCGAGGAAGAGCTCCTTCAAGCCGGGCTTGGGAGCGCCCTCCCCCGCCATCAGGATTCCAGCCGGTATTCGGCCGACTGCGCGTGGGCCGGCAGGCCTTCGCCCTGGGCCAGGGTCGAGGCGATGCGGCCCAGGGTCTGGGCGCCGGCCTTCGACACCTTGATCAGGCTGGTGCGCTTCTGGAAGTCATAGACTCCCAGGGGCGACGAAAAGCGGGCGCTGCCGGAAGTGGGCAGCACATGGTTGGGGCCGGCGCAGTAGTCGCCCAGGGATTCGGAGGTGTAGTGGCCGATGAAGATGGCCCCGGCGTGGTGGATGTGCTCGACCCAGGGGTCGGGCTCGGCCAGGGACAGCTCCAGATGCTCCGGCGCCACCCGGTTGGCAATGGCGATGGCTTCGGCCAGGTCGTGCACCAGGATGAAGGCGCCACGATTGGTCAACGAAGTCTCGATCACCGCCCGCCGCGGCATGGTGGGCAGGAGCCTGTCGATGCTGGCCTGGACGCGGTCGATGAAGGCTGCGTCAGTGCAGATGAGGATGGACTGGGCCAACTCGTCGTGCTCGGCTTGCGAAAACAGGTCCATGGCCACCCAGTCCGGGTTGCCGGAACCGTCGGACACCACCAGGATTTCCGAGGGGCCGGCCACCATGTCGATGCCGACGATGCCGAAGACCCGGCGCTTGGCGGTGGCCACGTAGGCGTTGCCGGGGCCGACGATCTTGTCCACCTGGGGCACGGTGGCGGTGCCGTAGGCCAGGGCCCCGACCGCCTGGGCGCCGCCGATGGCGAATACCCGGTCCACGCCGGCCAGGCAGGCCGCCGCCAGGACCAGCTGATTCTTCTCGCCGTCCGGGGTGGGCACCACCATGATCAGCTCTTCGACGCCCGCCACCTTGGCGGGAATGGCATTCATCAATACCGACGAGGGGTAAGCCGCCTTGCCGCCGGGCACGTAGAGGCCGACCCGATCCAGCGGGGTGACCATCATGCCCAGTTTGGTGCCATCGGCCTCCGTGTAGGTCCAGCCTTCCATCTTCTGCCGCTCGTGGTAGGCGCGGATGCGGCCGGCGGCGGCTTCCAGGGCGGTGCGACGCTCGGCGGGCAGGCCGTCGAGGGCTGCCTGCAACTCGGCCTTGCCCAGTTCCAGGTCCGCCATGGACGCAGCGGAGAGGCGGTCGAAGCGGTTGGTGTATTCGACCACGGCAGCGTCGCCCCGGGTCTTGACCTCGGCCAGGATGGCGGCGACGGTGCGCTCGATGGCGTCGTCAGCGGCGCCCTCGAAGGCGAGCAGGGCGTCGATGCGGGCGGTGAAATCGGCGTCTGCCGTGGATAAGCGTTGGATGGGCACGGTCATCCTATTTCTCCACCGCCCCGGCGAAGGCGTCGAGGATGGGTTGCAGGGCTTCCCGCTTGACCTTGAGGGAGGCCTGATTGACCACCAGGCGGCTGGAAATGGGCATGATGTCCTCCACCGCCACCAGATTGTTGGCCTTCAGGGTGCCGCCGGTGGAAACGAGGTCCACGATGGCGTCGGCGAGGCCCGCCAGGGGGGCAAGCTCCATGGAGCCGTAGAGCTTGATGAGGTCCACATGGACCCCCTTGGCGGCGAAGTGCTCCCGCGCCGTCTTGATGTACTTGCTGGCCACCTTGAGGCGGGCACCCTGGCGCACGGCGTTGTCGTAATCGAAACCGGCGGGCACGGCCACCATCATGCGGCACTTGGCGATCTTGAGGTCCAGGGGCGCATAGAGCCCTTCGCCGCCATGCTCGATGAGCACGTCCTTGCCCGCCACGCCGAGGTCGGCGGCGCCGTACTGGACGTAGGTGGGCACGTCGGTGGCGCGCACGATGACCACCCGCACCTCGGGTCGATTAGTGCCGATGATGAGCTTTCTCGAAGTTTCGGGGTTTTCGTCCGGGACGATGCCCGCCGCAGCCAGCAGGGGAAGGGTCTCATCGAAGATGCGGCCCTTGGAAAGTGCAATGGTGATGCCGTTCACGGGATGATCTCGTGGTAAAAAGCGGATTTTACCGCAAAGCCCACCCCTCCCCATGAGCGCCATCATCTACGCCCTGACTGCCAACGGAGGCATCGCCATTTCCAAAGGCGCCGCCGCCATGTACACCGGTTCCTCCGCCATGATGGCCGAAGCCGTCCATAGCAGCGCCGACTGCGCCAACCAGCTCCTGCTGCTCCTGGGGCTCAAGCAGGCCAAGAAGGAGCCCACGGCCCAACACCCCCTGGGCTTCGGCAAGGCCACCTATTTCTGGTCCTTCGTGGTGGCCCTGATGCTCTTCTCCCTCGGCGGTGCGTTCTCGATCTACGAGGGCGTACACAAGCTTTCCAGACCCGAGCCGGTGGAGAACCCCCTGGTCGCCATCGCCGTCCTGACCATCGGCATCGTGCTCGAAGCCTGGTCCCTCAAGGGCTGCATCGCCGAAATCCGCGAAAAGGCCGGCCCCATGCCCCTGTGGCGTTACTTCAAGGAAAGCCGCGAAGCAGAACTGGTCGTCATCATGGGCGAAGATATCGCTGCGCTTCTGGGTCTGTTCGTCGCCCTGGTGGCCATCAGCCTTGCGGCGCTCACGGGGAATCCGCTTTTCGACGCAGCGGGGAGCATCGCGGTCGGGGTGCTTCTGGTGGTGGTCGCCATCGGCGTCGGCTTTCAGGTGCAGAGCCTGCTGATCGGTGAGAGCGCTGCGCCGGAAACCGTCGCCGCCATGCGCGCCTGGCTCACCGGGCGCGACGAAATCGCCGAGTTGTACGACCTGATGAGTCTGCAAATGGGGAGCTACATCTTCGTCGCGGTCAAGGCGCGCATGAGCGAGGCCCAGGACGCCGGCCGCCTGGTGGACGACGTCAACCGCGTCCAGGACGGGTTGAAGGCCGCCTTCCCGGAAATCCGCTGGGTGTTCTTCGAACCGGACGACAAGGGGGAAGGCTGACCGCGCCGCCCGAAGCGCTGCCGCAGGGCACCCTGGCGATCAGTGCACGCGCTTCACCGAGGCCCCCCGAAAACGCGGCTTTTTGGCTGTCGCCAAAAACTCGCGAATCAGTGCACGCGCTTCACCGAGGCCCCCCGAAAACGCGGCTTTTTGGCTGTCGCCAAAAACTCGCGAATCAGTGCACGCGCTTCACCGAGGCCCCCCGACAACGCGGCTTTTTGGCTG
>Ga0268298_10002544_pt1 | contig 19828 bp, 17 predicted proteins | sample WWTPWeurt_MetaG_FD_194462 | JGI IMG/M metagenome (GOLD analysis project Ga0268298, IMG submission 194462) | Activated sludge microbial communities from WWTP in Nijmegen, Gelderland, Netherland - WWTP Weurt | ecosystem: Engineered > WWTP > Aerobic digester > Activated sludge | place...
GGCCCGCGCGCGGTGCCCTTGGCCTTCATCAGCGCCCACGCCTCGTCGAGCAGCGCCACCGACACGCCGAACGCGCGGTTGCCGGCCTCGGTGCCGGCCAGCGACTGGAACATCAGGTCCATCGGGCAGCCCAGCGCCAGCGCCTTCATCTGCACGGTGACGTGGGACAGCACGCAGTGCTGGGTCGGGATCGCGTGGCGCTTGCACACCTGGTCGAGCGCCGTGAGGATCGCCGCGGTCGACTCCGGCGTGTCGGTCGCCGGGTTCACGCCGATCACCGCATCGCCGCAGCCGTAGCTCAGGCCCTCGCGCGCCGACGCCAGGATGCCCTCGACGTCGTCCGACGGGTGGTTGGGCTGGACCCGCGACGACAGCCGGCCCGGCAGGCCCAGCGTGTTGTTGGCCCGCACCACCACCTCGCACTTGGCGGCGACCGTCATCAGGTCGAGGTTCGACATCAGCTTGCACACCGCCGCCGCCATCTCCGGCGTCAGCCCGGGCGCCACCGCGCGCAGCGTCGCGCCGCTGGTCGCCGGCTCGAGCAGCCACTCGCGGAACTGGCCGACGGTCAGGTGCGCGACCGCCTTGTACGCGGCGGCGTCGAGATCGTCCTCGACGATCCGGGTCACCTCGTCCTGCTCGTACGGCACCACCGGGTTGGCGCGCAGCTCGGCCAGCGTCAGGTCGGCCAGCACCGCGCGCGCCGCGACCCGCTCGACCGTCGAGCGCGCCGCCACGCCGGCCAGATCGTCGCCGCTCTTGGGCGGGTTGGCGCGGCCGAGCAGCTCCTTCACCGAGTCGAAGCGGTAGCGCACCCCGCGGATGGTCGCGGCCAGATCCACGCCGCGACTGTACTACTGCTGGCCGAGGAACGCGCCCTGGGCGCGGAGCTAGGCGGCCGGGCGCTGGGCGCGGGCCGGCGCGACGCTGGCCGACACCACGGCCTGCGACGTGACCGAGACCGAGTCGAGCATCGGCCGGGCCGGCACGGCGTCGGCGGCGACGGCGTCGGCGCGGTCGTCGGTGCCGGTGGGCTCGGGCTCGGGCGACTCGTCCTCGTGGTGGTGGCGGGTCTCCCAGCTCCCCGAGTCGAGCGTGAACAGCGCGAGCGGCGTCATGATCGCGTAGATCACCGGCAGCACCAGCGCGATCGACACGAACCACAGCGGGTGGACGCGCTCGATCGGCAGCTTGCGCGCCTTCCACCAGTAGCCCACGCCGATGATCGCCGCGACGATCACCTGGCGGGTCATCATCGAGAACAGCTTGCCCTTGATGATCGCGGTCATCAGCAGCGCCGGGTAGGCCAAGAGCATCGCGAACAGCGAGAAGTAGTGGACCGCGATGACCGGGTTCAGGCGCCAGACGTGCGACAGCGCGCCGACGTAGTCGACGATGTTCGAGCGGCGCCAGCGCAGCTGCTGCGAGAAGTAGTCCTCGAGGCGGGTCGGCGCCGCGGTCCAGCACACCGCCTTGAGCGTCATCGTCGTCAGGTAGCCGGCCTTGACCACCTGCCGCGTCAGGAACCGATCCTCGCCGTACTTGATCGGCACGCCGCAGATCTCGCGGTGCTCGAGGATCGGGTGCAGCTCGACCAGCACGTGGCGGCGGTACGCGGTCAGGCAACCCGACAGGCACATCACGCGGCGGAACGCCCACTCCAGGTTCTTCAGGAAGTGGTACGAGAAGAAGTACTTGATCGTCTGCATCCGGGTGAGCCAGTTGTCACCCTTGTTGCGGACGTCGACCCAGCCGCCGACCGCGGCGATCTCCGGCTTCACGAAGCGCGCGACCAGCTCGCGCACCGCCTGGGGATCGACCATCACGTCGGAGTCGACCGAGACGATGATCTCGGCGCGCGACGCCATCACCGCGCGGTTGATCGACCGGCGCTTGCCGAGGTTGTGCTTGTTGCGCAGCACGCTGAGCCGGCCGCCGCTGGTCGCGGCCACCGCGCAGGCGTGGGCGTAGCTGTCGTCGCTCGAGCAGTCGTCGATGACGACGATGTCGAGCTTGGCGTGGGGGTAGTCGAGCGCCAGCAGGCTGGTCAGCGTGCGGCGGATCTCGGCGCCCTCGTTGTACATCGGCACGACGACCGTGACCGTCGGTTGGAACGTGTAGTCGGCCTCGTCGAAGGCCTTCTTCTTCAGGATGCGCAGCGCGACGCCGGCGATGAAGCGGTTGAAGAACAGCACGGCGCCGAGCGCCTGCAGCAGGATGGCCAGCGCGTTGTTCAGCACCGCGCACCTCCCGCCGCGCCCAGCGCCGCGATCGCCACCGGGCCGCTGCCCGGCGGCACCACCAGGCGCTTGCGGACCACGTCGACCGACGAGGTGTCGGCCCCGCGCTGCACGGTGATCGTCACCGACGAGCCGGCGCTGCCGCGCAGCCGCGCGATGATGTCGTCCATCGCCGCGGCGGCGACGTCGGTGCCGTCGACCTCGGCGATCACGTCGCCCGGGGCCAGCTTGCCCTCGGCGGGGCTGCCCGGCAGCACGCTCTGCACCACCGCGCCCTTGGCCGCCGGGCCGACCACGATGCCGACGCCGTCGACGACGCCGGCGCCATCCGAGGGCCGCAGCTCGAGCTCGACGGGCTTCGCGTCAGCCGCTGCCACCGCGCCGGCGTAGGCGGTGCCGAAGCCGGCCTTGATCGCGACGATCGCGATCGGGCCGGCGGCGACGTCGGCGATGATCCACCGGCCCTTCGCGTCGGAGAACGTGGTGCGCCCGCCGATCGTCACCTGGGCGCCGCCGATCGGCTGGGCCCCGGCCTTGACCACGCCGCGCACCGGCACCGGCGCCGCCAGCGCGACGGTGATCGCGCGGGTCTCGCCGTCGGCGATGGCCACCCGCGGCACCCGGGTCGCGCCGGCGCCGGCGGTGGCGACGGTGAGGTCGTAGACGCCGGGCTCGAGGTTGGTCAGCGTGAGCTGGCCGCCGACGCCGCGGAACCGCGCCTCGGTCGGCGCCCGCGGCGTCCGCTCGCCGGCGGGCAAGAAGCTGTCGATCGTCGCGGTGACCTCGCCGCGCTGCTCGGGCAGCGTCAGCGCGATCGACCCGAAGCGGTGCATCACGAAGGTCTCGTCGCCGTTCCACGCGGCGACCACGCGATCGACCTGGCCGTCGGAGTGGCGGACCTTGACCGTGTAGGCCTGGCTCGGCGCGCCGATCTCGAAGGTGCCGTCGCTGGACGTCGTGGTGTCGTAGACCGAGTTGGCCGCCAGCCGGACCTTGGCGCCGATGACCGGCGTGCCGTCCTCGGTGATCACCTTGCCGCGCAGCGCGACCGGCGCCGCCAGCGTGAGCACCAGGCCCGCGATGGTCGCGCCGCCGGCCCGGGGCTCGGCGACCGCCGGCGACAGGTCGCCGTTCTTGCGGGCCTCGATGCGCACGATGCCGGCCGGGGTGCGGGCGGTGAACGTGCCGTCGTCGGCGCTGTCGAACTGCTGCTTCTCGACCGGCCCGCCGATCGCGAGGATCGTGGCGGTCAGCACCTTGGCGCCGCCGACCGGCTGGCCGTCGCCGTCGACGACCCGGCCCTTGAGCGTCACCGGATCGGCCAGCGTGATCGCGACCTCGACGGTGTCGCCGGGTGCGACCGCGGTGAGCGCGACCACCCCCTGGGCCAGGCCCTGGGCGCCGCGCACCTTCAGGTTGCCGGGCACCGCCTCGAGCTCGAAGCGCCCGCCGCCGTCGGCGACCGCCGACATACCCAGGGCCGCCTCGAGCAGGCCGCGATCGGCCGCGTCGACCTCGATCGACACGTTGGCGCCGGGGGCCGCGGCCCCACGGGCGTCCACCACCTTGCCCTTGATGGCGGCGGTCGGGTGGATGTCCAGGTCGCGGACGGTGTCCGCCGCCGGCTCGATCGCCTCCGGATATCCGACAGCTTTCTCGCTGCGGGCGTGGACTTTCCACCGGATCCCCGAGGCGATCTTGATCGCGTAGCGACCCGAACCGTCGGTGATCGCGGTGTTCTCGCCCAGGTCGCTCATGAACGCGACCTCCGCCTCAGCAACCGGCGTGCCGCCCGGCGCGAGCCGCACCGTGCCCGTGACGGTGACCGGCGGGCCGCCCTTCTTCATGCGCAGGCCCAGCGACGCCGGCAGATCGGCGGGCAGCGCCAGGCGGCCGGGCGCGGCGCCGCTGCCCTGGGCCCACGGATCGGCGGAGCCCGCCGCGCTGCCGGCTTTCACGCTCGACTTGTGGCTCGCGCCGCCGCGGGTGATCGCGAAGATCGCCCCGACGGCGAGGAGCGCGGCGGCGACGGCGATGAAGAGGCGGGCCCTGCGTGGATGAGGTGCCAAGGGACGACTCGGAGCGAGGCTAAGTGCGGCAGTGGGCGTGCCGCGTCAAACGCAATGTTCGCAAGCTATTACGAGGCGCCCGGGAGTACAAGCAAACGTTGACAGCAACGAGGCGACGACGTGACGCGGGTACGCCAGCTCGCCAAACCGTCGGGCAAGCACTTGAACTGGCGACGGTTCAGGTGCCCGAGCGGGTGCGCTGCCGGGCCTGGACCTCGGGGGATTCGGCGACCGCCATACCCAGGAGACGCAGGCCCTCGCGGAAATGGCTCAGCCCGATGCGGGTCAGCTCGTGGCTCGCCTCGCCCACCTCGGGGAACCCGCGGCCGAGCGCGTCGGTCGGGACCTTGCCCCAGTTGGCGAACAGCCGGCCCCAGTCGCTGGCCAGCACCTCCTTGATCCGCTTCTCGCCCGTGAACGGGTACCAGTACAGATCGTGGTAGGCGACCGAGGCGACGTAGGCCCACGGCGCCAGCCAGGTCTTGAGCGACCACTCGATCGGCTTCTTCAGCGGCCCCCAGTAGATCTTGTGCTGCATGTTGGAGGCGAAGGTCATCTTCTTGAACGGGCCTTCGAAGTGCCAGTTCTCGCGGGTGGCGTCGAGGTCGCCCACCAGCTCGATGTCCTTCACGTCGCCGCAGCCCAGGCCGCGCTCGTGCGCCAGCCGGATGAACTTGCAGTCGGCCAGCGGATCGAAGCCCATCAGCTTGGCGGCGACCGCGTCGATCGCCACCTGATCGGCGGACGCCAGGATCACGTTCTTGACGTGCGGCATCATGCAGCGCGGGCCGGGCCCGTCGCCGGCGAAGGTGCCGTCCATGACCGCGAAGATCCCGCGGTGGATCTTCTGCTGGATCATCAGCAGGTCGACCAGCGTCTCGTGGATGACCGGGTGGGTCCAGTGCCGGTGCTCGTTGAGCAGCCCGCCGAACGCGTTCTTCATCGCGCCGGTGGTGGTGGTGAAGACGTGGGTCTTCACCGTCGGCAGGTGGATGATGTTCTCGCCGATGAACCGCTTCGGGATCGAGAAGCCCTTCGGGTAGACGTCGTTGAGGCAGAGGAAGTCCTTGGCCAGGTCGCCGACCGCGTCGCGGACGTTGACCCACTCCTCACCTTCATAGAGGTGGACGTTGCGCAGCCCGTGGGCCTGCACGACGTCGAGCTGCTTGTTCTCGCGCTCGCCGAGGTGCGCGTCGATCACGACCGTGCGGTTGTGGCACGCGTGGATCAGGTCCGGTGAGTAGCCGTCCTGCTTCATCGCCCGGATCACGCCGTCGAGCTGCCACGGCGTCGTCGACGACGCCGGGTAGAAGAAGTGCCACGAGATGTTCACCTTGAGCGCGGTGTCCGCGTCCTTGGCGATCACGTCCTGGTAGCCGGCCAGGTTCATCGCGCGGTGGTAGTCGGCGAGGACGGTGGCGGGCGTCGTGCGGAGGATGGCGACCTTGGCCTTGGCCATGGCCCCCCTGTACCACGGCGCGCCAGCGCGGACGAGACGGCGGTCGGCCGCGTCACACCTTGCCGAACAGGCCGCGCTTCACCAGGAAGCCGAGGCCCTGGTAGAAGCCCTGGCCGAGCACGCGCTTGGCGCGCCACGCGACCTTGCCGTCGAGCTGCGGGATCACGTAGAGGCGCCGGGCGAGCAGGCCGTCGATGGCGTGGACCGCGATCTCCTCGGCGCTCCACTTCGACTCGGTGACCAGCCGATCGGTCTTCTTGCCGGTGTCGGCGCCGAACGCCTGGGCCCGGGTGTGGATGTTGGTGCGGAAGAACGTCGGGCACAGCGCGGTGACGTGGATCCGCGCCGGCGCCAGCTCGGTGTACAGCGTCTCCGACAGCGCGATCACGCCGGCCTTGGTGACGTTGTACGGCGCCATCGTCGGCGCGGTGGCGATGCCGGCGCTCGAGGCGACGTTGAGGATGTAGCCGCCGCCGGGGTTCTTGCGCAGCCGCGGCACGAAGTGGTGGCAGCCGAAGATCACGCCCGACAGGTTGATGTCGAGCTGCAGCTTCCACGCGCTGAGCGGGATCTCGGCGAAGGCGCCGACCACCGCGATGCCGGCGTTGTTGACCAGCACGTCGGTGCCGCCCCACAGCTGGTCGGCGCGGATCGCCGCGGCCTCGACCTGCGCCGCGTCGGTGACGTCGACCGCGAGCGCGTGGGCCTCGCCGCCGCGGGCCGCCACCAGCGCGGCGGTCTCTTCGGCCAGCGCCAGGTCGAGATCGGTGACCAGCACGCGCGCGCCGCGGGCGGCGAGCTCGAGCGACACCGCGCGGCCGAAGCCGCTGCCAGCGCCGGTGACGACGGCGCGCGCACGGGGAGGGAGCTGCTTCGACATGGTCCGCGAGCATACGCGGGGCCGGCGCGGCGCGGCGGCTCACGGCGTGCGACGCGGCTTCAGCCGCGCGCGCAGCTCGCGCTCGAGCAGCCCGGCCACCTCGGCGTGGAGCCGGCCGTAGTAGCGCTGCGGGCGCTGGTACAGGAACACCGGCCGGGTCACCGCCGCGAAGCGCGCGTCGATCCGCACCGGCGCGCCGGCCGGGATGGTGTGGCGGGCCTTCACCGCGCGGCCCAGGCCGAGCCCGACGCCGAGCAGGATGCCGGCCTCGTCGTCGAGGAAGCTGCGCTGCCAGCGGCGGGGGCGCAGCTTGGCCGGCTGGTGCGCGAAGAACCACTCGGTGGCGCGGTCGGCCGGGCTGGTGTCGAGGAACACGTCGGCGCGGGTCGGGCCCTTGGCGCGCTCGACCACGACGTACTCCTCGACGCCGACCGCGACCCGCGCGAGCTGATCGTGGGCCGGCTCGTCGTACGACACCGCGAAGTCGGCGGCGCCGCGGGCCACCGTGGCGGCGCGGTCGTCGTCGTCGACGTGGTGCAGGTCGAGCTGCACCGCCGGGTGGGCCAGCAGGAACGGCGCCAGCGCCGGCACGATCACGTCGGGGACCACCGACGACATGCCGCAGATGCGGATCGTGCCGCGGTGCTCGCCGTGGCGCGGCGCCAGCTCGGCCAGCAGCTCGTCCTCGAGGGCGCGCTGGGCCTGGACGAAGCCGAGCAGCCGGCGCCCGGCCTCGGTCAGCGTGAGCTGGCGCGGCCCGCGCACCACCAGCGCGGTGGCCAGCCGCTCCTCGAGGCCGGCGATCCGCCGCGACAGCGCCGGCTGGGTCAGGTGCAGCTCGCGCGCGGCGCGCGTGAAGCTGCCGGCGCGGACCACCGCGGCGAACGCGGCGAGCTGATCTTGCGACAGCGGATCCACCGGCCGAGGCTACCTCAACGATGCATCGTGCGCATGGCTCGATGACGAACATGCAATGGACGCATCGAAGCCCGATCGCTAGGGTGTGGCCATGTTCGCGCTGGTCGTGCCCCTGCTCCTGATCGTCGGCGGCGGTGTCGCCTATCACCTCGCGCTGCGCGCCTCGAGCGGCGCCACGCCGTGGGCGGTGTTGACCCCGGCCTACGGCCTGGCGTTCCTGGTGTGCGCGCTGTTGTGGCTGCGCGGCCGGCAGCCGGTGGCGATGCCGCCGCGCGGCGCGCTGCTGGTGGCCGGCGTGCTGGCGCTGTCGCTGGTGGCGATCGAGGGCGGCTACTTCCTGGCCTACCGGTCGGGCTGGGCGATGAGCAACGCCGCCGCGCTCACCAACGTGGCGGTGATCGCCGCGCTGGCCGTGGTCGGCGCGCTGCTGCTGGGCGAGTCGCTCACCCAAATCCGCGCGATTGGTCTGGTCATCGCAGCGCTGGGCGTGTGGCTGTCGATCGGCGACCGCCACTGACCCGCGAGCCCACCGCGCAGGTGTGATGTCGCGCGCGCGCCGCACGATCGCCGTCACGGTGAGCGGTGATCAGCGCCGGCGAGACGTGCGGGTTCCTCGCAGACAGGATACTGGAGACATCGTGGCCGGCGTTCCTGCGCGTGACCGCTTCGAGCTGGTGAGCCACCTCGCGACCGGCGGCATGGCCGAGCTGTTCCTGGCGCGGCGGCGCGACGCCGACCCGGGCGAGCCGTGCGTCGTGCTCAAGCGGATCTTGCCGGACCACGCGCGCAACCCCGGCTTCGTCGCGATGTTCCTCGACGAGGCGCGGCTGGCGGCGCGGCTGGTCCACCCCAACATCGCGGCGCTGCTCGACGTCGGCCGCACCGGCACGACGTACTTCTACACGCTCGAGTACGTGCACGGGCAGAACCTGCGCGACGTGCTGCAGACCGCGGCGCGCACGGGGCTGGCGATCCCGCCCGGCGTCGCGGTGGCGATCGTGTGCGGCGCCGCGGCGGGCCTGCACGCGGCCCACGAGCAGCGCGGCCGCGACGGGCGCCCGCTCGAGATCGTCCACCGCGACGTCTCGCCGTCGAACGTGATGGTCGCCTACGACGGCACGATCAAGGTCGTCGACTTCGGCGTGGCCAAGGCCGCCGATCGCATGACCGAGACTCGCTCGGGGACGGTCAAGGGCAAGATCGCGTACCTGTCGCCCGAGCAGGCGCTGCTGCGCGACCTCGATCGCACCAGCGACGTGTTCTCGCTCGGCATCGTGGCGTGGGAGCTCGCGACGCAGCGCCGGCTGTTCAAGCGGCCGAGCGACTACGAGACGATGCGGGCGATCATCGACGAGCCGATCCCACTGGCCAGCGACGTGGCGGCGGTGCCGGCGGCGCTGGCCGACGTGATCGCCGGCGCGCTCGAGCGCAGGCTCGATCGCCGCTACCCATCGGCGGCGGCGTTCGCGGCGGCGCTGGCGGCGGTGGCCGATCGGGCCGGCTGGGCGCGCGACGCGGCGGCGGTCGCGGCGACGATGCGGGCGCTGTTCGGCGCGCCGCCGCTGCCGTGGCTCGAGCCCGAGCGCGAGGTCACCGACACCGGCGTGATCCCGCTGACGGCGATCGACGTGATCGAGCTGCTCGACGACGACGACGCGGCGGCGCCAGCGCCGGTGCCGGCGGTGACCGCGCGGATCGTGGCGCCGCGGCCGAGCGCGGCGGCGAGCGCGGCGGCGGCGGCGAGCACGGCGGCAGCGGCGAGCGCAGCTGCGGCAGCGGCGGTCACCGCGCCGGTGGTCCGCAGCGCGCCGGAGGAGCTCGCCGTGCCCGGGTTTGCGACGAGCGCCGCGGTCGCGACGCCCGCGCCAGTCGCGTTGCCCGCGCCAGTCGCGTCGCCGGCGCCAGTCGCGATGCCGGCGGCGGTCGTGATGCCGGCGGCGGCGGCGGTCGTGATGCCGCCACCGCGCGCGGATCGCGATGGCACGGTCAGCGTGTCGACCGCGTGGTCGCTGCCGACCGAGGCGGCGGCGCCGGCGCGGCGCGGCCGGGGGCTGCCGATCGCGCTCGTCGCCAGCGCGCTGGTCGCTGCAGCGGTCGCGGCGATGGTGATCGGCGCCGGCGGTGGCGCCGCCAGCCCCGAGCCGCCGTCGGCCGTCGCCGAGCCCGTCGCGGTCGTCGAGGTCGACGCCGCGGTCGCGGCCGTGGTCGACGCGGGCGCGCCGCCGGGCGCCGCCACCGCGACCACCGCGATCGTCGCCGCGCCCGCGGCCGCTGCGCCCGTCACCACCACCGCGGCGCCGTTGTCGACCGCGGCGGCGGTCGCGGCGGCGATCGATCGCCGCGACTGGCGCGCGGCGGCGCGGCTGTGTGCGCCGCTGATCAACCGCGACACCGAGGCCGAGCTGCTGGCGACCTGCGGGCGCGCGTTCTGTCGGGCGCGCCGCGGCGGCGACGCGCGCCGGGTGATCGCGCTGGTCGCGCAGCGCGACCAGGAGACCATCACGCGCGCCTGCCTCGCGACCGGCGCGTTCCACGAGGAGTGCGATGATCCGATGGCTTGTCCCTAGCGCCGCGACGCTGGCGATCGTGAGCGGTGCGGCGGCGCAGCCCGCGCGCGGCGGCGACGCGGCCGACGTCGCGTTCTTCCGTGGGCGCGCGCTCATGGAGCAGGGCGATCGCGCCGGCGCGTGCGCGGCGTTCCGCGAGAGCGAGGCGCTGCGCCCGGCGGCGGGCACCGAGCTCAACCTGGCGGCGTGCCTCGAGGCCGACGGCCGCCTCGTCGACGCCGCGGCGATGCTCGAGCAGGCCCGCGCGCGCGCGCAGGGGCGCGCCGAGGCCAGCCGCTTCGCCAAGGCGGTGCGCGATCTCGCGGCGCTGCGCGCGCGCATCCCGGTGATCGTCGTGGCGCGGCCCCCGGGGCGACGCGCCGTGGTCCGCGTCGACAGCGTCGCGATCGCCGACCTCGACGCGCCGATCGCGCTCGATCCCGGCGCGCACCGCGTCGAGGTGGTCTGGGACGACGGCCCGGCGCGCGACGAGGTGGTGACGCTGCGCGAAGGCCAGCGCCTGACGTTGACGCCACCGCCGTCCGCGGCCAGCGCGCGCGACGACGACGCGCCGGTGGTGGCGTCGGCGCCGCGGCCCGCGCCGGTCGCGTCGGCGCGCCGGTCGCGCCTGCCGCTGATCGTGGGCGGCGCCGGGGCGCTGTTGCTCGGCGCCGGGGCCGTCGCGTTCGTCACCGCCCGCGGCCTCGACGCCGACGCCCGGGCGGCGTGTCCCTCTCCGCAGGCCTGCCCCGATGTCACGTCTCGCGATCGCGCCGACGATCTCAACCGCCGCGCGGTGCGCGACGCCCGGATCGCGGTGGGGCTGTGGGTCGGCGCCGGCGTCGCCGTCAGCGCCGCGACGTACCTGTGGCTGCGCGGCCGGCCCGATCGCGCGGCGCCGACGGTGGCGATCGGCGCCGGCGGCGCGGCCATCGGCTACGCGGGGAGCTTCTGACGTGCGCGCGGTGATCGCCGTCGCGCTGGCGCTGACGCTGACCGCCTGCATCGAGCGCCGCGACTACCAGGTCGCCGACGTCGACGTCGACGCCGCGGTCGAGACGTTCACGCTGACCGTGACGCGCACCGGCCGCGGCGTCGGCACGGTGACCTCCGAGCCGATCGGCATCACCTGCGGGCCCGACTGCCAGCACGCCTACCCGAGCGGCGCGATCGTCACGCTCACCGCCGTCGCCGACCCGGGCTCGATCGTCTCCGGCTGGTCCCACCCCGGTTGCACTCGCGCGACCTGCACGCTGACGATCGCGGCCGCGCTCGAGCTGACGGTCAGCTTCGACACCGAGCCGACGTACGAACTCCTGGTGACCCGCGAGGGCACCGGCGCCGCCGGCGGGACGGTGCGCTCGACCCCGAGCGGTCTCGACTGCGGCGCGGTGTGCACCGCCGAGTTCACGCAGGGCAGCCAGGTCACGTTGACGCCGTCGGTCACCGCCGGCACGGTGTTCACCCGCTGGAACGGCGCGTGTACCGGCAGCGGCCCGTGCATCGTGACGATGGACGCGGCGCAGGAGGTCAAGGCGACGTTCAGCGTCGGCGCGCATGCGAGCCCGCCCGGCGTGAACTAACGCTCACCGTCCGCTGACGCATTCGCTGCGCCCGGTGCGCGGCGGATCGTCGAAACAACGCAGATCGTGCGCGCAAGACCGCCCGAGGACGGGCCGGCCGCTTGCAGTCAGGTCCGGTATGTCGGCAGCGCACATCCTGCGGGGCGCCGTGGCCTGCGCGATCCAGGCTCCCAGCGCGCACAACACCCAGCCGTGGCGGTTCCGGCGGCACGGCGAGCTCCTCGAGCTGTGGCTCGACCGCGACCGCCACCTCGACGTGGTCGATCCGCTGCGGCGGCAGGCGCTGATGAGCTGCGGCTGCGCGCTGTACAACGCCCGGGTCGCGATCCGCGCCGAGGGCTGGACCGACAAGGTCGACCTGTTCCCGCGCAGCGCCGATCCCGATCTGGTGGCCGAGCTGCGGCTGGGGCTGCCGCGGACGCCGACCAACGATGACCTGGCGCTCCTGGCCGCCATCCCGCGCCGCCACACCAACCGCCGCCCGTTCCTCGATCGCCCGGTCTCCGCCGAGGACGCCGACGAGCTGATCCGCGCGGCCCGGGCCGAGCGCACGCGGATGTTCCGGCTGTCGCCGCAGCGCAAGCGCGAGCTGGCCGAGCTGGTGGCCGAGTGCGACCGCCGGCGGTTCGCCGACCCCGCCTACCGGGCGCAGGTCGCCGAGTGGCTGGTGCCGGCCGGGCGGCTGCGCAAGGACGGCATCCCGTTCGCCGAGAAAGAGTTCGGCACGCCGAGCTGGTTCGGCGTGAAGCGCGCGCTCGCCCAGCCCGAGCTGGGCGCGCACTTCGGCGCGATCGAAGAAGATCGCGTCATCGGCGCGCCGGTGGTCGCGGTGCTGTCGACCCAGGCCGACGAGGACATCGACTACGTCGACTGCGGCCAGGCCCTCGAGGCGGTGCTCCTGCGCGCGACGATCCTCGGCCTGGCGGCGGCGTTCGTCGATCAGCTCCTCGAGTACGAAGATCTGCACGCCCGGGTCAAGGCGCTCACCGGCGCCGAGCAGATGCCGCAGATGGCGCTGCGCCTGGGCTACGCGCCGCCGCTCGAGCGGGTGGCGCCGCGCCGCGACCTCCACGACGTGCTGGAGGAGACCGACTGACGCCGCTCACCCGTCCGCGGTGATGGCGGATCGTGGGCCGGCGCGCTCGCCAGCGCGGCCGGGCTCGACGAACATCGAGGCATGCTGCACACGGTGACCAACCCGGTGGTGGTGCCGGAGCTCGCGACCGCGCGCCTGCGGCTGCGCGGCCATCAGCGCGACGACCTCGACGCGTGCCTCGCGATGTGGAGCGATCCCGAGGTCGCGCGCTACATCGGCGGCCAGCCGTCGCCGCGCGACGCCGTCTGGCTGCGCATCATGCAGTACGTCGGCCACTGGGCGCTGCGCGGCTTCGGCTACTGGCTGGTCGAGGAGCGCGCCACCGGCCGGTTCGTCGGCGAGGTCGGCGTCGCCGACTTCATGCGCGAGCTCGATCCGCCGATCGACGGCGTGCCCGAGGCTGGCTGGGTGATCGTGCCGTGGGCGCAGGGCCGCGGCTACGCCAGCGAGGCGCTCACCGCGGTGCTGGGCTGGGCCGAGGCCAACCTCGGCGATCCCGAGATCGCGTGCCTGATCGATCCCGCCAACGCGCCCTCGCTGCGGGTCGCGGCCAAGGCCGACTTCCGCGAGGTGGCGCGGACCGAGTGGCACGGCCACCCGAGCGTCGTGCTGCGCCGGCCGCCGCGCGCCGGTGGGCGGTGACGGTCAAGGTCGCGCTGCGCTGGTTGCTTGCGGCGCTGATGGTCGCCGGCGGCGCCAACCACTTCGTCTCGCCTGAGCCGTACGTCGCGATGATGCCGGCGGCGCTGCCGGCCCACCTCGCCTTGGTCTACGTGTCGGGCGTCGCCGAGATCGCCGGCGGCCTCGGGCTGTTCGTGCCGGCGACCCGGCGGGCCGCGGCGTGGGGCCTGGTGCTGCTGCTGATCGCGGTGTTCCCGGCCAACGTCAACATGGCCGTCAACCACCTGCCGCTCGGCGGCCGCGCGCTGCCGGCGTGGGCGCTGTGGGCGCGGCTGCCGCTGCAGGCGGTGCTGATCGCGTGGGCGTGGTGGTACACGCGCCGCGACCGCGCGCGGTGATACGCTCGGGGCATGGAGCCGACGGGGACCTTGCTGCGCGCGCTGGAGTTCGCGGCCGCGCGTCACCGCGATCAGCGCCGCAAGGACGCGCTCGCGTCGCCGTACATCAACCACCCGATCGCGGTCGCCGCGGCGCTGTGGCACGAGGGTGAGGTGCGCGATCCGGTGGCGCTGACCGCCGCGATCCTGCACGACACCATCGAGGACACCGCGACCACCGCGGCCGAGCTGGCGGCGCGGTTCGGCGCCGAGGTGGCGGCGGTGGTGGTCGAGGTCACCGACGACAAGACCCTGCCCAAGCTGCAACGCAAGGCGCTGCAGATCGAGCACGCGCCGCACCTGTCGCGGCCGGCCAAGCTGGTCAAGCTGGCCGACAAGCTGTGCAACCTGCGCGACATCATCGAGGCGCCGCCCGCCAACTGGGCGCTCGAGCGGCGCGCGGCCTACGTGACCTGGACCCGCGACGTCGTCGCCGGGCTGCGCGGGACCTGCCCGCCGCTCGAGGCGGCGTTCGACGCGGCGCAGGCGCGGTGGGTGACCTCGGCCGCCGACGGCTGAGCGCGTTGACCAACCCTGTGAGTCACAGCCAGGCGGGATCGAGGTCGACGAACGAGCGCTCGGCCGAGCGGCACAGCGCGGCGAGGTGGTGGATGCGCGGCAGCTCGGTGGCGAACCAGTAGGCGGCCGAGGCGCGGCTCACCGCGCGGTGGGCGGGATCGCGATCGGTCACCGCCGCGGCCAGCTCGAGCCACTGCCACGCGATCGCGACCGTCGCGAACAGGTCGAGGTAGTCGGTGGCGTGCGCGAGCATGCCGTCGGCGTCGCCGGTCAGGCCGCGCGCCGCGAGATCGCGGGTGAGCGCCAGCACCAGGTCGCGGGCGGCGCCGAGGTCCTCGGCCCAGGCGGCGTCGGCGGCGGCCCGGGCGCAGGTGCGATCGATCGCGCGCGACCACGCGGCCAGCGCGGCGCCGCCGCCGGCCATCGCGCGGCGGCCCAGCAGATCGAGCGCGTGGATGCCGGTCGTGCCCTCGTGGATCGAGTTGAGCTTCTGCTCGCGCAGCCAGGCCTCGACCGGGTACTCGCTCGAGTAGCCGTAGCCGCCGTGGATCTGCACGGCCAGCGCGTTGGCCTCGAAGCCGCGCTCGGCGGGGAAGGTCTTGGCGATCGGCGTGAGCAGCTCGAGCAAGAGCGCGGCGTCGGCGTCGCCGCCGTGGTGGGCCAGGTCGGCGTAGCGCGAGGTGCGCACCAGCAGCGCCAGCCCGCCGACGACGATCGCCCGCTGGCGCAACAGCATGCGGCGCACGTCGGCGTGGGCGGTGATCGCCACCGGCGGCGCGGCGGGATCCTTGGCGCCCAGCGGCCGGCCTTGCGGGCGCTCGCGCGCGTAGGCCACGGCCTCGTGGTACGCGACCGACGCGGTGGCGACGCCGTTCATGCCGACCATGATCCGCGCCTCGTTCATCATCTGGAACATGTAGCGGATGCCCTGGTGCGGCTCGCCGACCAGCCAGCCCCGGCAGTCGCCGCCCTCGCCGAACGCCAGCGCCAGGCTGGGCAGCGCCTTCCAGCCGATCTTGTGGATCACGCCGGTGACCGCGACGTCGTTGTCGACCAGCCGGTCGCCCTCGACGCGGCGCCGCGGCACGCAGAACAGCGACACGCCCTTGATGCCAGCCGGCGCGCCGGCGATGCGCGCCAGCGCGAGGTGCACGACGTTGTCGGTGAGATCGTGGTCGCCGCCGGAGATGAAGATCTTGGCGCCGCGCAGCAGGTAGTGCCCGTCGGCGGTGGGCGTCGCGACGGTGGCGACGTCGGCCAGGCTCGACCCGGCCTGCGGCTCGGTCAGCGCCATCGTGCCGGTCCACTCGCCGCGGTACATCCGCGGCATGTAGGTCGCGCGCAGGTGGGCGTCGCCGAACGCCTCGATCAGGTGGGCCGCGCCCTGGGTCAGGCCGAGGTAGCCGTAGGCGCCGGCGTTGGCGGCCATCAGGTACGCGGTGGCCAGCGTGAACACCGCCAGCGGCAGCTGCTGGCCGCCGACCTCGACCGGCCGCGGCGCGGCGATCAGGTCGAGGTCGCGCAGCTGGCGAAACAGCGGGTGGAGCTGCGGGTGGACCACGACCCGGCCGTCGACCAGCCGCGGCGGCTGCTCGTCGAGGGCGCGGTACGCGGGGTAGAGCGCCGTGCGGGCCAGGCGGCGGGCGGCGTCGATCGCGGCGAGGAACGTCGCGCGGTCGTGCTCGGCGAAGTACGGCAGCGCGGCGAGCGCCGGCAGGTCGAACACCTCGTCGAACAGGAGCGCGATGTCGCGATCGTCGAACAGCGGGTTGTCGCGCATGCGGGCAGTGTCGGCGGCGGCGGCGCGCCGCGTCGAGGGCGCTGTCCCAAAATTGCACAGCCCGCCGCGATGACGACGCTGGTCTTGCCCGGCGGCTTGCTCGTACGATGACGGCGTGCAGTCCTCCGCCGCGCCGGTGGCCGACCGCGAGGTCGACGACGCTGCGGCGGTCGGCGGCATCCGCACCTGCCGCGCGTGCGGCGCGATCTACCGCAAGCAGTTCGCGCGGTGCCCGAGCGACGGCGGCGAGATCGTCGTGGTCGACGTCGACCCGCTGGTCGGCCGCACGCTCGGCAGCTACGTGCTCGACGCGCTGATCGGCGAGGGCGCGATGGGCCGGGTCTACCGCGCCCACCACGCGCGGCTCGCCGCCAAGCGCTTCGCGCTCAAGGTGCTGCACGGCGATCACGCCAGCGATCAGACGATGCGGATGCGCTTCGCCAAGGAGGCCGAGGCGGTCAGCCGGCTGGCGCACCCCAACGTCGTCGGCGTCGCCGACTTCGGCAAGAGCGCCGAGGGGCTGTTCTTCATCGCGATGGAGCTGGTCGACGGCATCAGCCTGGCCGAGTTGCTCGACGGCGGCCCGCTGCCGCCGGCGCGGGTGGTGCACCTGGCGCGCGGGCTGTGCGCCGGCCTGACCCACGCCCACGCGCATCACCTGATCCACCGCGACCTCAAGCCGGACAACGTGCTGGTGGTGCTCGGCGCCGCCGGCGAGGTGCCGCGCATCGTCGACTTCGGGATCGCGCTCGCGACCGACCGCGAGGACGCGCGGCTGACGTCGACCGGCTTCACGATGGGGACGCCCGCGTACGTCGCGCCCGAGCAGGCGGTGATCGGCAAGGCGGTCGATCACCGCGCCGACCTGTACGCGCTCGGCGTGACCATGTTCGAGATGCTGACCGGCGCGCTGCCGTTCGCCGGCGAGCCGATGGAGGTCGTGCTGGCCAAGGCCACCCGCGAGGCGCCGCCGGTGTCCGGCGCGCCGCCGGCCCTGGCGCGGATCGTCGCGCAGCTGCTGGCGCGCGATCCCGACGCGCGGTTCGCCAGCGCGGCGGCGGTCGACGCGGCGCTGGCCCGCGCCTCGCTGACGACGCCGGCAGCGAGCACACCGCGAAGCGCGGCTGCGCGGCCGACGCGGCGCTGGCCGATGGCGGTGTTCGCCGCGGCCGTGCTCGGCGCGGCGGTCGTGGCGTGGTCGCTCGGACGCGACCGGGCCAGCGCGGCAGAGGCGCCGACGCCATCCGCGGCGATCGCGACGGCGCCCGTGCGCACGGCGTCAGCGCCGACCGGCCGCACGGAGGCCGCGCTGCCCACGGAGGCCGCGCTGCCCACGCCGGCCGAGGTCGCGCCGCCCGCGGACGAGCCCGCCAGCGATGTGGCGTCGGTCGCGCCCGCGCCGCGGCCACCTGGCCGCGCCCGCTCGCGGCGCGCACCCGCCGCCGCGACTCCCGAGCGGGCGGCCGCCGCGTCATCGCCGACCGTGGCGCCGCCGACGGTCACCCCGCCGCCGGTCGCGCCGCCGCCGCCGGTCGCGCCGCCGCTGCCCGCCCGCGCCACTGCCGTCGGCATCGCCGGCGTGTCCGTCGACGGCGCGCTCGCCTCCGGCGCGGCGCGGACCAGCCTCGACCGCGCGCTGCCGGCGCTGCGCGGCTGCGTCGCCGCGGCGTCCCCGGGCGCCGTGACCGTCGCGTTCACGATCGGCGAGGCGCGCCGTCCGCGGCAGGTCACCGCGAGCGGCGGCAGCGCCGCGACCCGGGCCTGCGTCACCGCCGCGATCAGCGCGATCCGCACCGACGCCGCGCCCGACGTCGGCGACGCGCGCGTGACCGCGCGGGTAGCGTTCACGCCATGAGCCGCCGGCTGGCCGCGCTGCTGCTGCCGCTGGCGGCGTGCGTCGACGCGCTCGGCCCCGAGGTCGGGCCGCTGGCCGACAACCGCTGCGAGGTCACCGACAGCGATCCGGCGACGAGCGTCAGCTTCGCCGCCGACGTGCTCGCCGGCGCGCTGCGCCGCGCCGACACCGACTGCCTGCGCTGCCACAGCGCCGGCGGCAGCGGCCTGCGCGACAGCGGCCTCGACCTCGGCAGCTACGCCGCGCTGCGGCTCGGCGGCAATCGCTCGCGCCAGACGATCGTCGTCGCCGGCGACCCGTGCGCCAGCGTGCTCGTCCAGAAGCTCGGCCCGGCGCCGCCGTTCGGCGCGCGCATGCCGCGCAACGGCCCGCCGTACTTGCCGGCCAGCGACGTCACGCTGATCACCGACTGGATCCTCGAAGGCGCGCATGACAACTGAGCGTCAGGGTGCTCGTCGCCGGCGCATCCCGGCGGCGATCGCGCTCGCCGCCGCGGCGCTGCTGGCGTTCGCCGGAGCCGCGGCCGCCGACGAGCATCCGCTGCGGTTCGTCGGCTCGGTGCAGCTCGACTACCTGAGCGTGCCGACCGCCGATCCGGCCAACCCCGGCACGCTCGATGGCTCGACGCTGGAGGTGTCGCTGCGCGCCAGCCGCGAGCTCGGCGAGCACGCCGAGGCGACGATCAAGGTGTGCTTCGCGTGTCACGGCTTCGAGGCCGGCGCGGCGTACGTCGACCTGCGCGCCGCCGACGAGCTGGTCGTGCGCTTCGGCCGCCTGACGCCGGCGTTCGGTTCGTTCCCCGAGCGCCACGATCCGGCCAACCACCACACCAGCGACAAGCCGCTGGTCTACGACATGGGCCGGATGCTCGAGCTGCGCGCGTGGAACGAGGGCATCCTCCCGGCGCCGTGGGTCGACAACGGCGTCGAGGTGCGCGGCACCCACTTCGTCGAGCGCGGCCGGCTCGACTACGCGGCCTACCTGCTGTCGGGGCCCAAGGGCGGCGCCGACGCCGCCGACTTCGACTTCACGCTGTCGCGCTCGCCGGGGCAGTACTACACCGACACCAACTCGCAGCCGATCGTCGGCGCGCGGGTGGCGGGCACGCTCGAGTTCGACGACGCCAGCGACGTGACGGTCGGCGCGTCATCGATGCTCGGCACCTACGATCCGGCGCGCAAGCTGAGCTTCGTGATCGCCGGCGTCGACGTCGTCGCCCGGCTCGCGTTCGCGACGTTGCGCGGCGAGTACCTGGTGCGCCGCACCGAGGTCGCGATCGGCGACACGCCGGCGCTGCGCTGGAAGTACGGCCCCGGCGCCGACGGCGCCTACGCCGACTACTTCGTCAAGGACGGCTTCTACCTCGAGGGCGAGGTGCCGCTCGGGCGCGTCGAGCTGATCGCCCGCTGGGACGGCCTGCGCCGCAAGGGCAACGTGCTGGTCACCAGCCCGCTGACCGCGCGCGCCGCGATGTACCGCTACACCGCCGCCGCCGCCGTGCGCATCGACCCCGCGGTCCGCCTCAAGGGCTCGCTCGAGCTCTACGACCTCGGCGCCAGCCGCGAGCTCGCGCTCCACCTCGGCGTCGCGACGCCGTTCTAGTGTTCCGACCGGGTGATTGTGATCCGTCCACGGCGTCGAGGCGCTCCAGGGGCAAGGCGCAACGACGACGGGCTACTCACCGTAACTCGAGGAGGCCGCGGCTCATCGCGCCAGCGCGATCGCCAGCGCGGCGGTCATCGCGATCACGCTGGCGGCGACGCCGAACACCGCGAGCGCTTCGCCGCGCAGTCGCGCGCGCGCGCCGAGGATGCGCGCCAGCGCG
>Ga0268298_10002545_pt1 | contig 19824 bp, 10 predicted proteins | sample WWTPWeurt_MetaG_FD_194462 | JGI IMG/M metagenome (GOLD analysis project Ga0268298, IMG submission 194462) | Activated sludge microbial communities from WWTP in Nijmegen, Gelderland, Netherland - WWTP Weurt | ecosystem: Engineered > WWTP > Aerobic digester > Activated sludge | place...
GTAACGCTCAAGGACCCTGTCAACAATTCTCTGCCCCTGTCATGGGAAACCCAACTAAAGAAAGACTGGAAGACCACAGGTCTGTTCGATTTAATGGCACCCACATTCGACGAATCGATAGATAAGAAAATAGCAGGGTCCAAGAGCGACCTTGACCTGACACTAAGAACGATACCGCAAGATGGAACGGTGCTTATGGCAGGGCAAGTAGTAAAATGCGAAGATCACATTAGGCTAGACCCTACCGGTAGTACCACCTGGATACAGGGTGATTCGCTCGATGCAGTCAAGAATGGCGCTCTAAAATGGCTCGCATTCAATGCATCGCTGCTACTCTGGGGCATCATCGGACTACTGGCCGGACGCAGACAATGGGCCCAGGCCAAGAAGCTAGGAACTTTAACTTAAGGGCGCTCAGAAGATTCAAACCGAAAGCGTCTAGCCATAATCAAGTACCTGGCAGAGTTAAACTCAAACTCGTCAACGGTTTCAAATTCAAGCTTCTCATGGGCTTTTATGGAGGCTAGATTGTCGACCGACACAAAGACAACGGAGACATTGAACTCGTGCGGTGCAACGGCAAAGAAGCAATCATAGAGCCTGGTTAGCACCCCCTGCCCGCGAAGAGACTGGTCGATGCAAACGGGACCAACAATGCATACAGGCAAGCGGGAAAGAGGCTGCCCCTGGTACTCTGCCCTGGGGAATCTGGCAATCATCGCCGCCGGCAGGGCAACTGCCTGGTTAAACTCAACCGTGCTGGCGCAAAGGAAAGCCTTCACTTGTTCTTGTCGCACAGCTACGACAACCGCTAAATTGTCATTCATGGCGGCGAACTGCTCGGCGCTAAAACCCACAGAAAGGAAACCAGACTGCCGCTCGACGGAGGGCAGGTTGCTTGCCAGATTGGTATTTTGCAACAGCACCAGACTCTCAAAGTCAACGGCTACAGCGCGCCTTATCTCAAGGGTATTCTCAATGTGGTCGTTATCGAATGTTGACAATGGGATGAGGCTCCAGCCTTTAAAAATTACGAAAGGATCGAAGAGTGAATTCTACAAATAGAATTGTGCAAAAGACTTAGCAAGCAGACCTGGTTCAAGCTCAGGAATTCGCATTCAAGAATTAGGATTCACCACCCTTACAATAGTACCGCGCTGTGGCAACACGCGAGCATACGGGGACCCTAGACCAGCATCAGCCAAGGCAGACGCAACGATATCGCTAGCGACAGAACAATCCAACTCACGATTAAAGTACAGAGTAAGAGAAGTACTGTCGCATTGAATGACAGAAACGCCCTCCCTCTCGACAAGCACAGAAAGTCGCTCGAAGCAGGTGCGAATCCGCGTGGATGGCCCCGTAAAGAAAGGGAGCAAGGCTTCACTCATCTCCCTGACAATAAGCAAATTGTAGTATGGCACTTGCACATAATAATATGACGAAAACTCAACCGTCCACTTTCCGTCGCTCTGCTTGCTTAATTCACCATCTTCAAAAAGAAGGCGTTGAAATGAGCCAGCCAAGAAAGAGTCTAGATCATCATAGTCAAACTTCATACTCGGGAAAACGGCAACCAAAGGCGGCGCCCCCAAATGTTTGAGAGAATCTGAAAACTCTGCTGCTTCGGAATGTTGGCTAAACTTTACTGTGTGATTCCGGTAGTTGGCGGCGAAAACGATATATCCGGAGCCGGATAGCAACTCACGCACCAGCAAAATTTTAGGAGCAAGACTGAGTTCATCCCGGGGATTAACATACCTAAGTACAAAAGCCGGATATGACCGGTGGAACTGGTCTAACTCAACATCGGCAAAACTCCGTTCCTCGCCGGTCACATAGTCCAAGAACTGGCGCACTTCATCTTCGTTCTTGGGACCCCCCGACAAAAATGCTCTAGTGCGAACATCAAAATCAGCCCTCCCTTTAGCAACAGCTTCCTGATGCGTGTATGGTTCTAAGCTCGCCAGTCGATACCAGCCATCCATCATGGACTGCACAAGTGAATCACTGAAGCCCGATTCAACAAGACCTCGGCGCATGCTGCCCAAACCAGGCAAATCATTACGGCCTGGTTCTGTGCAAGACTCAGCAGACTTAACAACGTCAGCTAACTCAGGGTACTTATCTGCAAAACGGTATAGTCGGGTGAAATCGGGCTTTCTGTCTTCATCCGACTTATACAAGAACTGAATATCTAAGTATTTGCCGAAGCGACTCAAGGAGACATGACCCAGAGGAGCCATACAAGACGTAGCCACATCATTTGCTATAGAAAGAGAGATTCCCAACTCTTTAGCAAGAGTAGAACCATCAAGAAACTCTATAGACACAGAAACCCTTTCCTCTTGGATTATGGTGCCGATCTGACAGATTGCAGGCCCGGGCACCAGTATACGATATGGGACGAGAAGAAATATGCAACATTCTCTCTAGAGCCCCGTGCTCGACAAAGTCAAGGACGGACATTCCTGCCCAAGAATTATGCTCTTTGTCCGCAACGTCATTAGTATTCCCACGGTTGGCATGGTTAGCGGACGGGGCTACACTGAAATTAGGCTGCCCAAATAGTCGCCGTCACCTGGAGCGCAGCTCAGTCTTCTATCTCGCCCGGTATCGCGCAATGCTAATTCGCTGCCTTCACTTTCTTAGATATGCCTTTCTGGCAGCTACCTTTCTTATGTGCCCGGTCAAGATACTACTCGAATTTGTAAATCGCGACCTCTTCTACGGCTTACACGAAACACGACTGCAGGTTCAGTCCATTGTCTTGCTTGTGTCTATTGGTATATTCATAAAATTGCTATCCCTTGCCCGGCAAAGAAGAACATCCGCCGCCAGGGAAAAGGAACCGCTCGGGAAAGTAGTCTGGCACCAGATACTGGCACAGCACCCACACCTGGCTTACGGCAAGAACGTTCTGGCTGTTTTTTCATGTGCATGTATTCTTTTTTTCGCACTACTGACTTGCTTCTACTTAAAATGCGAAAGCACGTTTGCAGCAGCCTACCTGGCAAGTCACACCGGGCAGTTCGAACTGGCTGAAAGAATCTATGCAATAAGCAAGAGAAGCTGCGCGAGCTCTTTTGCAGAGCTCCGCTGCTGCCAGCAGACAACCACGGAAAAGGATGCCCAACTCTCGATCGACGCAATGACTAGCATATACGGACGGGAAAGCAAGGAGATGGCAGACCTGGAGTTCTCACTAGGACTGAGCTACGCGTTAACAAGATCTTCCGACCACCGGCGGCTGAACCATGCGAAGGAGCTCTATCTAAAGCTCAATCTCCTAAATCAAGCCATTGATGTATTGGCTTGCCATAGCAGCCTCCTCTGTTTCAAACACAGAGACGTCGCATCAAGTTTAGTGAAAGAGGCAGTCACACTGTATCCAAGAGCAAGATTCCCGATTGACTATTCAACAAACCACATTCTAAAAGACACGGCCCGCAGAATAGGCGATGAAGAAGCCCTGAAGGTCTTCGCCACCGCAGAATTACGAGACTCAAGAAGAATCAGCTCACCCACAAAGAAAAGAGGTTTCGTCGATGCAACCATAATAGCCATACTGCTACCGCTACTACCGTTCATGGCATTCGGCCTGGGCACAGCCACCGTCAAAGAATTGATACTCTGGCGACAAAGCCTCAGCCTTGAGAAGCGATACGATATGCTCTCACAGACTCTCTCAGCTCACGGTAAAGCCGAAATCTGGCTACCAGCTGCTGCGGAAACTGAATCAAATGCTCCGAAGCAGGAGCACCGCTGGCAGCTCATGGCCACACTAAATTCTCAGATTGACCTGGCACTGTACAGGGGAGATAACTGGTTGGCAGAGCGCAAGAGCCTCCAGCTATTAAAAGTGGCAGAAGAGGGTACAACAAGCGGCATAGAAGGAAAAGAACTTATTAGGGCGCCCGAGAGCGACTGCCAACGGCGCTGGATGCCCGGAATAATTGCCGGAATTATCTGGAGGGAAGCCGGATGCCTAGCTCTAATCGTTCTATTTGTCATCATTCATATCTACTAAGGCAATCAAATTCGAACCAAACGCTGCTGTTTGCAGGGTTGTTTGAGTTAGTAACCGGAATCCTTGCCGAATTCAGGGATCACTTTGCTACATCTCTACCCGATTCCAACGCAACAATCTCGTTGTGTTGGCCGACCGTCAAGGCACTTTTGATTGCGCAGAACGGAACATAGTTGCGCGCAAAGTTCGATAATTGCGCGCAAACGAGAATCATTGCGCAAAAAGAACGATATTGCGCAAAAGACGACAGGCCAGAGATGTCTACGGCACTATAAGAAAGCGATTGCCTTTCAGCCTCTCGCCACTCCCCAAGTCATCGAAACTAGCCGAAAAGTCGCTCAGAGGAAGTGATAGACCCTCAGCGACTTAGTCATCTACTTCTGCTCGCGCTCTTGCATCCAACTCAATACCAAGCATGGTCAGAGTTACCGTACGGGAAGAATTCCTAGATTAAATCTTCCCGAGCGGGAATACTAAATGCTGCTGACGGAGTTTCAAAAGCGCGTATTTATTGACGGCGGCCCAGTCGCTGTAAGGATCGGCTTCTACCACCTAAAAGGAGAAAGGTACTCAGCCTTGCAGGCGCAACCAACGCCGCAAGGACGCGGGAGGCATGCACAATAAACTAAAAACGGTTCGACTCAATCTTCGCTCAGGAGCCAATCCCATTCAGGCACGTACTTATGCACAAAGTCAGGCGAAATAGTCCTATCCGGGTGGAATCGCCGAACTGCCGCCCACCCTGTATTTCCTGCCGAGCGCCAAAGTCGCGCCGCCCAATCGGCAGTCTCTTCAGGGTAGTCCTCCGCGTACTCCTCGATTTCAGGAAAGTGCTCACCATGCTGCAGACGGTAAAGCGCCAAAATTATGGCTTGAACCATTATGAGAGCATTCTGCTCGTCCTTCTTGCGAAATAGTTTCTCCACACGCTCCAAATATGGCTGCATGACTTCAGACAACTCCTCTGCAGACGCTTCTTCTGGCTCCTGGTATCCGCGCCATGTTCGACCTGCCTTTATATAGATGTCGCCTTCGCTGATCTGATTTAGCGCGCTTTCAATCTCGTCGGCTAAGTCGTCCATGCGAGGGCTCTTAATCGCGGCGTCTGCCAACGCCGCAGCAGTAACCTTCAACTCTGGTAGCTGCTGCAGGAGATCTTGCAGTACCCTTCGCGCGACTATGGGACTGAGTTCTGACGGATCAAATTCCTTTTTTGCATTCTTCGTTTTTGCCATTCGAGCAAGTCCATTATTTATTACCGGTGAAACTCATCATGAGTCAAAGTGACTTTAGTATTCAGCAATTTCAAAAGTCAAATCACGAAATCCTCGCCACAAATTCAGCCAAGTCATCCGTCCCGAGCACTTCGCAATAGCCGGCGGGAGGTACATCGAAGAACCCCACTCGGTCTCTTGTGCGAGCTTAGCCAATCGGACTCCAGCGGTTTTGCAAGATTCGCCGACCAAGATGCCCGTCTCGCCCTGGCGTACGGGTCCGCCGCCAGTCGAAAGCGAGCTGCTTCCTCATAACTTGACAATGGGAACAACTAACTATTTCGGACCGCTGGTGCCAGTGGTTCGCAGCTTGAATCTGGAGCGAAGAGATTGCGCGGTACAAAGAGCCGTGGCGATAAGATGGCTGAGGGAAATCAAGATAAATGATTCTCTGTGGGCAGCTCAGCCGTCCAAGCGCTTTACAAGTCACATGTAAAAACGAGAGGTCTACACAAGGTTAAGAATATCTTTAAGCAATCCCGGTAAATTTTGTCAGAACGGCCTACGAGCGAAAAAATAATTCAAATAGACCAAAGCAAAACGCCGCCTTATGCGATGGTTGTTGGACAATGGGGCAAAAGTGAAGGTCGATTCGCTTTGAGGTATCCAAAAATGATGAGCTAGGCGCAAAAAGCGGCAGGCTGCGGCAATAGAAACAGTCCTCGACGGAATTCGTGCTGGTTAAGGCGACTTACTAGACTTAGGATCTAGTGGGCAACCGTGTGGGTTCAAGTCCCACCTCGCCCAAATAATCAGCAAAACCGGCGAAAGCCGGTTTTCTTTTTGGGGGACTTTCTTAACCTCGGATCACCTATGGATCACCGGGGAAGGAATGGGAATGGTGGCACCAAGATGCATAAACAAGTGCACTAAAACGAATGCCATGGGTGCATCACTTATCGGAGGCAGCATATGAATGACTCAGGTCGAACGCTCTCTCGCCCCTGCTGATCTCAGCCTCGACCGAACAGCTATAATTTGAGACTTGCCCATATGCCAAACTCCGCACAGCCGATATCAAGCCGGTAGTAGGTATTCAAATGTTTTCATCGTTAAGAGCTGAGGTTCTTCCGGTATCGGGACAAATCGCTCGTGTCAGACAGCGGCTTTACCTGGTTGAAGATGTAGTTCCGAAAATTAAGCCCGGCGACAGCACACTGGTGAAACTGTCATGCCTCGATGATGACAACCAAGGTCAGATTCTTGAAGTGCTCTGGGAAAGAGAGATTGATGCTCAAGTAATATCTGCCGAAGACTGGAGCTGCATTGCCAAACGCGGCTTTGATAAGCCAAAAATGTTCGCCGCTTTCTTCAATACATTGCGCTGGAACTGCGTAACTGCAACCAATCCCAGGTTATTCCAGTCTCCCTTTCGCTCCGGCATTCGAATAGACGCTTATCAACTGGAGCCTTTGAGAAAAGCGCTTCTTTTGCCGCGGGTCAACTTGTTTATAGCAGACGACGTTGGGCTTGGAAAAACGATTGAAGCCGGCTTGATCGCCCGCGAGCTGTTACTTAGACGCAAGGTCAAAGAAATTGTCGTCTCTTGCCCGCCTTCCATGCTTCTGCAATGGAAAGAGGAACTTGAGTCACGGTTCGGTCTCACGTTCGAGATAATGGATCGCGAGTATTTAAGCAGGATTCGCCGTGAACGCGGGTTTGGCATAAATCCATGGTCGACTCATTCACGGTTTCTGATCTCTCATCGGCTGCTAATCGATGAAACTTACACCGGCACTTTGCGTGACTGGCTCAGAGAAATGCGCAGCGGCAGTCTGTTTATTTTCGACGAAGCACACGCAGCCGCACCGGCAAGCGGTCGAAAATATGCGGTCGATTCATTGATTACAAAAGCTATTCGAGATCTGGCACGACGTTTCGAGCATAAATTGTTCCTCTCGGCCACACCACACAATGGGCACTCAAATAGCTTTTCAGCGCTGCTGGAACTGCTCGATCCACAACGCTTCTGTCGCGGCGTCCCGGTCGAGCCAAAGATGCTGGACAAGATCCTGGTCAGACGTTTAAAGGAAGACCTGAGAGAAATTGTTGGCGGACTACCCAAACGTACAGTTGTACCAATTACAATCGATGGTCTTTCGGAAAACTCGCCTGAACTCAAGCTCGCTCAATTGCTCGATGAATATCTAGTCATTCGCGAAGAAAGGCTCAACTCCGAAAGCAAGAAAATCCAGAACGCTTCTACCTTGCTGATATGTGGTCTTCAGCAACGGCTCTTTTCTTCAGTGGAAGCTTTTGCAAGAACGCTGCACGTTCACAGGAAGACAGTAAAGAAACAATGGGAGCAATTGCAGCAGAAAGAAGCCAAACGAGTCGCGTTGCCAGCAAAGCTTGACCTGATTAGCCAATCAATCGATCCAGATGACGAACGACTGGACATTGAAGATGGCCAACTTGAAAAAGAAGAAGCAGAGCAGTTGGAGACCGCAACGGCTGCGACGATGGGAAGCACAAGCGACGACAAGTCGGCAGAGCTATTTGAGAAAGAGCAGCGCCTGCTCGATGAAATGATGGAAATCGCCGAGACACATCGCGGCAGACCGGATGCTCGGGTCAAAGAGCTGATAGCCTGGATCAAGAAAAATATGTGCGCACTTGACAAAGATGGCGCCGAGTGGAATCACACCAGAGTAATCATCTTCACGGAATGGGAAGATACCAGACGCTATCTTGAACAGCAGTTGGAGATCGCAATTGAAGGGTCTGACCTTGCATCAAGCCGAATCGAAGTCTTTCATGGACAGACGCCAGCAAAAGATCGCGAAAAAATAAAGAAAGCATTCAACACTGATCCAAAGAAGAATCCCCTGCGGATATTGATAGCAACGGACGCAGCGCGTGAAGGTCTAAACCTGCAAGCCTATTGCTGGAATTTATTTCATTTCGATGTACCCTGGAACCCCTGCCGAATGGAGCAGCGCAACGGTCGCATCGATCGCAAATTGCAACCGGAAAAGGAGGTGTTCTGCCACTATTTCGCATACGCGCAGCGGCCAGAAGACAGAATTCTAAAGGCCCTGGTGAAGAAGACAGAGACCATCAAAGATGAGCTCGGAAGCCTGTCACAGGTGGTGGAAGTCGACCTGCATAAAAAACTCGAGCGCGGAATCCGCAGAAGCGCCATAAACGATCTTGAGCGTGAGATAGAAACAGCAACCGTCGATCGAGAAAAGCAATGCGCAACACAGACAGAACTGGAGAGCGCAAGAAAGCGCAAAGAAGAATTGCGCGCCGAGATTGCCACGCTGGAAGGGCTGCTCGATGAATCAAGAAAGAGCATCGGTCTCGACAAAGATCAATTCAAATCTGCTATCTCATGCGCGCTCGAACTCATGCAATCGAAGCCACTAGAGCGCTATGCAACAGAGAACAGCAAGCTGGAAACATTCGCGTTCCCAGAATTAGACAGACGTGAAGGAGCCGACGTCACATGGACCGGCACAATGGACACATTGCGCACCCCGCGTAAGCGAGACGAAAAGCCATGGGAATGGAGGCGCGCGGCGGTCGTTCGACCAGTCGTGTTCGAGGAACCAGAGAAGCTGAATGACAATCTCGTCCACCTGCACCTTGAGCATCGCGTCGTACAAAGGCTACTGAGCCGCTTCAGTTGTCAGGGTTTCATCTACAAAGATCTATCCAGAGCATGTCTGGCCCAAACCAAGGATTCAATTGCTAGGGTTATTCTTGTCGGAAGACTTTGTCTGTACGGCAACGGCGCTGCGAGATTACACGAAGAACTTGTGCCTATAACGGCGCGCTGGATGGCGCCTGAGAATCGCAAACAAGCACTCTCGCCATACGCAACCGAGGCTGAAGCAAAAACACTGCAGATGCTTGAGGACGCTTTGATCCTCGAAGGCGGGCAGCCTGATGCAGCCATGGTTGAGAAGTACAAAGCGTCGGCACCAAAAGACGTGGAAGATCTTTTGCAGTATCTGGAAGAGAGAGGCAATGAATACGCGCAAAAGGCAGAGCAAAAGTTAGCCAAGCGCGCGGAAGATGAATCGAAGGCGATGCGTGAAATTCTAGAGAGCCAGCGGCAGCACCTAAGGAAATCGATTGCCAAATACGAGCAAGACGCGGTGCAGCTAAAGATTCAGTTTCTGGAAGAAGAATTCAAACAACTTGAAACTAACAGAAAGTATTGGGACAAGCGCCTGGAATACCTTGAGCAAGAGCTGCTGACCGAACCTGATCGAGTACGTCAGGTGTACGAAGTGAAAGCGAGGCGCATCGAGCCCGTCGGTCTCGTATATCTTTGCCCGGCATCACAGGAGTAAAGAGCATGGCGCGCGATCCTCAAACAGAGGCACATCTTGAATGGATCGGCTTCGTGCAACCGGTTGGCCTTGTTGTCTCAATCCCGGCCTTGCTCAATGCTCAAGCATACATAAACAGGAATATTGCACCGGTGCACCAAAGATTTCTCGCCAGCCTTGAGCAGGACGGCGCTGGTGAACCGGTGGCAAAGATAGCGGACTTCCGCCGGTTCGTCTGCGACGTACTCGAATGGGAACCTACAGATCTGGTCGAGGTCACGGATGCAAATTGCGACAACCTCGAAGTGCATTTGCCTGAATACCAGGAAAGGTTGCGACCGACCTATGTAGTACCAGAGCTTAGGCCAAAAGAAGGGCAGTCGCCCTGGCAAATGATTATTCAGGTGGTCAATGACAGCACCGCATTTGATGAAGGCGCCGCCGAATCGAAGCACGGCTGGCATGCCAGCCCGCAAGCGAAGTTTGAGCGCCTACTGCGAGAGACAGAGATACCTGTCGGTTTGTTAGTTAATGGCCGTCAGATACGTCTTGTCTTCGCGCCACGTGGCGAGAGCAGCGGGTACTTAACGTTCTGCGTGGCAGACATGATGTCCGTAGCAGGACGGCCGATTCTTGCTGCTGTCCACCTACTCTTGTCGGTGGACAGGCTGTTTTTGCTCCAGCAAGAGACTCAGCGCTTGCCAGCCATTCTCGCAGAAAGTCGCAGATATCAAACCACAGTATCAAATACGTTGGCCGAACAAGTTCTCGCAGCGTTGTTTGAGCTTTTGCGTGGATTCCAGGCGGCCAATGATCAGAGCAATGGCAAGCTTCTGGCTCACGTTCTTGGCGAGGACCCAAATAAGGTATACGAGGGATTGCTGACTATTCTGATGCGCCTCGTCTTCATCCTGTATGCGGAAGATCGTGATTTACTGTCCAATTCGTCAATCTATCTTGAATTTTATTCTGTGTCCAGGCTCTTTGAACGGCTTCGCGAAGACGCAGGAAGATATCCAGATACGATGGACCATCGATACGGGGCTTGGGCCCAATTGCTGACACTCTTCCGGTTACTCTTTGAGGGTGGGGGGCACAGTGATTTTCATATTCCCGAGCGCAAAGGGCATTTGTTTGATCCAGCTGTGTATCCGTTTCTCGAAGGTTTCTCAAGGGAAGAAGGTCACGACAGGTTAATACCGCAAGTGTCGGATGGCGTCATTTTTCGCGTGCTCAGTAATCTTTTAATCCTGGATGGGGAGCGACTGAGCTACCGATCACTTGATGTCGAACAGATTGGCAGCGTGTACGAAGCGATCATGGGATTTTCCCTTGAAGTTGCACAAGGCGTGTCGATAGCAATTAGAGCCAAGAAACAACACGGTGCACCCACCACAATCAATCTTCAGGACCTTCTAGCTACTGATCCAAAAGAGCGTAATGCTCGACTTGCCAAGTTATGCGAACAGGAACTCAGTGGTACCTCCGCCGAGGCATTGAAAAATGCAGACAATGTTGATGACTTGCTATCAATATTAGAAAAACGCATTGCCAAAAAGGTCACTCCATATCCGGTTCCTAAAGGCAATATGGTCTTACAGCCATCGAGTGAACGGAGGAAGAGCGGATCGCACTATACTCCAAGGTCTCTCACAGAGCCCATTGTGCGTAAGTCGCTCAAACCGCTCTTGGACGGACTAGGTGACCGGCCCAAACCAGAGCAGATTCTTGAAATTAAGGTTTGTGACCCAGCTATGGGCTCCGGTGCGTTCTTGGTTGAAGCATGCCGACAGTTAGGCGATGCGCTTGTTCGAGCCTGGAATGTACACGGTTCTGTACCAAACATTCCGCCCGATGAAGACGAACTACTCTACGCCAGAAGGCTGATCGCACAGCGCTGTGTTTATGGAGTTGATAGGAATCCGATGGCTGTGAATCTCGCAAAGCTGTCCCTATGGTTGGCAACGTTAGCCAAGGATCACGCCTTTACTTTTTTGGATCACACGCTTCGACATGGCGATTCGTTAGTCGGTTTATCTACCGATCAGATAACACGTTTTCATTGGGCTCCCAGTGCCCAACGAATGATTGATGGAAAGCGCATTAAACGACTAGTCGTCGGTGCTACTAAGTTTAGAAAGGAGATACTGGAATCATCCGAAGGAATCCTTTATCCGTTCCTAGAAGTGAAATTGTTGGATGCCGACAGGCTGTTGCAACCAATTCGCCTCATCGGTAATTCTGTCATCAGTTGCTTCTTTAGCGCTAACAAAGATCGCTTGCGAAATCAGGCTCGATTAGAATTGCTGCCGAAGGTGTCAACTCTGCTGGATGAATCAAAGGTCGCCAGCACCGCAGCAGTTGATATCGCGCTACTTACGAATATTCATCCATTCCACTGGGAGATCGAATTTCCTGAAGTATTCGACCGCAACAACCCAGGATTTGACTTGATCGTGGGTAATCCACCGTTTTCAGGTCATGTGGGAATAACAGAGTCAAATGTGTCCGGTTATAGTGATTATCTGCGAGCAGTCTTTTCCGAAACCGGCGGAAAGTGTGATCTGGTAGGCTTCTTCTTCCGAAGAGCTTTCGAACTGCTTAGGAACGGAGGCACTTTCGGGCTCATCGCTACAAAGACGATTCGACAAGGCGATACTCGTGAGTCCGGATTGCGATGGATTTGCCAGCATGGGGGCACCATTTACAGTGCTCAAAGAAGATTAAGATGGCCGGGACAAGCTGCGGTTATCGTCAGCGTTGTGCATGTAACCAAGGGCGACATGCCCCCCCCATTCCTTCTCGATGGACGGAAAGTGAATCTAATTACTGCGTTCTTATTTCACAGGGATGGACATGACAGCCCCAGCACCTTGTTAAAATCACAAGGCAAAAGCTTTCAGGGTAGCGTCATCCGAGGCGTTGGATTCACCTTCGACGACACGAAGAGTCCTGACACAGTAACACCATTAAGCGAGATGCGCCGGCTCATTGAGAAAAATCCTCGAAACGCTGAGCTGATATTTCCATATTTGGGCGGCAAGGAAGTGAATGAAAGTCCGACGCACAACTACCATCGCTATGTGATCAACTTTGGAGAAATGGATGAGGATGCGGTAGCACAATGGCCCGATCTGCTTGACATAGTTCGAAAAAAGGTTTTGCAGAAAAGGAGTAATTCTGAAGCCAAGACTAGCTCCGGGCGAGTGCTTGAAAGATATTGGCAGTTTGGTCATTTAGCAAAAGAATTGTACGATGCAATACAAAATCTTGATCGAGTCCTTGTGATTGCGCGTGTAAGTCCAAAATTTGGCTGGACGTTTCTTCCATCCAATTACATATATTCAGAGCAACTAATTGTAGTATCAAGCGATTCTTGGTCTGATTTTGCGGTTTTGCAAAGTCGCGTTCACGAAGAATGGGTGCGATTCTTTGCCTCATCTTTCAAGGACGACCGCAGATATACATCTTCCGATTGTTTTGAAACCTTTCCATTTCCTGAGTCCGGTGATCGTTCACTGTTAAGCGAGGTAGGACAACAATACTTCGAATTTCGTGCGCAAATCATGGTGAGTAGAGGAGAGGGTTTGACCAAGCTATACAACGCTTTCCATGATCAATTAGAACAAAGCGCAGATATCCAAGAATTACGGCGGCTGCATGGGGTCATGGACGATGCTGTACTAGGTGCCTATGGAATAAGGATCGAAAACGTATCCTGCGACTTCTTACCCGACTACGAGAGTGACGACGAGTCGGAGCCAGCAACCTCTTATCGGTGGCTCGATGACGTTCGCGAAGAAATTCTTCTTCAACTATTGGAGATAAACAGGCTGCGTGCAGCGGAGGAGCGAATTGGAGGAGTAAGCAACCAAACATCGAAAAAGAAGGGAACCAAAAGTCCCAAGAAAGAAAAAAGCAACGTACGTCGCAAAGCGGATGATTCGGAAACCTCGAAACAGAAAAATACTATCGAATCAACTGAACAACAATTGACCTTCGCTGATTTGGAGAAATAAGATGGTATTTAATTCAGCAACTCAACCGCCAATGACAAGTTTAGAAGTCAGGGAGCGGCTTATTGACGCTCTACAACTCGATTTGATCGGTCCAGGAGAAAACGGCGGTCATGCCGATTGGCCGCTCGGCGATGAAAATGAAGTTCTCGATCAGCGTCCATCGACCTGGTATTTAACCGGTTTCCTTGTACCGCTCGATGCCGCACCGGAGCAAAAAGGTGATGATCAAAGTGTCGACGAATTGGACGAGGTTACAGACGCCCAGGGCGCAGACGATGCTAATACACCAGAGGCGGCTCCCGCACAGGTGCGCTATTTGCCGTCATCCATGGGGTTGAGCATTCTGGTGAAGCCTGATGCTACTCGACTCGACATTACTGCGCGATGGGGAGATTACAAACGAAAAGAGAACAATTCGGAAGATGGCGGCCCATCAAGCGTCTGGCAGCGGCAGCAGCAGAAAGAGTTGCTGGTAGTCGAGATTCCGACCGAGCTTGATGGCAGGCCGACCACGTACCAAGTGCCAAACTCGAAAGGGCTGCTTGTGGTAGTCTCAGGCAAACAAATCACGACAAGTTCGTTTGATTGCCTGCCGGCAGGAACAAAGTCAATTTCAATTTTCCTCGTGAACAGCCGCCCGCCATCTCCAGATGAAGTAAAGGACGAAGCATTCGCATTTCAGGCACAGCTCGAAGTCGAGTCAGAAAAGCCTTTCGTGGCGCGGCCCGACTTCCATTGCCTAGAAAGCGAAGACTGGGACGACCGAGTTGCGGATCTGCAGTACCGCGATGTCTTTGAGTTCGGTGTCGGACACGGCGTTTCAATAGAAGCTGTCGATGTCGACGGCAGCTGCAAGAATGTCAGAACGCGATGGATACCCAGAGCTGAAGTGGAGCGTGTGGCACCGACATCCATAGATGGTGTAACTTTGGAAATGGAGGCCCTTGCGAAGATCAAAGGCAAGGATGATGTCGTTTCGTATTTAGGCAATTTCGAAAAGAATTACCGAATCTGGATCGAAAGGCAAAAGGATGAAATAAACAAGAGCTGGTCTAAGCGACGGCAAGAAACTGCGCATGAGCTGTTGCGCCGGGCCGAAGTAGCAGCAAAACGGATCGGCAACGGTGTGAAATTACTGACCGATGAACCGGTTGCTCTCGAAGCATTTCGTATAGCCAATGGTGCTATGGCAGTTGCCGCCAGGCGAAGAATGGGCGCGATGAGCGGCAGAGATCCCGGCAGCATAAGCGAGCCGAAGTGGAGGCCGTTTCAGCTCGCCTTCATTCTCATGAATCTGGTCGGCATAGCCAAGCCGACCGATGAAGAAAGAGAAGTAGTAGATCTATTGTTCTTCCCGACTGGCGGCGGCAAGACAGAAGCGTATCTCGGTTTAGCTGCATTTACATTGGTGCTCAGGCGATTAAAGAATCCCGGCATCGACTCAGCCGGTTTGAGCGTACTGATGCGGTATACATTACGACTGCTCACGCTCGATCAACTTAGTCGGGCCTCGACGTTGATTTGCGCGCTTGAGCTTGAAAGAGCAAAGGATGTGGATAAGCTCGGCAAATGGCCCTTCGAGATTGGTCTTTGGGTAGGGAAGGCAGCCACTCCCAATATCATCGGCGAAAAAGGCGACAGCATTCCTGACTCTGCTCGGGCTCGACTGAGAGCGTACCTGGCTGACGACAGTAAACCTTCGCCAATTCCTCTTGAAGCTTGCCCATGGTGCGGCACAAAGTTCCGGTCGAGTTCTTTCAATCTATATCCGAATGCCGACTACCCGACGGAATTGCGGATAAATTGCGCGAGTCGCACATGCGACTTCTTCAATCGTAACCTGCCGATAGCCGCAGTGGACGAGCAGCTCTACCGGCGTCTTCCCTGCTTCATGGTGGCAACCGTCGATAAATTTGCAGCACTGCCGTGGACAGGAGAAGTCGGCAAATTCTTCGGGCGTGTCCAGCGATATGATGATGACGGCTTCTACGGACCGTGCGAGCCAATGCAAGGCAAACCGCTGCCGACCGGCAAACTAATTCCACCAGATCTGGTCATTCAGGACGAGCTACATTTGATTTCCGGCCCTCTGGGAACAATCGTCGGGCTGTACGAAACTGCATTAGATGAGCTTTGCAATTATAAGGTCGGCGACAAAACGGTGCGCGCGAAGATCGTCGCGTCGACAGCCACGGTCAGACGAGCAGAGAATCAAATACGAGCATTGTTCAACAGACGCATTGTTGATATTTTTCCGCCACCCGGACCGAACCGGAAGGACTCTTTCTTCGCCGAGACACACAGCGTAAGCCAGAGTCACGCCAGGGAATATGTCGGGATTGCAGCACAAGGACGCAGTCCGAAAGTAGTCATGATGCGTGTCTATTTGGCGTTATTAGCAGCAGGACAGAAACTCTATTCGGGTCAAAAGAAAAACGATCCCGATAACGGCGCAGATTCGTACATGACGCTGCTCGGTTATTTCAACAGCCTGCGTGAGTTGGGCGGAGCCAGGCGCTTAATTGAGGATGAAGTCGGCACACGCCTGGCAGGCTACGGAAGCCGCAAGCGTGTCAATGAAGCAGAAGGTCTTTTCAAAGATCGCAAGATTAATTACGAGGTAGTTGAGCTAACGAGTCGCATAAGCACGGACAAGGTTGCCGAAGCGAAGCGGCGTCTGGAGCTGACTTTCAACGAGAAAGAGCATGTCGACGTTGCGATTGCAACTAACATGATCTCGGTCGGTTTGGATATTCCGCGACTGGGCATGATGGTTGTCTTCGGACAGCCCAAAACAAGCTCCGAGTACATCCAATCCACTAGTCGTGTCGGCAGAAATCACGAAAAGCCGGGACTGGTCGTATCGATCTTGAACATTCACAAACCTAGGGATCGTTCCCACTATGAGCGCTTCGGTACCTATCACCGAACCTTCTATCGTGCCGTCGAAGCGACGAGTGTCACTCCCTATTCACCGCGGGCGCTGGACCGCGCTCTGGCAGGAACAGTAGTCGGCTTGGCGCGGCACGGGCACGTACCGATGACCCCTGCCACGGGTGCGCAACAAATTCTGACTGAACGTGCCAGTCTGGATTTCGTTGTTGGAGCGCTCGTAGCAAGGGCAGAGTCTCACGCCGACATGACCTCCGCGGAGCAAGCAAGATTGTGCGAGAGGGTAAAGGCTCGAAGCGTTGATCTCCTCGATGAGTGGTCATATCTTGCCAATGAAACGCGTAACGTAGGCGGCTCTCTGCAATATCAAGTTGAACAAGGTAACGCTCGGAGGCTTCTATACGAATTTCTCAACCCCGAGCTCGACAACCAGTCACCCCGTTTTAGGAAATTTAGAGCCAATCGCTCGATGAGAGATGTTGAACCGAGCGTCAACCTTTGGATGAAGAGCATGGATGGCGTTGAAATCGATTTTGAGGATAATAACCAATGAGCAAACCGAATGCGAAGCCTCATGGGCAAGTCAGGCAGAGCCAACTCGTGAGCACGTTCGGGCCAGGCGCTATGATGGATTTGCCCAACAATGCGGTGCTAGTTGGTGGACTAGATGGCTGGTCTGCAGGTGATTCGATAAGCGAACCACGCCTAGCCGAGAAGATAGCGCGCTTATTGGACCTACCAACGATTTATCTACGCACGCCGCCACGGGCAGAGGATAACGGACCCGCCGGAGGACCCAGAACAGGTATCAACGTGTGGCAGTTTCCTCAGTGGTTTGTCACCCAAGATGCCAGTACAACTGCGCCGAATGGCTTACGATCCCGCATGCTAGTTCACAGAAAATTACTTACCAAGGGAAAGTTCGTGGACAATGACCGTGTCAAGCGCTCCGTTGTGCCCGTTCGTTTCGTAAGAGCATGTCGCGCTGGTCACATTGATGATATTGATTGGCGCGCGTTTGCGCACTCCGGTCGCTCTAGCTGTAGCCGACAGATTTGGCTTGATGAGCGTGGTACAAGCGGCGATTTGTCCGAGATGTGGATACGGTGCGAATGTGGAGCGCAGCCACGCAGTCTCATAGCAGCAGCAAACTTACAGAATAGAGCGTTGGGAATTTGTAATGGACGACGCCCATGGCTGGGACCCATGACCGACGAACCGTGTGGTGAACCAAGCCGACTTCTGGTGCGCACCGCTAGCAATGCCTACTTTTCCCAAATAATGAGCGTAATCTCGTTGCCAGAACGTGATGATACAGTGAAGCAGCGGGTCGACCTTGTATGGGAATTTCTAAGTGCTGTTGAGGAAATCGCCGATTTGAGGTATGAGCGAAAGAAAGACAGAGTGAATAAAGCTCTAGAGGACATCTCCGATGAAGAGGCATTCTCTGAGATCCAGATCCGCAAGGGAGTTGGTCGCGGTCCAATGAAGTCTGTTAAATTAGCTGAGCTCGAAACTCTTATTTCAGCGCAAGAAGAAATTGGTAACGATAAACCAGATGGTGCGTTCTTCGCTCGAAGATTACCCGAGGCTCTTTGGAAATCTGACGCCATGGAGCCAATCAAGTGTGTTACGCTGGTTCACCGATTGCGAGAGGTAAGCGCTCTTGTAGGATTCACTAGGTTTGAGGCATTAGCCCCCGATATAGAAGGCGAATTGGAGATCGGCGTGAGGCGAGCCGCGCTGGCATCCGATATGACATGGGTGCCAGCAATTGAAAACAAAGGTGAAGGCATCTTTTTGCAATTTAAAAATGAAGCCATTGATGCGTGGGTTGACAGCACGGATGTAAAAAAACGTGGGCAGGAGCTCCTCAATGGTTTTGGACTATGGAAGCAAGAACACACTCAAAGCCGTCGTGAGTTTCCTGGGCTGCCGTATCTGATGCTTCACTCTTTATCACATCTCTTGATTACGTCCGTGTCTTTGGAATGCGGATATCCCGCAAGCTCAATCAAAGAAAGGATTTACGCGATTCCCGAAGTCGGATACGGCATTTTGCTCTATACAGGTTCAACAGATTCCGAAGGCACACTCGGTGGATTGATAGAGGTAGGGCGCAAAATTCATCAACATGTCAGAGCAGCCTTGGAGCTCGGTGAGTTGTGTTCCAACGATCCGGTTTGCGCACAACACGCGCCAGACAACGCTCAAGAAAGGCGATTCATGCACGGGTCCGCGTGCCACGGTTGCCTTTTGATTGCTGAAACATCGTGCGAACAACACAATGATTACCTGGATCGCGCTCTAATTGTGCGTACTCTGGCAAACTTGGGAGTGGAGTTCTTTAATCAAAATAAACAACGAACCAAGCATGTACTGCATTACATGCCAACACCGGAACCGACAGCCCTAGTCGCAGAAAGATCGAACACCGATGACTGAAACTCTGTTTAAACTCACTGTAAGCGACCTCAGATCGTTGGCTGCAGCGCTTCGAACCGAACGCATTCCAATGCCGCCGTCAATCATATCCTTAAAAGGGCTTGTGCCTAATGAGCACGCGTCCAACGTTTGCCAATTATTGGAATGTTTGTTTCAACAAGGCTTCTGTGCGAGGCAAGCCACCACATTGATAGACTTCGTAGTTGCAGAGCGACTTCGAGCACTGACAGTCGAGGATGCCCTGCAGCTGGTGACATCTGGACCGGAGCCTGGAGAGCTGGCGAGTCGTAACACCAGCGTAGTGGTGCGGGACCTTTTTACTGAGGCCTGTCACTCAGTAATTGTCGTCGGGTATGCTGTATATCAAGGACAAACGGTATTCCAGGCGCTTGCTGAAAGAATGGCAGCGTTACCATCTCTTAGAGTTCGGCTTTTCCTTGATATACAAAGAAGAGCCGGAGATACAACGGACTCTGCATTGATTGCTAACCAATTTGTTCATCGATTCAAAAAGAAAGAATGGCCGATTGATAAGCCGCTACCTAAAGTCTATTACTACCCTAGATCACTTGAACAGACAAGCGAAAAGCGGTCATGCTTGCACGCTAAGTGTGTAGTAGTCGACGAGACCAAGGTATTTCTCTCATCTGCTAATTTCACAGAGGCTGCCCAAGAGCGAAACATAGAACTGGGCGTTCTTGTTGACTCAAAGGAATTGGCAATTAAAATCACGAGCCACTTCGACACGCTTCTTTCCAACGGATTCCTATCCGCCTTGATTTAGACACTGGTTTATTAGAATGTTGAACCCCCGAGACGTATTTGAAAATCCACAAGAGCACTGGACATACATAACAGCGCCGGAAGACAGCGACTTCCAA
>Ga0268298_10002546_pt1 | contig 19820 bp, 26 predicted proteins | sample WWTPWeurt_MetaG_FD_194462 | JGI IMG/M metagenome (GOLD analysis project Ga0268298, IMG submission 194462) | Activated sludge microbial communities from WWTP in Nijmegen, Gelderland, Netherland - WWTP Weurt | ecosystem: Engineered > WWTP > Aerobic digester > Activated sludge | place...
GTTGACCTAAAAATAAACTCTTTGTTCCCGTATAATCCGTCTTATTAACGTTAAAAACAGTTTCAGCGATAAGTGTCATTATTTATCTCACAACGTACAAGAGTCACCAGAACAACCACGTTGATTCTGAGTCTGCTGTTCAAGATCAATTGCTTCCAAGGAAATTCCAGTATCCTCGGAGATCTCATTTAGCTTGTTTGCAACGGGAGTGTAGGAGTTTTGGTAGTATTTAGACTTCACACCGTATTTCACTTTCTCAAGATAATCCGTGATGAGTTCTTCAGTGTTCAATTCCAAACTCTTGGAACGATCTTTGTAGAAATCGGCACTGATACCTTGATCCGTAAATTTCTGAATCACAGCATAAACATGAACCATTTTCTTGAACGGAATCTCCCATGCCAATTGGTATTGATCTTCAATCAGATCGTTATCAGGAGCACACCAGTCTAGAACGTTATCTGCGTCTGTTTTCTTAAGAGATAGATCACGGATAGGATAAACACTATTAGGCGCACCAGAAGCTTTAGAAGACGATTCTGTAGGCATATGTGCAATCAGAGAAGAATTACGAATCCCTCCGTTTGCAATGATTGCTTGACGAAGTTCTTCCCAGTCGTACTGATAGGGAATATTAACCAATTGGTCAACAGACTTCTTATAGGTGTCAATAGGCAACCAACCTTCAGGCCATTTGGTCTTCCACATCCAAGGTGCGTTACCCAATTCTCGACCCAGTTTCAAACTAGCAGAGATCATGAAATAGGCATGGCGTTCAGAAACACGATGGATCTCTTCCAGACCTTCTTGAGTGTCGTACTTAAGATTCAGTCGAGCAAGATGGTAAGCTAAACCTAAAATACCCACACCGGCATTCAGACGAGATTTAGCGGTGAAGCCAACGTGAGGAAGTTCATAGTAAGATTTATGAATGCACTTATCAATCATCTTCAGATTGTAATAAGCAGCACTGGCGTACTCTTCATCATTGTTGATATTGCTAACAACAACGCCGCCCAATGAACACAACGAGACTTCAGGCTCGTGTTTGTTACTGATGATTTCTTTGACAGTTTGGTGTTCGCCGTGAACGACGATCTTATCACCTTCATTAATCTGACCTGCATGAATATCGCTTCCGTCAACACGAGACATCAATCGAGTATGAGGAAAAATGAAATCATCCCCTTTACCAGTTTTGAAATGAATTTGACTGACAGATTCTGCGCGATACAGATCTGACATATGTTCATAAGGTGCTGTTGGCTGGAGGATCTCCAAACAGTTACCTGTCAGAATACCGTTGAACATTCCCATATTGCGTTCAGGTTCAGTGAAACAATAGGTTGTGTCATAACGACCGCAATGATCTACATCAAGAATCTTTATAAAATGTTTGGCATCTCGTTGCGGTTGATGCTTAACAACCTTGAGACGATTAAACCGAATACCAAGATCCATTAGTTTTTGAAGATCGTTGCTAGTAATAATCAGTCGATAACCATCTTCACAACTAAAGTAACCAAAGTTTCCGGTTTTGTCATTTAGCGGCATTAGACGATCGCCATATTTGGCCATTTGTCTGATTTTTGCAGAAACTCCCAATGTCTGGAGCATCAACATCGTTTCTTTCAAAAACTCATGTTTAATACTGGAAATAACCAGCTGTTGATTTTCACCATTTCGATAAATACAGCCGTCAGAATCAGAAAGACCTGCAAGCCAGTCTAGACGCGATTGAATGGTATAACGTGTATCAGGAACAAAATATTTCCAATACAGATCTTTATAATGCTTATACATTCTATTTTGATTAGGTTGTTCAACCCAATGCGTTCCTCCTTCAAAATGCTCAGCCAGTTTCATCTTTTCTCCGTAGAGATAGATTCGCTGACCTTGAGGAGTGTCACAACCATCACCGGTAAAGAAACCGTTGATATAAGCTTGATTAAGCGTTTGTTCTCCTTCAATAACAGGAAGATCAAACTTAATCAATTTCATCCCAGGTTCAAGATCTTTAGCACGGATTTCAGTATGAGGACCGTGATAGTTTTCTTGAATATAGAATTTGTGATAAGGCGTGCATTCAAGCTCATGTCCTGAATCCGTTATCACTTTAATCATCTTGGCTGTTTCGTTCGTCATTCGGACGGTGGTTTTTGAAAACTTTTCACCATTCCAAACATTGACTTCTTCGTTCTCAAGATCCGCAATATAGAACCAACCCTTGTCTGTCAAGATCTTTGTATTACCAGCCACACACAGATTAGAACTATAAATCGGTTCTTTATAAGACGTATGACGATTAGCTTCATCTATCAACAACTCGTACAAAGTAGCTACTTCATGACTTTGAGTCATGAGTTGAATGCAGATCTCTCGAGCGGAGATATACTCTTTCTTAAAAAGAGGATTCTTTTCATATTGGTTATACTTCTCTTCAAACATATCTTGTTTGTCGGAGAAGAACAACTCATGAAGTTCGGGGCATGTAAAACGATTGAACGTAAAGATGTTTTCATTACGTGCGACTTTCTTTGCAAAGAGACGATTCGTCATAATGGCAAAGTGGATATCACGATTCTTTTTATCCTCAGGGGTTCGAGGATTTTGAAGCATGGTAATGGTTTTGACTTCAGGATCAAAACAAGTATAGTAAGACGTACAAGCGCCACCTCGTCCGCCTTGAAGGTTGGCTTTTACTGCTTTACCTAAAGAAGCAAAGTAAGGTAATTTACCCTGATGCACGGTAAAACCTGCTCGTACGGGATCTCCTAGACTACGGCATCCAATATAACCACCGATGCCGGATGACATGTAAGTCATCGTGTAAGCAATATGATCACCGATAGCCAATGAACGCGCTGTGTCGTCTGTTGTATAAAGACTACAGCTACTATATCCATTATGCTCTGTACCTAGATTGGTATAGTTCGGAGTTGGTGCATTGATGCGACCAAATGAAAAATGGTCATACCAGTTCTTTACGTGAACAAGACGATCAGCACGTTCATCTTCAGCCAATGCCATAGCCATTCGCATGAAAACAAACTGAGGAGTTTCAAACACTTCTTTAGCGACGCGATTCTGCAAAGCATACTTTTGACGGATCTGCTTTACTTGAAAGTAAGCCATATTAAAATCACGGCTATGATCGATCATCTGTTCAACTTGAGCATAGTCGTCACGGCTATAATTCAACTTGGCCATAAACTTATTCTTAGCCAAACGTTCATGGAGTTCTTTCACAGTAGGAATCTGACCGTCATAGAGTTCTTTGCGATAGATCGCATTGAACAGACGGCCCGCCATGATGCTATAACCCCACTTCTTATGAACCACACACTGCTTGATCAGTAAACGCTGAAGATCTTGAGAACTAATAGTTTCACCAGCTACTTTAACCGTATTCAGAACCACTTCAGACCAATTGATCCGATCTCCAAGATCTTTACCCGCCCATTGAGACCAGACGTTCAGTTTCTCAGGAGCAAAGTCTTCAATACGTCCGTCACGCTTAATGATTTTCTTCAACATTGTTCTTAGCTCCAGTTTCTTCTTGGGACTGTTGTGCGTTAATATTCTCAATGAAGAAATTCATATCTTCTTGAGTGATCAAACCTCTAGCAATCATTTCTTCTGCGCTACCTGAACGACTTCCACCAATAGAAGTATCGGTAGTTTCACCTTCTTCTGCTCTTTCATAGAAACCTTGAAGAGTATCCAAGGTCTCTTTATTCTTTTCCAGAAACTCTTTAACTAGGCGACCATGGAACTTATGGAATTTACATTGACATTTAAGAAATAGATTTCCTTGCTCTTTACCGGTCTTATTCAAAAAAACCATAAATTTTAGAAGCTCTGATTTCTTAGGATCACTAAAACAGCTCTCTAGATGTTTCTCATAACGCTTTTCTTTATTACCAATCCCTGCCAACACCGTAGCAGGAATATTTGTCGGTTGACGACCATCCAAGTAGACAGTGACTTTAGCTTCGGGACTGTCTTTAATAAAGATTTGATACATTAGCTTTCCTTATTCTCAATGCGTTTCCACTCAGGGAAACGAGTTTCATTGCAGATACAGACTTTGCGTTTAAAACATTCTTGATCTTTTAAATGTTCCGGTAATCCATCAGTATCTGACTGAATTTCGATCTTACAAGGGTAGTCTTTATGACAAACTAGACATTCCCATTTCTCTATTTTGGTAGTCAATTTGATTGTCTTTCTTTCTAGTCGACATACCATTAAAGTCTTAAACAAAAAAAAATATCTCCAGGAGAATGACTCCTGGAGTACACGCTTAAACTCCACCGCAGTTACGACAAGCGGTATAACCAGATCCACGAGGGTCAGGTTCATAACCGATCGTAGATCCACAAAAACCGCAGGGTTCATTACCGCAGCCACAGTTACTGCTGATGGTCAGAAAGGAATCCTTGCCGTCAGAACTACAGGTCAAACCAGGATTGTCCGAAACTTGTTCGAAATGTTCTTTCGAGATTTTGTTCTTGAAAAAGATACAATTACAATTGACACATTTCTTTTGATAGTAATACATGACTATCTCCTTAAACAAAAAATAAAAGCCAGGAGGAGAGAGTTAATCTCTCCTCCTGTACTTGAATTACTTGCTGAACTTCTTGTTCAGCTTTTTGAATTCAGTCGTCATAGTTTCCATGGCGCCCTTGAACATAAGCGCAATGCCCTTGAACGCTGTGAGCACACCAACAACAACGCCGGACTGTCGAGTCATGATTTCCATGACTTCGACGAAGTACTTCTCGTCGACTTCGACAACGAGGAAGTCACCCTCAATGTAAACCTTCTCGATCTTGGACTTCTGGTTGTGGTTCTGTTCGTTGATGTAAGTCAACGCCATGGAAAGTGAAGAAAACCTGGTGCCAAGCCTCTTATTGTCAAGAGCAGCAGCAACAGCTGCCACAAAAGAAGCGGTTGCATTTACTTCGGTAAGGGTGTAAGATACACGCATGATATACTCCTTGGAAAGAGAAATGAATAGAGACCGGATAGTCTCTCCATGTTAAGTATATATGACTGAAATCTTTTAGAAACAGCAAACTGAAATTAACGCTGAACTCGACAAAGTTTACATTTAACGCATTAGTTGTTCCTCATATAGATTTCTTCAAAATGTTTATACCGCGCAGCTTCAGCTACAGTAAATCCGTTATAGTCCGTCAGGTTCCAGTCTTTGAAAGTAGCAGGAAGAAGACCATTTAAAGCTGCAAGATGCGCTATGCACTTATGTTTACTATTCTCTAGATGCCATTGATAGAATCCTTCAGGAATATAACCATGTCGAATAGCTGTAAAGACAGTTGGATCTTCACTACCTTCAAAATAATGTTTCTGACTCCAATCAAAACCATCAGGAATAAGTCGGTGTTTGATTAAATCATTTAGCCAAGTCGGTTTAGAATCTCTATGAGTATTAATAAAACAACGATCGATTTGATTAATTTCTTCCAAAGTCATTTTTAAAGATTCTTGACTCTTGCAATCAGTAGTTACAATCTTGAGCTTTTCAAGATATTCTTGAAAAATAGGACCTGCGTCTCGAATGATCTGCTGTCGAAATTCATATCCGTAGTAGACTGTTTTGTCTATATCGGGATTGTTTTCACAATTTCTCATACTCTCTTCAGAATACAAGTCGAGGAAAATAAGCGCCTGAACATTAAGCTCACAGCGCTTAGAATACGCTTCCAATTCTTTATTGCTCATACAAATCCTTAGCGTAACCTGAAGATTTATTCAAATTAATGGCAAGTCGGATAGTTCGCATTTGTTTAACCGTTACACCGTCCTTGTTTTCCATGGTAAGGAATGCTTCAGGAAGATCGTCAGGCAAGCATCCATAAAGCGCTGCATAATGCATCACGGTATTACCGATGGGATCTTTGAAGTGCCATGATTTAAACTTATGACCAACCATAATTTACTTTCGTCGGTTTTAAAGGATTGTTTTAATTTCTTGAATTCCATTTATTTCTCTTATCTTTTAAGCGTCAAGTGGATCGTAGTAAATATCGTAGATCTTTACAGAATCAAGAACTTGTTGCACAGTAAAACCGTTCTTGTCTTTAAGATCAAACTGAGTGAAATCCTTAGGAAGAATCAATTTCCACGCTGCCAAATGAGCAACTCCTCTTCCTTCGTTATCACATTGTTCCCAACGATCAAATCCTTCAGGAATATAACCACACGTTACTGCCGTAAAGACAATCGGAATATCATCAACATGATGAAACTCATAACCCCAATCATCGAAGTCAACAGGTAACAAACGAAAACCTATTAGATCTTCAAGAATCTTGTTGAAGTAATCAACATCAACTGAATTGATATTTAGCATATATTCTTTGATGTCGTGATACTCTTCTTTACTGATACAATATTGATCATCAATAGAAGGACTGTCGATCTTCTTCTTGAGTTCTACCAGAAAGTTCTCAAAGACAGGTCCGGCAAATTTACGAGCTTTTCGAATTCTTTGACGGAAAGCGCTAGTACCTCCTTTATAATCAACCGCATAACGTTGATAAAAGTTCAGGAAGCAAGTGAGTTCAAAGTTTTTATTTTTAGTCATTTTAATACTCCTTGTAAGTAGTGTCAAGTAATGTATATATAGGTTAAAAAAAGTATAAAAGGACAGTAGAGAGTAGGCTCAAAGCCTACTCTCTACTTGGGCTTATTCATCTGAGGGTTCTTTAGGAAGACGTTTCCAATCTGGGAAATTAGGGCGTTTCAGACGGTATTCAACTATGTCTTTACTTATTCCTAATTGTCTTGATGCTTCTAGAGCATTGCGATAAACAATTTTTTCTATTTCAACAGGATATTGTTTAGCTAAACTAATTTTTGTTTTAAAAGCTTCCACATTTTTAAATGTACGTTCTTTTTTAGAACCTATACGTTTCCAATCAGGAAAATTTTTACTATCAATACGTCCTTTAACAATATCTATAGTAACTCCTAAACGCTCCGCTGCTTCTTTATTACTCTGATAGATAACACCGTTTATCTCAATAGGTTTGACTTTACGTTCACTAAGCTTGAGTTTATGCTCTTCACTGAACTTACGTCCTTTCATACCGATAGACATTTTCATTCTTGACTCTTCAGTATGAACGCGTCCTAACCCCCATGTATTACCCTTGAAACGTTCTGAGGTCTTACGACGTTCTTCTTCAGATACAATCTTGCCCAAACCTGGTAAATAAGCATCTTGAGCTTTATTGTATAATTTACCTGAAACAAAGAAAGCTTTAAGAATTCCTTGTTCGGCTTCTTGAGCTTCTTCTTTAGTAGGAAGCTGGATGAAGTTAATAAGAAATTCATCACCAGTATGATAGTCGGACTCTAATTCTTTGCTATAATGTATATTTCCATGAAGTCTATTGAAATGATCTTTTAATCTCTGATATAAATTCTTTGTTGAGCCTACATAGGTCCTACCTTTTGTCATATTGGATAAAAAATAAACACCCGGCGCTCTAGGAATAGTAATCCAGCTCATGATAAATTCCGTTGTTAATCATAGGAATAAAAGGTGGTATAAAATTTACACAGACAGAGAGAAGAGTCCGTAAGGACTCTTCTCTCTTAGTCGATAAGCTTATGAAGCTTAAAGATTACACCTGATGGAAAGCAAGGGGAACCTTGTTCAGAGTTTCGGGGATGTTGCTGACCTCGATGACCGTGAGGATCGGGCAGTGAACAACGAAGGTCATCCGGGGCTGAACCACTGTCTCCTTGGAGATGGTGTTACCACGACTGATGTTAGCGGTCAGAACCAGTTCGGGCGCCCACACCAGGTTGCCAAAGTTCAGGGGATTCGGAGCCACGTTACGGTTATCATCAAAGACACCGAAGCCAATGAAGATCTTACCCTTGACACGAACATCCAGAGTCGACACGATACGGACATCGAACTCACTACCAAGCGTACGCAGATCACCAGTCACAGTCAGATAACGAGCGATCACCGGATCAGTACCAACGATCACAGTCGGAGTCGGGGAAATACCACCAGCCAGTGCATCAGCAGCAGCCTTAAATTCCGAATCCCGGTACATACGGTAAGCGTAGTCACGGATCTTGTTCACCAGAACGGCTTGGATGTCTTCAGCACGCTCATGCGACTTGATGGAGTCAATAGACGCATTGACATCCAGAGCTTCATGGAAGAAGGTCGGACGAACGAAGAAACGACCCACGCCCAGGACATCAGGACCCACACCAGTTACGTCACGGCTGTCCACGTATTCACGCAGAATTTCAGCAGTGTTCAGCAGGGTAGCCACAGCTTCGTTAGAAGTACGGATACGGGTGGTGGTGATCAGCGCTTGAACATCCGACGCATCCGTTTGACCATCGGTGTTGATGGGGTGAATGGTGGTGATCGGAGCACGCAGCGGCACGTTGTACAGTTGAGTGTACTTGGTGACGTCGATCAGCTGACCACGCTGACGACGGTTCATGTTGGTACGGTAAGCAAACAGATCGTAGCCGATCAGTTCACCGGCAGCCACTGCGTCAACAATTGCTTTAGCCGGAGCAACAGTCAGGTCCAGTTCATCGCCAACCGCATTGCGGATAGAATAAACAGCAGGACGACCAGCGATCAGGTTGGTTTCACCAGTTTCAATGTTGATCGAGCCCGAGACTTGCAGTTCCAGACGAACGATCAGATCACCCGTAACGATACCGGCCAGATCAGACAGAGCAGAACCATCCAGATTCTTGGTGTCCTTGTTCAGGAGAACACTGGTGGTCGTGAAGTTCAGGTTCTGAACGCGATAGTTATTCTGCGTTGCGTAGGTGAAGTTAGCAAGCGGAAGTTCCTTGGTCTTAAACCGCAGAACATCATCACCAATCTTCGCATAAACATCGCGCAGCTGCACAGACGGATCGATACTATCCGTTTGATCCATCACGCCGGCGGCAAGCAGGGTATCAGTTTGGCTCAGGCCAAGCAGATCCACTTTCTTACCAAAAGCGATAGGAGCGGTGTTGATGGTTTCACCTTCCAGAACAATCGGAGCAGCAGGGATGATCGCGCTGTCGACAAACTTGTCGACAGATTGAGCACGCACCACGGGAACGATACGGGTCTGTTCCTTACGCAGAACAGTAGGATCGGTCACAGCGCGAATGATGTTCTTCTTCTTGAAGTCTTCAAAAGAACCGGTGATCTTACGTTCGACGCCATCGTAAACCATCATCAGGTTCACGGAAACACCAAAACCTACTTGATCCGGCGTGATGACCAGCGTCGGGAAGAAGGTTTCACCAAATTCATCTTGACGAGCAGAGAAGACGTTATAGGCGATGGAGTAGATGGTGGCGTTACGGTTCTCACGCTCATCATAAGCTTCCAGACCAAAAGCACGCTGGCTCATGGCATCGGCCAGACCAGTCGGTTGAACCACAGCCATGTTCTCGGTGCCGATAACAGGCATGTCAACCTTGTGGGACATGGCGCTACGGAAATCACCTGCCAGCATGCCGGCGATAGAACCTGCTTCGATCTGAGCAACGGTGATCTTGTCTTTACCCGCAGTGTTCGGGAACAGTTGATCGTAGATAGACTCTACCGAAGTGGTGAGTTCGGTGTAAGCAGTGTCAAGCTGGTGGCGTTGTTGGTCTTGAAGACCTTCGAGTGCCAGGGTCGCCTGAGTCACTTCACGGGTGAGAAGACCACTGTGAATAACTTCAGACAGTTGATTGACCATACGGCCCAGTTGAGTCGGAGCCTGACGCTTTGCTTTGTTGGTAAGACGATTTTGAATCATGGTCCTGAGTTCCTTATCAGAAAAAAAGAGGTGCTATAGCCTTACTTGTTTTGGAGTTGCTTCAAATAAAAACTGAAGATATTAACTTGCGACACTTCATGTAAAGCTCGAGAAGCATAGAAGAATTTCAAATAATCCTTTACGAAACCAAACTGAGATTTCTCATCTGACATTTGTTTAATAAATCCCTCTTTGATCACCAAAAAGAGACCGTTGTCCACACGGACAAACTCATATAAGCAATCGCTCATAAGATTAGATTGACTAAGCTTAGAGATCGCGCTATTGGCTATTTCCTCAGAACCTGATAAGGTCAGTACTGAGTTCCTTAACTCGGCAGTTTCAGCCGTAGTCATACTATCAAAATAAGTTTCAAGGATAGAAGTACTCAAAAAATATTGTTTATTTAAACGAAAGTTGTCATTTAAATAAAACCATTCAGCCAAATCATCAATAGTTAATACTTGTCGAAGCTTGCTATAGGATCTAAGATCATTGAAGGTCAGCTTATGTCGAATAACTTGGCGAAGAATCCAATGTGGAATAATATAAAGATTAGACTTATTAATATTCTCTTTACAGACATTACCGTAACCACTACCAACATCATTTAAAATTGGTTGATTACCTTCGTCGTTGTTTGTGGAGTACCGCATGATGTTCATAATAAAAGACCTTTTCACATGTGGAATTTAAAAAGTCACTGAGCTAATAATATAGCTCCTAAACCCAATAACCTATTCATTTAATTACAGTCATCATGGACAGTAAACTACTACTTGTAAAATCCATTACATTGCTGTATCGAGAAAGTCAACTTCCTGATCGCGCTGTCAGCAGTGTGGATTTAATCCGCACTGTTTTAGAAAGCATTAAGACAAATACGATCGGCATAGGACTGAATACTGATCGTGAGATCATTCAGTCCTTGAAACAAACTGTTCTTGAGATGTGCAATCAACCACATGATCAAGGCTACGATAAACTGATCCTGCTTCAGAACATTCGTGTTAATAGCGGATTAGATGATCGTCTTTATGAATCGATTCGTCAAGGAATCGAAGATGAGCTTTCAGAAGGTGCTTTAAAAAGATCTATTATCAGTCTTAGAAAATCTATTGAAAATCATTTTAGAGAAGATAAGATCTCTGAGATCTTGAATACTGCAAGTCAAGCTTTTAAATTCAATCGTGACAAGATCAAAGATGTTAGTGAGTTTATTAGTCAGCTGATGGTTCAACTAGAACCTTTGCAATTGACGAGTACATCTAAAGATCCGGCGGTAATGGACGATATCGATATTGGTGATGTCAGTTCTTTGAATACCATGTTTGATAAGATCAAACAGATCGACAACGGAAGCAAGTTATATCGTACTGGTTGGCAATGGCTTAACCGAATGACTCAAGGTGGATTTAGACCTGGTGAAACAGTTGTTGTCGGCGCTCTACAACATAAATATAAAACCGGTTTTACACTTTCTATTTTTGCTCAGATTGCATTATTCAATCAACCTAAAACGGAAGACAAAGCTAAAAAACCACTTCTTCTTCGTATCTCTTTTGAAGATGAGTTGGTTAATAATCTTAAGTTTGTTTATCAATACCTTAAGTATAATGAAACGTATCAATATGTTGATATCGCCGATACTACTATTGGTGAAATGTCTGAATATGTCAAAAAGAACCTAAGTGTTAATGGTTTCCATGTGAAGATGATGCGAGTTGATCCTTCGCAATGGACTTATCGCTCTATCTGTAATAAGATCATTGAACTGGAAGCTCAGGGTTATAGTGTAGAAGTATTGATGTTGGATTATCTTTCTAAAGTTAATAGAGCAGGTTGTAACGCGGGTGTTATTGGTAGTGAGATGGGAGATCTGTTGAACCGCATGAGGAACTTTTGTTCGTCTTAAATATACATATCACAAATTAGTGAAAAACCAAAACCCTTTAAAAAGGTTGAGATTGTTTGTGAAAGTGACCCTAGTTTAAAACAAACTGCAAATTCGATCAAACATGCGTCCAGTTTGACTAGATGTCAATTTAAAACAGTGGTTAAGTATCTAAATTCTGGTAAAGCTTTAAAAGGATATGTATTCAGGACCGTAGATTAGTAATAATCTATAGAAATTCTTTGAATTGCTGGAAACCCCTAAAGCTGTCTCACCACTGCGAGTCGAAAGACGAAGCCATGGTCTGAAAACGAGACGGATGATCCGTAAGGTGAAATGGGCAATCAGCAGCTAAGCTCCTAAAGCGAAAGCCATGGAGAAAGTTCAACGACTAACGGGTAACGCCGTGTAGAGATCAAGCGATCTCGAAGTGGAGAACATCCGACCTCTTTGGAGAGGATGAAGATATAGTCTGGTCTTATGTGAAAGCATAAGCGGGTGTCTTAGCACACCGGGTCAGCGTAGCGAACTGATTGGACATAACGAGAGGGACACTTCTACTAACTCCTCATCAACTTTCTACCGAAGCCAAGAATCTTATTCGTGGTACTTTGCCTGAAGAAGTTTTTGTAAAAGAAATTGCAGAAAAAGGTTACTGGGAAGAAAATAAGGGTCTCGACCGTATTTTCGATTTAGGTCTACTTATTCATCTGTTTAAGTATAACAAGGAAACCTACTTTGCAATTGCCAGAGATAAACATCGAATCCCTACCATCATTGACGATGATGATAAATTTGCGATGATGAAATTCCCGCACAAGATGCCTATTCCTCATGACATTAATGGAGATGATATTTCCTTTAAGAAGATTGGTAAAGCAGTAAGCAATGCTAACGATGACCTGTTCAAGATGGGTTAATTGAGTTTAACGAATAACTGAAAAAAAAAAATACAAGACATACTCCGAGAGCTTCTAGGCTCTCGGAGTATGCTTATGCTTGTTTAAACTTAGACTGGAAAATGGATTTCACCAAATTCTTTCTAAGTGATGCAATTGGTAATATTGTTTCCTAAGTTTCGAATAAACAATTCACGCAGATATTTCAGATGGAAATAGTATTTGTACAACTTAAGGAGTCGCCGAATCATCCAATAACAACCTTAGGTTCAAAAATAGGAAGTTTTTCTGACGATTGCGTTGATTTTTTTAACTCCATCAATGATGTCAGACATTGTGGGTTTATCAATAGACATCATCGCATTCCCAAAGCAATTTCCAACAGACCTTGGTCTTTCATACCGCGAGCAACGATACCGATACTCACGGATTCACCATAGGAGAACGGCTTACCCTCTGCATTAAAAGCTACGAATCCTGCTGAAATGATGCTGTCCGGAACAAAAACTTTGGACATGTCAGTATGAAGGATACATTCAGGAAAAATAACCGCCGCTATGATCTTAAGTCCCATAGGTTGAGTCATGATTTCACCAATGATAAATTTGGATTTCATTTGAATACTCCTAACAAAAATGTTATAAATCTACACCGAACAGGTTTCTTAGTTTGTTCAACGTGATAACTGATTTTATTACGACGACAACGTTGGATTTCTTCCATCAGAAAAGGGTCATCGAAGTTTTCACAGCGGAAGATTTCTCTGTACTCTTTGTCGTTTTTATTCTTAACGACAAGAGAGAAAGTCATTCTTTAAGTAGCGGGCATACCGCGTAATCGCCAGAAGGATTATGATGATTCATTTTAATACATGCCATTTGAGCGTCTTCTTGGTTGTAATAACTCGGAGAGATGCCAAGCTGTTGTCCAGTGTGACTATCAGCGGCTGAATGTACGATAGTCACCCCGGTGATCTTGGGATCTTCTTCCCAATAGTGATTCCAGCGCTCGTTAGCATGTTTAACAACGACAAAAGCTGGAGGTTTTTTATTATGTTTCAAATACTGCCAGATCTCATTTCGTTTTTTATCCCAACTTTCCTGTGTGATCTGTCCATCGATCAAACCGTTATTGCGACAAAGTTCTACCATGTTCAGAAAATTCCCTGTTTCAATAGAGAGTTTCTTTACATTATTATAACGAAAACCATTGTCATCAGTGGTCAGTTTACCGTGATTCAGCATTTTGCAAGCTTCTTTAATGACTTCAGAAGCTTCTTCAACAAGTTTTGTAATTAATTCACGTTCAGCAGGATTCAGTTCAGACATAATAGTGCTCCATAAAAAGTTAAAAGAACTGTCATCAGATCAAGTATGTATGGTTGTAATATTCTATAGACTGATATTTTAACAGACTAACAAGAGGAGTAGGGATATCCCTACTCCTCTTGTGTTCAACGTTTCATAAAAGACGGAACGACTGGTTGAACTTGCTGCATGGATTTCAATACATCTTGAAAGTTCAGAGTTTTGGGTTTTTGTTCCTGTACAACCGGAGTATTTTCCCAAGGAGGAACCACGTGCTTTTCGATCTTGACACAGTCTTCAATCGGATTATGTTCAATAGAAGACAGCGCTGTTTGGACTACAGTTTCTTGAACTTTGTTATCATCCAAAACTACTTTCTTAGCAACAGGTGTCAGTTTAGTCGGCTTAGTTTTTTTCACAGTTGCCGCTTTAGTAGGTGGAGTACTAAATTTCTTCATCTTAGTTGTTTGCTTAACTTTAGATGAAGTAGTGTCTTTTACTTCTGGAAGAGCGATAGGCATGATGTTCTCCGATGTTCCTTGAATTGATAACTAAGACCATTATAATTCTTGATCTCTGAAGTTTTTACACAAGTCCAAACATCGCTATCGATTGTTGGACCGTATGCATCACCTTCAAAATGTTGATAAATCGCTGTTTCATAAATACGTGTTGCAATAGCAATCAATCGTTCATAAACTGATTGACCGCCAATAATAAAAAGTTCTTTTTGTTGAAATTCAGAATCTTGCTGATAATAATGTTCAATGAAATCTGAAACATTGGAAAAGACCAAAGTCTGTTCAGATTGATTTAGTTGTTTAAATTGCTCGTCTCTAGACAAAACGACATTGACACGATCAGGAAGCGGTTTAAAGGAAACAGGAAGACTCTCGTAAGTCTTCCTGCCCATCAACACAATCTGATCTTTGGTCAGGTCTCTGAAGTGCTGAAGATCTTCAGGGATATGCCATGGAAGTTGATTATGACAACCGATGACATTATTCTGACTTCGAGCAAGGATCAGGTTAATTTTCATTGATCGCCACTAAAGTGTTGATTAATTTTCATTGCTATGCTGCAATAGGGTAATCAATCCGAGGGTGATAGCGATAATTTTCGATCTTGATATCTTCCGGTTTGAATTGGAAAAGATCTTTCTTATCAGGATTTAGCCAAACAGTCGGTCCGGTGATAGGTTCCCGAGAAAGCTGTTCAGGAACAAACGGCATTTGATCCGCATAGATATGGCAATCTCCTACCGAATGAATATACTCATAAGGTTCCATGTCATTGCAATGAGCAAGCAACATAGCCAGAAGAGAATACTGAGCGATATTATAAACACCGCCTACCGGGTAGTCTTGAGAACGAATCGTCATCATCAATGACAGTCGTTTCTTACCACCTTCTTCCTTAGCAGGATAAACAAATACCTGAAACATGGTGTGACATGCCGTCAGTGCGCTCTTACCCAGAATGATATTTTCCTTAGGAGAAAGCGTTTCAAAAGGAACAAATGCCGGAATCCAAGCATTAACCACATGACGAGAACTATGTGGGCGATGTTTCAGATTACGAATCAACTCGTTAAGTTGATCGTAGGTTTCATAATAACAATCGCTAGCAAAGTCTTCAAAGGAAAACTCTTTAGCTTGTTCTTCACCAAGTTGTTCTTTTTGAAATTCAAAATGTTCTTTGATACTTTGAAGTTTATCAGAAGGAATTTCATTAACAGGAATTTTAGGCCAGAGCTGGTGAACACCTTCAGGATGATTCGGAGCATTACGCCAATTATGACCATACAAAGGACCGATAGAACCAATCTGTTCCTTATAATGAATACGGAACATTTCTTGCATGTCTTGATCTTCAGGGAAATACTTCTGAACGAAAGCATCAATGGCTTCTTCATCCAGAGCCCATTTATCCCAGTTGTGCATTCCATTCTCTTTAAGAATGGAAGTATCCATCGAACCTGAAATAAACCAAAGCGTTTCGTGAATGAGAAACTTGGTAAATGCTTGACGCGTAGTCACAAGCGGAAGTCGATTATCTTCGATGTTATAACGATCCTGAACACCGAAGATCGAACGACGTCCTACTCCCGTACGGTCACCATGATCAATGCCGTTTTCGTAGATATTCTTCAGAGTAGCGAGATATTGTTTCATTTATTTAACCTTGTTCATTGAGGTAATCAGCGACATCTTTGAGAGAAGCAAATTGCATTGCGCCGTTCTTCATAGCCAACTGAGCAACAGCATCTATAGACTTCTGAACTGAAGGAATAAAGATAACCGGATCTCCGTTGTCATCTTTATCTTTAAGCATAACAAACAGCGTTTTTTGCGGTTGTTTATTGCTATCGTCAATCAGTTCAGCAATAGAGAACACGCCAACCATGGGAGGGGTCAGACCGTATAGAATATAGTCAGCGTTAGCACGTTCTTCGATTTCACGTGCCTGACATTCCGGTGTCCAGTCTTCAACAACCGGATTGAAATACTCAACATTCAAAAGAGGAATCAGATCATTCCGCCATTGACTTCCGTTACATGTTCCAAATAAAGCCACTTTCATTTCTTATTCCCTTTATTCATGAGCTGTAAAACAATCGGATAATAATGCTTAACCATATCTGAGAAGTTTTCAAAACGCGCAATGGATTCCAAACCTAAAGCAGTTCCCATTGATTTAAGTGAATCCAAATACACTTGATCAAAAACGATAGATTGTTTTTCATCAAAGTCAACTTTAAGAATACAAAAACTCATTTTCTTAGAACGCTTCATAGCATCATAAGTGAGTTCATAGATATTCATAACGCCTGTCATGCGCGGAGACAAGACATGGACTATATATTTGACTTTACCTCTACTGACACGATCCAGATCTTTATTCTCAGTTGGGAAAACAAAGAAGGAACAAATCTCATTAAAAACAAGATCAGCGCTTTGCTTGGTATCTTCGGAGATCTTCTTAGCTATTTCCGTAATAAAAGCTTCGCGCCATTTGGAACCATTCTCTGTTCCAGCTAGATAGATGACAGACATTTTTATACTCTTATTTTTGAAGTTTAGGAATAATCAAAGTATCAAGTACTTTAGAAATATGTAAACTCACATCTTCAATAGACAGTGAAGCATCAATAGGAATTGCTCTGTTAGGATTTCTAAAACATTGATCGATATAACCTTGATGAACTTTGGTTTTAAATTCCAGATCTGCTTGATCAAAACGATCCGCAGTGATGCCATCGCTACGTTTAGTAATTCGATCAATAGACTCAATCAATGGAAGCTGAAGAAAAAAAGTATAACTAGGAACAATAGGTTTTACAAGTTCAAAGACACGTTCGATGTCTTCAATTAGACCGCGTCCGTAACCTTGGTATGCATAAGTGCTATCAAACCAACGATCGCTAATAACAACCATTCCTAAATCGACAGCAGGAATAATAACACGTTCTTCCAATTCTTTACGTGCTGCTGCAAAGAGAAGAAGTTCTGTCATGTAGTTCATTGGGTTATTAAGAAGAATCTCACGAATCTTTTCAGAAACAACCGTGCCGCCTGGATCTCGAGTAATAACTGGAGAAAATCCTTTTTCTTCCAAATACTTTTTAATAAAAGCAATCTGAGTCGTCTTACCCGAGCCGTCATGACCTTCAATACTAATAAACAAACCTTTAGTCATTGTTGTATTCCTTCAGAATTTCATCAATATTAGCTTCAACATATTCAACCAAAGAAGATCCCTTGATCCAATATTTTCCTACATTTTCATCAAACAATGCTTCATAATCCACTTTGGGATATCCCAGTTCACGGAATGCATGAATCAATTCATCTTTATCAAACTCTCTGAATTGACCTTTCTCTTCCATATTGACATCGAAATAAAACTCACAACCTGAAAAAGTCAATGACAGAGAACGAACTGCTTCCAACTGACCAACAATAGCTGTGTTCAGTTGTTGATCTTCTGCATCAAACCATGAAACCTTAAACATATTTATTTCCTAAATAGAAGGACAAATTTTACAAATAGGCCATTCACGGAATCGGTCTATTTGTTTCTCAATTGAAATATGGGTATTTGAATTACTGGGATTAAGTTCTTTTAGTCTTGATAAATAATCTTCTATTGTTGCTACTGCAAGAGGATCTTGAGCGCGAAGTAGAAATACAGGTTCATTAATAGGAATACGAGGAAAATTATTCAAGTGAAGCTGTTCAATTTGTTTTTCAAAGTCCTGGTCAGGATAAAGAATCATTTTAGCCAGAAGTTGTGCAACTAGTCCTTCTGAGCTAGTGAAGTTCACTCTCATTCGAAGAAGGATACGCGCCAGTTCTTTAGCTAACGTATTATCTTGAATACATTCATAATCCTCACGACCATGTATCATACTTTTAATTCCTGATAAAGAGAACTAACACGAAGTTTGATATAGAGTTCAAAACCTTTGTCTGACAACCCTATGTAATGAGCTTTACTTGTAAACACTCGAGCAATATAATCCTTGGATTTAAGCTCAATGACTCTTGGATCTTCAGGATCAAAATGGTCATTCGGATGAAGAGCTTCAACGGTATCTATGATGAACTTCAATAGCTCTCTAGATAAACCAGAATTCAGAATCTCGAGAGTATCTGAATAGCTTTTACCTTGCCCTACATCTTGACAACCCACACATTTAGGATCGTTATGACTTTCATTATGTCGACAGGTATCTGAAAATATATAAACTTCTCCTGTAGAAGTTAAGCTACCTGTTGGAATACGGGGTTTGTTTTTACATCCATAAGCTTGGATACCTTCAGTCTTAGGATGGATTTTTTCATATTGAGGATCAGCTGGCATTTTTAATTCTCAAGGAAAGGTTTCCAGGCTTCAGGAACCCAGCAATTTTGACATCCTCTAAATAGAGGTGCGATATCTCCATGTTTATAACCAGCTCGTCCTGTGCCGACTGGAGTAAGGTAAAACTTTAAATCTGACTGTCGTGAGAAACGAATAAATTGTTTAGCATAGAATTCTATACTTCTTAGAGGAAGCGTAATGATATTCCTATCTTTAGTAGGAACACCGTAACTTTTTCCTTGAAGACCAATTCCTTGACCGTAGATTGCTCCATATCTTTTCATTGCAGTAGCAGCAGCGCCTGCGCCGTGTCTTCCTGCGAGATTAGAACCAAATACAAAAATCAAATCCGGATGAAGAGTATAGTTTTGTTCATGATTATAATACGCATTTTCAATAGGCGGTAACTGAAGTGTGTCCATGGTCTTTATCCTTTTTTAAAATTAGCTCACATCATCAGAATAGACAATGAAAAATACCATAAGAGAAGAGAGCTTTTTGCTCTCTTCTCTTTGCGTGTTTTACCTGACAGTACCAGGAGGAAGTTTAGACCTTCCGCCGAAGATAGAAAGCAGACCCAACCCCACTTGGAAGATAGCCCCGATAGAACCACCTACAGCGTTAGATTCCTTGTAATACTCATCACAAGTACTATCTTGCTCACGCTTGAACTTACGCTCTTCAGAAGACATACGATCCCGAGGATCAACAGGTTGCTTATACTTCTTACCCATGACTTTCTCCTTCAGTTAGGACTTTGAACAAGTTTCATTCTATATGTCTATTGGGTATTTTTTACCTCAAGTGCTTCTTTGAGCGTGTCGCATGATTTCAGGTATTTGAACACATCTCGCCCAAGATAAGTTGCAACTTGATAACCATCGGAACCTTTTACGATGACTTTGACTGCTAGATCTTTATCGATAAGAAGATCTCTCCCTATTTTAGATGGAACATCACCGTCATCCAAAGGTCCATTTAAAAGCAAAGCATGAAGTGTGTCCTTTTCCGCTGAATTCAAACTTTCAGC